>Ga0335075_10004894_pt1 | contig 20868 bp, 27 predicted proteins | sample Lox_Sample_24_FD_206723 | JGI IMG/M metagenome (GOLD analysis project Ga0335075, IMG submission 206723) | Soil microbial communities from Loxahatchee National Wildlife Refuge, Florida, United States - Lox_Sample_2.4 | ecosystem: Environmental > Terrestrial > Soil > Wetlands | place: USA...
CTGTAGGCAACAAGAGCAGGTCGACTTGCTAGCGTTGAACTTCAGAGATGGAAAGCTGCCCACAGAGGGTTGCCCAGTTCGAAAAAAGTAGCTGGGCCTAGCGAATCGGCGAGCTCCATTTTTACCCGCACTTTCTGCTTTGACTTTCCTGTCAGCGCATTACGCATTCAACCACGAACTTGGATCCGGCATCTGTACAGCGGTAGTAGAGAGCTCCTCCTATCGCATACTCCATAAACTCACAATGGCCGGTCCGGAAGTTCACCACCTCTTCCACCACCCAATCACCGACCATTCCTTCTCCGCCGACCGGAAGACACTTGCAGTTGCGCGAGATATCAACGTCGAGCTCTACACTAGGTCCGGAAGCGACTTCACACTTCAAGATGAGCTCAAGGGACATGACAAGACGGTCACTGGCGTCGACATTGCCCCTCATAGTGGCATGATCGTTACATGTTCACAAGGTGCGCAGCGAACAACATCTCCCCCCTTACAGATAGGTTGTTTGTAACACACTCTAGATCGCAATGCCTACGTCTGGGAACCCTCGCCAACCGGCTGGAAACCTACCCTCGTCCTCCTCAGAATCAATCGTGCAGCCACATTTGTCCGCTGGTCACCTTCCGAGAAGAAGTTTGCAGTAGGGTCTGGAGCACGAGTCATTGCAGTCTGCTATTTTGAAGAAGAGAATGATTGGTGGGTTTCGAAACATCTGAAAAAGCCCATTAGAAGTACCATTACTACCCTGGCATGGCATCCAAATTCCGTATTACTGGCGGCTGGGTCTACGGATTCTCATGCCCGAGTCTTCTCCGGCTTTATCAAAGGCATCGACGAACGACCGGAAGGTAGCGTTTGGGGCGAGAGACTGCCGTTCAATACAGTCTGTGGCGAATACCTTAATGACTCAGCTGGCTGGATTCATGGTGTGGCATTCTCTCCAAGCGGTGATGCCTTGGCATTTGCCGCACACGATAGTAGCATTACTGTTGTCTATCCCGAAGGGCCAGAACAACCACCCAAGGCTATGATAAACGTCAGCACTCAATTATTACCTTTCACCAGCCTGATATGGAGTGGAGAAAATGAGATCGTTGCTGCCGGCCATGATTGTGAGGCATACCGATTCCGGGGGAACGAGTCTGGCTGGGAGGTGGTGGGCTCTGTGGAAGCGAAAGGCCGACCTGGTCTTGGTGCCGCTCGTGAAGAGTCGGCACGAGACATGTTCCGGCAGATGGATTTGAGAGGAAAGTCGAAAGATGACACACAATTGAAGACAACACACCAGAACACTATCAGCACCATACGTCCCTACGAGGCAAGCGGTGGTGTTGTCCGGAAATTCAGCACGAGCGGTGTTGATGGCAGGGTGGTCATTTGGACCGTATGAGTGCTTCCGCTGAGGAAGACTCGGTACCTGGAAGTGATTGTGAGCTGCATTCTGTTATTGAGTTCCAACGAATAGTCTTGAGGCAGAGACATCACAACTTGATCTCACATGCGGCGAAATTTACTCTTCAGCCAAGTAGCAGTACAACATCTTCCCATCACTACAGCCCCAGCCCAACTCATAGCAATCCCGCAAACCTACCCTCAACCCTCCACTCCACGCCCATCAAAAAGACTCAAAGTATGGAACATCTACACAACACTACGTCGACACCATTCAAGCAAACGATTGGAAACGACAGCGAAGCAAGAAAGGCAATCGACAGGTTTCTTTTATGGATTGATCCTACATATCAAGTCCCGATTGATTTCCAAAAGAGTCAATTCTGATGGGAACGCAATGCTCGATGATTGCCCCTTTGACTACATACATCAACTGTCCGAGACATTGACGGGTTTACCCACTTTTACTGCGTCGTTAGGCTAAGGGCTGACGGGATACTCTGTACGAGTCACTCTGAGAACTCCAAAAGCCATACATCTGAGAGTCTTTGATTATCCTCACCCAGTCCTCCAACAATAACAACGCTGTCATTTGATCCACCTTTGGCTTGCAAAGCGTCCGCCCCAAACCATCCCCTTGCCGCAGGACGCACACTCGATGCCCTATCGGCATCAATCTTGGTCCACTTAAGAGTCTGGATATCAAAAACCCAGATATCGTCCAGCATCCTGCCGGCTCCTTGATGGCCAAGTGGGCTTGGATCGTGCTCACCAAACGCAGTCACCAGCGAAGGTCGGCCCGCAAGTTCGATCGCAAGTAAGCAACCAACGCTTCTTGGTTCGGGCCCACCTTTGCCGTCAGGTGAGTATGAGGTTGATGTCCAAGTATTCGATCCAGGTTCGTAGATGTCAACTGTCCCACCTTGCTCAGTTTTGCCGTCAAAACCGTTTGCTCGGTACAGCCGATTACCAAAGAATGCGATGGAGGATCCGCCTCGGCCAGACCCTGGTGCTGGAGCCAATTCGGTCCAGCTTCGTGTAGAGATGTCGAAGGCCCATAAATCGGAAAGGCGACCTTTGGCTGGGCAGCCGCCATGGAGGTAGATGGTATTTGTTCCGTTACTCGTAAGTGCGTGATAGCTTCTACCTTCCGGGTAGGGAGCAGTAGGGTCTGCCGGGGACAGTAGTTCCCAAGTCCGAGCTGACGATGATGTTGAGAGATCAAAGGTCCAGAGCGAACCGTTTTCTTCAATTGCAGTCATAGCGACGCCGCCTCGGCCTGAGAACAAGTAGGCTTTTCCACCCAGGCATGTCGATGCTGTGCCAACCCGAGGGGTTGGAGAGGTCGTTAATTGTGATGATGAGAGAGTTGATATTGGTCTTCCCGCTAGTATTTCGTTAGTATAGGATTGACGAGTAGACCAGGTGCGGGGCGCGGATACAGTCTTGCAGATCTACAATGTGGACATCGTTGTCGCGGGGCTCTCGGGGATTCAACTCTCCACCAAAGATGTACACTTGAGCGGGGTCACCCGGACTAACAGCAATTGTGTGAGATGATCTCTGAAGTACAGGGTCTTTCTGGACAAATTTCCAGTTCACACTAAGTTTGGCTGACATTGTGGAGAGGGACGAGCATCTAATACGTAGGACGTTTTGTTGTCAAGCCGAATGGTAGACAAGGGATATATGAAGATATGTTCAGGAAGATGCTGAATGGACCGAGTAAATGAGGTCCCAGCTTTAATGGCTGTCACGTGATATACGATTCCACAGGAAACTTCGTAGCAAGATGATCCCAAGGATGTGTAAGATTGACTACGCTCTCGTCCAATTCATCAACCTTCTACAGAACGTAGTGACCTCCTCCCACAAAAAGTGACCGTCCATTGCCGCAAACAAATCAAAGCATTTGCTGCGCCGCCTCTCCCCAGATACCTCGGGCCCGAAACCGCGGATATTCTCACCACCCATTCACTTCGGGCATGTCTGGAGAATTCGTGTCAGATATCGGCCAGTAGGAACCGTGTTCATCACTTACAGCACCGCAGCTGTTGCATGTCTTACCACCAGTAATCTTGGCCCCGCATTTTGGACACCCGTTGTGAGACATTTTTCAACCTCGCTTAAAAGGACTTCTTGTGATGGGGACTCGATTCTTTAGAGGAGACGAATGACTTTATATTTGTTCTTCGAGTTGGCTGGAAAGGAAGTAGATAGCTTCTAGATTGTGAGGATAGCGGGGCAAAAAGGCTAGTCTTCTCTGGGCTTAGGCGTACAATAAGGTTATGGCTCCTGCTGAGCTTTGAAAGTTTCTCCGGTACCACTCAAATCGCGAACCAGCCTTCATTCCTTTCTCGACGTACCTTATTAGTTTACATGTCCATTCCATAGTCGCTCTCTGAATCTCCAGGCAACTTGCACCTTCTTTTGCGTTAGCAAGCCTGCTCTCTCGATGTCTTGCGACCTGCCTAGGCGTTGGTGTTATGTCTCTTCCGAAATGGACTCTCTTTGTCCAGCGATGCCTTTGGCAACGCATAGATGGAGATGAATTTCATGACATGGCAGTCTGCATGAATGAAAAACACCATGTGGCAGGCCAAGCGCTTCTGAATGTCATCATTCGATGTCGAGGGTCATTCTGTCCTGCTGAGGACCCTCTCATTCCACTGTATATTCGAGCCTTAGTCGCACTTGGCCTTGTACACGTTTCTGATGTCTTGTTTACACTCATCCAAATCTGGAACAACTCCGAAAGCCGGAAGGTAGAAGAAGAACGGCCTGGGGCTATTTCTCGTGCTGACGCAAGCATTATCCTGGACCTTGCCGCCATCGTCGCCTCTGGTGAGCATGGAGAAGACATGAACACGACGCGCAAAAGCCTGACCCTTTCGTCGAGATGGCTCTCCGCGATGATAAAATGGCTCTCGGGGATATCGTCTCAGACTACCATTCATCCGATGGTGACATTGATCGAAGCTATTGGTTCATTGATTGCAGCACTTTCAAGTAGTGACATCGGGGTTACACTTCTGACCGACAAAGATAAAAAGGGTGAGCTAAAATGAAACCTACCGTATTCTCACCGCTGATGGAGCAGTCACAGAGCCCCGGGATTCCGTCAGACAGGTGCTGAACACCTGCCAGATGGCAAATATCTCAATCCAACTGGATGGTGTCCAGAAACACTTCGATCTATTTGATCATGTACCCACTCCCGCCCTAGAGTCTCGGCCGGAGAATCCTGACCCAATCGATCCATTGCACTTTGAGTCTACCATTCTCGATGGGATCCCTGTGCGTACCCGAGCCGGCTTGTTCGTGTACTTCAATGCCGCAGTGAGTACGGCTACCAATCAAGATGCCCATTTCGCTAATCTGGCAGCTTTGTGGGAAACCGCTAATCGACGACCACAAAATAATTTCATTCCTCAACGCGCGCTATGCCGTGAGTCTTACTCCCTACCTACACAAGCGCATGGCAAGATTACTAAAATTTTCCAGGGTGACCACAGTTCGATGTTTAACGACCTCGTCGTTGTTCACTTCGACATCATTGCCGCTGTCGTGTTGAGCGAGGAGTCACAACAGGCTCTGAGGTTGTGTCGCAGCTATCTTACAAACAAGCTACCTCCTCTACTCTCTTTGGCCGCAGAATCCTCCCTTGAGCCAATTTCCTCTGAGCAATGCCTCAGTCAAGCCCTCCAACAAGTCGATTCTGAAATCGCTTCAATATCTACGGCCACACCAAACTCGTCCCAACACATGTCTCTTCTGCGCGACGTTCGTCAGGAGTTCGTCTTAGCATGTCATTTGCACAAACTCATCTCTACAAATAGCATAACGAGTCTACTCGGAGCCAGTCCAACACAAAAGCAGCCACATGGCAACCACTACGTCAAAGACGACCTGATCCACCAGATAAGGACAAACCCTTCCCGGGCTGACCGGCTTATTGGTGAAATCAGTGCAATGCAGGGTAACGCAGGAACTATAATCCAGGCTCTAATAGAGGTAAGGGCGGAATCCTCCCTATTTCGAAATCTTTTTGACGTGGTGCAAGGTCATGCATAGATATTGTCAGAGCAAGGAGACCGCGCCCTTGAAGGAGCTCTGCAGTCTCATTGTACGGAAGCCAGAGACTATTGAGGTTATGACCTTGTTCAGTCATGCTGCCTACATTCTTGGCCCTTTATGTGCCTTGCTTGACGGCTGGAAATGGGACGACCTCCACGGTGAGTGAAGCCGCTCCGGGACTGTTGAAGGATGCTGAAAGCTTGCCAAGGGGAAAGCCAACCTCTCTATGATGAGTTTGGTGGCATCCTCCTTCTCATACTGACGTTCAGATATCGTTTGAATCTGTCTCCTGCAGAGCTTGGAGCAAGAGATTCTTCATCATTCGTACATCGACTGGTTGAATCAAATTCTGCCCATCAAAAAATGGACGAGCTCGATGAAAGAATGAGCAAGCATCTAGGAGATTGGATTTCTGCACTCTTCATTGCTCCGCATCTCAGTGATGAGCTAACGTCCTCCTGCAGTCCTCAGGAATATTATTCCCTGGTACCTGCGCTTTTTAATCAGAGTCTTGAAGCGTGCGAAAGCGGAAAGCTGACCTTGGAGAATCTAAAATCCGGCTTTGAGTGTTGGTCCTTCGTTCGAGAGACGATGATTGGCGCTGACGAAAACAGATCTGCTGGAGCCTTTCTTGCTTCCGTCTCTGGCAATTGCTATCGTTTGGCTGATCCACAATATCTGGGAATCGAATGACAATAGAAAAGCGGCAAATTCCATTCACCTCTTGCAAGCATTGACGAAAACACCAACTTCCCCCGAAGCTCGCCCAATTCATAAAACGATACTCGCGATCCTTGCCGACTCTTACAGTCAGCTGCTTGAGTCATCATCCGGATCGAAATCAGTCAATCCGGCGCTCACTGCGCTGCTGACCACTATCCAGCCCAATAAGGATGCACGTGCGACAAATACGGCTACCAAAGCGGACATCGAGTCTTGGACCTCCACCGCTGGAGGGGTGCTCGGCAGTATTCGCAACACTTGTCATTCACTCTTGTACTGGGACACAAGTCTCATTCCCAGTGCTGGTCTTCCGAGAAACTTTACGTACAAGCAGATTGATACTGCGGTGCATTTTCATGGTGCCGCTGACGTCTTGCATGTCTTAATCGACGAGTTGAAGTTGCTCTCAGGCACTCCGAATTTCGACGCAGCACTTGATATACTTTCTTCGCTGATTTGTGCTCGAGCTGGGTCGTTGCCAGAAGCAGGCTCCTTCCTAACTTTGCGGGAGGCACTCAGATTGGAAAATGACAGTCTTGCCCAGATTCTGAAAGGGGGTGACTTGGTTTATGCAGAGGCAGTTGTGCGTCTCCGCCGCCGCGTTGATATTCTGTCCGTGGTTCCTCCGCAGGCAGACGTCTCTCTTGAAGCCGGTTCTGGGCCTATCGTTCCAGAACTCACGAATATGGATCTCCAAAACATGAATCTTGACACTACAACAGCGAATGCAGACATTGATGTTACAGCCCTTCAGAACGCAGCTCAGGCGCACCCAGAAGACATCGACAGGATGCTTAATGAAGCGGCTGCCGCGCCGATGTTGAACGAAGCTGATTTCGGAGACGACGGGCTCGGTGTGGGAGATAGCATGGATGACATTTTCGCAGGACTTACCGACACTGGAGACATGGGAATGGGGAATTTTGATGATCTCGATATGGAGGGCATGTTTTGAGATCTCTCGATCTACCAGCTTGCTGTAAAGTTTGGGCCGTAGAAGTCAAAGCTGCAAGGGGTGCTGAAGGGACTCTGGCCTATCCTATCGGCATAATTTCAGTGACAGCTGCGCGTGCTCTTCGATATCCCCTTCGTATTCACATCCGACTTTACCTCTGTACATACCTGTCGACCTATCGCTTGCCAACTGATACTGCCGCTTGACCCAGTTAACTCTAACTAGATCGAAATCTATATCGACTACAGTCTCCGCTCCCCCTCTCTACTAGCACCGGCCTACAATGGGCATTCGAACCTGTCCAGTAAGGACAGTAACTCAGCTTTTGCCTGACCATTACCGGAAATATCGAAAGCAACTCGAGGAGAAAGGGACCGTGAAGAAAAATCATACCGATTTCACTAAAGAGAATATCTACGGAATGATAACGAAGTGGACAAGGTCGGACATTTGTGTGCCTAGGGACTTAAGAGCATATACATTGCTAACCCTGTAGCAGGCGCTGCGAATTCCTCAATGAAGATCGACTTGACTTTCTCGTTCGTGGGTCCAAAAAGGACATTATGACATTCCTTAAATGGATCCTTGACTTCTATCCGCGAGCGCGGAAGAGGAGCAGCCTCCACGGATATTAGAGGCTTTGGGAGATGCTCTATCGGAAGTCTATTAGCATAAGCGTGCACGCCAAGGGCGCGGAGGAGGTCAATGATGTTCGGATCCTATACGTAGCCGCCTGATAAAGAGGCGCTGTTGACTGCAGATTATGGGAATGTTCGAGATTATCCGCCGACCATACAGTAAATCTCCGCCATTTTTTGTGCTGGTCTTTCCTAGCCGGCATCGTTAAATCATGACTGGGACTCTGCATAACGGACAACGACGAAGACAATTTAATGCCATGAACAATTTTTGACGAAGGCTGCTACAGACGATAATTGAGCCATAAGAGCCACGCTTCGTTCGAATTTATGTGGAATCCTATTCATGAAGTTGACTCGCGGGCAGGTTGGCCAGCGGGTGGGGTGGTCCCCCGATGTTACGAAACTGTAGGCGTAGTAGACAAGTAACTCAATTGGGAATTCTATAGACGTACGACCTAGCTATGTAGTGTGAAGGGGTCGGGTCGTGGAGGACAACAACAACAACAACAACGACCAGCCCCGGGGGAGGAAGGGGACTTCGCCATACACGCTAGCGTGTACGGTAAAGTCCAGGCCGGGCCCAACGTCAACGACTAACGACCAAGAGGGAGAAAGGAAGAGAAAAGGTGCTTGGTCCTTGCCCGAGCTGGGCTGGCTAGCTACCTATGTAAGGTGTGTCCTATGTGTGTCGGTCTTGTCTAGGCTAGGGGGTGGTATCCACCCCACCGCAGCAGCGTAAAAGATCAAAGACGTTGCGTAAAGAACGGAAAACAAGGTGCAAACAGTCTGGGGGTTATATGTTGGGCAATCTAGTCAGGGGGCAACTTCGGTCCCAACCCAACTCGGTTGGAATAGATGATCAGGCGAGGCGGGACGGTCAATGGTCCTAGCAGGCGTACAGGGGCTCGGGACGGTGGAGCAGGTAGTCAGAGTCCGCCGTGGTAGAGAGAAGCGGGTTGGCTTGGCAGGAGTTTGCCGTACACGCCAAGTTGTACGGCAAAGTCGTCAGAATAGGTCGGGCGCTAGGTGCTATAGACCACCAGCTGTACCATTTTGGTGGTACTGCCGGTGTTCTGGCAATGTACGCCAGCGATGTCTGTCAGTTCCGTGACACCCGGAAGTCTGAGCATGGCGGCTAGGATGTTACGAACACCTACCGCTTGGGCTTGGCGGTGCGGCCTTGGCGCACACAGGGTTGTCTTTTGTACCTGGTGGTCCTGCTTCATCTTCCTTCTTTCTTTAGATTTGATGTCCTAGTTATAGTATACCCGTATGATCCGCTCTAGGCTGGCTCCTTAACATAGATTTGCCGTTTCTTCTTGCCCCAGCGCGCTTGGGTCATGAGTGGCATCAGGATCTCCCGGCATTGCCGGTAATTGAAGAGGTTGAACTGGAGGATACAGCCCAAAACAATGAAGGCGGCTGTGATGACGAGGAAGATAGGGAATCTCGAGGCAATGACAGGCATAACTTGCTGTTGGATGGAGAAAATCGGGATGGCGAGTGCGACAGGAGAGACGTAGAGCTAAGGCACGGTTATTAGAGATGGGCGAACTCCGGGATGATGTGCTCACCAGCATAAGGAGCCCGAGCCGTTTATTTTGCTGGGCTACTTCGTGCTGGCGATGGCCCATATCAATACTCTCAAGGAAGAGTTGTAGTTCAAGCTGTATGTTACGTATCAGGAGGTTGTACGAGAGGGGCGGGAACTTCTTAGGCTGTGGTCTGAACTCACATCTTGAGCCAAGTCACCACAATGATCCGCCATAGCTGCGAGTCTTTTCCCCAGCACTTGCAGCTCGTTAAAGTTGCTCCAGATTGCAGGAAAATAACGGTGATGATCCTTGAGATCGGAGAGATCCCGGATGTACCGACTACCGTGATTATGGAAGTGTTGACACGCGTCAACCGTTTCAGAGAGCTGTTTCGACAGTTTCCTCAGGAGCCTTCGGACGCCGACGACCCAGTCGCGGGACCTACGAACCATCTCATCGTGGGTCCGGGCGTTTTCGGATGCAAACGTCTCCTTCGAAAGAGGCAAGGAAAAGTGATGGTGCTGTTCTATTGTCAGTAGATGGCAACAAAGAGAGGGGATTTAGAACCCGTCAAGGCGATGAGTTCAGACAGTCACAGATGAGGCACCGCAATTGGCGAGGAAGGTCTGCTATCAGATGCAACAGCGCAGTGGTGTTCCGTGGGTCAGGTCTCCCACGGCAGGGATAAAGGAGATGTTGCCAACCTGTTCATACTCCTGGATGCTTTCTGTCACCTTAAGCACTATTTTCTCCCACTCGTTCTTAATCTGAGCAATGCGAAATCGGAGAGCGACGAGGTAGTATATCCTGGGGTCCTCATGCATCCTCGCGGCTTCCTTGTTCCCGTATGTAAAAGGATCTGCGCGCATGCTGCCCTCGCCAAGGCTCTCTTCGTGGTAGTCTTGGACGCTCTCTCGCGCGTCCCCGCGAGCATCAAAGTAGGTATCGACGAAGCAGTAGCCAACGTATCTCCACTTGTCGCGCCCAAAGATGACGCACGAGATCTGCGCCACATACAAGAAGCATGGAGAATCAGTTTCGTTCCAGTTGAGAAAGGAGACATTCTGAGTTATTCTCAGCGGGACGGCATTCGCATTTCGGCGGTGATCGTCGGATGGCACTGGCGAGCTCCTCCAGACGAAGTACTTAAAGTGGAAAGACAGCTCGAACATGGGCAAGCCGTGGGTCTGGAAGTCCCTGTTCTTAGCAGAGATCTTGCGGCAAGATTTGGACTATCAATCAACGAACCGTGAGATTGACCTCAATGGAAGAAATCTGGGACGCAAGAAACTTAAAAATGGCATTGCGAAGGACAGGGGCCTGGTTGCACGACGCTGTGTAGATGAGGGCATGTATCGTCCACCTGTCCAAGTCGGTGATAAAGCTGCGGTATTGATGTCAGTGGAGAGAAGACGAGATGGTCCAGGCCGTTTTGCCTACATCAACCGGCGTTCAGCCACAAAATCCTCCAGCTGGGAACTTCCTGTGTGTACAGACTCCGGTCTCCCACCAAGAGGAATGTGAGCCAAGCCTTTGAAATCGGTATCAGGGCCGCTCCGTGGTAGAAAGCGCTGGTGCCCACCCCCCTCAGTAAACCATCTTTTTGCCACTCTGGGGAAATGAACAATCACTCACCATCGACTTGAGAACAAGATAGAGTCCATATGCCGTGAGCGGTCCATAGTAATGTTGCCCATCATCCACCAAAGCGACGAGGTCTCTACTAGCCTCACTATTCTCATCCAGGAGGCTTTCACGGCTCGCGCCGAAACAGTAATCCGCCACTAGATCCGCGCGTTGTTGGCAACTATCGGAGTCGGTGGAAGCTTTCATAAAGATTCGAATATCGCGGTGCCTTTGTTCCTCTCCCGCCGCATTTGATACTCGCTTGCCACTCTCCACGCCTTCGCTCGGTTCCTCTTCACTCTCTGCACGATTACCCGGGTCATTGTCCGGGGGCGGAGTGTCCATAAAGGTGTTCTCGGTGCTGTCGCAGAGATTTCTGTAGGTTGAGAACACTAGTCTCCACTCCGGTTCATGGTCATCGTCTTTCGCCAAGCCGTCTGTCCGCGTGTCCGTCCGTTGAAGATTGGCCATCGCTTCAGTTGTAATTCGGCTTGTGCTCCGATGAGAAATTTGAGGATGTATGGCAGCTTGATGAGAGCAATGTAGAGTGACAAGTGCAAGGACGTCAAGGAGGGTAAATATGACGCGGGAGGATCGAATCTGAGCTGCGCGATAGGTTAATATCCGTGTGAATGATGCCCAGCTGTCTGCTGTCCGCCCGAGCAACCAGGTCCCGGAGACAGATCCAACGAAGACAGGCCACGGCGGCACTGGACACATACACCAATCTTGTAACCTACATAGTCCTCTGCGAGGTGGCGTCGTAAGGCTCCGGGACGCGGTCAATTGTTCCATGGGAGCGTATGGCTTTCGTCTGGGAATCTGCTATTATTTCGCCTTCTTTTCAGTATGACAATTGAAACAGCGTCCGTGACCACAGGAGCAGACTCCGGTCTGGATGTTGATGGGGTTCTGGCCGCATTGGCACTTCACCAGGTCAGCTCGACACGCGGAGGAATTGGATAGGCTGGGGACTTACACAACTCCAGATGAATGTTGGCTTTTTCTTTGACTTCGAAGAGGGAGGCTGCCAGTACGATGTCCATGTGAGCATACGCGCCAGTGAATCAGACGCAGCTTACTCACCATATTCTGCTGCGGTCGTTCAGGCCGCAATACAGCACCTTTTCTAACGGGGCCCAAGATGAGGCAGCAAATCGGGAATTGTCTTTCATTCAGTAACGTAGTGGTCCGATAGGTGTCACGAAACTCACCGGTTGCCGTGACACCCACGCACTAACCCGATATCGGCGGTTGTCAAAAGTCCTAGGCCGATCTAAAATTTCGATCATCGCGCTTCGGTCCATCCAATGCCCATTATTCTACGAAAATATATCCTAATAGAATCATTTTTGACATGCACGTATAAAGCGTGATGGACGCTATCGAGTGAAACCTGTTTCAATCGAAAAGGGCCTGGAATCGTCGACGTACGTCAGATTGAAATTTTAGGTGATCGAAAGCCGTGATGATCGAAATTTTTAGGCGGCCTAGGACTTTTGCAACTGCCGTTACCCCCTATTTCTTCGACCCGAGATTCTGGTTCTTCTTCTCTTCTTCATCTGAACGTCTTGACTCATCACGAGGATACGTGGCACGGCATGGCCAATAGCTAGTAATCAAGTCTATTCTCAATTACCTCGTCTATCTCGTGACATTTGACGAGATACTCGATCATACGTCCTCGATTACGGCGTTCGCGCAGACATTCGACGACGTATTGGTTGTCATCATTCATGGGGGGACCGCGGCCGACCGGTGGTGCTGCGGGTTGCGAGGAATGAGAACCTTTGGCACCGCGGCCGCTGTTAAAGGTGGGAGACCGCCTCCGCCGCTTCTTCGGTCGGTGGTTCTGGGTTAGTAAGGAATCTCGACTTTGCCCTGTTTTATCTTCCTTTCCTTCGGTCACGGTAGTGCCTCCTGCGACTGGTTCACGGTGACGCTTAGTAGCGAATCTTGGGCGCGACTTCTGAGTGTCTCGGGCGGTAGGGCTCTTGCCGAATCCCTTCTCGTACTCAGCGAATACGTCGAAGATTCTACCGGCAGACGACGGGCCTCTATAATCCGTATTGTTGTGATTTGGCCCTGCTTCGGTCGCCTCGGTCTCTGAGAGGAGGACATGGTCACGAGTATAGCGGGTTGTAGGAGGATATAGAATGCGCTCACTCCCGAAATGAGAGGGGTTCGCTTCTGCCGTGCGCAGCGCTGGCTTCGGCCATACCTCCGCGAGGATTTCTTCAAAGGACTTAAAGTTATCGTTCTCCTCGTCGTTCTCGTCCTGGATCTCGTCATGAAGGTCTTATAGATCCCTATGTTACGTCAGAGACCCATCTCAAAGGCATCAACGAGACGTAACAAAACCTCCAACACCGACTAGAGCATCGTTGGGCTTTAAGACCGTAATCCCTATCGCGTACCGAGCTTCCAATTCCTTTTGCTCCGTGCGTAGCGCGGTGGACGAGCTCGAGTGGAGAGTATCTACTATAGAAGATTGTGAGGAAAGAGGGGCCGGTTTTCCATTGAAAGACGGGACAGTCGTATTCGGACGTTGGTAATGGGTGCTGGCTACTGTGGAGTGACGGAATACATTGCCTTCTAAGACTGTGGCGGGCGTTTGTGGAGGTCAGAAGCTATTTTCGAGCTGGGTTCGGGAAACGCGTGTAAGCGGCTAAAAGTAAGCTGGTAGAACCAGTGCTCCCAAGAGGCTGGCCGGCCAGGCCTCAGCCTTTTGGCCTGGTCGGCCTGAGGCCTAGTGGGGATAGGTTTTGGACTTCGGATGCCAAGAAAAGATGCTTCTCCTTAATCGATTGGTATAGTGCGGCTTGACAGGCCGGCTTTTTGGCCGGCTTATTGGGAGCACTGGGTAGAACTTAGGAGGTGATCATCGAAGGAAGATAGATCAGGTTGGATTCAAGAAGGAGGATTCTGACTTTTTATGTGTGATTTACGGTCCCCGCTCTCTTCCCATCACCGCCTGATAGATCCCTACCTGTGATGCGCGTCGTGAGAACGCGATATAGAGTATTCGGCAGCTAATCGTCGATAAGAAAAGCATCCTTTATCCTCTGTAGCTTATACTTGTGCTCGAGCCGGCGAGCGAGATGGTTAATAGAGAGGCGAAGCACGTTCCGTTATTGAGGCACAGATGATCGATCGATGCTGTGTGCCGTAATACTGCTGATAAGCCCTCCGTCACAGCATAGCACGGTAAACGATCTTGTCAATCTCGATGAGGTATTTTCTTAATCAGTTGAGAGGCAGGCGTTCCGAGCGGCCGCATCAAATAGCGACGATCGGTCTTACGACGGCCAAGGAGCTTGGAAATGGAAGCATCGACGTCGGACTTGATAATGCCCTGTTCGTGCCTGTCATAGGAGCTGAATTAATGCAAGTGGTATAAATCGGTTGTTGCATGGAAGCTGAGTGTCATTTCTGCTATCTGAGAGATTCTGGCGTATATGTACACGAAAGCTGCTGCCTGGGCAACTAGCGCCAGCCCTTTACCTATGTGGGACGTAGAAGGCTCTAGCATGGTCCCCTGGCCAAATGTCGTAGCTGATTTCCGTGACATCGGTACTGCTAGTCTACCGCTCATGTGCTGCCCATCATTGCCGATACCACATCCTATGATAACCAGTAAGGCCAACACCGTGCGGGTCAATGAGGTATTTTCTTGATTGGTCGCGTCATACATCGGACGTGCGACGTGGTGGTACGGTAAGAGTGGGTCTTGTGAAACAGTAATTCTCCAACGTCCGGCTAGAAGGATTCTGTTAGGGACCAAGCTTTTCGCCATCCATCGGGGGCTCAGTTGGCTGAGGAAAAGAGGTACTAACATCTAGAAAGGAGGGGCGACAATCAAAATAACGTGAAAGGAGGAAGACTCCGTGCACAGATTGGCAAGTGTTGAGACTTCCAATTGGGCCTCGTGCTGCAAGTGAAGGGGCCAGACACTGTCAAGTGAGTGAGCGGAGTATGCAGCTAAAAGGAGTGGGTAATCGAGGGTACACAAGAGGGAAACAGGAGAGAGAGAACAGTGCGCAAGGCGAAGAGGGCCGTGGGGTTCTTTAGTCCCAAGGCAGCCAGACGCCAAGACCGGCGCCTTGCCCGATCAGACGAAGGTGCCCAGTCAACGGCTTTACGGGAGAAACCGCAACTATCACCATGGGAGGTATGCTATCAGGTGAATCTCTCCTTCCAAAAGAAGATCACTGGACCATGGCAATGTGTAGCATGCAGCAGGGCGGGATTTGCAACATCGCCGGAATATTGCTCCAACTTTGTTACAGTAGTAGCAGCCTGTCCCGACGGCCACAAGGACCATCTCTCGAGCTCGAATACCATAGGAACAAAGATCGCATGTAGCATATGTGACGAGGATTTCGCGCTGAGAGTAAGCCAGCAGACTGTGAAGTGCTTCCATCCCATGTGCCCGAGGATACTGGTGGTAGATTGGGAGCTCGTGAAGTGGGCGAATGAAGGTAAGGACTAGCAGGACATACTCAATCAGTAAGTCGAATCCTCTAGAATTTGCACCTGCACCTATCTAGACTAAATGTCTGACTCGATGGATTAAGTATTCTAATTGCTCGAGAAGAATCCCAAGTTCGACTGTGTTTTGTGCCTGGAGACCCTACCAATCGCGGAACGTCTGAGCCGGGCTCCAACGCGGAAGTTCAAGGACTCGCCTAATGTATGCCGCGGGTGTTTGTCTGATATGTTGAAACACGCAGTCGGAACGGGCAATTTTAAGGAGATCAAGTGTCCTGCCACCGGCATAGACAAGTGTGAAGGACTGCTCGATGGAAAAGACGTGGAGGAATATGCAAATCGAGATACGTCCAAAAAGTCCAGCAGCGTCCACCGTTACGCTGCTTCTTCGATGCGCTGATTCTCAATAGATACGGCAGCTTCATGATGGATGACCTGTTGAAATCCGACCCTGTATACCGGTGGTGCCAAAAGAGAGACCAAGTTGGCATCTGTGGTTGGGGCCAACTGCATCCTACGGGAGGTGTGTTCATCAGTGTTGAGAAGAGCTGAGGAGGAGATACGCTAATTGGGCAGCAGACACTGTTCCGCAGTGGGAATGTCAGAAATGCAATGCGAGCAATTGCTTCAAATGCAGAATTTTGTGGCATGAAGGTTCAACATGAGAGGATGACCCAGCAACTTTAGAGTTACTACCAAAAACCACCAGGAAATGCCCGAGATGTGGTCGCCGAATTGAAAAGCGTAGATTTTGCAAAGACATGAAATGTAGGAAATCTGTTGGTATGGAATCACACTCAGAGTATCGCGTGCATATCACTAATCCAAAAATTTCAGGAGGCTGTGGCATCAAGTTCTGCTAGACCTGCAAGCTCATCTATAAGCCTTACAAGCAACACCTACGAGACTGTCCACAGTCTCCCGGCACCCTTCAAGACCTACGATGCCCAATACAATGTATAGAGGCGACTGGGACAAGGGTCCTGGTTATATTCCATCTCCAGACGAGCACAACATGAGAGGATATGCAGGAGAGCCTCCGGATTTTGAGGAAGACGTAGGACGTCGGCCTAGAGGTTGGGATTGAAATCAGAGAGTAATGATTTCTGAAATGCTAGATTCAAAAGATTGGTGAAGGCTCCAACCAGGCGTGGAAATGACTAATTTCTAGATTAAGCGGGACGTCGTTCAAGGACACTGTACGGCCGTCGAGGTCGTTGAGAAACAATGTCGGGAGTTTGGGGGATGCTGGGTGAAGCCCTGGAGCGTATGCAAGGCTTGGGGTCGTTTGCGGTTGTTGAAGATAGGTGGGGGAATGGACGGAAGGAACCGTGGCAGCGGTTGTGGAACCGGTTATGCTTTTAGCCACGCTTCCAGCTCGGCTCGGAGCCTTTGAGGGGACCTCATCTGAAGTGACAGCTCGGATGATGGCTTCGGCTGCTAGGGTGTATATTCCAGCGCGCAATCGTTTTCCATTTCCTGACCATTCACGTAGAGCCTCAACGCCTCCGTGCAGGAAGGGAAAAGATCCCCGCTATATACGCTGTCTGCTTCAGAAAGCACCGTAGGACAGACTTCTTGCCTTTGTACCTCCGTTTGCACCATGTTGTCGCCAACTGCGAGCATGCTCCACGAACCACTTCCTGTATCGGTCTTACGTGAAATCACTGTTGTGAACCTGGTGTGGAACCACATGGTCTCGTATCTCATCTGATCTCTGTGTTTGTTTATATGCTGTGAAACGGACTCTTAGGACGCTTGCCCTACTGCCGGTTTGGATCTTCCCACTTTGAACCAAGCCTAACGCACGCACACGCTCGGGGGTGAGCAAGCTCGAGATTCGCGAGGTAGAACGTAGGGGCCCTTGTGATGGCTGCACTCTAGTGTTCGCAGATTGCGTGTCCTTACGGACGGAGGGGGGTTCGAATTCGTCTGTCGGGTGGAGTACGTGTGGAACGCAGGCCGCGCGCAAGCGTAGAGGTAAGGAAGAGAGGGCGCTCGAGTACTTTGGATCACTCGATAAGTGGACGGGATCTATTCGTAGCTTCGCCGTGCTCGTAGGCTCCTTCCTCAACGTTTGGTGATCGCCTTGAATTATGTGTTGGTGGACGTTCCGAAATTCTCGCTGCAACCGCTCACGAGTCCGGCTATTCCATTCCTCCGCAACGACCCGTAGCAACTCGCCGATGGACACATTTCAACTTCTCTTCGCAGGAAGCAGGCGAGGCGAACCTGCTCCGCCTGGGAGATACTGACAGGGAGCACCGCGTGAAGGTGTGTCTCCTCGCTCCCCAAGACCTATATAGAATGGCTGGAAGCAACTGTCTTCTTCTCTATAGTACCCAGAAGTAACGAGCAACTTAAGTACATAACGCCTCTCCAGGCATTAGCAGGCAGATAACAAGGTACAATCAGGTAACCATGTACTTACTGAGGTCACAGTAGATCAGTAGGCCCAGAAGGCCGCAGTAGACAATTGGGAATAGCAACCGAAACGCAGCCTATTCGCAACAGATCCGAGTCTCTGCAATATTCTGACTAATCTTGCCGTATTACGGAGCGACGATGTTGATCCTGATAGCAGAGGAAAGGGGCCTTGAATGATTTGAACCTAGTTTTCTCGTAACGATTCGTTTCTATGCTCCCAGTAGGCAATAGAAGTCTCATCGATCACCGATAACCGTCGCAACGATTAGCGGTGGAAAATCACTATGTGGGCACAGAAAACACCGAAAACTCAGCAAACTAGCGGAATTGCCCCGCCCACGAGCGACTAAGAGTTATTTCAGGCCGGCTACGGTGCTGCTCGCGCGCATGCAGCCCCAACGGACGGTCAAACAGCGTCTCGTTGGGTTATCAAGCAGAACAAATCTATTAAAAGGCGCTAATGCCGGCTCCGCCCCGTATATTGCAGCCTTCTAGCGCGAGAGGCTCCCTCTAGTCGGAGAAATTTATTTCCCATTTGCTCTCCAAAACCAAGCCCACTTCGCCAAGTCGTTCCCTGCCGTCCCTCCTGCCGTGCAGTTGTCCAGCCACATTTGAACGAATTTTCATCAATTATCACTTGCTATCAGATTTCACAGCTTTCCGCCTCGGGTTGTTTAAGCCGTTTGCAATATGCCAGTGTCAAAAAAGCCTTCTCACCCTCCAGTCACGTCCATGCATGATGCTATTTCGGTTGGCCTTCAAACAAATTCAACTCAGTGAAGGTTCGACTTGCCATAATGGTCATATGGAAGAGCCCCCACAGCCTCAATGTAACTTTGCATCTGAAGAGTATGTTATGGAAAAGGTTATGGATATCTCTGACTAGGCCGCAGTGTCAACGCAGTTGGGGTATAAAGTGCTTCACCTCTTGCACCTATAGCTCGATATTCTTCATCAAGATACTATTCTCTTTTCCACACCTTAGTCACTGGTTTCTCATTTAGCTTAAGCACTTGATTCAAGACATCCGAGGAAATTGCCTCCCCAAGTCACTACCTCCAAACCTCAAGGTTTTTTGCCCAGTCATCAACATGCTTGTATTCCAGCAAAGTGCACGCCGCCTGTGCCTCTTCCTCTCCTTATTTGTCTTCAACCTCCACTCCTTCGCAGCGCCAGCAGTGCAGGTGGCCTCCCCACGAAGTCTCTCAACCAGGAGTCAACTCAACGCCCGCCAAGGCATCGCGACTGTAGCAGGTTGGCATAATTCACCTCAAGATCCAGACACGTGTACTAACAAGTCATGCCAGAAATCATAGACATCGCCGTTGACGTCCTTACTGGCATCAAAGACATTGTTGAGATCATTACCGACATTGACGAAGCAGAACATGAAGCTGAGAGTGAATTCACCCAGAATATGATCACTCAACTTGGAGCGAGTTACCCGACTTGGAACGCCATTGTAGTCACAAGTGATGAAGATTACGAGTTCCAATTCAACAATTATGTCTATGCCCATCAGGAGTGTGACATTGGTCTTGGGTTCACCAAAGGCTACGACATCTATGTGCTTGACTACGGAACATTCCAGCTCAACGGAGATGGCGGATTTATCAACTGGGCATTTGGCGGAAATTACGATTTTCAGGATGAAGACTACGTCACCTTCTATCCGATCACATCTTGAGAGCTTGTGTAAGCCTGAAGCATATTTGCCGTGACCGGAAGAATGGGCAAATACTCATCATATGGGTTCTAGAATCTTGCGGATTGAGAAAATTGGAGTCTCTTTACATGTTTATCGGAGCGTTCTCTGCGGCTGTAGGGCAAGATAGAATGAGAAATTCGATCGATCGATCGATAATTTGACACCCAATCCGAGGAACTGAAGCATTGGTCGTTGAGTCTTGCTCCTTTTTCCTTGCTAGTTATCCGCACGCCCGTGAGATCACGCCCATTAGATACTGACGGTTCGGCGCTAAAACCAGGATGGCGGTTTTAGCCTCCGCACTCCGCACCTGACCCGCAACTGTAACATGGGGCCCAATAATCAGAATGTGGCAAGCTTGCCGCGCTCGAATCAACCTTGCGTTTCTCTACATCACTTTGGTACGATCACAGCCTAAACAGCTTGACTTGCCGACTTTGGATGCTTCCCTGGGAGGCCCTCTACCTATACTCCCACAACAAAAATTGCATCCGTGACTGACCTAATGCAGCTTCCTCAGTCTGCTCTTAACAGATGGAAGTGGCGTCCGCCCTGATGCAGTAACGGCTGGCAACATATCTCGCAAACCCATTGTCGAGTCGTAACCCTAGCGAAATTATCTGATGGCCGCGCAGAAGCACCAGATCTTGCCACTACCACCAGAGGTCCAAGCCCAGATCAGATCCTCCATCGCCATTACCTCCTTATCTGACGTTGTGCTCGAGCTGGTCAAAAATTCGCTGGATGCTCAGGCTCGAGATATCTGCGTTGACGTCGATTACCTACGTGGACGCTGTAGCGTGGAGGATGATGGACATGGTATCCCTGCTTGCGAGCTTGCGGAGCATGGGCATTTGGGATCCTTGTACTGTAAGCTACCCTTCATTCAACTTCATGGTCACACTAACTCTTGCCTCAGACACATCAAAGCACGATTCGTCGACCGACACATACGGCAGTTATGGTCGCTTTATTTCCTCCCTTTCCGCACTGTCTTTGTTGTCAATCACATCACGACATCGAGCAGAAGCAGAGGAGTGGACGGTCTCCTTCAATCAATCGCAGGTCCTTGCAAGGCTTCGAACCTCTCAAGAGCATCAGAGAATTCTACGCAAGATACATGGTACAAAGGTGACCGTTCGTGACTTGTTTGGAAAGTTGCCGGTCCGCGTGAAACATCGTGCTATTCGTTATGAATTTCAGGAGAATTTGGATAAGGAGTTCGAAGACTTGAAAAGGAAGATGGTCACGTTATTGCTAGCATGGTCTAGACCCGTCAAGATTACACTA
>Ga0335075_10004895_pt1 | contig 20863 bp, 22 predicted proteins | sample Lox_Sample_24_FD_206723 | JGI IMG/M metagenome (GOLD analysis project Ga0335075, IMG submission 206723) | Soil microbial communities from Loxahatchee National Wildlife Refuge, Florida, United States - Lox_Sample_2.4 | ecosystem: Environmental > Terrestrial > Soil > Wetlands | place: USA...
CCCGTTGGCCTGGTACCCCTCGGCCGCGTAGCCGCCGTTCCCGTTGGCCTGGTACCCCTCGGCCGCGTAGCCGCCGTTCCCGTTGGCCTGGTACCCCTCGGCCGCGTAGCCGCCGTTCCCGTTGGGGTATTCCGCCCCTGCCGGGTACCCGCCGCTGTTGGGCGTGAAGGTGGGGCCGGCCGGGGCCGGGGCGCCGTTCCCCGCGTAGCCGGACCCGTTCTCGTAGCCGGACCCGTTCTCGTAACCGGCGCCGCCGGGGTATGACCCGTTGACTGGGTATCCGCCGCTGCCGTTGGCGTACCCGGCGTCCCCGTTGGCGTACGCGCCGTCGGAATATGCTCCGCCGTCTTGGTAAGCCCCGCCGGCCGGATAACCCCCGGTCTCGGCGTAGCCGCCCGGCGCCTCGGAATACCCGGCGGGATACCCGGCCTGGTAGTGCTCAGCGGGCGGTGTGGAAGGCGGCAGCGGCGCCGCCATGGTCGCGGCGCCGTCCACCGGCGCCGGGAGGGCTGGAAGCTCCTGCGGGTACCCCGGTCCGGGCTGCCCCTCGTAGCCGCGGCCCCCCGGGTACTCCAGCGCCGAGTACACCTGCTCGGCGTGGCCGGGGGCCGCGTATCCCTGCTCGTCGTACCCTTGCTCATCGTAGGCCTGCGCATCGCCGTACGGGGGGGCATCGCCGTAGGACTGCGCCGCATCGCCGACCGCGACGGCACCGTACTGCTGGCCGCCGTACTGCTGGCTTTCGTACTGCTGGCTTTCGTACTGCTGGCCGCCGTACTGCTGGCCGCCGTACTGCTGGCCGCCGTACTGCTGGCCGCCGTACTGCTGGCCGCCGTACTGCTGGCCGCCGCGGTAGTCGCTCAGGTAGGCGGGCTCGGCGCCGTATCCCCCGGCGTCCTGACCATATCCGGCGTCCTGACCATATCCGGAATCTTGCCCGTATCCGGACTGCGGTCCGTAGCCCTGCCCGGCCCCGTACCCGGCATCCTGGCCGTATCCGGCTTCCGGACCGTACCCCGGTTCCTGGCCATACCCCGGTCCGGGCGCGCCGCTGTCGTTGATCGCGGTGATCGCCCCGGTGTACGGCTCGGCGTTGGGCGGGGCGCTGATCGCGAGCCTGGGCCGCTGGCCACCGACTGGCTGGGCCACGCCACCGGGGCCACCGGGGCCACCGGAGTCGCCACGCATGCCCCGCCGCAGCGAGTCGATCAACCGCGGCAGGTCGTCCATGGGTAGCCGGAAGGTGCCCGTGCAGGTTCCCCCCTGCCAGATGCTGAACACTGCGATCCCGGTGTCGGCGTACCAGCTCAGACGCATGCTTCGCGAACTGCCGCGTACGTCGAAGAAGACTTCGCCTAGCCGGGGCAGTGGTGCTGCGTCCGACGCTGACATGGTGCCCATGGTGTCCCCCTCCCCGGCGTTTGTCCACTTCGTACAGAGTATTGGCCCGGGTTCTGCCGTGTAACCCAGTTGCGGCTGTCGGTCATGCGCGCAGCTTGCCGTGGGCGTGAGAGGGCTCGCACGTTCATCATGACGCGAAAAATCTCACGACGCGCGGAAGGAAAATCCAGCCCCTCCGTGCGCGGGCGGCAGGCGGGATGGCAAGATAGTCCGCAGGCTTTCCTGCGCCCGTCTTACGGGGCACCGTCTGGTGGGGCAGGCGTCTGTCACGCATGTGCCAGCCTCCGGCTGCCGCCAGCAAGAACTGCCTCACGACCGTCACTTCGCCGCGTGTAATAGCGCGCGCGGGAACACTACGACGGCATGATGCGTTGCATCTTGCAACGGCAGTTACCGCGCAGGATCAGGCTCGGCGTGCTAACGAGCCAATAGCAAGGGTAACGCAAAACTAAGGCAACTTTGTTTGAGGTGACTGATCCATGTCTCAGGTACGCAGGCAGACGGCGATGCTTCCCCGCCCTAATTGGGGCTGGCAGGACGCTGCCGCGTGTCGTGGCGAGGATCTGATGCTTTTCTTCGGCCCTGACGGCGAGCGGCAGCCCGAACGGGAGGTCAGGGAGCGCAAGGCCAAGGCCATTTGCGCGAGCTGCCCGGTCCGGATCGAGTGCCTCAACTACGCCGTCGCCCGTCCCGAGAAGTACGGCACCTGGGGCGGCCTCAACGAGGATGAGCGCTCCGCGGAGCGCCGCCGCAGGATGCGCCGGGCCAACGCGGCCTAGGGCCTGGACCGCGGGCAGCGCTATCGCGACCCGGCGAGAAGCGTCAGCACGTCGGCATCGGCCAGCTGGCCGAATTCGGCGTACCACTCTCCCACGCTACGGAACCGGCGGGGTGTGACCAAGGTCACGACCTCGTCGGTTTCTGTTTTCAGGGACTCCACCGCCGATTCTGAAGCGACCGGGACGGCCAGCACCGTCCGGACGGCGTCATGGGAGCGGACCGCACGCACCGCGGCCCGGGCCGTCACGCCGGTGGCGAGACCGTCGTCGACCACGAACACGTGCTTGCCCGCGACTTCCGGCGGCGGCCGTCCCTCGCGATACACCTGTACCCGCCGCTGCAGTTCGGCCTGCTCGCTGGCGGCCACCTCGGCCAGGTCCTCCGCACGCAGCGCGACCTGCCGCAGCATGTACTCGTCGAACACCGGCTCGCCGCCCTCCGCGACCGCGCCCAGGCCAAGCTCCGGCTCCTGTGGATGCCCGATCTTGCGGGTCACCAGGACGTCGAGCGGGACACCAAGGCAGGCGGCGACCTCCTTACCGACGGGGACACCGCCCCGGGGCAGGGCAAGCACCACCGCCCGTTCGGGATCAAGAGCGGGATATGCCGCCTTCAGCCGCTCACCCAGCTGCAACCCGGCGGCGGCCCGGCCGGGGAACGCGGTGGTCATCTCACCAGGGGACATACCCAAGACGGGCATGGTAGAACGCACAATAGAAGGCATGATCTGCGTCGCGTGCCGCCAGCGGCACCACCGGGACTGCCCGGGCGGCACCTGGTGTGACTGCCAGCACCTGCCGTCACAGCAGGCCGTCGCGGAGGCCACGGAACCGCCGCTGAGCTGGGTCCGCCAGGGCTGAGACGGTAACACCACGGAAAACTTTCGCGGGATCCGGAATACTCCCGGCATACCGCGGGTTGGCCACGACATGACTCGCCAGCGCTGGACAGACAGGGCAAAACCATGTGATCCTGCAGAGGTGAGTGTTCCGGACCCGATGCTCGTCGTGCGCCGCCACGTCGACTTCCTGCGTGTCCGCAGCGCCATGTGTCGCACCGCATGCTGACCGCCGCCCGTTAAAACCGGCGTTACATCTAACGCCTCCGCCACCTTGGGCGCGCGCCGCGAGCAGCCATGCGGTTTCTCCTAACCAAGCCGCCCTGGCCGCCGTGGGTCCGTGCCCCGCGACATACACGACGCCAGCACGTCAGTTAGGAAGCCGCATGTCTCCCGCTCCCGTTCCCGGAGCAACCGCGACCCGACGCCCCGCACCGGCACCCGCGCGGCGCAAGCGCGGTGAAGGCCAATGGGCGCTCGGTTACCGCGAGCCGCTCAACAAGAACGAGGAAAACAAGAAGAACGACGACGGCCTGAACGTCCGCCAGCGGATCATCGACGTCTACGCCAAGCGCGGCTTCGACTCCATCGACCCGGCCGACCTGCGCGGCCGGTTCCGCTGGTTCGGGCTCTATACCCAGCGCAGGCCCGGGATCGACGGCGGCAAGACCGCCATCCTCGAGCCCGAGGAGCTGGACGACCGCTACTTCATGCTGCGGATCCGGATCGACGGCGGCCAGCTGTCCAGCGAGCAGCTCCGGGTCATCGGGGACATCTCCAACAACTACGCCCGCGGCACCGCCGACGTCACCGACCGGCAGAACATCCAGCTGCACTGGATCGAGATCGAGAGCGTCCCGGCGATCTGGGAAGCGCTGGAGAACGTGGGCCTGTCCACCACCGAGGCCTGCGGCGACACCCCCCGGGTCGTTCTCGGCTGCCCGCTGGCGGGGCTTGACGCCGCCGAGATCATCGACGCCACGCCCGAGATCAGCGCCATCACCGAGCGGTACATTGGCGACCCGGCGTTCTCCAACCTGCCGCGCAAGTTCAAGACAGCGATCAGCGGCTGCTCCGCGCAGTGCACGCAGCACGAGATCAACGACATCGCGTTCCAGGCGGTGCGCCATCCGGAGACCGGCGAGTCCGGCTACGACCTATGGGTCGGCGGCGGGCTGTCCACCAACCCGATGATCGGCAAGCGGCTCGGCGCGTTCGTCCGCCCGGACCAGGTGCCGGAGGTGTGGGCCGGGGTCGTTTCTGTGTTCCGTGACTACGGCTACCGGCGGCTGCGGCACCGCGCGCGGATCAAGTTCCTGGTCGCCGACTGGGGACCAGAGCGGTTCCGCGAGGTGCTTGAGAAGGAGTACCTCGGCTACGCGCTCCCCGACGGGCCCGCCCCCCAGGCGCCGCCCGGCGGGATCCGGGACCACGTCGGCGTGCACGCCCAGCGCGATGGCCTGAACTACGTGGGCTTCGCACCCAAGGTCGGCCGGCTGAACGGGGACGCGCTGCACGCGCTCGCCGCGCTCGCCGACAGCTACGGCAGCGGCCGGGTACGCACCACCACCGAGCAGAAGATGGTGATCCTCGACGTCCCGGCGGACAAGACGGACGCCCTGGTCGCCGCGCTCGACGAGGCGGGCCTGCCGGCGAGGCCGAGCGTGTTCCGGCGGCACACGATGGCCTGCACCGGGATCGAGTTCTGCAAGCTGGCGATCGTGGAGACCAAGGCCCGTGCCACCGACCTGATCGCGGAGCTCGAGCGGCGGCTGCCCGACTTCACCGAGCCGGTGACGATCAACGTCAACGGCTGCCCGAACTCCTGCGCCAGGATCCAGACCGCCGACATCGGCCTCAAGGGCTCGCTGGTCACCGGCCCGGACGGTAAGCAGGTTGAGGGCTTCCAGATCCACCTCGGCGGCTCCCTCAGCGGCGGTGACGGCAGTTCATCCGGGTTCGGGCGGAAGGTCCGCGGGCTCAAGACTACCGCCGACGAGCTTCCAGACTACGTAGAGCGAGTCTTGCGCCGATTCGCAGCGGATCGCAAGGAAGGCGAGACATTCTCACAGTGGACGCTGCGCGCGACAGAGAAGGAGCTGTCATGACTAGCCCGTCCGGCCGCGCGGTGCCGTTTTACTGCCCGTATTGCGGCGAAGAAGACCTGGAACCGCAGGGCGCGGCGGACGGAGAGTGGCACTGCCGCAGCTGCGCCAGGAGTTTCCAGCTACGATTTGCCGGGATAGGAGCCGCGCTGTGAGCGGTCTAGGCCTTAACCTTGACCCTACGCTGCCCGCTCCTTTCCTTACCCTGCCCGCAGCTGGGGCTACCCGGCCCGCCGAACGACACGTGGAGGATCCACAGCACATGCGCAGCCTCGCCGAACAGGCAGCGGAGGAGCTGGAAGACGCCTCCGCGGAAGACGTCATACGCTGGGCAACCGACACGTTCGGCGACCGCATCTGCGTGACCTCGTCCATGACCGACGCGGTGATCATCCACCTCGCCTCGACGGTGCGCCCCGGGATCGACGTCGTCTTCCTCGACACCGGCTACCACTTCCCGGAGACGGTCGGCACCCGCGACGCCGCGCAGGCCGTCTACCCGATCAACCTGATCAACGTCACCCCGTCCCGGACGGTCGCGGAGCAGGACGCCGAGCTGGGCCCGCGGCTCTATGGCCGCAATCCCGACCTGTGCTGCTACTTGCGTAAGGTCGAGCCGCTCGAGCGCACGCTGAAGAACTACGACGCGTGGATCACCGGCGTGCGCCGCGAGGAGACCACCTCCCGGCGCGCCACCCGCGTGGTCGAGTGGGACGACAAGCGCGAGATGGTCAAGGTCAACCCGATCGCGAGCTGGACGACCAAGCAGGTCGACGACTACATCGCTGAGAACGGGATCCTGGTCAACCCGCTGGTCTATGACGGGTACCCGTCGATCGGATGCCGCACCTGCACGCTGCGGGTCGAGGCAGGCGCGGACCCGCGCAGCGGCCGGTGGGCGGGAACGGGCAAGACCGAGTGCGGTATCCACGTGTAACCCCGCCTCCGCTTGTGGCGGTCGCGCACGGGTCGCGGGACCCGCGCGCCGCGGCCACGATCGGGGAACTGCTTGCGGTGGTCCGGTCCCGGGCGGCCGGGCGGGGCGTGGGTAGCCTCGACGTCCGCCCGGCGTTCCTCGGGCACTCGGCGCCCTCGCTGCCGCAGGTGCTCGGCGCGGTCGGCGCGGAGCATAGCGCATGCGTGGTCGTCCCGCTGCTGCTGACCGCCGCGTACCACAGCAAAACAGACATCCCGGCGCTGCTCACCGACGCCCGCACGGCGCTCCCCCGGCTGGACATCCGCTACGCCGGAACGCTCGGCCCGGATCCGCTGCTGCTGGCAGCGCTCGGCCGCCGCCTGGCGGAAGCGGACGGCGTTTCCAGCGCTTCCCGCGCTTCCCGGGCCGGGACGAGCGTGGTGCTTGCCGCCGCCGGGTCCAGCGACCCGGGTGCCAACGCGAGCGTAGCCGCCCTCGCCGCGCGCTGGCAGGCGGAGGACGGCTGGCGGCGCGTGGTCCCCGCATACGCCTCCGCGGCCTCGCCATCGCCGGGCGAGGCGGTGCGGGCCCTGGCCGGCTCGGGCCCGCTGGCCGTCGCCACCTACTTGCTCGCCCCGGGTTACTTCGCCGACCAGATCCGCGACACCGCGATCGCCGCGGGCGCGCTGGCCGTCTCCGGCGCGCTCGGCGCCGCTCCGGAGGTGGCGGATGTGATCATCGACCGCTACCTGGCTGAGGTTCGCGCGGAACGCCCGGTTCCGCTCATGGCGAGCTCTCAGTGAGCGGGAGCGGGTAACCGCCAGGGGACCGTCCCAAGGCAACACGGGACCGTGGCATGAGCACCGAAAAACGCTCATCCGCAACGGACTTGGTAGAGTCTGTCCGCTCAGGCGATGACCGTGTAGGGAGGCGAATGCAGATCTGGCCAGGTGCCGCGTACCCACTCGGGGCGACGTGGGACGGGTGGGGGACGAACTTCGCCTTGTTTTCTGAGGTGGCCGAACGGGTCGAACTGTGCTTGTTCGATGAGGACGGCGAAACCGAAGAACGGGTCGCGCTAACCGAGGTGGACGGCTTCGTCTGGCACGGCTACCTGCCGGCGATCGGCCCCGGGCAGCGCTACGGCTACCGGATCCACGGGCGGTGGGATCCGCGGGCGGGCTACCGGTGCGCGCCGTCGAAACTGCTGCTCGACCCGTACGGCAAGGCCACCGAGGGCAACGTGCGCTGGGACCAGGCACTGTTCGACTACCAGTGGTCCGACCCGCGCAAGGCCAACACCGCCGACAGCGCGCCGTTCATACCGAGGAGCGTGGTGATCAACCCGTTCTTCGACTGGGGCAACGACCGGCCGCCGCGCACCCCCTATCACGAGACGGTGATCTACGAGGCGCACGTCCGCGGGCTGACGCTGCGGCATCCGGACGTGCCGCTGCCGCAGCGCGGCAGCTACGCGGGGCTGGCCCACCCGGCGGTCATCGAGCACATGCAGCGCATCGGCGCCACCGCGGTGGAGTTGCTGCCGGTGCACCAGTTCATCCCGGAGCAGGCGCTGGCTGAGCGCGGCCTGACGAACTACTGGGGCTACAACACGATCGGCTTCCTCGCCCCGCACAACCGGTACAGCAGCGCCGGGCAGCGCGGCGAGCAGGTCAGCGAGTTCAAGGCCATGGTGCGGGCGCTGCATGAGGCGGGCATGGAGGTCATCCTCGACGTCGTCTACAACCACACGGCGGAGGGTAACCACCGCGGGCCCACGCTGTCGTTCCGCGGCATCGACAACGCGGCGTACTACCGGCTGGATGATCGGGAACCGTGGCGGTACATCGACTACACCGGGTGCGGTAACAGCCTGAACATCCGGCACCCGCACTCGCTGCAGCTGATCATGGACTCGCTGCGGTACTGGATCTTGGACATGCACGTGGACGGGTTCCGGTTCGACCTGGCGTCGGCGCTGGCCCGGGAGCTGCACGACGTGGACCGGCTGTCCACGTTCTTCGACCTGGTGCAGCAGGACCCGGTTGTGTCGCAGGTCAAGCTGATCGCCGAGCCGTGGGACGTCGGCGAGGGCGGCTACCAGGTGGGGAACTTCCCGCCGCTGTGGACCGAATGGAACGGCAAGTACCGGGACAATATCCGTGACTTCTGGCGCGGGCAGCCGGGGACGCTGCCGGAGTTCGCTTCCCGGCTGACCGGGTCCAGTGACCTGTACGAGACGTCCAGCCGCCGCCCGGTGGCCTCGATCAACTTCGTCACCTCCCACGACGGGTTCACCCTCACCGACCTCGTCAGCTACAACGACAAGCACAACGAGGCCAACGGCGAGGACAACCGGGACGGCAACGACGACAACCGGTCCTGGAACTGCGGCGTGGAGGGCCCGGCCGAGGACCCGGCCGTGAACGAACTGCGCGCGCGGCAGCGGCGGAACTTCCTGGTCACGCTGCTGCTCTCGCAGGGCACCCCGATGCTGCTTGCCGGGGACGAGATCGGCCGCACCCAGGGCGGCAACAACAACGCCTACTGCCAGGACAGCGAGGTGTCCTGGGTTGACTGGTCGCAGGCCACCGCCGAGCACGAGCTGCTTGAGTTCACCGAGAAGCTGGGCCGGCTGCGGCACGAGCACCCAGTGTTCCGGCGCCGCCGGTTCTTCAAGGGCGCCGCGGACATCATGTGGCTGACCCCGGCGGGCAAGGAGATGACCGAGGCGGACTGGCGGGCCGGGTACGCCAAGTCGGTGGCGGTGTTCCTCAACGGCGCGGCCATCAACGAGCCCGACCCCCGGGGGGACCCGGTCACCGACACCAAGTTCCTGCTGCTGTTCAACGCCGGCGAGGATCCGGTCACGTTCACGCTGCCCGAGATGCGGCTCAGCGGCGACTGGGAGATCGTGATCGACACCATGACCCCGGATAAAGAAACCGACAGTCCTCCGTTGCCGCCCAGGTCGAGGGTCGAGGTCGGCGGGCGAGCGGCCACCGTGCTGCAGTCCAGGGCCTGACCGTGCGGCTGCTGTTGCCGCCGGCTTCCCCCGCCGCCCCGCACGCGGAGAACCTGGACGACGCCGCCCTGGCCCGGCTGTACGGGTACCCGGGACAGCCCTGGCTGCGCGCCAACATGGTGATGAGCGCGGACGGGGCGGCCACGCTTGACGACCGCTCAAGCGGGCTGTCATCCAAGGCGGACCGCCGCCTGTTCGCCCTGCTGCGCGGCCTCGCCGACGTGATCCTGGCCGGCGCGGGCACCGCGCGCGCCGAGGGGTACAAGCCGGTCCGCCCGCGCGAGGTCACCGGCGGCCTGCGCGCTGGGCGCGGCCCGACGCCGCCGATCGCGATCGTCAGCCGCGCGCTGGATTTGGATCCGGACGCGCCACTGTTCACCAAGGCGCCCGCCTGGGCCCAGACGATCGTGATCACCTGCGCGGCCTCCCCGGCCAGCCGCCGGGAGGCGCTGGCACGGCACGCGGACGTGGTGGTAGCCGGGCACACCGTCGTCGACCTCGAGGAAGCCGTCGCGGCGCTGTACGAGCGCGGCCTGAACCGGGTGCTCTGCGAGGGCGGCCCGCACCTGCTCGCCGAGCTCGTCAAGGCCGACCTGCTTGACGAGCTCGACCTCACAGTCAGCCCGCTGCTCACCGGCCCCAGCGCGAGCCGGATCACCGCCGGGACCCGCTTCCCGCCGCACCACCTCCGCCTCGCCGGCATCCTGGAGGAGGAAGGCGCCCTCTTCTGCCGCTACACCCGCCCTGAGTAAACCTTGATCGCGAAGACGTTTTTCCTAGCGTAAATAATTCATCGTATAGGTACACGAAGTTTTCGCGGAAAAATAAGTCTTCACGAAAACAGCGACGATAAAGGTCGAACGAAGGCAAGTTGGCCCGGTTTGGCCCGGCATTGCGCCCTGGGAGCGGCCACCGGTGCCGCGGCAGACGATTTGCTAAGGACAGCCTTATCAGTTAAGCCTTAAGGTATGCGTGAGGAACCTGGCAGGGCTGTCCCTGACATCGACGAGATCGCCGCGGCGCTGCGGATCAGCGTCGGCGTGCTGGTGCGCCGCATGCGCCAGGTGCAGCTTCCGGGCGAGCTCACGCTCGCCGAGACGTCGGCACTGTCGCGCCTGGACCGGGGCGGCCCGGCCACTTCTAGTGAACTTGCCAGGCAGGACCGGATTAGTCCGCAGTCGATGGGCGCGACGCTCGCCGCGCTCGAGCAGCGCGGCCTGATCGAGCGCCGCCGTGACCCAGGCGATGGCAGGCGGATCGTGCTGTCGATCACCGATGCAGGCGGCCAGATGATCCGCGACCGCCGCGGCGCCCGCACCGAGCTGATCGCCAAGGCGCTCGCCTCCGGGTTCACTCCGCTGGAACTCAGCCAGCTGCGGGCGGCGGCGCCGCTGCTCGAGCGGCTGGCGGGGAAGGTCTGATGGCGGACGCTGACGACCGCTACCGGTGGGTGGCCCTGGCGAACACGACCGCGGCCATGTTCATGGCGACGCTCGACGGGTCGATCGTCATCATCGCGCTGCCCGCGATCTTCCGCGGTATCCACCTGGATCCGCTGTCCGCCGGCAACATCAGCTACCTGCTGTGGATGATCATGGGCTACCGCCTGGTCCAGGCGGTGCTCGTGGTCAACCTCGGCCGCCTCGGCGACATGTTCGGCCGGGTCAGGATGTACAACGCGGGGTTCGTGGTGTTCACCGTGGCCTCCGTGCTGCTGTCTCTCGACCCCTTCAGCGGTGGCCACGGCGCCATGTGGCTGATCGGGTGGCGGTTCCTGCAGGCGATCGGCGGCTCGATGCTAATGGCGAACTCCGCCGCGATCTTGACCGACGCGTGGCCCGCGAACCGGCGCGGCTTCGCGCTGGGCGTCAACCAGATCGCGGGCCTGGCCGGACAGTTCGTCGGCCTGGTCGCGGGCGGGCTGCTGGCTGCCATAGATTGGCGGGCGGTGTTCTGGGTGAACGTGCCGGTCGGGGCGTTCGGCACGCTGTGGGCCTACCTGAGGCTGCGCGACAACGGCGAACGGCACCGCGGCCGGATCGACTGGTGGGGCAACATCACGTTCGCGGTTGGCCTCGGCGCGATCCTCGTCGGCGTCACGTACGGGATCCAGCCCTACGGCCACGACTCGATGGGCTGGACCAACCCCATGGTGCTCGGCCTGCTCATCGGCGGCGCGGTGGTGCTCGCGGCCTTCGTCGTGATCGAGACCAAGATCGCGGACCCGATGTTCCGGCTAGCCCTGTTCCGGATCCAGGCCTTCACCGCGGGCAGCACGGCCGGCCTGCTGACCGCCGTCGCCCGCGGCGGCATGCAGTTCGTGCTGATCATCTGGCTGCAGGGCATCTGGCTGCCGCTGCACGGCTATGCCTACAGCCAGACTCCGCTGTGGGCCGGCATCTTCCTGCTGCCGCTGACCGCCGGCTTCCTCGTCGCGGGGCCGATCTCGGGGACGCTGTCCGACAAATTCGGGTCGCGCGGCATCGCGACCTCCGGGATGGCCGTGTTCGGCGCCAGCTTCATCGGCCTGATACTGCTGCCGGTGAGCTTCCCGTACTGGGCCTTCGCCGCGCTGATCGCCGCGAACGGGATCGGCAGCGGCATGTTCGCCTCGCCCAACTCCTCCTCGATCATGGGCAGCGTGCCGGCCAGGCACCGCGGCGCGGCTTCGGGGATGCGGTCGACGTTCCAGAACTCCGGCACGGCGCTGTCCATCGGCATCGTCTTCACGCTGATGATCACCGGCCTGTCCAGCAGCCTGCCGTCCACGCTGAGCCGCGGGCTGACCCATCTGGGCGTGCCGGGGGGCATCGCGCACCAGGTCGCCGCGCTGCCGCCGGTGTCGTCACTGTTCGCCGCGGTGCTCGGCGTGAACCCGGTACAGCACCTGCTCGCCCCCACCGGGGTGCTTTCCCGGCTGCCCGCGGCGAGCCAGCACACGCTGACCGGCAGGGAGTTCTTCCCCAGCCTGATCTCCGGCCCGTTTCACAACGGCCTGATCGTGGTGTTCGCCGTCTCCGCCGGCCTCGCCGTGCTGTCCGGGCTGGCCTCGCTGCTGCGTGGCGGCCGGCTTCCCGAGCCGCCGTCGGCCGCCACGCGGCCCGAGTCGGCGACAAAGGCGGCGCGCGACCGGGCAGTTGGCGACTAAAGACGCTAAATATGCCGTAAGTGCCCGCCGATCGAGCGCGTACGCTCCGAACTGCCGGGAAGCAGTTGTCTTGCCGGGCGGTTGTCACCGTTGAAGCGATGGCCCGGATGCATCAAAACTCAAGATCCTTAAGCAGGTGGTCTCATGGAGTATTCCCGCCAGCACCTCGTGAGCGTCCTTCGCCGCACCGGACTGACGGAGGTCGCCGACGAGGCCGAGGACACCCTTCCAGACCCGGTGGACAGCGAGACGGTGGACCGGTTCTGCGCAGCGCACGGGTTGACGAAGGACTCGCTCATGAACCGCATGGGCGGCAGTCCCTGAGAAGGGCTCGCCTGAACCGGGGCTTCGAGAGATGCTGTACCTGAGTCCCGGATAAGGAGGCCGTGATGGCAACTGACGCGAACGAGCCGGACCTGCTGAGCGGACCCGACCCGGCCGGCCCGGAAGACGAACTGGCCGGCCCCGGCGCCGCTCCCGGCGACGACACGCTGAGCGGACCCGACCCGGCCGGCCCGGAAGACGAACTGGCCGGCCCCGGCGCCGCTCCCGGCGACGACACGCTCGGCGGACCCGACCCGGCCGGCCCGGAGGACGAACTCCGTCCGCCCGGCCGGCCGTGACCGAAGGAAGAACATAGCATGGCCGGTCAGCCCGCCACCGGTGAGGCGGACGTCGTCACGAAGTCCAGCCCGCGTCCGGTCGGGGAAACCGTCACCCGGCTGACCGGCATGGTGACCGCGAAGGGGATGAAGGTCTTCGCGGTCATCGACCAGGCCGCCGAGGCCAGGCAGGCGGGCCTCGAGCTGCGCGACACCGTCCTGGTGATGTTCGGGAACCCGGTGTCCGGGACGCCCGTGATGGCGGCCGCGCCGCTGGCCGCGCTCGACCTGCCGCTTAAGGTGCTGGTCTGGGACGACGCCGGGCAAACGAAGGTCTCCTATTACGCGCCCGCCGCCCTGGCCGACCGGCACCATCTCGACGGGAACCTGACGCCGAACCTGGCCGGGATCGACCCGCTGACCGACGCGCTCGTCGCTCCGTAAGCGCCCTGGCGGAAGCGCTGACCGGTGCGGGCCCGCACCGATAGCCTGGTGCCATGGCTGCACTGCACCGGCGGGTCGAAGATCAGGAATCGCACGTCGAACTCGACATCAACCCCGTCTACTTCCGTGAGAAAAGCTGCGAGATCCCGCGCTTCCGGCTGCCCGAGCACGGCGTGCTGCCGCGGACCGCGCTGCAGGTGGTGCGCGACGAGCTCATCCTGGACGGCAACGCCAGGCTGAACCTCGCCACGTTCGTCACCACGTGGATGGAGCCGGAGGCCGAGACGCTTATGGCCGAATGCTCCGCCAAGAACATGATCGACAAGGACGAGTACCCGCAGACCGCGGAACTCGAGAAGCGCTGCGTGAACATCCTCAGCCACCTGTGGCACGCCCCGGCCGGCGAGGCGGTCGGCTGCTCCACCACCGGGTCGAGCGAGGCGTGCATGCTCGGCGGGATGGCGCTGCTGTGGCGCTGGCGGGCCCGGCAGAAGGCGAAAGGCAAGGCGACGGGCCAGCCGAACCTCGTCATGGGGTCCAACGTGCAGGTCTGCTGGGAGAAGTTCTGCAGGTACTGGGACGTGGAGCCACGGTACGTTCCGCTGGTTCCTGGACGGTACCACCTGGGCGCCGAGGAGGCCGTGGCCCGGTGCGACGAGAACACGATCGGGGTCGTCGTCATCATGGGCTCCACGATGGACGGCAGCTACGAGCCGGTCGGCGAAGTCAACACCGCGCTCGATACGCTTCAGGCCGCGCAGGGCATCGACGTGCCGATCCACGTGGACGGCGCGTCCGGCGGGTTTGTCGCCCCGTTCCTGCAGCCGGACCTGGAGTGGGATTTCCGGATCCCGCGAGTCGCGTCGATCAACACCTCAGGCCACAAGTACGGTCTTGTCTACCCGGGCGTGGGCTGGATCGTGTGGCGGGACACCGCGGCGCTTCCCGAAGACCTCATCTTCAAGGTCAACTACCTCGGCGGCGAGATGCCGACGTTCGCGCTCAACTTCTCCCGGCCGGGAGCGCAGGTCGCGGCGCAGTACTACAACTTCCTCCGGCTCGGGCACTCCGGCTACCAGCACATCCAGCGGACCTGCCAGGACATCGCCATGTACCTGTCGGCGAAGATCGCCAAGCTCGGCCCGTTCGAGCTGCTCACCGACGGCAGCGACCTGCCCGTGTTCGCGTTCAAGCTGAAGGACGACGTCACCGGCTTCTCGGTGTTCGACGTGTCCGAGCGGCTGCGCCAGCGCGGCTGGCAGGTGCCCGCCTACACGTTCCCTGAGAACCTGACCGACATGGCGGTGATGCGGATCGTCGTGCGGAACGGGTTCAGCATGGACCTCGCGAACCTGCTGCTTGATGACCTACGGCAGCACCTGCGGATCCTCGAGCACCACCCGCAGACGCAGATGCCGCCCGAGCTGCAGGCAAAGCGGCGGTCGTTCGCGCACTGATGGCGGTCCCGCGTCCAGGCAAGGTCAGCGGGACATTACCCGCCCGAGTACGTGCTCGCGGTAGCCGGCGAACGCCGGGTCGCTCTTCGTCGCGATCTGGTCACGCGGCCGCGGCAGCGTGATGTCCACGATCTCGGTCACGGCGCCGGGCGAGCGGGACAGCACGACGACGCGGTCGGCGAGGTAGATCGACTCGTCGATGTCGTGCGTCACGAACACCACCGTCACGCCGAACTCCTCGCGCACCCGCAGGATAAGGTCTTCGAGCTCGAACCTCGTCTGCGCGTCCACCGAGGCGAACGGCTCGTCCATCAGCAGCAGGTCGGGCCGGTAGGCGAGGGCGCGCGCGATCGCGACCCGCTGCTGCATGCCGCCGGACAGCTGCCATGGGTACTGCCTGCCCGCGTCGGCCAGGTCCACGGACGCGAGCACCTCGGCGACCCGGGACGACCGCTCCGGCCGTCGCACCCGGCGCACCTTCAGCGGCAGCTCCACGTTCCGCGCCACCGTGAGCCATGGGTACAGCGATCTCCCGTAGTCCTGGAACACGACACCGATCCCGGCGGGCACGGACCGCAGCGGCGCGCCCTCGAACATCGCCTCGCCCGACGTCGGCGGCATCAGCCCGGCCAGGCAGCGCAGCAGCGTCGTCTTGCCGGCTCCGCTTGGTCCCACCACGCACAGGAACTCGCCGCGCGCGACATCGAACGTGATGTCCGCGAGCGCCACCCGCGGCCGGGCGCCGCCGTACACCTTGCACACCTGACGGAGTGATACGACTGGCGCGGTCATCGCGCTCCCTCCACCGCACGGGCACCGTAGTGCCAGTGCAGAACCCGGTTCTCCACCACCACGAACAGCAGATTCGCCACGATGCCGATGATCGCGAGCACGATGATCCCGGACCACATGCCCAGGTAGTCGAAGGACTGCTGGGCGTTGACGATGTAGTAACCGATCCCGTCGGTGGACGCCACCCACTCGCTGACCACCATGAGGATGATCGCCACCTGCAGGCTGCTGCGCAGCCCGGCCACGATCTGCGGCAGCGCCGCGGGCAGCACGACGGAGAACACGTTCCGGACCCGCGACATCCCGAGCACCCGGGAGGTGTCCAGCTTCACCGGGTCGACTCCGCGCATGCCGTCCAGCGTGTTCAGCAGCGTCGGCCACAGCGAGGCGAACGCGATGATCACGACCTTCATCGTGAACCCGATGCCGAACAGCGTCATCACCGCCGGCACGAGCACCGGTGCCGGGAGCACGTAGAGGAAGTACATGTACGGGGACGTCGCGTCGCGCACGTAGCGCAGGCTCCACAGCAGGGCCCCGAATCCGACGCCGATCACCGCGGCCAGTACGTACCCGGTCAGCAGGTGCGACAGGCTGGAGGCCAGCTGGGCCCTTGCGGGCCCGGTCACCCACTGCGTCCACAGCGTGCGCAGGATCGACGACAGCGGCGGGAAGTACAGCGACTTGCTGTGCGCCGACCACACCCACCAGACCGCGACTACCGCGATGGGGAGCCACACCCGCGTCGCGGCCCTGCCCAGCCAGGAGAGATAACGCCGCAACGGGAGCCACCACCGCCCGCTGGGTAAATTCAGCCGCGGCCCGCTGGCTCTCGTGCCAGTGCAGCGCGTACCGCTCGCCGACCGTGAACACGGCCGCGAGCAGCACCCCGAGAACCCCCGCGACCAGGATGTACGCGTACATGACCGGGTACGCAGCGGGGCCGCCGTCCTCCGCGGTGAGGATCCGTGCGCCCACGCCGCTGCCGCCGCCGATCAGCTCTGCGACGATGTCCACGATCAGCGCGACCGCCACCGAGACCCGCAGCCCGGTGGCGATGAACGGGGCCGCGCTTGGCAGGATCACCGTGACGAACTTCCGCGGCCCGCGCACCCGCAGCACGGCCGCCGTGTCCCGGGCCACCGGGTCCACCGAGCGGACACCGTAGAACACCTGGATGACCAGCGGCCAGAACACGGCAAACGCGACGAGCGCGAACTTCATCGTCAGCGTCGCGCCCCACAGCACAAGCGCGATCGGCAGGATCGCGATGGCCGGGATCGTCTTGAAGAACTCGATCACGCCGATGGTGCTGCGGTAGGCGAACCCGGACAGGCCGATCAGCGTCCCGGCGGCGATCGCGGCACCGGCGCCGATCAGCAGGCCGATCCCCCAGCCCTCGAGCGTCTCGCCCACCGCGTCCCACAGCGTGGCCGACGCGGCCTGGTGGCCGAGCGCGCTGATCGTCGCGGTCATCGACGGGAACTCGTCGCTCCGGATCATCCCGGCGTCGCTAAGCCCCTGCCACAGCCCGAGCGCCGCGGCGAGCACGGCTGCCCGCAGCCCATAGCGGACGAGCAGGAACCGCGGCGCCACTCAGGGGTTCCAGATCATGCTGGAGGCGGGCGGCTCCGACGTGATCTCCCCGAACGACTTCATGTATCCCTCGATCAGGGTGATGCTCGCCGGGTTGAGCGTCGTGTTCCAGTTGGTGCTCAGCTGCTCTTTCTCCGCCACCGACGCCGGCAGGCTCAGGGGCTTGGCCAGCGCCTCCTTGATCGTCGTCTGGTGGGCCTGGGAGTAGGCGATCGACTGGTCCATCGCGGCGCGGAAGTCGGCGACCACCTTGGGGTTCGCGCTGATGTAGGAGCTCATCGCGTCCAGGCAGGTGACGGTCGCGTTGGGGAACAGCGCGACGTTCGGGTGGTCGAGGACGGTCGCGCCTTCGGCCAGCGCGGTGCTGGCGTACGGCTCCACGATGACCGCGGCCTGCACCCGGCCCTGGGCGAGCGCGGCGGGCATCTGCGGGAACGGCATCGCGATCTGGTGGACGCTGGCCGGGTTGATGCCCGCCTGCTTCGCGAGCTCCATGACGGCGAGCGAGTTCAGCGAGGTGAGCTGGACTTCCGCGACGTTCTTGCCCGCGAGGCCGGCGATCGACGTGATGCCCGAGCCCTTGGCCGCTACCAGCACCGTGCTGTCCTGGGCGTCGCTGGACGGCTGGTTGCCGTCCACGACACTGACGCACTTGACCGATACGCCCTTGGAGTTGAGGTTGATCAGAACGGGCGTGGTGATGAAGCCGAACTGCTCGGTGCCGCTCGCCATGCTCGCCTCGACCGCGACCGGACTCGCCTGCGGGACGAACGACACGTCCAGCCCGCGGGAGCGGAAGATCCCGCTGTCCTGTGCGTAGAACAGCGACGCGTCGTCGACGTACGGCACGTAACCGAGCGTGACGTGCGTGACGCCCGCGCTCTGGGTGGCGCCGCTGCCCGCGCTGGAACTCGAGGATCCGCCGCCGCACGCCGCGATGGCCGCCGCGAGGGCGCCGATCACAATGATTATCCGCAATCGTCTGATTTGGCACATGGCTCGCTCCGTCCCGATGGACTCGCTTACCTGTACTGTGACCCAAATCTCCTCATTGCGGAATACATCTAATGAGTTTCAGCCGGAAGGCCAGCCGGTCTCCCCGCTCCGGTCACTATGACCCTTCCGATTTTCTGTTGCGCGCAACCGTTGACTGCGCGCGATGCCGGGACGTGCGGGAAGCCCCGACGAGGCGGTCACCGACTGGCCGCAGCGACTCTAACCACGCAGGCGCTGCAGCGCCTCGGCGAGGATGGCCTCGCCGTCGGCGTCGCTGCGCCGCTCCTTCACGTAGGCCAGGTGCGTCTTGTACGGCTCGACGCGCGGCGGGGCGGGCGGGTTGTCCTTGTTCTGCCCGGCCGGGAAGCCGCACCGCGGGCACTCCCAGATCTCGGGGATGGCAGCGTCGGTCGCGAAGCTCGGCTTGGTCTCATGGCCGTTCGAGCACCAGAACGACACCCACACCCTTGGCGCGGCCTCGCCGCGCTCCGCCTCTCCCATCGGGCCGGCGCCTACCCTGCTTCCGCGTATCGCGTTGCCACTGCTCACAGACCACCCCTTCTCGCGGGAACTACCTCACGCCGACGGCAGCCGCGAGAACCGCGGGGACCGCCGGGTCTACCAGAACAGAAATTTTTAGTGGTTGATCAGCCAGCCTAGGCCAATAATGCAGACGAACCACAGAACACCGAAGAAAATGGTGATCCTGTCCAGGTTACGCTCTACCACCGACGACGAGCCGAGGGTCGAGGAAACGCCACCACCGAACAGGTCGGACAGGCCGCCGCCCTTGCCCTTGTGCAGGAGGACGAGCAGGACTATCACGAGGCTCGTGATGATCAGGATGACCGATAGCGCGATCTCCATCTCTCCCCTTTGCTTGTTGCGATCCTCGCCCGCCTTAGCGGACGCCCGCGGTCAGCTCACGATACCGGCAGATCTGAGCGAACTGATTGGCATCGAGGCTCGCGCCGCCGACCAGGGCGCCGTCGACATCCGGCTGCGCCATGATAGGCGCGATGTTATCGCTTTTGACGGACCCGCCATACAGGATACGCACGCTCAAGCCGGTTTCGGCGCCATGGACGGCAGAAATCCGCTCCCGGATCGCGGCGCACATCACTTGCGCGTCCCCCGGGCTGGCCACCTCGCCGGTGCCGATCGCCCAGACCGGCTCGTACGCGACCACCATCAGGGCCACCTGCTCCGCGGGCACCTTCGCCAGCGACCCGTTCAGCTGCCCGAGCACGAACTCGACGTGCCCGTCCGCGCGCCGGACGTCCAGGCTCTCCCCCACGCAAAGGATGGGCGTGACCGAGTTCGCCAGCGCCGCGCGGACCTTGGCGTTGACCAGCGCGTCGTCCTCGTGGTGGTACTGCCGCCGCTCGGAATGCCCGGCGAGCACGTAGGAGCAGCCGAGCTTGGCGAGCATCGGCCCGGAGATGTCCCCGGTGTAGGCGCCCTTCGGGAACGGCGACAGGTCCTGCGCGCCGTAGCCGATCTGCAGCTTGTCCCCGTCCACCAGCGTCTGCACGCTGCGCAGGTCGGTGAACGGCGGGAACACCGCCACCTCGACCGCGGCGAAGTCCCTGGGCGTGAGCGTAAACGCCAGCTTCTGCACCAGCGCGATGGCCTCGAGGTGGTTGCAGTTCATTTTCCAGTTGCCCGCCATCAGCGGGAGCCTGGCGCTCATGCTTCCAGGGCCGTCAGGCCAGGCAGCGTCTTGCCCTCCAGGTACTCAAGCGACGCGCCGCCGCCGGTCGAGATGTGCCCGAACGCGGCGTCGGGCAGCCCGAACGACCGGATCGCCGCCGCCGAGTCGCCGCCGCCGATCACGGTCAGCCCGTCGACCTTGGTCAGCTCTTCCGCGACCGCGCGGGTACCCGCCGCGAACGCCGGGAACTCGAACACGCCCACCGGGCCGTTCCAGAACACCGTCCTGGCGTCCACCAGCTTCGCCGCGAACAGGGCACGGGTGTCCGGCCCGATGTCCAGGCACTCCCGGTCCGCGGGGATGGCGTCGGCCAGCACCACCGTGGACGGCGCATCGGGCGCGAAGTGCGTCGCCGCCACCAGGTCGACCGGCAGCACGATCTCCACGCCGCGGCGGGAGGCCTCCTCGAGCACGGACCGCACGGCGGGGATCTGGTCGGCCTCAAGCAGCGACTTGCCGACCTCGTGCCCGCGCGCGGCGAGGAAGGTGTACCCCATCCCGCCGCCGATCAGCACCCGGTCGGCGACGCCGAGCAGGTTGCCGATCACGCCGAGCTTGTCTGAGGGCTTGGCGCCGCCGAGTATGACCACGTACGGCCGCGCGGGCGAGGTGGTCAGCTTCTTCAGCACCTCGACCTCGGACACGATGAGGCCACCGGCGGCGTGCGGCAGCAGCAGCGGCAGGTCGTACACGGAGGCGTGCTTGCGGTGCACCGCGCCGAACCCGTCGCCGACGTACAGGTCACCCAGTCGTGCCATCTTGGCAGCAAGCCCGGACCGTTCGGAATCATCCTTAGAAGTCTCGGCCGGCTCGAACCGCACGTTCTCGAGCAGCGCCACCTCCCCGTCGCCAAGCGAGGCGACCGCCGATTCCGCGGCCGGGCCCACCACGTCGGCCACGAAGGTCACCGGCGTGCCGAGCAATTCACCGAGCCGTGCCGCGACCACCCGCAGCGACGGGCCGGCGGCGGCACGAGCGGCGAAGTCGTCGCCCTTCGGCCGCCCGAGGTGCGCGAGGATCACCACCCGCGCACCGCGGTCGGCTAGCTT
>Ga0335075_10004897_pt1 | contig 20857 bp, 21 predicted proteins | sample Lox_Sample_24_FD_206723 | JGI IMG/M metagenome (GOLD analysis project Ga0335075, IMG submission 206723) | Soil microbial communities from Loxahatchee National Wildlife Refuge, Florida, United States - Lox_Sample_2.4 | ecosystem: Environmental > Terrestrial > Soil > Wetlands | place: USA...
GCCTGGTATCCAGTAACCGGCGGTTTATTTCTTGGGGATGACGCAACCAGCGCCGTGACTCAGCTAACGGGACATTTTCCAGATTCGCAGGACCAGCGGCAAACGATTCGCGCACGAGGGCGTTATCAGGTCGCTCGGCGCTTGTGGATCGCCCTAGGGTGCGACTACAACAGCGGATTGCCGTTTCAGCCGGATTTAACTCCTGAGCAATATGCGACAGAATACGGCCAAGTGGTGATCGATCACCTCAATTTCAATCGCGACCGCATCCTTCCTTACTTCACGCAAAATCTTTCAGTGGGGTCCGATCTCTACACGCGGAAAAACCTCGCCGTGCGATTGCAAGGGGATGTCGCAAACGTAAGCAACACGCTCGAGCTTATCGACTTCGGAGGGCTGTTCTCCGGCAACGCGATTGGACCGGGACGTCAATATACCTTTCGCCTCGTGACGGCATTCTAGGCCCCGGAGCGATCGCCATAAGATCGCCATAAGCATGAGTGCAGTCGGGTGGCGACGCAGGTTTGCCCAGCGACTGAATATGTGCGATGAAAGTTGATCAGGGCCCCAGCTTCGATTGACATTTTGTTCAGAACTGATGAATTTTCCCACGCCAGATTGTAATCGGATCAAATTTGTCGTATATTATAGTTATTGCGAACCAGTCGCAACTGAAAAGCCATGCTCAAGAGATATGACTTGCTAAATGAAGTAGAAGCGCACGGCGTGCGATTGACTGCTCAGCGCCGCGCCTTGATCGAGACCATCCAAGAAGCTACCAGCCACTTGGACGCGGCGAGCCTATTGCAACTGGCCCGTGAGCGCGATCCAAACATCGACCGCGCTACGGTATACAGAACCATCGAGCTGTTGAAGCGCCTGGGTATGATCGACGAACTCGACCTGATGCATCTCAACGGCGAAAAGCATTATTACGAGGTCAAGACACGGAAAGACCATTTGCATCTGGCCTGTTTTGGCTGCGGAAAGATCGCAGAATTTGCCAGTCCGGCTTTTGAGAATCTGAAGCGAGAGATTGGCACAAAGAACAACTTTGAAATTCAGGTCATGCGTTTAGAAATCGGCGGATTTTGTAACACGTGTACCGCGAAAAGAAAGAAACAGTTGCAATAGTAATGCATCGCCAAGTCCCCGCGGCGCGCTCTTGGCAGAGACCGCGAGGACCTGGATACCACGACAGCCGGACAGACTGCGGGCTTCCTTCACTATAGGGTTCCCGCCCGCAAAGTTTCAACTGTCATGATGGCCTGCGGTAATTCTTCGCCGGTCTGAAGACGAAACGTGCGCTTTGTGAGGCCAAAGCAATGAATTCTTTAACCCGGACCCATCGGTTGCACCGCTATTCCCTTTTGCCCGCATTTTTGATTCTTCTTTTTGTAGTCACACTTACCGCGAACGCCCAGCGCAAATATCCGGGTCGTGGCGCGGTCTCGACACAGGATTTTAAGAAGCTGACCGCGCCAGCGGCAGCCGGCTCCGACGCTGCCGATCAAGTCTGTGCGCGTTACTCCGCCGGTTCGGTCGTCTCGGATCCTCCGGTGCTCGAAAGCCAGAATGGAGTGCTCGAAGTCACGATGAAGTTCCTCACTGTGACCGACTCCCAGGGGCTGGTCCGCTATTGCTATGTAACGAACACGGGTTTGGAAGCACCAACGCTCGTTGTGAATCCCGGAGACAATCTGATTATTCATTTCCAGAATGATTTGCCGGCTGCTCCGGCTTCCAGCAGCAGTGACAACATGGCCAGCATGAAGTTGGCACTCAACTCCGGTGACAGCACGGACAACAATCCTTGCAATGGCACCATGGGCACAAATGTCACCAACATTCATTTCCACGGAACTGATATTGCGCCGGTCTGCGGACAGGATGAGGTCATTCACACCCTCATCCAGCCAGGTCAGAGTTTCGATTACAACGTGACGATTCCGGCCGACGAGCCGCCTGGACTCTATTGGTACCATCCCCACCCGCATGGAATCTCCGAAGGACAGGTGCAAGGTGGGGCAACCGGCGCGCTGATCGTCGAAGGCTTGCAGAATGTGGATCCCGCCCTGGCAGGCATGCCGGAGCGCACCCTTGTCATCCGTGACCAACTGCTCCCCGCGTCGGAGGCCAACGATTCCAACATCCCGGCATGGGATTTGTCGATCAACTATATCCCGGTGACGTATCCGAACTACACCCCTGCGGAGATTCAAACCCCTCCCAACGAGCAAGAACTATGGCGCGTCGCGAATACCGCAGCCGATACCATCCTTAACCTGCAATACATCGTCAACGGAACTGCGCAGCCTATGCAGGTGTACGCCATAGACGGCTATCCTGTCTCTCCGGGGAATAGCAGCGAGACCAGCATTCTGCTAGGTCCTGGGGCACGCACGGAATTTGTGGTGACGACTCCGACCGTAGGTGAACAAGCTCAGCTCACCACCGAGTATTGGAACACAGGGCCGGACGGCGACTATGATCCCGCGCGACCAATCGCCAATATTGTAAGTTCCGCTGCATCGGAACCTTCGGTCCAGCGCCTGCCGACACAAGTCTCCGCAGTCAAAAACACGCTGTTTTCTGGTCTCACGGGCCTCACACCGGCAGGGCATCGAAACCTATATTTCTCTGAGGTGCTGCAGAACCCAGAGAATCCTGACAGCCCAACGACTTTCTACATCACGGAGGAAGGTCAGACGCCGGCCATCTTCACTATGAATCAGCAGCCGAACATCGTCGTACATTCGGGGACTGTCGAGGACTGGACGGTTGAAAATCGTGCGCAGGAAGATCATGTATTTCATATCCATCAGCTTCACTTCCAGTTGCTGGATGTCAACGGCCAACCAGTGAACGATCCAGCACTCCGCGATACCGTGGACATTCCTTACTGGAGCGGCAGCGGACCGTATCCTAGCGTGACTGTTCGCATGGATTTCAGCGACCCGAACATCATCGGAACATTTGTCTATCACTGCCACATTCTGGAGCACGAGGACGGCGGCATGATGGGAGAGATTCAGGTATTACCGCCCGGATCGGCTTCGAAGACGACTGTCACCGCTTCAGTATCGAGTATCGCTCCCAACCAAAACGTCACACTAACCGCGAATGTGGCGGATGCGACAACGGGTGGCCCGACGCCCACGGGGCTAGTGCAGTTCCAGTTGAATGGCGCAAATGTCGGCAATCCCGTGACCATCGTGAACGGACAGGCCGCAGTGACGACTCCGATCGATGGAAATGTAGGAAGCAATAATCTAGCGGCTTTCTATGAAGGCGACGCGACGTACACGGAGTCCACTTCGTCTACCATCCCGATCACGATTTCTGAATTTGCGCTGTCTTCTTCGGGAGCAACGGCGGCGGTAGGAGCGGCTGCCATCGCGAACATCGCGGTGAATGTGGCCAACAACTATACCGCTCTTATCGCCCTCACCTGCAGCATGCCTGCCAGTCTGACCGAATCAGCCTGCTTTGTAAACCCCAACTCAATCGCCGGTACCGGACAAGTTCAACTCACCGTCAACACCACGCCCGCGCATCCGCTCAGCAGCCAACGAACAAATGGCTTCAGCTGGTTTGCTGCCGGGGGCGGAATGAGCGTGGCTTGTGTTTTTTTGTTCGTCTTTCCGCGCCGCAACTGGCGGAACGGAGCCATGATCGTTCTGGCTTTTCTGGCGACTGTCTTCGCAGTAATCGGATGCGGTAGCACGACCAAGACCGATCCAGGTACTGCGAAGGGAACCTACACGGTCGTAGTCACGGGGACGGCCGGCAGCGGAACTTCACAAGCCCAGGCAAGCGTGAATGTTCCGATCACCATTCAGTAAGCAGATGAGTGCTTAGCAACCAAAAGGAAAGAGATAGGCAAAGACATGTCGAGGGAATTTCGTTGCATTGCGGGTAAGGTTTGCCGAACTCTTTGTATGCTTGGCATCCTATCCTCCACATTTACCTGGGCCAGCGTGGGAGGGAGTATCTCCGGAACTGTCAAGGATCCGTCGGGCGGTGTCATTGCCAACGCAAGTGTGATGGTCCGGGAAGTAACGACCGGTTTCTCCTATCAGGCACACACAGATAACAAGGGGTATTACACCTTTCTGGTTCTGCCGGTTGGCCATTACGAACTCGATGTGCAAGTCGCAGGATTTCGCGGTTATCAACGCAAGGGAATCGTGCTCAATACGAATGCGGCTCTTACCTTGAATGCCTCTCTGGAAGTCGGCAGTGTTACGCAGACGGTCAGCGTCACCGACAACACGCTGCATGTCGAGACAACGAGTACGCAAATGGGACAAGTGATTAGCGGTAGGCAGATGAGGGCAGTTCCCTTGAGCGGCCGCAGTTACACGGACCTTCTTTCTCTTCAGCCTGGCGTGGCTCCCCAGACTGCGATAACTTCGGACACGGTCCAGGATGTTGGAGCCACGATCCTCAATCCTTCGGGCACTCTCAATCCCGGCAATCTCTCCGTCAACGGTCAACGAGAGATGGCCAACTACTTTAACGTGAACGGTAGCGACGTCGAAGAAGATGTCAACAATGGCACGGCCGTTATTCCCAATCTGGATGCGATTGCCGAGTTTCGCATCATCACTAGCAACTTCGACGCCGAATATGGAGAATTCAGTGGTGGGCAGATTAATGTGATCACCAAGTCCGGCAGCAACGCATTTCATGGAAACGCATTCGAATTCTTAAGAAACACCGACCTTGATGCGCGAAATTACTTCTCCCCTACCCGCGGGGCTTTCCGCCAAAACCAGTTTGGAGGTACTCTTGGTGGCCCGATTCGCCGCGACAAAGTATTTTTTTTCACGGATTACCAGGGCACTCGCCAAACGCAGGGCATCGATACCGGCAATATCAGCGTGCCATCGAACGCCGACCGCACGGGAGATCTTTTGGACTTCACCAACGGTTCGCAAGGAAATCAATTGTCGGGAATCGTCGGTGGCCCTTATTTCGCAACCCTTCTCACGCAGAAGCTTGGCTATGGCGTAACCGCGGGCGAACCCTACTACCTGCCTGGATGCACACTTTCTTCTGAATGCGTATTTCCCAACGCCCTGATCCCGCAAAGGGCATGGTCGGTCCCGGCGCAGAGGATGCTCCAATATATTCCGGCCCCGAATACCCCCAGCGGCACTTTTGCCACATCCTCCTACAACCAGACGGTACGCGATGACAAAGGGGCAATACGACTGGATGCGAATACGCGTTGGGGATTGCTGTCGGCCTACTATTTCATCGACGACTTCGACCTCGATAATCCCTATCCCGTAGCCCAGAGTGGCGCAAGTGTCCCCGGGTTTGACGCGCTCACTACCGGCCGCGCACAATTGATTGCCCTCAGCGATACCAAAACTTTCGGTTCCACCACGGTCAATGAATTCCATCTGAGTTACATGCGCGACGATACAAATCTCGGCCAGCCTGTCGGTGGCCGGAATGTCAGCCTCGCTTCCCAGGGATTTGTAAATGCCGACGGCACGCCCAGTATTGTCGCTCTCGATCCGAAAGGCCAAAGTGTCGAAAATCTCAATTTCAATGGCTATTCCACTGGCGCGGCGGCCAATCAATTGATCCAAGTGAACAACACGTATCAGGTTACCGATACTTTATCCAAGGTATTGGGCAATCATTCAATGAAGTTGGGCGGTGAGTTTCATGCAGATCAAATTAATGGAACGCCGATCGCCCAGTTCAACGGGAACTTCGTTTTCTCCGGTACAGAGACCGGCGTGGATTTCGCTGATTTCCTGATCGGCGTTCCCAGTCAATACAATCAGAGCCAACTCAATCCGTTCTATGCTCGCAATAAATATGTGGGCCTTTTCGCCCAGGACAGCTGGCGTGTTCTGCCAAACCTCACTCTAAATTACGGCCTGCGCTGGGATCGTATCGCGCCCTGGACTGAAAAGTACAACCAGATATCGACCTTCGTGCCGGGGGCGCAATCGGTCGTGTTTCCGGGAGCACCGCCGGGTATCCTCTATCCCGGTGACCCCGGTATTCCCGACACGCTAGCTCGAATCAGTAACCATAATTTTGCACCTCGCGTGGGTCTGGCATGGGCTCCGCAGGCAGACGCGGAGAGCTTCCTCGGAAAAATCCTCGGCACTCCCGGCACGACCAGCATTCGTGCCAGCTTTGGCAACTTCTACACTTCGATTCCCGCGGTTTCGATTGGGGTGCTTGCTGCTAATGCGCCGTACGGCACAACCTATACGAGTCCGGCACCACCTCTGTTTGCGACACCATTCATCACCGCGGCCAATGGCCAGAACAATGGCCAGCCGTTTCCATACAAGTTTGCTCCGTTGAACTCCTCGCGCAGTAATCCAGACCCAAACATCGACTGGAGCACCTACGAACCGATCGAGGGTATCCCCGGCTATGACATTCACAACCGCATTCCATATACCGAGGAGTGGGCTCTCTCTATCGAGAGGCAGGTTGGACCGAACACAGTCTTCAGCGCCAGTTATCTGGGCACATCGAGCCATCACCAGCTCGTCTTGATTGAGCCAAATCCTGGAAATCCGGCTTTGTGCTTGAGCCTCAGCCAACCCAGTGATGTGATGCCGGGAACGCTTACCTGCGGAGCCGGGGGCGAAGACACCGTCTACTATCCGATTGGTGGCGGCCAGGTGAACGGAACCCGCGGGCCGCTGGGGCCGAATTTCGGCAGCAATGCGCTCCAGTCCACCATCGGCAATGCCAACTACAACGCACTCGAACTCAGTGCGCGACATACCACGGGCCGTCTGGAGTTTTCCGCCGCCTATACCTATGGCAAGTCACTGGATCAGTCTTCTAATATCGGCGAAGAGGTCAATCCATTCAACCCAGCACTGAGTTATGCCATATCCTCATTCGACGTCAAGCACAACTTCGTTCTCAGCTACGACTATCAACTTCCGTTCGACCAGTTCTTCCATGCCAATCGCTTGACGCGCGGCTGGTCGCTTTCCGGTATCACCCGCTTCGCGAGCGGTTTTCCGGTAACCATGATCAACAATGGTGATAATTCCCTGATCGGGACCAATCCCAACGGAGTGAACAACGGCAGCATCGATGAGCCCGATTACAACGGCGGCCCGATTCACGTTGGAATTGACCCCCGTAAAAACAACAACAAGTTCTTCAATACGAGTTCCTTCAGCATGAATGCGCTGGGGACTCCCGGCACCGCAAAGAGACGCTTCTTCTATGGACCAGGAGCGGACAATTTCGACATGGCGGTTGCCAAGAGCCTGCCTCTCGTCGGATCGAAAGCTCTACTCTTCCGGGTAGAGGCCTTCAATGTCTTCAACCACACCCAATTCAATGGGCCAACGTCCGTCGATGGGGACATCGGCAGCTCAACTTTCGGCCAGGTCATCAGCGCTGCGCCCCCGCGGATTCTGCAGGGAGCGCTGAAATTTAACTTCTAAATAAGCGCCGGAATAGAGAAGCCGGTTTCCCACAGTCTACCAATCAGGGTTATAAAGAATGGCGATTAATTGTGGTTGGGGATGACTTCTCCCGTGGAGGGAATGTGAGTATGTGCTCAACCCAGACCACAGCGTCCCCCTCGACGACCGCACCAAAATCACGAACTCATTCGAAAAATCCGGGTAGAAAATCTTTTCGCAAGAGCTCCCAAGCCAGAACAAAAGACTGGCTGAAGAGGGCCATCATCGTGATAACTCTCCGCGGCGATGAGGTTTCAAAACACGATACGATGACCTCTATGACCGCTCACCAATTGCCCATTTGGCAGCTGAGGATTACGGGAATCCTGTATCTGGTAATTTGTCTTGGACTCCATATCGCCTCTGCGGAAACCTTCTGGCAAAATCAAAAACCGGCCCAGACGCAAGCATCGCCAAAACAATTGACAAATGAGCTCAGCCAGTCGAAGTCGATGCAACACGTTCAGCATCTGGATGCGTTGGCTCCGGTACCGAATCGAGCGGACATGATTCGGGGCGCCTATGGACCCTTCCGGGCTAATAATGATCTTCTCTATTACCACTTGGACGTGAGGGTGGATCCGACGCGAAAGTATCTGAGGGGCAGAAATACGATCCGCTTTTTGATGCTGCAAGACGGGACACGCATCCAGATCGATTTGCAGGAGCCGCTGCAGGTGGAAAAGATCCTGATGGGTACGACTCCGCTAAAGTATGTGCGCGATTCTGGCGCCGTGTTCATCGACTTCCCTGAAACCCTGGATGCCGGGCGGGTTTATACGATCGACTTCTATTACTACGGATATCCGCGAACGACGGGCCGCTTTGGAGGCATCACGTTCAAAAAGGATCCGGCGGGACGTACCTGGATTAACACCGCATGTGAGGGGATAGGCGCGAGCCTCTGGTGGCCGAACAAGGATCAGTGGCACGACGAGGTTCAGGATATGGACATTAGCGTTGAAATTCCCAGTAGTCTGGTCGATGTATCGAACGGCCGGTTTGTGGATAAGACCGACCTGGGGGACGGTTACACGCGATGGAACTGGCACGTCCACTACCCGATCAACAGCTACGACGTGTCGATGAACATCGGGAACTACGTTCATTTTGGAGACCGCCTGGGCACGCTCACGCTGGACTACTATGTGCTGCCAGCGGATCTCGAAAAGGCGAAGAAACAGTTCGCGCAGGCGAGAGGGATGCTAGAGGCATACCAACATTACTTCGGCCCGTATCCGTTTGCCAAGGATGGGTACAAGTTGATCGAAGCGCCTTATGCCGGAATGGAACATCAAAGTGCGGTGACATATGGCAACCTGTTCGAGAATGGTTACTTGGGCCGTGACTGGACCGGGGTGGGCATCAGCACCCGGTTCGATTTCATCATCATTCACGAGAGTGGACATGAGTGGTTCGGTAACAGCATCACGGCGGCAGATCCGTCAGACATGTGGATCCATGAGGGTTGGACGACGTATCTCGAAAGCCTGTATGTCGAATACCGGTGGGGGAAGGCCGATGCCATCCGCTACCTGAACGGCCTCAAACCCAAGATCAAGAACCTACGGCCGATAATCGGCGAGCGCGGCGTGGATGCTGAGCCGCCTGAGGACCAGTACTTTAAAGGCGCACTGATGATCAACACGCTGCGTAGCGTGGTCGACAACGACAGCCGGTGGTGGAAATTGCTACACGGCTTCTATCATCAGTTCCAGTATCAGAACATCATGACGCGAAACGTTGTGGCGTACTTCAATCAGCACACGGTCATGAATCTGACGCCGATTTTCAATCAATACCTGCGGCATCCGCATATTCCCCGGCTGGAGCTGTTGTTTGGCGAAGCTCCGGGCATGCTGATGTACAAGTGGGACGCTGACGAGGATGATTTCGCCATGCCCGTACGAGTCGGTACACCTGGGCACTGGCAAACCATTCATCCCACGACACATTGGCAATCGATGACGACGAGGCTGAATAAGGACCAGTTCCAGGTGGCAACCGATCTCTACTATATCGACGTCAATAAGCAGTAGTAGGAAGACAGAGTCATTCTGACCACCGGAAAAACGATGCTCCAATTGCTCCACGAAGTGAAGAGCCGCGGACTCGTACAGGTTGTACAGTACGACGAATTTGCTGCGAGCGTTCCGATCGAAACTATCACCCGAGCCATCGAAGAATTGGCGGCGGTTCTGACGTCAACCCATTGCACCATGGGTCTCCTATCTCTAAAAACGGCGCTTACACGAAAGTCGCTGGTTGAGCGTGCAAATTTTGCCTGTACACATTAATTCGTTCCACATGGGACGCATGCCCTAGACAGCAACGCAGATAGTCCGCGACAGCCGGAAGAGAGAAGATAAACCGTGACGAAACCGACGATACTTGTGGCAACCTGGGGCAACGGACTGTTCTCTGTCACCGACGATGGGCGGACGCAGGAGATTGCAAACCGGACCGTCGGAGGGCTTGCTCCGGATGGACGTGGCGGCGAGCTCGCCATTGTCGGTCGACATTCGCTGCGCCGGCGTGCGCCAAGTGGAGGATGGGCAACCGTCGCTACGAGCGAGTTCGAGCTCTCGTGCTGCATGGCGGTTCGAGAGACCGTCTACGTTGGAACGGATGATGCCCGCATGTTGAACCTGGACCCCGGAAGCGAGTTGCTCGATCCGATTGACGGGTTTGACAGCGTTGCTGGGCGAGATACTTGGTTTGCCGGCTCAGCAATTGTGAATGGGAAGCGTGTTGGACCGCCCCTAGGGATACGTTCGGTCGCTGCCAACGCGAACGGGAACGTACTGTTTGCCAACGTTCACGTGTGAGGCATTCCACGCTCCATGGACGGCGGAAAAACGTGGCAGCCGACAATCGATATCAACAGCGACGTTCATGAGGTGCGTGCGCATGAGGGTAATCCGGACATTGTCGCTGCGGCGTCCGCGATCGGTCTTTGCATCAGCCATAACGCTGGAGCAACGTGGACCATCGAACGTGACGTGTTACACGCTTCGTACTGCTCTGCGGTAGCATTTTCGGGCGACGACATCCTTGTCTCCGCATCGACCGATCACTTCGCGGCCCAGGGAAGGATGTATCGCCGGCCTATCCGACCGGCTGGGGCGCTGGAATCTATTGAAGGTGGGATGCCCGAGTGGACCATCGGGATAATTGACACAGGTTGCATCGCGACAAACGGATCATCCATTGCGGTTGCTGACAAAGGTGGCAATTTGTATCGCTCAGACAACTTCGGACGGACTTGGTCATGCAGGGACACTGGTTTGCCGAACCTGAGTGGCGTTCTTATCTGCTGAGAAAGGCGAATACCTCCGTTCGCGTCTCCTGCAATGGTGGAGATGCAAATCCGCCGGACACCGCGATGAAGAACCTTATCGACCGTTCGGCTATCTCCGAGCCTTTTTCTCAACTCGTTTCCCAGATCATCCAGCTTCGAATTTCCCTCGGCAAGATAGTCGCGCATACTGAACAGAACGTTGGCAAGTGTCATCATGCCCGTGTCGGACGCCTTCTGTAAAACACCGCTAGCCAAGCCTGAGCAAGTCCAAAATTCGCTCAAGATGGATCCCGATCGCCGCACCTCAGGTTTCGGAGGATTGTGTGCGTGTTGGAGGCGGCAGAATATCCTTATTGCCGGTTCGCGCTCTATGCCCAGGCAGGCTTCTCCCCACCCCGCATGCGGCAAATAGCGAGGCCCCGGAACACACCGGGGCTGCCCCCTTCACAACCGCATCGCCATCTCGAGATCGCCAGCCATCGGCACCGATACATAACTCTTCGCCGTGGCACGAATCCTGTTTACAAACTCCGCGCAATACCGCGCATCATCCGCCAGAACCAACGTCCCCGGTCGCAGCCGAGACTCCACCAGCGCCAGCACGTCCGCATACAGCGCCTTCGCACCGTCCAGCAGAACAAAATCCAGCGTCTCAGGCAGATCGCGCGCCAATGTCTGCAAAGCATCACCCTCGCGGATCTCCACAAGATCGATCAGCCCTGCTTCGGTCAGGTTCTTGCGCGCCCGCTCCACCTTCGATACCTCGAACTCCGTCGTGATGACGCGCCCGCCACCGTTATCGCGAAGCGCCGCCGCCAGATAGATCGTTGATACGCCAAACGACATTCCAAATTCAAGCACCGATTGCGCGCGTGCGGCACGCGCAAGGATGTACAACAAGGCACCGGTTTCACGCGAGACAGGAAGCGGAATTTCCTTTAGTAGCCCATAGAACTCGGGATAGCGAGTCCTGCTGGTGACCAGCGCGGACACATCGGCCCCTGCCACAGCAGCGGCTCTCGCCGGTTCGCTTGCATCGGATTCAGCAAAAAGACGGTCCAGAACTTGGACCGCACGGGAAGAAGAGAGAGTATTCATCGGAAAGCTCCAATCAGTTATTGGGCTCCGAGACGATGGCTTTTTTTGGAGATGCGGCGGTTCCCATCCGGACTACCTTCGCCACCAAAAGCGCACCTTCCCGGAACCAGATCAATGGTTCACAAAATGAAAAGTGCGTTGGCTAACGGGAACGCTTACGGCAGCCAGCAGGACACCGGCTACAAGCTCAATCGTCTCGTCATTGGTTGTTTCTGTCAAGCTGAGTGTTGAGAATCATGCGGAAGGCCTCTCTGTTTCTCATGAAGGGGGAGCGCCCAGAGTACAGTTGCAACCAGGGCTGACGGGCTAAACGCGCTATCGAGGAATAGATGAAAGATATTGATGTTGAAGAGATATCCAGCTTGGATCGTCAGGGCCCGGTACGAATATCCGCGCGAGGAGCAGCAGGCCGCACATAATTTGAAGTGAAATGAGAACGTGCCCGTAGCGGATGGTCTCCATTACAGTCATCAACTCACGCGCAGCCGAGATTTTGAAGAATGGCTTGAGCGGAAAGCCTTAGAATCTCCGCGATTTCTTTATTGATTTAATTGAGGGTGAAGACAACTCGCGGCTTCCCCGGCGCGCTCCAATAGCTCTCTACTTCCGCGAGAGGAATGGCCTTGGTCGCGATACGCAGCTTCGCTGGACCGACTACCTCGAAGGTGCTCTTTACAGCGTTCAACAGAGCAGGCATCGGCACACTTTTGGCGCCGCTCCCCATGAGCACTATCGAGGAAGAACGCAAGCTTGCCCCAGGCAGCTCGATGCTCTCCTCGCCGCTGGCGCCACCGACATGTACGAAGCGAACAGGGTTGGCGTCTTCAACTCCTTGGGCGATGGCAGCTACGATAGTCCTTGCGCTTTTTCCCCACAGGTAGTCGATAACAACATCGACGCCCTTGCCAAATTCTTCTGTCAACACTTCTTCATATCGATTGCCTCCCGAAGGATGAAGCGCGCCAAGTGAAAAAGGGATCACAGTATCGGCACCGAGCGTCTTTACTTCCTGGAGTTCGGCTTCGTTCCGTCCGGTAGCAATCACTTTTTTGGCGCCCAGATACTTCGCCAGTTGCACTGCTATACGGCCCGCGGTTCCTGTCGCGCCATTTACGAGCACGGTCTCTCCGGGCTGGAGATGTGCACGCTCGATCAATGCCGCCCAGGCGGACATTCCTGGATTGGCAATTGCGGCAGCGGTTACATCGTCAAGCTCATTCGGCAAAAATATGCAGCGTTGCGCGCTGACCAGCGATCGTTCCGCGAGAGTGCCAAACGGGGCTTCAGGAAGAGCGAAGTAGACCCGCCTCCCGTCTTCGGTAAAACCGACGCCGTCTGTCCCAGCGACGGCTGGGAATGTACAGTCCGAACTGTAGTGGGAGCCGGACGCACGAGATTTGGTGAGCTGGCTGAGGGCAGAAGCCTTCACACTGACGATGGTGTATCCATCCCTCGCAACAGGGTCCGCAAAGTCTCCGTATACGGGGGTGGTGTTTGGAGCTTTTACGATGGCTGCTTTCATCTGTATCTCCCTCCAGGATCTATTGCCGCAAGCGGGCTTGGTGTGCTCGGTGCGCGACTTGAACATCGTACAATATACTTGTACAGTGTTCAACTATTCGATGCACGACTTGGTATGCTGGATTCATGAAGGTGAATCGCGAAATCCTGACCCGCGCCGCTTTGCGGCTTCTTGATGAGGTTGGCATGGAACAGCTCTCGTTGCGGCGCCTGGGGGCCGCATTGAGAGTTCGCGCCGGCGCTATCTACTGGCATTTCAAAAGCAAAGAAGAGCTGCTCGATGAGATGGCCACCCTGCTACTCGCCGATGCAGCTTCAAAACTTTTGCCGACACGCAAGCAGGCAGACTGGAAAGCATTCGTAGTTGCGTTTGGAGAGGGCTTACGAAAGGCATTGCTTCGCTACCGGGATGGGGCTCGTATGGTTTCGGGCACGAAGCTGACGAACACCGAATATATGAAGGCCGCCGAGACGATAGGAACACAACTGATCAAAGCTGGATTCACTTTACGGCAGGCCGTTGTTCTGCTCGGTACGGTCTATAACTACACACTCAGTTTTGTGACTGAGGAACAGGCTGTCTTCCCGCGTCCTGGAGAACGCTCGGATCAATACGATATCGGAAAACGGAGCGAAATCCTCTCCTCTGAGGCGCTACCGCTGATGCGCCAAGCGGGGCCCATCCTATTTGACCGATTCGAACGGCGCTACAAGGAAGGGCTTGCACTCATCCTGCAAGGGGCCGCCTGCCAAATCGAAAGACGAAAGAAGGACTAAGCGTTCACCGTAACATAGGAGATAGCACACCGCCTCACTCAGGAGCAGAGCATAGTACCCTTTTGGTTCTCACAAAGAAGTGCGTGCAATTTCGGCGAGTGCTGGCAAGAACGGCGTAATGACCGTAGTCCAGTTTGCTGCAAACGCTAGAAACGTGCCCAACCGCTCGGAAAATGACGGAGTACCCTGGGCTGCCTCAAGAGCCGAAAGCCTCTGGAGAATTTCGGTCTGCTCCTCGTGGTTCGCAATCGCCACCGTCAGTGCATCACCCAACTTGGTGAAGACCTCATCGGGATGAACGAGCACAGTGTTTACGGATTGATCTGTGCTGCCAACAGTCACGCGGGAATTTGGGCCATGCACGTGGTATTCGTTATGCACCTGCGTTGGTGCCGCCGCTGGCTGGCTCTCCGCCAGCTTTGCCTGCTTAACCAAGAGTTTTGCCTCCGTTTGTGCCGCATGACTTCTGCGCATCAGCTCGCGCTCGAAGGATTGCGTCTTGGCGGGCAAAGCTGGATCTGGACGACTGGTGCGTACACCGCGCATAGTCGCTTCTCCCTTATAACCGGAGACCATTCCTGCCGCGGATTGCGTGCTAAGGCTGTATACCTCGCCCAGGATTTCCCTCTCGTTAAGCGGCCTGCTATGTGATCGAAATGCCTCAATTAATACCTCAGTCTTCGATAGAATCAGCTTGGTCAATTTTTCGGACTTAAGGTGAAGCTCGGTCGTCTCGCGTGCAGAGGAGTTGTGGCCAACCCCGTGAGAAGCGAGTCGTTCGAGCTCAGCGCGCAGTTCCTTTTGGTATTCATCGTCAATCTTCTGTCGACGCGCACGAAATGCTAGGTCTGCGTAAGACTGGATATCACTATCCATGAATAGTCCCCCTCAGCCCGGGAGCCCATTGGGGAGATTCTGTCTGCTCTTGGGTTCGTTAAGCCAAAGGCAGACTACTGCAGAGATGACGGCGATTACAACAACCCCGACCCACATCCTTGTGCCGCCTCCGAGAATTTTCAAACCATGTGTCACGTCCGCTGCATTCATGTTGTTTCCTCCTTGTGCCTCCAACTCAATTGGTTAAACCACTGTTTAAGATTCCAACGACTTCCAGCGTCCACCCACATGAAGCTGTCTGCGAATTTCAATCGGGCTCACTCTCGTGCAGATATGGCCGCACTTGCGCTGGCCATATGTCGCCATCTTGTAATCTGAGCCGAAGTCCCATCGCCAGTCATTGCACTCGTCAGCGATAATCTCGCCAGCATGAAGTCTCTGCAACAGAGTGGCAAGCATCAATCCACTAGCAGCAGAAAGAAACGGAAGAGCGGCATCACCGCTTGCTGTTTCTGAATGAGATTCAACGGGTACAGTCGAGCAGCCGAATTGAGGAGGTCTAACCTTTCCCACACGGCAAAATATGCAGTCGTCTCTTCCTGGGATGTGACGATGCAGTTGGCTCAGCCAGTTCTCACCAGTCGTGGCATGAAGCAGAACGCTAAAGTTGCGACATGCAATTTCTTCCCGGACGTTGAATTCGTTTGCAAGGCAAAGGACAACGTCGAATTCATCCTGAGAAGCTCGTGAATATTCCTCGTACCATTCGCAGCGCGGTGCTGCAACCTGAATTGCACTCGCAGCGATTTTGGCCTTGAATTTCGCCTCGGTGTTCGGCCAACCTGCATCAATAGCTGTAAACAAGATCGTTCTATTCAGATTTGTCACGTCGGGTTTATCTTTGTCTACGATCACCCACGAACCGCTGACACCAAACTCGCGGAGCCAATACGCAAGGGAACCTCCGACCGCTCCGGCCCCAATCATTAGCACTCTCCCGACATCGAGGATGTCCAGGTGTGACGGCCCTTCGGCAGCCTGCTCTCCTTCCCGGTAGCTCCAACAGGACAAGACTCTTGGAACAGTCGTCAGGTTGAGTTGCGTCCTAAAGATCGCCGCTGCGCCTAAGCAACTAGCCAAAGCTGCGCCGCGAACAGTACCAGTGGAGTCCAAGACCTCTAGCGGCTCTCGTCCCAGTTGTGCGATCGAGTTTCGCGCACCGATGTACCAATCACACCCGTGGTCAGCCTCACTGCCAACGCCGATCGAAAGACTTCGGACGGGGCGAGATGAGGATATTGTGAAATCGCCGTAGGGATCAGCTGCATGCATGGTGGAAAGAACCGCAGAGGTAAAGTCCTGTTCCCCCCCTCCTGTTTTTGCCACGAGCGGGAAGTTCCCCTGGGGCAGGTCTACAGCGATCACACGATGGGCCCGCGCAAGTTGGTTCACCAATGCGAGCACCGTGACCTGTCCCGCACGGCATCGCGATGCCGACAAATCGACGGAAACGTACACTGGCCGAGGTTCGACTGTCAGACCCGGGAGATATTCGTTAGTTCGTTTATCGCGGAGACGGTAGAAATCATCACGCTCTGACACGAAGGTCTGCCTCCGTGGGAACTATTGTGATGCCCCGCTCAACGGAGGTCTGATTACACAGAGTCCAGCGTCCATTCTGAAATTGATGAATGCTGGCCTGTGCAAGAGACTCAAACCCAATCCCAAAATTAGCGACGACAATAGACAGCATCCCTTCGAATGGAAGCAGGATAAGTTCATCATCCCCATCTGAATGGCGCGTATCGTTTCCTGGATGCGAATGTACTTGGCACAACAAACCAAGGCTCTTGGCACGAGCGGCTCGCGCCGCTGAGCCGACCGACGTCTTTGAGGCCTGAACGCGGCCGTACGTATGTTCCGCGTCAGGCACGATCGCTTGCAGGAAGATCATTTCGCTGCCGAGCTCACGGCCTGCCCAGAAAACCAGACCCTCATGTCCACCGTCTCTGATTCCGTCCAGGGCAAATCTCTGGAGAGCCTGTTGAGTCGCTTTTATCACTTCCGAGGCTATAAAGAATTTTCCAGCTAGATCGGCCACAGGCAATTCCCGCGTGCGGTAAACGGGAGGGTCATCAAGAGAAAAATCTGGGTGCTTCATGACTATCCCATCCTCCCACTCGTCCTAAGAAAATCTCTGCGGATGACTTGTAGCATGTCCCCGACAGTGTCTGCGCGGACCTGCCCTGCGGTGCTCGCCTTGTTCGAGGCTACCAGCCATTGCTCCGGTCCACCCCAGTCCTGATGGGGGCCCGAGCCACTGGCGTATGCCAGTCTATTGAACGGAGCGCAGATCACACCCCTGTTTTGGAAATTTAAGAAGATGGAGGCAGTTCGAGGAGGAGGCTGCGTAATGGGCTTGGGGAAGTCAGTCAGCCTTCCGAGGGCTACCCACGTCGCGTCGGTGAATGTCCATTCCGGTGCGACAGCGCGATAATTGTCGAACCTTCCTCGCAGGTAGAAATTTATCGATCCTCCTGGCTGAACGAGTGTGGTGCGCAACTCAAGCATCTCAGCGATCCAAGCAAAAATGACTCCATGGCGCTCCGCCCATGCCTGAGCGCCATAAATCTCCGGTTCGATTATGATGCGCGTCTCACTGGCGGGAATAATAGACACCTCCACCGGTGTCTACAAGTTCGAGCTTCTCGCCGCAATGGACGTGCTCGGTCTCCAGCGTTTTGGCATTGTCTAGAACCTTAGGAGGATCGGTAAATGTCTGAAAGCCCGGGTTGCCGGCAATGTAACCGAACGCCTTCGCCGCCTCTTTCGCAGCGTCTCCGACGATCATCGTGCGCTTCCAGAAAAACTCTCTCGGCTCCGGGTGGCGAGGTGCGTAGACGATCACGCGCAACCGGCGATGGCGGTGTCTCCAACGGCGCCCGTGGTAATGATGAATTTTCTGGGTTCTCTCCAGCTCCTCACCTTCGGCTGTGAGATCTTCCAAAATTTCTTCCGCTTCGAGAAAACCAAGGGAGTCAGCAAACCGCATCGCGGCTGCCTCAACGGTCTCATGGTCGCCCAGTTCGATCTCCAGAGACCGCAAAATATCGCCCTGCTCTTCAACCTCTAGCAAAATGGTCATAGAGCCTCCGTTTGGCCGGGGTATCTATGATCCGGCTGAAAACGATAATACCGAAGTTATTTGTTAAATACAACGACTTTTTCGTTTATATCAATGAGCATGGCGTTAAATTTTCGCAATGCATTGACAAAACAACGATTTAGCCGTATTCTTACGACAGGAGATTTTCTATTCCTTTGCTACCGGCGGTGCGCATGACTGAACACTTTGGTAAGCGCCTGCGACGTTTACGAGGAGAGCGCTCTCAAAAAGAGGTTGCGGCTGGAATTGGCGTTCCCACAACGACTTACGCCAGCTTGGAGCAGCAAGAGACGGTTCCACGTGGTCCTGTGCTTCAACGAGTCTGCGACTATTTCGGTGTTGTTCCTGATTACTTTTTCCCGCCTGTCAAGAAGGAAACTTCCCCGGCCCGAGAATGGCTGAGAGAACAGCGTAGCCGTAGCTTCGATGTGGCTCCGACGATTGCCACGTATTCGCTTTCTCAGGCCAGTTCAGAGGAAAAGGAAAAGCTGGACAACCTGATAGGGACAAGAGTTGGCAAATCTTAAGCCTGTACCGGAAGATCTTTCGCCCGACGAAATCGCAGAGGTGCTGTTGGACGAGGCGGGCACCCTCGATGTCCTGCCGACCTCTGAATCCAATCTGCTTGAATACCTCGGTCTAAAGCAGATGAGCTTCGACTTTGGCGCGGAGCCAGATTTCATCGGGGCCGCGCCCGAAATTTCAAGTAAGTTGCGCGCCGTGCTTAGCGTCAATCACCGCGTGGTTGCTACGCACTCGAAGCTCGGAGCAAAGCGAAGCCGGTGGGGAGTCTTTCATGAGATAGCGCACTTCATTTTGCCTGAACACGTTGAGAAGCTCTTTCTGGACGATGACAAAACCCTGAGCGTGTGGACACACAATCGCCTGGAGCGTGAGGCGAATAGTCTCGCAGCAGAGTTGGTGTTTCAAGGCAATCGGTTCACACAGGAATCAGCCGATTTTCCTCTCTCATGTCAAACTCCACTCAATTTAGCACCTAAGTATGACGCATCCTTTGAATCAGCGGTTCGCAGATATGTTGAGCGTCATGATCTACTGTGTGCGGTGATCGTGTACGAGAAATGCCGAGCTCTTGCCGACGAAGATTTTGAAGATGAGAAATATAAGGTCCACTATTCGGTCACATCCGATCCGTTCCGACGGCTATATTTCGCTGGGGTCCAATCCAACTCGGAATTTTCTCGCGGCTCTGACATTTTTCAGGTTCATGGAGTCTCTCAAATTGGAAATATAGTCCGTACTGAACTCCAGGTAGAAAAACAAAATGGGGGACAGTGGGTCTTTGATTCTGAGCTCTTCACGAACGGGTATAAGGTATTTCAGTTCGTAATTGGTCCGGAAAAGCAGGCATGAAGTCAACAAACAGTGGCTTTCGTTGATTCGACGGCGGCACCTATTCTTCTGCCGGACCTGGAATACTGCGATTCCCGTGACCTTGGGATCACTCTGTAAAGGTCTCGTTCGGGCGGAGAATCGCACCATGTGTAAGTATGCTGCCATGCACGGCTGGGCCACCGCCGTGCGAGTAAAAGAGATCGGCTCCGGGGGGCACACCACACGGCGACAGATGCGGAAGAAGCTGGTCGAGGAGATCGACGTGGTGCTTGTCTGGCGTCTGAATCGCTGGGGAAGAGCCTCGGATTTATACTTTGGCAGAAGAACGAGGGCACGTTGGTTGCAGGGACAGATTGCCCTGAAAGGACTTATGGTTGCAAAGGCCTGCAACGTCACGAATTTGCTCGTAGTTCCTTTCGAGCGCTCGCTTGCAGCATAACTCAGACCTCTGCCGTGCGCAGGCGGCGGTCCAACCCCCTTCAAACTATTCGACTGCTAGCATCGTCATAGTCATAGAGATATGCCCAACAAGTTATCAGGTCAAATTCCCAAAGGGATACTCTGCCCTCCTCGCCGCGTTGAAGGAACGTACCCACTCCGAGTGGGTACCGACGATTAGGTAGTTGTCCTTCCGCGAGATGGATTCTCCAATGCCACTAACGCCCAAGTGTTGCTGAGTATGCAAATGAGCTATGAATGTGTCCAATGGCCTCCGATTGTCTTCTTGCTACTGGCTAAGAGGGTAGGCACCTTTCCGGCCGCGGGATTCATCTCCGCGATCTCCACGCTTCCTACTCCTTGGACATGCAGCACCAGCTTCTCGTTCTGAAAGCCGGTCTTCAACGCTTCATACGTCACATAGTCGAGCTTGATCCCGCGGTCTTTGAGTTCAACCAGACAGTAGGCAGCAATCGCGTCCGTAACGGGTGCCCTGGTCTGGGAATACTCTTCAACGAGACGATCCAACAATCGTGAGCTGGCTCCGCTGATGAAATCGGTCGCAAGCGTGATCGTATAAACCCCGCTCTCCGCCTTGGTTATAACTGACGAACATCCCGGTTTTGAAAAATAGGTGCGAAGCGATTCCGCAACTGTTTTCGCGTCCATCGGAGCGGCGTTACTCAGCATCTCGGCAACCGCCGGGAGTCCATCGGACGCTTGCAGAGCGGCTTGGAAAATCTTCGTTGCATCTTGGGTGAGACAGGCCGCATAGGCAGTTCGTGCCGTCCATTGGTACTTCTTGACTGAAGCGAATCCCCCGGTCTCGACCCAGTAAGAAGCAGCGAGATAATCGTGTACGGTGCGATGCACAAACTCCCATCCATC
>Ga0335075_10004898_pt1 | contig 20853 bp, 22 predicted proteins | sample Lox_Sample_24_FD_206723 | JGI IMG/M metagenome (GOLD analysis project Ga0335075, IMG submission 206723) | Soil microbial communities from Loxahatchee National Wildlife Refuge, Florida, United States - Lox_Sample_2.4 | ecosystem: Environmental > Terrestrial > Soil > Wetlands | place: USA...
ATATGCCTTCCGGAACGCCGTCCGCTCCGTGGTGGGCGTATTGACCTGCGCACAAAGGGGAATTGCGTTGCTATCGGCCGACCAGTGCATAACAGGCTCTATGCTCGACCCATGAAGGTCGGGGCCCGACGAGGCGAACCTCAAATTGTTCCTTTCAAACAACCGCCGTTTGCCGCTTCAGCTTCAGCGCTGCAATCCGCGCATTCTCGATAAACGCCCGTACCTTCGTCGCATCCTTTTTTCCCGGACTCGTCTCAACGCCCGAAGCCACGTCCACGCCCCACGGCTCCAGCGTCGCAATCGCCTCGCCTACGTTCGCCGGATTCAACCCGCCCGCCGCAATCATCCGCAGCTGCGATTCGGCAAAGCTCCCCCGCGCCGCCTTCCAGTCAAATCGAATCCCCGTCCCGCCCAGCATCGTCGCCGTGCGTGAATCCACCAGCACGCCATCAAGGGCCGCGTCAGCCTCAGCCGCGCGAAGCTCTGCCTCCATACCCTGATGAAAATGAATCACCCGCAAAATTCGCAGCTGCTCCCGCGCATACCGCTCACGCAGCCGAGCCGTGATCCCAGCGTCGCCGCCCGTGTGCAACTGCACACCCATGAGCCCGCACTCCTCAATCGCCGTGACCAACGCATCAAACTCCGCATCCACAAAAACGCCGATCTTCTCGACGCGTTCACCGAGCAGCGGAGCAATCCCCCGAACCTGCTCCACCGTCACCCGTCGTTTGCTCTCCGCAAACACAAACCCCACCGCATCCGCGCCGGCAGCCACCGCCATCTGCGCATCTTCCAGCGAGGTATTCGCGCACACCTTCACCCACATCGCGCAACCTTCTCCGCGGTCTCGGCCACCAGCGCTCGCAAAGCAGCGCCCGGATCCACATGCCGCATCAGCGACTCGCCCACCAGAAACGCATCGAATCCAGCCGTCCGCAGCGACTCCAGATGCTCCGCCTTATGGATCCCGCTCTCCGCCACGCGCACCGCGCCCGCTGGAAGCCGGTCCACCAGCCGCAGCGAAGTCTCCAGGTTCACCTCAAACGTACTCAGGTTGCGATTGTTCACCCCATACGCGTCGCATCCCAGCTCCATCACCCGAGCCAGCTCATCGTCCGTGTGCACCTCGCACAACACGTCCAACCCCATCGCATGTGCAGACGCAGTCAATCGAGCCAGCTCCGCATCCGTAAGCGCCGCCGCAATCAGCAGAATCGCATCCGCCGCATGTGCACGCGCCTCCACGATCTGGTACTCATCCACCATGAAGTCTTTGCGCAGGCAGGGAAGCCCCGTCTGCGAAGATGCAGTCTCCAGATTCCGCAGGCTACCATGGAAATAAGGCTCATCGGTGAGCACCGACAAAGCCGACGCGCCGCCCGCCTCGAGCGATGCAGCCAGCGCCGCCACATCAAAATCAGGACGAATCAAACCCTTCGACGGCGAAGCCTTCTTCAGCTCCGCGATCATCGCCGGCCCCACTGCCGCCCGCGACCGCAGTGCCCGCGCAAACCCACGCGGCACATGCAACGCCGCCCGCCGCTCTAACTCTGTCAGCGGAACCTCCCGCTTGCGCTCCGCAACCGTCGCCCGCGTCGTATTCAGAATGCGTTCCAGATGCACCGCATGGCTCCTGCTGCCAGTATAGCGGCGGGCAATGCCACGACTAAAAAAATCGGCCGCACGGAACAGTTACCCTGTGCGGCCGCACTCGAAGAAAAAGTAGAGGCTATTGCAACAGGTCCACATAATGAGCCAGTAGCACCAGCTGCCCCGACGACGGATCCTCCAGCAGCAATCCAACCACACGGATCGAATCGCTCGAAGCGATATCTCCAAAACCCGTCAGTCCGTCGCGGAAGCTGGTCAAGGGAGACGTGTATACCGTCACCATCCCCGGAACCAACTGCCCTGCGAACCCCGTCACATTCATTTGGAAGCTGCCATTATTGTTAATGCTGCCCGGCACAATTGTGCCGTTGTAGCCCCAGTGCCGCAGCACAACCCGTTTGCAGGTCACCGCCTGCGCGTTCGCCGCTCCACTCGCCGGTCCGCCGATCGCGATATGCTGGCCCGGCACCAGCGCCGACGAGTTAAACAGATATTCCGTCAGCGGATTGTGCATCCAGTAGATAAAGAACTTCTCATTGCCCGAGAGATTCACCTGTGCAATCTGGCCTAGCGAAACTCCCGTAGTTGTCGGAAGCAATCCGCGCACATACAGATCAAAGCTGCTGGCCGTCCCCGTCGCAGGCTGTACATACGTCACCTGGCCGCCTGCATAAAAGCCATCCTGCGAAAGAATCGCGACTTCATCCGCGTCAATCGTCGAATCCGCCCGGTCAATCATGCCCGAGATCTGCACAATGCTGTTCGTTGTCAGATCACTCAGGCTCTCGTTGTTGTCCCACTCCGTTTGGCCGTTCACATCGATTGTGAACTGATGACCGTGCGGCCCCTGCACCACAAAGGATTGCCCCTGCGCGTTCACACTCACTACGGCAACATCAAATTCATCAATGTATGCGCCCGGGTCGCTCGGTGAAACCGCTTTGATGTTCAGCGTAGGCGTCACCTGTCCGGTAATTTGCCCATTGCTGTCCACCTGGATCGACTTGCGCAGATCAAAGTCCAGCCGAATCCCCACCGGTTCCGACTGGCTCACCACCAGTGGAGTCGCCAGCGTCGTTTGCACAGTCGAAGTCGTCAGCACTGCATTCTCGGTCTGGACCACCGGAGCCGAGCCCGTCTGCGTCTGCAGATAGCCGATCGTTGCCGTTCCGAACGTAACTGAGATAGAGGTATAGGTCCCCACCGGCACGTTATTCATGTCCAGCAGCGTCTGCAGCCCGTTATAGCGCGCAAAATCAACCGTCGGCGCCCCGCTCAGCAGCGGAGTGGAGTTACCGTTCGCATCAATGGCATCCACGCTTTCAACCACGACTTGGAAGGAAACCACACTCGCAACCGGCGCGTCCGTGCCGATCACAAAGGCCGATCCGCTGACCGCCGATCCACCCGAAGAGGATGAAGAGCCATCAGTCAAGCCGCAGCCCGCGGCCACCAGCCCGACGAACGAGAGACAGAGGAGAGAAAGCAAAAAGCGCTTTCCCTCAGTTTGAGAGGACCGCATAACTGGACTCGCTTTTCTGAAATCTCCAGTCCACAGCCAGGAGGCAAGGTCGCCTCCATGGGGGTAGGCGTAGTCCAGGCGTGGGCGGAAACTTCCTGATGAATTCGCGAGTTCAGGTGAGCTCTTCCCTGAACCCCGTCGCTCCTTCAGACACAACAAGGTTAGGAAAGTTCTTCGGAAAGCGGAAATAAATTGCGGCCCCAGTTGGTGCCGCAGCATCGCCCAGATCAGGCCGCGGCCGCCGGAACAAATCCATCGCAGCCGCTCATCGCCGTCACCTTTAGGTGGAGCCCGGCAAGCTTCGGGTGTCCGCAGTCATCCAGAAAATTCTCAGGAGCGCGCTTGGTCGAATGGATCTGAATCAGCTTTTTGTCCATTGGCACATGAGTTTCGCCAAAATGAGTACAAAGTCCGCACTGCCCTTCATGCAGAGAGATCATGAGAATCCTCCTGCCTGCATAGGAGCCGCACATGGATTCGCAGGTTGCCAGAAGAAATCCACAACCCTTTCATTTGCAACTGCGACTAATCTTGTCGTATATTGAACTCGGACCGATTTAGGCCGAGTTAATTGCTCCGTCGCGCCGGTCGCAATTTGGATAACATTCTCTGCAATCTGCGACACGTTCGCAAAAAGTGAAGAGCGATGAAAAAGAACTTTAACTCGGCTCAGGAACGCGACGGCAAATCGAATGCGACGGTGTCGCAAGTAGCTGAAGAGGCGCTCCGGCGCTACGATCTGCTGAATGTGGTTGAGCGGCGAGGCATTCGCCTGACCGCGCAGCGTCGTGCGCTGATCGAAACCATCCAGGAAGCAACCAGCCATCTGGACGCCGCCAGTCTGCTGAAACTGGCGCGCAGGCGCGATCCCAATATCGACCGCGCTACGGTTTACAGAACCATTGATCTGCTGAAGCGAATGGGCATGATCGACGAGCTGGACCTCATGCACATCGAGGGAGAAAAGCACTATTACGAGGTCAAGACCCAGAAAGACCATCTCCATCTCGCCTGCTTCGGTTGTGGAGAAATCAGGGAGTTCACCAGTCCGTCGTTTGAGCGGCTGAAGCAGGAAATCGGGATGAAAAACCAGTTTGAGATTCAGGCCATGCGGCTTGAAGTCGGAGGATTGTGCAGGCAGTGCGCTGCGCAGAAGCGGAAGAAGGTTCTGCAATGACTGTTTCAGGATAAGCACCGGGGTTCCCGCGCCTGACTCTTGGCGGAGAGCGCGGGAATCCCGGAAACCACAGCCGGATGGACTGCGGAGTGACCTCATTGTAGGTCCGCTCTTTCCATCCCTTCAACTAGGCAGAATTCTCGGATGTACTTTCTGTACGCGTGTCTGTCTCTGGTCTCGGGAGCATATGAAAGCGAAGCACAGAAGCAAAAGGCACGGTAGCAGGCAGGACCGGAAGCCAATGACTTTTCCGGGAGGGCGTGTCTGGCTGGCCATGGGCACCATCGCTGCCTATGCCGCGGCGGGAAGCACCAACAAAGCCGCACTGCTCTTTGCCCAGCCCGGCAGGGGCCACGCCAACGGACAGGCCCAGCTTATCGTCCGCCGCTTTGACATTCCCGCCGGTCCATTGGACATCGCGCTCGACCAGTTCGCTAAAGACTGCACCCTTATCATCACCTACACCATCCCTCAAAGCACCATCCCCGGCTTCAAGTCCCGCGGCGTCTCCGGACTCTACTCGCAACAGCAAGCCCTCAAGCAGATCCTCGCCGGAACCGGCCTCGACTTCACCTTTTCCGGACCAGACACCGTCTCCATCGGCGTAAAGAATGCGCAGTCCGTGCAGGTCAGCGCGACCGTCGCCGACAGCGTTGCGCTCGCCAATATTCCCACGCCCCTCGTCGATACCCCGCAGTCCATCACCGCCATCCCCAGACAGATCATCGCCGATCAGGGAGCCTCCACCCTGCGCGACACCCTCCGCAACGCCCCCGGCATCAGCCTCGCCGCGGGCGAAGGAGCACTGCAGGGAGACAACCTCACCATCCGCGGCTTCACCGCCCAGGACGACATCTTCCTCGACGGCATGCGCGACCTCGGCAGCTACTACCGCGACCCTTTCAATTACCAGCAGGTCGACGTCCTCGAGGGCCCGGCCGGAGTCGAGTTCGGCCGCGGATCAACCGGTGGAGTCATCAATCAGGAAAGCAAGCAGCCGGTCATGCGTCCCTTCATCGATCTCGACGCCGAAGGCGGCACCGATCTCACCCGCCGCTTCACCGCCGACATCAATCAGCCTTTGCCGGACTTCGCCGGAGGTACCGCCTTCCGCCTCAACCTCATGGGCCATGACGCGGGCGTAGCCCAGCGCGACGTCGTCACCAACCGCCGCTATGGCATTGCTCCCACGCTGGCCATGGGGCTCAACACCCCCACCCGCCTCACCACCAGTTATCTCCACTTCACCGAAGACGACATCCCTGACTACGGCCTCCCCTGGTACTTCGGACACCCCGCGCCGGTCGCCCGCCACAACTACTATGGCTTCTCCGACCACAACTTCCTCCGCACAGACGTGGACATCGCCACCGTCAAAGCCGAGCACGACTTCGGCGCTCACGGACTCCTCCGCAACGCCGTCCGCTACGGCAACTACCAGCGCAAGTGGCAAATCACGGAGCCGCAGGTCAATAACGCCAGCGCCGGAATCATCACCCCCCAAACGCCCCTCAACGAGGTCATGGTCAACCGCAATCAGCTCGCCGGCCACAGCGTCGAAACCTCCTTCTGGGACCAGGCCGACCTCACCCTCATCGGCAAACTCCTCGGCATCCGTCAGACTGCCGTCGTCGGCGTCGAAGGCGGCAAGGAAACCTCAGACCCCGTCCGCACCATGTACACCAACGCCGCAGGCATCAACACCGTTCCGCTCACCAACCTGCTCGATCCCGATCCATATCAGCCATTCTCCGGAACCGCGTTACCCAAATCCATCACGCACACCACCGCCCACAGCTTCGGAGCTTACCTTCTCGACACCTTCGAGTTCGGTCAGCATTGGGAGCTGAGCGGAGGAGGCCGTTGGGACCGCTTCGACGCCAACTACAACGCCCTGAACTATGCCTTCAACCCTTCAGGCGAACTCATCGGAACCCCCGCCAGCTTCATCCAGCCCATCGACAAACCAACTTGGCGCGGAGCCATCGTCTACAAGCCCACGCCCAACGGCAGCATCTACTTTGACACGGGAACCTCCTTCAATCCCTCCGCCGAGTCACTCTCGCTCACCCTGGCCACCTCCGCAACGCCGCCCGAGCAGAATCAGAGCTACGAAGCAGGCAGCAAGTGGGACCTCAACAACGGAAAAATTTCTGTACGCGGCGCGCTCTTCCGTACCGACAAGCAGAACGCCCGCGAGCCCGACCCCACCGACTCCTCCATTGACGTCCTCGCCGGAAACCAGCGCGTCGACGGGGCCGAAGTGTCCGTCCAGGGTCACCTCACCGACCGTTGGGAGCTGCTCTCCAGCTACACCTTCCTGCACAGCGAAACCGTATCCTCGCACTATTACCCCGCCGCCGTCGGACAGCCGCTCAACAACGTCCCCGCCAACCTCTTCAACCTCTGGACCGAATACCGCTTGCCCCACAACTTCGAACTGGGTGGAGGTACCAACTTCGTGGACAGCCGAACCGCCAACACGGCCACGCTCACCCCCACCACCATCGTAGAAAGCGCGCCCGGCTACTGGGTCTTCAACGCCATGGCCAAGTACAAAGTCACGGAACGCATCTCCCTCCAGGCCAACGTCAACAATCTCCTCGACCGCTTCTACCTCGACGAGCTTCACCCCGGCCACGTCATTCCCGGAGCCGGAGCCTCCGCACTCTTCGGAATGAACTTCAAATTTTAAAAAAATAAACAGAAATGTCTTTCTTAAACAAAAGTCACCGCCGTAAGGAAAACCAATGCTCCTAACCATCCCCGACGTCTTCTCTCCCGAGCAGGTCACGCAGATTCGCCAACAACTCGACGCCGCTGAGTGGGTCGATGGCCGCGTCACCGCTGGCCATCAGTCCTCGCTCGCCAAAGACAATATGCAGATCCCCGAAGGCCATCCAGTCGCGAAGGAGATCGGCGAGCTGATCCTCCAGACTCTCGGCCAGAACATGCTCTTCATCTCCGCCGCCTTGCCCGCCAGGGTCTTCCCGCCGCTCTTCAACCGCTACGCCGGAGGCCAGTCCTTCGGCACCCACGTCGACAACGCCATCCGCCACCTCAAAGGAACCTCCCACCGCGTCCGGAGCGACCTATCCGCCACGCTCTTCTTCAGCAATCCCGAAGAGTACGATGGCGGCGAGCTCATCATCGAAGACACCTACGGCATCCACTCCGTAAAACTGCCGGCTGGACACATGGTTCTCTACCCATCCTCAAGCCTCCACAACGTCCGCCCCGTCACCCGCGGCGCGCGCGTGTCCTCCTTCTTCTGGATCCAAAGCATGGTCCGCGACGACAGCGCCCGCACCATACTCTTCGACCTCGACAACGTAAACCAGCGCATCGCTGCCGGAGATCCCAACTCCCCCAACGCCGTCAAGCTCACCGGCATCTACCACAACCTCCTCCGCCGCTGGGCCGAAGTCTAAAGGCAGATGGACAGAGGGCCGCGCCTGTAACATTCTTTTCATCCGCAGCATTCAGCTGCCGTGAGGTTGCAAACCGCAGCACACTTGCATCTCACTCATCATGTCCACTCATTACGACGCAATCATCATCGGCACCGGTGCCGGAGGCGGCACGCTCGCCCTCCATCTCGCCCAGGCCGGGAAAAACATCCTCATCCTCGAGCGCGGCCCCTTCATGCCCCAGGAGAAGCTCAACTGGGACACCTCCGCCGTCTTCCTCGATAACCGCTACCACACCAGAGAAACCTGGGTGGACAAGGACGGCAATCCACTGCACCCGCAGCAGGCCTATTTCGTCGGCGGCCAGACCAAGGTCTTCGGAGCAGCCATGTTCCGTATGCGCGCCGAAGACTTCGGCGTCATCCACCACAAGGGGGGCATCTCCCCGGCGTGGCCCATCACCTACGCCGACATGGAACCGTACTACACCCGCGCCGAAGAGCTCTTCGACGTGCACGGCGACCTCGGCGCCGCGCCGTCCGTACCTGGCGGATACTCGAGCTCCTATGACCCGACCGAACCCTTTCACTCAAAAAAATATCCCTGGCCCGCATTCACCAACGAGCCGCACATGCAGACGCTCGAAGACGACGTGCGCAAGCTCGGAATAAACACCTTCCCCATCCCTCTAGGCCTCAAGTTGAACGAGGCCGATCCGCTCGCCTCCAAATGCGTCCGCTGCGATACCTGCGACGGCTACCCCTGCCTCATCCACGCCAAGTCCGACGCCGACATCAACTGCATCCGCCAGATCATGCACCTCCCCAACGTCACCCTCATGACCAGCACCCGCGTCACGCGCCTGCTCACCAACGCCGCCGGAACCGCCGTAACCGCCGTCGAAGTCATCCACAACGGAGTTTCGCCCAACAACGCGCCATCCACGAACGGCCGCACCGTCACCTACTCCGCCGATATCTTCTGCCTCTGCGCCGGAGCCATCAACTCCGCCGTCGTTCTCCTCGCTTCCGCGAATGACAAGCACCCGCGCGGCCTCGCCAACCGCTCCGACCAGGTCGGCCGCAACTTCATGTACCACCAGGCCGACGCCCTTCTTGCCATCACCACTCTCCGCAACGAGGACGCCTACACCAAAACCTGGGGCACCAATGACTTCTACTTCAAGGACACCGACCCTGCCTACCCCTACCCGCTGGGTCAGGTTCAGCCCGTTGGCAGCTTTCACTACGAAATGATGAAGGGCGATGCCCCACCCCTCACTCCGAACTTCGTCATCGAGGGACTGAAGCATCACGCCACGCCCTGGTGGCTCACCACTGAAGACCTTCCCGACCCCAACAACCGCGTCACCCTCCATAACGCCATACCCTCCTGGGTAGAAAACCATCAGCCCGGTCCCGCCGGAGCACACCCCGCCGGAGACACCGGGCGCACCTGCGAATCCGCATCCGTAACCGACGCCGCGCCCATGCGCATTCAGCTTTCGTATACTCCCAACAACGTCGAAAGCTTCAACCGCCTCAAAGATCGCTGGGTCGAAACACTGAAGAAAGCAGGCCACGCCAGCACCTCCGTCCCGCTCCACGCCTACTTCAAGAAACGAATCCCCCTCGAAGGCGTAGGCCATCAGAACGGAACCTGCCGCATGGGCAACGACCCCACGCAAAGCGTCCTCGATCCGCAATGCAAAGCCCACGACCTCGACAACCTCTACGTCGTCGACGCCTCCTGCTTTGTATCCGCCAGCGCCGTCAACCCATCGCTCACCATCATCGCTAACGCCATCCGCGTAGCCGATCATTTACTCGTCGACCGCTTCTGAACCTGCTTTGGCCGCCATAGGCATCGCAGGTTCCACCACAAAATTTGCGCGGAATATAACCGGACATTCACGATTCCAGACCTCATTCTGGGTCTTAATAGCCCCAGAATGAGAAACCAACGGCGCAGCAACGCTCTGCTGTTTCCTCTCACGCACTGGCACTGGAAGGCCGCGCTCATAACCGCCATCTTCCGCGCCGCGGCGTGCATGGCCGCGCTCTATCACGCGCCGCTCCATGCCCGCGAGCACTTCGGAGCAGTCGAGGCAGCCTACGTCCTCGCCACCGCCGGAGTCTTCTCCGCATGGCAGCAGCAGGCGCTCGGCATCAAGCCCCGCCGCCTCGCCTGGCTGGTTGTCGTCCTCGCCGTACCGCTCGGTTCGCTCGCCGCCGACTCTGCCCTCCACCTCTGGCTCGACAGCGGCAACATGCGCGCACTCGGCATCGCCGCCCTCGCCGGAACGCTCCTCTCCTCCATGTTCCACTGGCACGTCATGAGCAACGGAGCCATGCTCATCGGCGACTCTGGCCGCTCCTTCGTTGACGATCTCCGCAGCATGCCCCGCCTCGCCGTAACCTTCATAGCCGACCCCGCCCGCTGGCTCGCCGCAAAGCTCCGCCCCGTGCCCATCGAAGTAGAAGCCGAAGACTTCGAAGTCGCATAAAATTGCGCCCCAGCGCCAGTCATCATTTTTCCCGCCCCGCGCTTCTCATTCAGAAGAGGAACAACCATGGCCGCCAAAAAACAAGCTGCAACGCACCCATCAAAAAAGAGATCAGGCAAACGCTGGGTAAAGAACGTCAAAACCGACTCCACCCATCCGCCCGAAGGCCTCTTCACCAAATCACCAACCGAAATCGCCCGTGCCCTGGCCTCAAAGAAAGTCTCTCCCAAAGGCCCAGCCTCGGGAATGCGCATGCTGACCTACTTCATCAACCGCGCAGGCAAAGGTCTTAGCTCAACTCGCCGCGCCAAGCTCGAAAAAGCCAAAGAAATGCTCTCAGCAAGAATCAAAGAACAGAAAAAAGCCGCTTGAAGTTTTTTCAGGCGGCCTTCTCTTGTTACACGAATCTATGGGAAGTGCAAATGCTCAATGGGAGCGGTCCGCCAGCCCCCTGAACTTCAGCATCGGCTCAATTGTCGGCTTTTTCCCGAGCCACTGGTCATACATCGTGTTCAGGTCTTCCGTATTCCCGCGCGAAAGCACCATCTGCCGGAAGCGGTCGCCGTTCGCCCGCGTCAGCCCGCCGTGGTCCTCAAACCACTGGAAGGCGTTATCATCCAGCATCTCGCTCCATAGATACGCGTAGTATCCCGCCGCATAGCCATTGCCCCAGATGTGCATGAAGTAGCTTGACCGGTAGCGCGGAGGCACATCATGAATCAGCATGTGCGTCCTTTCCAACGCCTCTGTCTCGAACGTATCCGGATCCTGCAGCGGAGCGCTCGCAGGAAGCGTATGCCACTGCATATCCAGCTCTGCAGCCTCCAGCAGCTCCGTCAACGCATATCCCTCGTTGAACTTCGAAGCCTTCCGCAGCTTTGCAGCCAGATCTGCCGGCATCGGCGCACCCGTCTTGTAATTCTTAGCGTAGTGATCGAACACCGCCGGATAGCTCGCCCAGTGCTCATTGAACTGCGACGGAAACTCCACAAAGTCTCGCGGCACCGACGTTCCCGACAGGCTCGGATATTCCGTATCCGCAAACATCCCATGCAGCGCGTGCCCGAACTCATGGAACATCGTCGTCACGTCAGTAAAGCTGATCAGCGCAGGCTCGCCCGGAGCAGGCTTCGTAAAATTCGCCACGTTATAGATCACCGGCAGCGTGCCCAGTAGCCTCGACTCCTTCACGAAACTGCTCATCCACGCGCCGCCGTCCTTGTTGTCGCGCTTAAAGTAGTCGCAATACCACAGCGCCAGCGGCTTGCCGTCCGCGTCGAACACCTCAAACACGCGCACATCCGGGTTGTACACAGGAATATCGTGCCGCTCCTTGAACGTAATCCCATACAGCTGGTTCGCCGCATAGAACACCCCATTCTCCAGCACGTTGTTCAGCTCAAAGTACGGCTTTACCTCGGCCTCATCAATGTCGTACTTCTGCTTGCGCAACTGCTGGGCATAGAATTCCCAGTCCCACGGCTCCAGCGTGAATCCCCCATGGTCAGAATCAATGATCGCCTGAATCTCCTTCGCCTCGCTCGCCGCATTGGCCGTCGTCGCCGGCACCAGGGCGTTCATAAAGTCGATCGCCGCCTCCGGATCCTTCGCCATCTGGTCCTGCAGCTTCCACGCCGCATAGTTCTCAAACCCCAGCAGCGCCGCCTTTTCCGCCCGTACCTGTGCCAGCCGCGAAATCGTGCTGCGCGTGTCGTTCGCATCGCCCCGCTCCGCGCGATTCCAGGAGTTCTCAAACAACGCCTTGCGCGTCGCCCGGTCTTCAAGAAATGCCAGGTCCGGCTGTTGCGTCGTGTTCTGCAACGGCAGCACCCATCCCTGCTCCTTGCGACCCTTCGCCGCCAGTGCCGCCGCGGCCATCTGCGCCGGGCTCAGCCCCTTCAGCGCCGCCGAGTCTGTCGTCGAGTAAGCCCCAGCCTTGGTCGCTGCCAGCAGCTTAAGGATGAAGTCATTCGACAGCGTAGCCTCTTCCTCGTTCAGCTTCTTCAGCTTCGCCTTATCCGTGTCCGACAACGCCGCGCCCGCATGCACAAACTCCTTGTAGTCATACTCCACCAGCCGCAGCGACTCCGGATCCAGCTTCAGCGACGCTCGCTGCTCATATACCGCCTTGACCCGCGCAAACAGCTGCGGGTTTAGATAAATCGTATCCCGCAGCGCCGCCAGCTTCGGCGCTTCAATGCTCCGCACCCGCTGCAGCTCAGGATCAGTATTCGCGCCCGTCACGCCCCGGAACACCGCCATCACCCGATCAAAGAGCTGCCCCGTCTTCTCCAGCGCCACCAGGGTGTTCTCAAACGTTGGCGGCGCGGGATTATTCGCAATCGCGTCCACCTCTTTGATCTGCTCCGCCATCCCCGCCTCAATCGCCGGCTGGTAATCCGCGTCCGTGATCTTGTCGAACTCCGGAGCATGAAACGGAAGCGGGCTCGGCGCATAAAAAGGATTGTCCGGGCCAAACGGCTTCACAGCCGCAACGCCATTCACGGACCCAAGCGCCATCGCGCCCGCCGCAACCAAAGTAGAGATTTGAGACAAAGCAGTCTTCACCTTCAAATGGAATCGATACATAAAGGGTTTTCCTCGAACCCACGATTGTAATACCCGCACCGGCCGTATCTTGGAAACGGTACAGCCTCGATAGCTACCTCCCGACCAGGTCGATCGTCACTCTCAAGCGTCTGCAACGCAAGGCCATTTAAACTATTGTCAATGGCCCTCCCCATAAAACTCATTGCCGTCGACATCGACGGTACACTGCTCCCGACCACCGGAACACATATAAGCGACCGCAACCGCCGCACCCTCCGTGCTGCCGAAGCTGCCGGCTTCCGCCTCGTCATCGCCACCGGACGCCGCCAGGCTTACGCCGCCCCACTCATCGACCCCATCGGACTCCAGTCCTCAACCATCATGATCACCTCCAACGGAACCGTCACCCGCACCCTCGGCGGCGACCGCATCGACCGCTTCTTCCTTCCCGTCGAAACCGCCCGCGAGCTTTGCCCCGTCCTCCGCCAGTTCGGAGGAACCACCGTCTTCACCTTCGACCGCGAGGGCCCCGGCGAACTGGTTCTCGAATCGCTCGACCAGCTCCACGCCCGCATCGCCGCCTGGGTCGAGGCCAACCGCCCCTGGATCAAGGAGATCCAGCCTCTCGAGCGCGCCTTCGACTCCGGCGAAGCCCCCGTGCAGGGCATGGTCTGCGGAACCCTCTCCGCCATGCACGAAGCCGAAGCATGGCTCCAGGCCAGCCAGCTCTCCCGCAAAGTCGAAACGCACCGCACCGAATATCCGGCCCGCGACCTCTCCATCCTCGACATCCTGCCAGCCGGATGCTCCAAAGGGGTAGCCATGCGCCGCCTCGCAAAATCCCAGGGCCTTGATCCCGCAGAAATCATGGCCATTGGCGACAACTTCAATGATCTTGAGATGTTAGAGTTCGCCGGACATCCCGTCGTCATGGCCAATGCTGCACCAGATTTGGTGCAAATTGCGCGCAATCGAGGCTGGCAGGTCACCGCCGGCAACGACGATGACGGAGTCGCCCAGGCCATCGAGAGCGTCCTCAGCACCCTCAGCGTCCATTCTCCAGAGGTCGCGCCTGTTGATTGACAATAAGCCCGTCCATGAAATGGTAAAGTTGCCCTGATGCTGGCCACCTTGCGCAAATCGATAGAAGCAATAGGAGCAACCGCCGCTCTCGCCGGAGCAATCATCTTCGCAGCCACAGCCGCGCACGCCGGCGAGCGCATCACTCTCTCCAATGGATTTGACCTCACCTGCGACCACAGCGCCGAGGTAGGCAACAAGGTTCGCTTGTATATGGATTCCGGCAGCGCCAATTTCATCGAGGTCAGCCCGAGCCAGATCACCTCCAGCCAGCCCATCACCCTGCCCGCAGCCCAGCCGCCAACCCCCGCTCCGTCAACGTCTGAAGCAAACCTGACCCCCGCCGAGCTAAACCAACTCCTCACCAGCGCCGGACAAGCCCACGACCTCAACGTAGATCTCCTCGCCAGCGTCGTCCGCGAAGAAAGCGGAGGCCATCCCCGCGCCATAAGCCGTGCCGGAGCCCAGGGCCTCATGCAGCTCATGCCCGCAACCGCCGCCCAGCTCGGCGTAGCCGACACCTTTGCCCCAGGCCAGAACATCCGCGGAGGAACCGCCTACCTCGACAGCCTGCTTAGGCGCTACCACGATAATCTCGCCCTCGCCCTCGCCGCCTACAACGCCGGCCCGGTAGCCGTCGACCGCTGGCACGGCATCCCGCCATATAGGGAAACGCAGTTATATGTAGCCCGTGTCATCCACGAGTTCAACCGCCGCATCGCCGCCCGCAAAGCGCACAACCTCACCCAGGTCGCAACGGTGCTGCCTTAAGCCGCGCAAACAGGCAAAATAGAGAATAGAAGGACGAAAGTTTGAAGAAGAAAACCTGGATTCTCTATCTGGTCGTGGCCCTCGCGCTGGTGGCCCTCCTGCTCTACGCGCGCCACAAGATCAACTTCAACTGGAGTGTTTTCGTCCAGCAGTTGAAGCTCGCCAACTGGCCCATGATGGGCCTGGCAGCCGGGCTCATCCTGCTTGGCTACATCGTCCGAGCCATTCGCTGGGTCCTCTTCGTCAAGCCCGTGCAAAAGATCTCCTTCCCCAGCCGCCCCTGGTTCGAAGTCCTCGGAGCACAAATCATCGGCTTTACCGGTGTAGCCCTGCTCGGCCGCCCCGCCGACCTGGTCCGACCGTATCTCGTGGCCCGCCGCCTCAAGCTCCCACTCAGTTCGCAGGTCGCTGTCTACGTCGTCGAGCGCATGTTCGACCTCGGAGCCATGGCTCTCATCTTTTCGACCGCGCTCTTCCTCGCCGCCGACCGCGCCACTCTGCCCCATCCCGAGCTGCTCCGCCACCTCGCCCTCGTCGGCCTCGCCGGAACCGCCACCCTCGCCATCCTCGCCACCGCCATCCGCATCAGCGGAAAAACCATCGCCATCTGGACAGAAAAAGCGCTCAGCAGGCTCTCTCAGTCGCTCGCCGCCTCCGTCTCTACCAAAATCCTCGCCTTCCGCGAAGGCCTCGAAATGCTCGGCTCACTCCGCGACACAATCTCCGCCCTGCTGCTCTCGCTCTTCATGTGGGGACTCATCACCGTCGCCTATCTTGAAACCATCCGCGCCTTTGTCGACTCGCCCCAGCTCCACTCCATCACCCTCGCCCGCTGCCTCGTCCTCATGGCCGCCGGAATGGCTGCCAGCACCATTCAGCTCCCTGTCATCGGCTGGTTCACTCAGATCGCCGTCCTCGCCGCCGCCATGCAGCAGCTCTTCGGAGCCGCATGGGAGCCGGCGCTCGGATGCGCCTCCATGCTCCTCGTCGTCACCTTCCTCTGCGTCATCCCGGTCGGACTCGTCTGGGCACGCTTCGAGCACGTCTCCCTCCGCAAAATCTCTGAAGAAAGCGAAGGCGCAGGAGTCGAAACCATAACCGCCCCCGAATAGCAGAGCTGGGCCGTCGACCCATGCGAGTCACCTGAATTTCTGATTTCAAAAATAACAATGTCATTCTGAGCGGAGTTTGGCGCGCTTTTTGCGCCAAACGGAGTCGAAGAACCTGTGGTTCGCGATTCCAGGGAAGCAGCCACTCCGCGACCAAAGGGAGCGGCCACAAAGGCAAGCAGCAGGAAGGCGGCGTAGCCGCGCCCGCCCGTGCAAGCCCGCCCTGAGCGAAGCCGAAGGGGCCGGCACCTAGTCCAGTACGCGTCGCACCCCGCGCCGAACCGCATCCGTAAAAATCCCATACACCGCATGCGAAACCCATTCGCTGATGCGCTCCTGCGCCGGCTGCTGCTCTTTCGGCCGAGCCAGCCCGATCTTCGGCAGCACCGACTCATGCGTAATCTTATTCAGAGTCAATCCAAACGCCGCGCCCTTCCACGCCCCCAGCGAAGGCTCAACCTCAACCGCCGCGCCATAAATCGCGCCCGCAACTGCCCCAAACCCCCAGTGGATGCCATGCGTAGCCACCACCTTCTGGCCCTCCGGCAGCGGATGCCCCGTCACCTGCTCCGCCAAAGCCGCTGTCGGCGCAGTCTGCCCCTCGACCCGCGGGGGAAGCATCTTCTCCACCAGAACCTTCGCCCCAGCCCCGGCAAGGCCCCCAATCAACCCAGCCACCGCGCCCTTCAAAATCGACCGCTTCCGCTTCGCCACCGTCTTAGCCATAGAAACCCCTCATATAAAGTCTAAGATGCGGATAAAGCAGCAGCCGGGTCATTTTGCCGACATGCCTATGGCATAATGTCCACATGGAGCAAACCGCAAAGGCTGCCGCAACCGGAACCCCGCTTATGGTAACGCTTCACATGAATCTTGAAAGCGTGGAATCCGGCCTGTCCCTGGCCACGCTCACAGACTTCGTATCGGCCTCCGGCATGCAGTTCAGGGACGTGTATGACGTGGTGATCCCAGCGCGCACCTTAAAGCATCGCAGAACCAGAAAAGAGCCGCTGACACCCGATGAATCCGACAAACTCGCTCGCCTCGCAAGAGTCTACGATCAGGCCGTGCGTGTCTTCGGTGACCGCGAGAATGCGCTCCATTGGCTCTCCGAGCCCAGGCGCCGCTTCGATGGGCGTACTCCGCTCAAGCTCTTGCGCACCGAGTATGGTTCCCGGCTTGTCGAGGAGATGCTCGGTCAGATCGACCACGGCATTTTTGCCTGATGCCCATCCTCTGGCGCATCAGCAACTATACGTCGCTCTCCGGCGACGGCGGCATGCTGTATGCGGGACGCTGGCACACCCCGGGCCGCAGAATCATTTACCTCGCCGAATCTCCAGCCGGAGCGCTCATCGAGACCCTTGTCCATCTCGAATTGGATGAGACCCGATTGCCCCGGTCCTACAAACTCCTCGAAATCGACGTGCCCGACGCCATAAAAATTGAATCCATCGAAATGCCCACCAGCAATCGCTGGAAAAGCCACATCGAGACCACCCAAAGGGCAGGGAACCAATGGCTGCAAGCCGCAAAAACAGCTCTGGCGCGAGTCCCCTCAGCCATCACCCCCAACACCTGGAACGTCCTCCTCAATCCCGACCACCCCGAAGCACAGCACATTCAGATTCTGAAGGTGGTAGTAGCCGAATACGACCAGCGGCTGTTACCGGGCATTCGTTCGAGATAAACGAGCTATATATTTCGCGTGACATGATACGCATTGCGTAATACTTAAGTGGCAATCATGGCCAACAGACCGAAAATCGGCTGGAATATTCAGAGAGAAACCACGCATCCCGGCGAGATGCTGCTCGAAGAGTTCATGCTCCCGCTTTCCATCAGCCAGAACCGCCTCGCCTCCGATCTCCGTGTCCCTCCCGGACGCATCAACCAGATCATCAACGGCAAGCGGTCCATCACCTCCGACACTGCGCTGCGCCTCGCGAAGTATTTCGGCAACAGCCCCGAATTCTGGATGAACCTGCAACAGATGTACGATCTCAGCAAAACCCGCACCGAACACGGCAAACAGATCGAACAGGAAGTGCGGCCAGCGAAGCAAATTGCCTGAGATGGAGGAGTTGGATCCGTGTCGCGTGTATCTCATTTTCAGCGCTTCTCGCAGAGAGAAAATCATGTCACAAACAATACGCTTCTCTTGCTGCGTTATTTTTACCAGTCTTCGCCGTTCAAACTTGAGAGTGTCCTCACGGCATTGCTCGACACAGAGCTTTCTATAGGCCTTTCGTTTGAACAGCAGATTAAAAAAGAAAAGAGCACTCCAGACGCGTTAATAACGCAGAAGCCTTTACGCATCTTTTTCGAAACTAAGCGCGGTACTACCTTGGATTCTGACCAGATGCGTCGACATCTCATAACGATCGCCGATACTGGTCGGGTCGACAACTCAATTCTCATCGGGCTTACCACAGAGCCGATTGCGGAACAAGAACGCAAGGCGCTCCAATCCGAGGCGGTAAAGCAGGGCGTGATATTCGCAGCGGTGACCTTTACGCAAGTTGTAGAGACGCTTCGTGCCCAATGCGCTGAATTCGAACGGGAGCTTCTCTCGATGGTCGATGACTATGAAAATTACCTCGCAGAGGAGGAATTACTCGAACAGCGCAACCAATTTCTGGTCGTTTTTCCGTGTGGAACCTCTATCGCAGAGAACGTGCAATTTGATCTCTATTACGAGCCGTCATCCCGGTCTTCTAAACGTAATTACCGCTATATCGGTCTCTATAACTTAAAAACCGTTGCGTATGTTGGCTCAGTAGAAGCTATAGCGGTGGCCTCATATCAAAATGGCAAAATTGAATTTGTGGAGGAGTCAGGTCGGCTTACGGCGGAACATAAACAGCGAATTATTCGCGCAGTCAAAGAGACCGGTTATTACGACCTGAAGACTAATTCGCATCGATTTTACCTGGTGGATTCATTTGCTGAGACTGACTCCAGGAAGGTTTCACCATACGGGATCTGGGGCCTAAGGTACTTGGATCTTTCGAAGGTTATTTCTGCCTTTAAGCCGCGGCAAAAATATACGACCCAACAGTTAGCAGAAGCATTAAAAGGGACAAATTGGGAATGACACCCTCTTGCAATCCGGCCCAAATTCCCCCATAATCAAAAGACGCGCCTTGTAACGAGGCGCAGCAACACCAACCACGGCCGGCAAAGCACAGCCTGAGCGGTGGGAGACGAGGAAGTATGTCGAGAAAAGTAAGCAAGAATGTCGCGAAGGCGCGCGCGGCTGTCGAACAGCGCCCCTACGCACTCCAGGAAGCGGTTCCGCTCCTGCAAAAAGTAAAGTTCGCAAAGTTTGACGAGACCGTCGACCTCACCATGCGTCTCGGGGTCGATCCCAAGCACGCCGACCAGATGGTCCGCGGCACCGTCGTTCTGCCCCACGGCCTGGGCAAGACCAAGCGCGTAGCCGTCATCACCTCGGGCGACCGCCTCAAGGAAGCCGAGGCAGCCGGAGCCGAGTTCGTCGGCGGCGAAGACCTGGTCGAGAAGATTCAGAAGGAAAGCTGGACCGATTTTGACGCCCTGATCGCCACGCCCGACATGATGAAGTCCGTCGGACGCCTGGGCAAGGTGCTCGGCCCCCGCGGCCTCATGCCGAACCCGAAAACCGGCACCGTCACCAGCGACGTAGCCGCAGCCGTCAAGGAAATCAAGGCCGGCAAAATCGAGTTCCGCACCGACAAGACCGCCCTCGTGCACGTCCCGGTCGGCAAGCTCTCGTTCCCGGTTGAAAAGCTGGTCGAAAACGCACAGACGGTCATCTCCAGCGTGGTTCGCGCCAAGCCGTCAGCGGCCAAGGGCAAGTACATCAAGGGCATCACGCTCAGCTCCACCATGGGACCTGGAATCCCCCTCGACAGCGCGATTGCCGACGCTGCCGCCAAGGCGTAACGAAAAATTTAGGGTTGTGGCCGCTGTCATTTCGATAGGGCTGGCCGGTAAGGAATTGTCATCATGGCTATCAGCAGGGCAAAGAAGGCAGAAAAAGTCGAGTACCTCTCCAAGGAGCTGGCCAACTCGACCAGTGCCATCGTCGGCACCTTCAGCAAGCTCACCGTCGCGCAGGACTTCGAGCTGCGCAAGACCGTTCGCGCCGCAGGCGGACGCTACCGCGTGCTCAAGAACAAACTGGCCGGCCGCGCCTCCAGGGGCACCGGCATCGAGGCCGCCCTGCAGAACCTCAAGGGTGTGTCCTCCGTGGCCTACACCAGCGGCGACCCGGTCGCGCTGGCCAAGGCGCTAGCCGGATGGGTGACGGAGAACGCGGAGTTCACCTTCAAGCTCGGCATCATCGACGGCAAGGTCATCAACGTTGAGGAAGTCAAGGCGCTCGCCACCATGCCGGGCAAGGACGAGATCTTCGCAAAGCTCCTCTTCCTCATCAATGCCCCGGCGCAGCGTCTGGCAACAGTCATCAACGCGACCGGCCGCGACTTGGCCGTCGTTCTCGGCCAGGGCGTCGAGAAGGAGAAGTTCGCAGCAGCAAGCTAGGGTTGGGAACTGGAAGCTGAGGGGCGCTCGCTCATCCCTGATCCTTGCTTTTTAGACATTCGCCGCCACAGCGGCCTGAAGGGTGCCACGTCTGGGCACATCGGAAACTTCAGGGCGTCCACGGGCGGCAGCCGGAGAGATTCGGTAAGTAGCACAAAAATTTAGTTTCAGTAGGACGGAGAAAATCATGGCGGATTTACAGCAGTTGGAAGATCAGATCGTTGGGCTTAGCCTTCTGGACGCGGCGGCCCTCGTAAAGAAGCTCGAAGAGCGCCTCGGCGTTTCGGCGGCGGCAGCGGCTCCGGTCGTGGTTGCTGGCGGCGCAGGCGCGGCGGCAGCCCCGGCTGCGGCAGAGCAGACCGAGTTCACCGTCATCCTCAAGGATGCCGGCGCGAACAAGATCAGCACCATCAAGGCGGTACGTGAAGTCACCTCCCTCGGCCTCAAAGAAGCCAAGGATCTGGTCGACGGAGCCCCCAAGCCCTTGAAGGAGAACGTCAGCAAGGAAGATGCTGCGGCCATCGCGAAGAAGTTCGAAGGCGTCGCGACCGTCGAAGTCAAGTAGTTTCCATCCGATTCAGCCTCCA
>Ga0335075_10004899_pt1 | contig 20852 bp, 16 predicted proteins | sample Lox_Sample_24_FD_206723 | JGI IMG/M metagenome (GOLD analysis project Ga0335075, IMG submission 206723) | Soil microbial communities from Loxahatchee National Wildlife Refuge, Florida, United States - Lox_Sample_2.4 | ecosystem: Environmental > Terrestrial > Soil > Wetlands | place: USA...
GCCGCTCGCGCAGCAGTGCTCCGGTGACCTTGGGAAACCAGTGATACACCCCTGCAAAGAAGCCGAAGATCGATCCGGCGAACAGCGTGTAATGGAAGTGTGCGATGACGAAGTACGTGTCATTCGCCGCATAGTCCAGAACCGGTGAGGCGACGAAGATGCCGCTCAGACCGCCGATGAGGAACTGCACGAAGAAGAACAGCGCGAACAGCATGGAAGTTCGCATCACGAGCCGACCGCCGATGAGCGTGCCCATCATGTCGAAGTACTCGATCCCCGCGGGCACGACGAGCAATGTCGAGGTGAATGCGAAGTACTGATTGGTGACCCCGCCGGTGATGTACATATGGTGTGACCAGACGCTCATCGAGAGGGTGACGAACGCCATCATCGAGATGACGAACGCGTGATAGCCGAACCACCGCCGGTGCGCGCAGGTCGCGATCGCCTCGGCCGCGGCGCCCAGAAATGGGAAGAACATGACGTAGACGACCGGATGGCCGTAGAACCAGAACAGGTCCTGGTAGTCGATCGCACCGGTGAAGCCAGAGAAGATGTCCGCGCCGGTAAGACGCTGGATGAGCAGCAGGCCCATCGCGACCAGCAGCACCGGGAAGGCGGCGACGACCATCAGCACGGTGACGAGCGCGGTCCAGGTGAAGACCGGCATTCGCAGCACCGCCATGCCCGGCGCGCGCCGACCGAGGATCGTCACCAGCACGGCAGCACCCATCAGCATGGAGCCGGTGACCGCGAGCAATACGCCGACGACCCAGAGGCTCTGGCCCGGCCCGGGCGTGTACGGCGAGGTTGACAGGGGCACGTAGGAAAACCAGCCATCGCGGCCCGGGCCGCCTGCGGTGAGCCATCCCGATTGCATGATCAGTCCGCCCGACAGCCACACCCAGAAGCCGGCCAGCGAGACGCGGGGAAGGGAGATCGAGCTTGCCCCGATCTGAAGGGGCACCAGATAGGTCGCCATCGCGATGGCGATCGGCGTGACGAACAGGTAGACCATCGTCGAGCCGTGCATCGTGAACAGCTCGCTGTAGGTGTTGTCGGACACCACGTCAGAGTTGGGCGTCGCCAACTGGGCGCGCATGAGCAGCGCGAACACCCCGCCGACCAGGAAGAAGATCAAGGACAGCGAGCCGAGATTCACGCCGATTCGCTTATGGTCGGTGCTCATCAGCCTGCCCAGCCAGCCAGCCGAACGGGCGGGTGCGCGCGCAGGTTGCGGAGCCTGGATCGTCACGCCGCCCCCGTCCTCGCGGGCGCGGCGCGGCCCGTCGCGCGGTGCGCCGCCAGCCAGGTGGCGAACTTGCCGGGCGGCAGCACCCGCACGGTGAAGGTCATCTCGCTGTGGTACTCGCCGCAGAACACCGCGCACTGCCCGCCGAAGCTGCCTGTCCGCGTGAAGGTGAGCGTGACGTGGCCGGTGTGACCGGGGATCAGGTCGCGCTTGAATTCGAGCTGTGGGACCCAGATCGCGTGGATCACATCCAGCGAGGCGAGGTTGAAGCGGATTGCGCGATCGGCCGGCACCACGAGCGGCTGGTGACCGGTGCGCCCACTGCGCGCGGTGATGCCGTCCCCGACGTAGCCAAAGGTCCACTCCCAGCGCGCGGCGGTGACGTTGATGGTCAGACTCGGTCGCTCGCGGTTGGCGACGGTGTCGACCTGATGCTCAGCGCTGAACGTCTCCCAGAGCAGGAAGGCCACTACGCAGGCGAGCAACAGCGCGTAGCTGCCCTCGAGCCAGGTGGCGTTGCTGCGCCGCGAGGGGGCCCCGGCCCCGCGGTAGCGCAGGATCGCGCCGATCACCACGAGCACCACCACGACGAACACGCCCGCGGCGATCGGCACGTAGATCGAGAAAAGATGCCCGTACTCGGCACGGGTGCTCACGAGGGCTGCGCTGGGAGGGAAGTCGCTCACGGGGGCTCGGACAGTCAGGGGCGCCCATCGGCCGACGGCGTGTTGGCGGCGGCCTCGAGCATCGACATCCCTTCCCGGCCTCGCGCGGAGGCAAATCGGCTCGGTCATCTGGCGAACGCCCGGCTGATCCGGATGCGGTCGGCGAGTTCTCTGCCGAACAGCGGCACGTGCGAACCGGGCGTGTCCGGGCAAAGCTGAGGCGGTGCCCCCGATCCGATCCCAATCCCGCGAGTCCCGGCGTGCAGCGCGCCTGAACCGGCACTGGGAGGCGATCGTGCAGGGCGAGCTGCGGCGGTTGCGCCCCGCGTCCGATTCGGCGACACGCGACCGCCGGCGCCGAGCCGACGAGACCAGGCCGCGCAGCGGGAGGAAGCCGTGAGCGACTCGTCACGATCCCGAGTGGCGGTGGTGACCGGCGGCACGGCTGGCGTGGGCCGGGCGACGGTGCAGGAGCTGGCCGCGCGTGGCTTCGATGTCGCGATCCTGGCCCGAGGGAGGGCAGGTCTGGACGGTTCAGCGGGTGACGTGGCCGCGCACGGCCGCCGCGCGCTGCCGGTCGTCTGTGATGTCGCCGACCCCGAGGCGGTCGAGGCGGCCGCCGCGGAGGTGGAGCGTGAGCTCGGCGAGATCGACGTATGGGTCAACAACGCGTTCGTCGGTGCGCTCGCCTTCTTCTGGGACACCTCGCCGCAGGAGTTCAGGACGATCACCGAGACCACCTACATGGGCCAGGTCCACGGCACCCGGGCCGCGCTGCGACGCATGCGCCCCCGGGGCCGGGGCGTGATCATCAACGTCTGCTCGGCGATGTCCTACCGCTCGATTCCGCTGCAGTCGGCCTACTGCGGCGCCAAGCATGCGGTCAAGGGCTTCACCGAGGGTGTCCGCACCGAACTCGCCCACGAACGCAGCGCGGTGCGCATCTGCATGGTCCAGCTGCCCGGCCTGAACACCCCCCAGTTCGACTGGAACCTCAACCGGATGCCCGAGCATCCCCGCCCGGTCGCCCCCGTCTTCTCGCCCGAGCTGCCCGCTCGCGCGATCGCCTTCCTGGCCGAGCATCCCCGCCGCAACATGTGGGTGGGGATCTCGACCGCCTACACGATCCTCGGGGAGCGGCTCGCACCGTGCCTCGCCGAGATCTACCTCGCCCGCACGGGAGTGGGCGGACAGCAGATCTCGGGAGATCTCCCGCGCTACGGCGAGAACCTCGACCAGCCCCGGGATGAGGACGCCGACCGCGGCGCCCACGGACCGTTCGGCGACGAGGAGATCTCGGTGGACCCCGTGAGCTGGCTGTCGATGCACCGGGGTGCGGTGCTCGCCGGCGCGGCGGGCGTGGCGGCGGGCGCGCTCGCGGTCCTGCGCGGATGAGCCAGGGGCAGCGTCGGAACGCGGATCCGGCCGCGACGCCGCCCGTGCGGGTGATGCTGCGGCCGATCGGCTCGCCGCTCACCGTCGGGATGTCGGGGCTGGCGATCGCATCGCTCGTGCAGAGCGGCGTCGAGCTGCATTGGACGGCAAGCTCGCAGGATCCTCAGGCAGGCCTGGTGCTGCTCGCCGTCCCATTCGTCCTGCAGCTGCTGGCGTGTGTGCTCAGCTACCTCGTGCGCGACGGCGCGACGGGCGCCGCCGTCGGGGTGCTGTCGACGAGCTGGCTGGCGATCGGCCTGATCGACGTCAGCTCCCACCCGGGATCGACGAGCGGACCGCTCGGACTGCTGATGCTCGCCGCCGGGGGCGTGCTGGCGCTCACCGCCGCGGCGATCGCGACCGAGAAGCTCCTGCCGGCGCTCGTGTTCGGATCGGCCGCGGTGCGGTTCGCGGCATCGGGGATCCATGAGCTCTCCAGCGCGCCCGGGTGGCAGACGGTGGCGGGACTGCTCGGTCTGCTCGTCTGCGCGCTGGCCGGCTACGCGGCGTTCGCGTTCGAGCTCGAGGGCCAGCGCGAGCGCCCGGTGCTGCCGACCCTGCGCCGCGCGCCCGCCCGGCGTCAGCTGTGCGAGCCGTCCGTCGACCCGGGCCGGCTCGCCCGCGAGCCGGGCGTGCGAGAGTCGGCCTGAGCCGAGGCTCAGGCGACCGCGTAGCGCTCGGCGCGCTCGGACAGGCTGAGCCCGTGGCCGGGGGTCGCCGGATCGGGGGACAGCGCCCCGCCGACCGGGCGCAGCACCCCGTCGAACAGTGCCGCTTCGATGCGCACGTGGTCGTGGAAGTACTCGAGATGCACCAGCCGCTCGAGCGCGCAGCCGACATGCGCGCTCACCGCCGGCGCGCAGTGCAGTGACAGCGGCCGGTTCGCCGCCCCGCACAGCGCGTCGATCCGCTCGAGCTCCGTCGGTCCGCCGCACCGGGTGACATCGGCCTGGACGACGTCGACGGCGCCGGCACCGAGCAGGCGCGCGGCGTCGTAGCGGCTCCAGCTGTACTCGCCGGAGGCGATGGCCAGCCCGGGCGGCGCGTGCTCACGCACCGTACGCAGCCCCGCCGGGTCGTCCTGGGTGACAGGCTCCTCGAGCCAGCGGACGTCCCACTCGGGGTAGCACTCGGCCCAGGCGATCGCCTCCGCGACCGAGAACGCGCCGTTGGCGTCGACCATCAGCTCGGCCTCAGGACCGATCGCCTCCCGCGCGGCGGCGATCCGAGCGGGATCCTCGGCGGGCTCACGGCCGACCTTCATCTTGACCCGCGGGATCCCCGCGCGCACCCAGCCGCCGAGCTGCTCGGCGACCTGCGCCGGAGAGTAGGTGGTGAAGCCGCCCGAGCCGTACACCGGCACCGCGTCGCGGACCGCGCCGAGCGCGACCGCCAGCGGGACGCCGAGCAGTCTCGCCCGCAGATCGTGCAGGGCGACGTCGAGCGCCGAGATCGCCAGCGCACCGATCCCGCCCTGCCCCGCATTGCGCAGCGCCGCGTGCATCGACGCCCACGCGGCGCGGGGCGCGAGCGGGTCACGCCCGCACAGGACCTCCTGCAGCTCGTGGTCGATGAGCGATCCCACCGCCCGCGGGCCGTAGGTGTAGCCGAGCCCGGTGGTGCCTGCGCCGTGGACCTCGACGACGACGATCGTCGTCGACTCCCAGGCGAACGTCCCGTCGGACTCGGGCGCGTCGGTCGGGACGAGGTAAGCGCGCGTCTGGACCCGCTCGATCCGCGCCTCAGCCACGGCCCGCACCTGCGCCCGCCCCTGCCGGTACCCGGCCAGAGGCGAGCCGCGCGGCGAGACGCGAGGCGAGCGCCATGATCGTGAGCGCCGGGTTGGCCGATCCCTGGGTGGGCATCACGCTGCCGTCGCAGATGAACAGGTTGGGGACCCCCCAGGCCCGGTGGTCGGCATCGATCACCGAGGAGTCCGGCGAGTCGCCCATCCGGCACCCGCCGACGAGGTGGGCGTAGCGGTCGACGGCCAGCGTGTCCTGCGCGCCGGCTGCCTCCCAGATGCGCTCGATCACCCGCTTGCCGTAGGCGATGTTCGCCCGGTCGTTGTCGCACTGGGAGTAGGAGAAGTGGGCGACCGGCATCCCATGCGAGTCCGTCTCCTCGGCGAGCGTCACCCGGTTCTCGGCCCGGGGCAGCAGCTCACAGAGCAGCCCGAGCGTCGTCCAGTGGGCGTAGTCGCGCATGTACTCGCGCAGCGCATGTCCCCAGTGACCGTCCGCCAGCACGTGCTCGGCCCACCCGATCGGCAGCGGGCCGACGGTCTGGATCGAGAAGCCGCGGGCGAACCCCCGGGAGCTGTCGGTCTCATAGAAGTCCTCCGAGCAGATCTCGGGGGGTGGCGCCTTGTACTGGTGCATCACCTGCGGGAAGCGACCGGCGACCTGCGGGGCGCCCTGAACCATCACGTAGCGTCCGACCTGGTCCTCGCGATTGGCCAGGCCCTCGGGGAAGCGGGCGCTCGTCGAGTTGAGCAACAGCCGCGGCGTCTCGATCGAGTAGCCGGCGACGACCACGACCGCGGCGCGCTGGTGGCGCTCGGCGCCCTGATGCCGGTAGGTGACGGCGGTGCAGCGCCCGCCCTTGTCGACCTCGATCCGCACGGCATGGCTGTCGGCGCGGACCTCGACGCCATGCGCGATCGCGTCAGGGAGGTGGGTGACGAACGGCGAGGCCTTCGCATTGACCTTGCACGCCTGCAGGCAGAAGCCGCGGTAGATGCAGTGCGGGCGGTTGCCGAACACCCCGTTGGTGATCCCGACCGGGCCGACCCGCATCGTGATCCCCGCTCGGCGCGCTCCCTCGCGCGCGACCTCGGCGGCGCCGGAGATCGGGTGGGCGGCGTGCGGATAGCGGTGCGGATCGCCCCACGGCCAATCCTGGCCGGCGACCGGAAGCTCCTTCTCGACCCGCTCGTAGTGCGGTCGCAGATCCCTATAGGCGATCGGCCAGTCAGCGCCGACGCCGTCCTGGGAGCGGGTGCGGAAGTCCGAGGGGTGAAAGCGCGGCGTGTAGCCCGCGTAGTGGATCATCGAACCGCCGACCCCGTGGCCGGAGTTGTTCTTGCCGAGCTCGACCGGATCCTGCCCGCCGATCACCCGGGGCTGGGTCCAGTAGATCCCATGCTGGCCGGCCTCGTCGGAGACCCAGTCACGGTCGGGATCCCAGAACGGACCGGATTCAAGGATCACGATCCGCCAGCCGCGGCGGGCCAGACGCTGCGCGAGCGTCGAGCCGCCGGCACCGGCGCCGATGATGACCATGTCGACCTCGTCCGCGTCGGCGTAGCGCGCCATCGAGGCGGCGCCGGGGATACCGCGCCGGTGGACGTCGAGCAGCCAGGCGGAGTCGTTCTCCTCCGGGCGGGCGGAGGCCTTGACGAGGCCGCCAAGACGGGTGGTGACGCCGCTCATCCCCGGTTCTCCAGGTCGCTGACCGGGTCCAGCCCGAACGCCTCCTGCGGCTCGTCGGGATCGACCCCGGCCGTGCCCATGTTGCGACGCATGTAGCCGCGCGGGTAGGCCGGCCCGCGGAAGCCGATCTCGTTGAACGCCCACGGGTGGGAGTAGAACTCCGAGAGGGCACCGCGCATCATCACGCTCCAGGCCCGCGTGACGTTGAGGTCATCCCATTCCAGCTCGCCCTCGGAGAAGCGGGTGATCAGCTCCACGCGCCCGTCGTGATCGAGCTCGGCCAGCCCGTCGAGGTGGCGCGCCGCGCGTTTCCAGGTCTCCGGATCGGGTGGCATGTCCTCGTAGCGGTAGCCGTCGAGCTTGCCCGCCGACAGCTTCGCGGCGACCATCTGCAGCACCGGGATCCGCGGCTCGGCGTCCTGGGCGAGGACGATGTCGAGGAACGCGCCGAGCGTGCGCTGTTCGGCGGCGTCGAAGAAGCGGCAGTCCGGCACCTGCTCGACCCTCTGCACGAGCACGCGCCGCGTCACCGGATCCCAGTGGTCGCGGTCCTCCATCACGTCGAAGTCCGGATAGCGCCCATGCATCTGCGGGGTGACCCCATTGCGCTGGCGAGGGAGGCCCTGCGGATCGGCGAGGCGACCGCCCTCGCGGTTGTGGGGCAGGTGCTCGGCCCCGGAGAACGAGTGCGCCATCGCTACTCCCCCTCGCGGCGCATGACCGCCGCCATCAGACCGATCCCGCCGATCATCGCCAGCGATCCCGGCGCGAGTGCGGGCGGCCCCATCACGAGGTTGTAGGTCGGCTCCTTGAACCCGCCGGGCTTGCGCGCGATTCCCCGCGCGTGGAAGTACACGCCGGCCAGCCCGTCGGCCAGGAACACCGCCGAGAGCGCGGGCAGCACCGTGCGCGCGGCGCGCCCGGACACCACCCCGGCGATCCCGGCCGCACTGAGCGCGGGCGAGAGCGCGACCGGCGTCCACATCCACTTGTTGCCGAACGAGCCGCCGTAGTGGTTGATGTAGATCTCGAGCCCCATCGGCAGCGCGCTCGCCGCGGTGGCGGCGCTCAGCAGCTTCTGCGCCCGGCCGGCGCGGAGGTTGGCGACGAGGCTCATCGGGTGAGGAACTCCGCGAGCTTGCCCTTGAGCGACTCCCGGACCATCCGGCCCGAGGCGGGGTCGCGGTCGGCGAGCGCCTTGGCCATCCCGTGCGCCTGCTCGAAGCGGATGTGAGGCGGCAGCGGCGGGACCTCCGGATCGGTGACGAACTCCAGCAGCGTCGGACGGTCGGCCTCGAGTGCCTGATCCCACGCCTCGCCGACGCCGTCGGGCGATTCCACACGGATGCCCTCCAGGCCGAGCAGTCGCGCGTAGCCGGCGTAGTCGAAGTCGGGCAGCTGCTGGGAGACCTCGAGCCGGGCGTCGCCCGACATCACACGCTGCTCCCAGGTCACCTGATTGAGGTCGTCGTTGTGCAGCACGCAGATGACCAGACGCGGGTCGCTCCAGCGGTCCCGGTACTTGGCGACGTCGATCAGGCTGTTGATGCCGATCATCTGCATCGCGCCGTCGCCGATCGCCGCGATCACCGGACGGTCCGGGTAGGCGAACTTCGCCGCGACCGCATAGGGCACCGCCGGGCACATCGTCGCCAGCGTGCCGGAGAGGGCGCACATCATTCCCTCGCGAACCTTGACGTGGCGCGCCCACCAGTTCGCCGAGGAGCCGGAATCCGAGGTGAGGATCGCGCGGTCGGGCAGGCGCTCGGAGAGTTCGTGGAAGACCCACTGGGGGTTGAGCGGCTCGGCGCCCTGGTGGGCGCGCTCGTCGAGGATCTCCCACCAGCGCGCCACGCCGGACTCGATCTCCTCACGCCATGCATGGTCGCTGCGGCGTGAGAGGCGCGGAATCAGCTCGCGCAACGTGGCGGCGGCGTCGCCGACAAGCGCGACCTCGGTCGGGTAGCGCATCCCGATCAGCCGACCATCGATGTCAATCTCCACGCAGCGCGCCTGGCCGGGCTCGGGCAGCCACTCCGCGTAGGGAAAGTTGGTGCCGACCATGAGCAGGGTGTCGCAGCCCTCCATCATCTCGTAGGACGGCTTGGTGCCGAGCAGCCCGATACCGCCGGTCACGTGGGGCAGGTCGTCGGGAACCGCGGCCTTGCCGTTGAGCGCCTTGGCGATCCCGCAGCCGAGCAGATCGGCGGTCTGCAGGACCTCGTCGGCCGCACCGATCGCGCCCTGCCCGATCAGCATCGCCACCCTCTCCCCGCTGTTCAGCAGCTCCGCGGCGGCATCGATCTGGCTGGGCGCCGGCACGGTGTGCGGCGCGCGGTAGCCGACGCTCGAGAACACCGCACCGTGGGCGCGCGGCGGCTCGGAGTAGTCGAGTTCCTGGACGTCGTTGGGGACGATGATCGCGGTCACCGACCGGGTCGCGGCCGCCACCCGCATCGCGCGATCGATCAGCAGGTCGACCTGGGCGGGCACGGTCAGCATCTGCACGAACTCGCGCGCCACGTCCTTGTAGAGCGAGACGAGGTCGATCTCCTGCTGGTAGTCGGCACCGAGCGAGGAGCGGGCCTGCTGGCCGACGATCGCCACCACCGGCTGATGATCCAGGCGCGCGTCATAGAGACCGTTGAGCAGGTGCACGGCGCCGGGCCCGGACGTCGCCATGCAGACGCCGGCTTCGCCGGTGAACTTGGCGTGCGCGCACGCCTGGAAGGAGGCGAGCTCCTCGTGGCGGGTCTGGACGAACTCGAGTTCGTCGCCGACGGCGTGGAAGCCCGCGAGGATGCCGTTGATCCCGTCGCCGGGGTACCCGTAGACACGCGGGACCTTCCAGGCGATCAGGCGGCGCAGGATCTGCTCTCCGACGGTGTGGCTCATGGGGCGTCCTCTCGTGTCGATTCCCGGTCGGGGGGCCGCAGCGTCGCCGCGCACTCGAGCAGCAGCGCATGGACGAACGCCTGCGGCAGGTTTCCGCGCAGCTGACGCTGCGCCACGTCGTACTCCTCGGACAGCAGCCCGGAGGTGGCGCAGGCGCTCCGGTTGCGCTCGAACCAATGCGCGGCCTCGGTGTGACGTCCCTGCGTGTGCAGCGAGAGCGCCACCGCGAAACCGCACAGCAGGAACGCGCCCTCGGCCTCCCCGAGCGGGCGCGCGTCCGGGCGGTAGCGCCAGCAGAAGAAGTCCTCGCTCAACGAGTCCTCGACGGCCCGGTGGGTGGCGAGCGCGCGCGGGTCGTCGGGTCGGGTCGCGCCCCGGATGCCGGCAAACAGCAGCGCTCCGTCGACGCGATCGTCGTCGGTCGCCCGTCGCCAATGCCCGTCGGGAGCGACCGCGTCGGCGGCATTGGCCAACAGCTCGTCGGCGAGCGCCAGCCATCCGGCCGCGCGGCGGCCCGCGGTCGGGCGGGCTGCGATCCGCTGCAGGCCGGCGACGCAGATCAGCCGGCTGTGCGTCCAGTGGCGGTTCTCCAGCTCCCAGATGCCGGCGTCGGGCTCGCCCCGGCGGGCGGCGATCGCGTCGGCGGCGATCTCGACCGCTCGCCAGCCATCCGCATCCAGCCGGTCGCGCTCATCGGCGGCGGCCAGGCACAGCAGGCTCTCGCCGAACGCATCGAGCTGAAACTGGTCGCCGGCGTGGTTGCCGGACACGTCCGCGCCACCTGGATACCCGGGCAACCCGAGCGTCGACTCCGCGGGGAGCGGGCCGCCGTCGACGGTGTAGGCGGGCCGCAGCCCCGGGCCGTCGTCGAGCAGGCGCGCGCGCAGGAACGCCGTCGCGTCGTCGAGCAGGTCATCGGCCTCGGCCCGCGCCGCGGCCTGCCCGGCCATCGCCTGGTCACGCACCCAGGCGTAGCGGTAGTCATAGGAACGTCCGGCCTCGGCGCGCTCGGGCAGCGACATCGTCGCCGCGGCGACCATCCCGCCCCCCGGCGTGGTGAGACCGCGCAGCACCGCACGCGCCTGGCCGGCGTCCCGGGCCGCAAGGCCGACCGTCGGCGGTGGCGCCTGCTCGCGCCAGGCGGTCTCGGTCTCCCGCCAGGCGACGTCGGCGGGTGGCAGCGGTCCGTCGGCACCGACTGACAGGACGAGATCGCGGGACTCCCCGGGCGCGAGCTCGAGCGTGACGCTCAGACCGTGCGCGCCCTCCGCGTTCGCCGACGGGACGCCGCTGAGCGCGAAGCGAGCCTCGCCGATCCGCCCGCGCCAGATCTCTTCGTCTAGACGCACGCCGCGCGCCGCCGCGCGACCGTAGTCCGAGGCCGGCGCGCACACGACCTCGACGCTCGCCGGACCCCGGACGGCCACGATCCGCCGCAGCAGGACCGCGCGCTGCGGATCTCCGGGAAAGGCCAGCGCGTCGCGGGATTCGAGAATTCCGGTCTCGGTCACCCAGCGGCTGCGCCAGATCAGCGAACCGGGCTCGTAACGCCCGCCCCACACGTAGCGCCCGCGGGGAGTGACCGAGAACGCGCCGACGCCGCCGAGCAGTGAGGCGAACGCGGCCTCGTCGGCCCAGCTCGGCGCGCACATCCACGCGACGTCGCCATGAGGCCCGACGAGCGCGCCACGCCGGCCGTCGGCGATGAGCGCGTAGTCGCGGAGAACGTGGGGCTGAGCGGATCGGGGTCCCGCGGTCATCATCACCGATCACTAACCCTCTGGAACGCGCCACCCGTGCCGGCCGGTTCGGTCGCGAACAACGCCGGCGCGCTGGCCGCCGCCCGCAGTTCGACAGCGGACACGCGTGCAGGTACCTACGGCGCCTCAGGCTCGTGCGGCGCGCCCGCCCGGTGCCCGGGGGGGCCCTTCTCGCGGGTGAGAGCATCGACCGCCCGGTTGGTGAGCAGCCAGCGATCCGATGCGTGACGCTCCAACATGCCCGCATCACTCAACCTCCCGAGCGCGAGCGTGACGCTCGGCCGCCGGACGCCCACGAGCATCGCCAGGGTCTCGTGCGTGAGCGGCAAGGTCACCGTGATCCCGGCGGTCCCAACCCGCCCCCATCGCTCGCCGAGCAACCAGAACAGAATCGTCAAGCGCGTCTCGGCGTTTGACAGGTGGCTCGCGGCGTGGTTGAGGGCGAGCGCACGCGCCCGCCGGGCGACACGGCTGATGAGCTCAGAGAGGATCGTGGGCCAGCGGCCCACGCGGCGAGCGAAGTCCACGTCAAGCACGGCGAGCCGAGTCGTGCGCAGCACTCTCCAGCCCAGACAGACGCTCAGGGGTGCGTACTCGCCGTCGGCGTCCCAGGGCCGGAACAGATCGCCCGGGCCGAACACCTCACACGCGACCCGATTCTCGACGCGCACGGTGCGGATCATGACTCCGTCGACGAGGAACAACCCGAGCCATCCGGGAGTAGCCTGCCGGCTGATCTCCTCGGGGGACCACGAGGGACCGTGGATGTCGATCGTCCAAGCCAGCGTGTGCGCCCGAGCCAGACGCATCTCCTCTGATCCGAGACCGTTGGCGAGATCCGGATCGACATCGAGAAGCGGGACCCCGCGGGCCTTCATATCGGCAGCACCAGACGAACTGTGATCATCTCTCCGGTGAGTGCCCGATCGATCGAGGTCGTACCCAGGTCGGGCTTCCACTTGGTCGGGTCTCTGGCGATCGAGAGCAGTGACGAGCTCGATCAGCGAGCACGCTTGCGTGAATGAACGAGCCGAACGCGGTTTGGGACGCAAAGGGCATGCTCCGCGGATACCGCAGACGCACTCACCCAGCGACTGCGGGGCGCGTGAACCACCGATCCTGCGGCGAGTCCAGAAGGATGAACGTGCCCCTCGCACCACGGCCCAGGGTCTTTCGACGAACCATCCGACTCAGCGCCAGGGTGATCGTGGGACGGCGAGCTCCGACGATCTCGCCGATCACCTCATGAGTGAGACTGAGGGTGATCTCGACCCCGCGTGGCGAGACACGCCCCCAGCGGCTCGCGAGGTGCCAGAGGGTGACCAGAACTTTGTCGTCGATGGAGGTGAAATGGCTCACCGCGGTCAGGTAGGCGCTGGCGCGGGCCCGGTGCAGGAGCCTGCCGGAAAAGGCGATGAGCAGCTCGGGGCGCTGCCCGATGACCCTGGTGATGGCGGAGCCAAGGACAGCGAGACGAACCGGTTCGAAGACGCGCCAGCCAATCTCGGCTGGCACGCAGTCCAGCTCGTGGTCGTGGTCCCACGGGCGCAGGATGTCGCCCGGGCCGAGCAACTCGATCGCGTGTGCCTGGCCGATCCCAACACGTCTGCCCATCAGGCCACTCAGGACGAGCAGGCCGAACGTGGTCGCAGCATCGTATTCGGGCGGGCCCGGATCACCGCGATCCAGGATGACGACCGGAGCCCGGAGCAACCGACCGGCGCCGATGGCGACCTTCGGGTCCAGAGTCGCGCCAAGGTCGGGATCCTCGTCAAGAATGCCGACCCACTCGCGGGTGGCGGGCACCGGCTGGCCGGGTGGCGTCGAGCAGCCTCGTGCAGCTGATGTCGGCGATCGCGGTTCTCGCCGTGGGTCGAGCAGCTGGCTACTCGCGGCCATCGATCGGGACGAGGACGAGAGCCCGCTCCCCGGCGTGGAGCGTGAGCTCTGGGGCGGCGACGTGGATCTCGCGGCCCTGGGTGAGCGCAACGACGGCGCTCCCCGCGGGCCATTGCACCTCGTCGATGCGCCTGCCGTTCGCGGGAGACCCATCGTTGACTCTGACCTCGAGCAGCTCGTACCCGGGCAGCGGGCGCGTGGGCTTCCGCTGGCCCGCCGGCTCGCCGGCGGGGTTCCGCGCGTTCTCCGACGAGGCGACGGCCTGCATCTCCTGCTCGCCGGTCGCGAGCTTGTCGGTCAACGCCTTGAGAATGTCCGAGCGGGTGATCCAGCCCTGTAGATGACCATCGTGGGAGAGGACGGGTAGCCCATCCCGGCCGTAGAGGACCAACTGCCGTCGGGCCTGTTCGAGGTCCTCGTCGGCATAGAGGACCTGGGGACGGCGGGACAGCGTTACCGGCCCGAGCAGCTCCTGCCACATCGCCGGATCGGCCGCCAGGGATCGTTGACGATCGTCTCGGAACAGCCGCGGCTGATCGTCGATCGCGGCCAGGGGTTGCATCACCTGGTCGACGCTCAACGCGCGCAGCGCGCCGATCGCTTTCGGGCGCTCGATATCGATCCCGCGCCGCAGGAGCTTGGTGGTGTAGATGCTGCCGTGGGTGATCTGACGTGCGAACTGTGACGCCAGCCCACACGCGAGCATGATCGGCAGCGTCAGCGTGAAGTTCCCGGTCATCTCCGCGACGCTCGCGATCGAGGTGAGCGGCGCCTGGGCAGCGCCGGCAAACACGCCCCCCATTCCGATCACCCCGTACAGCGCGACCGGACCGATGGCGGGGCCGAACAGATGATGGGCAACCACACCGAAAGCCGTCCCGGTCGCAGCGCCGATGAACAGCGAAGGCGCGAACACGCCGCCGGAGCCACCGATCCACAGCGTCAGACTGGTCGCGAGAATCTTGCCGGCCAGCAGGATCAGCACGAACCAGAGCACATAGTTACCCGCGAACACCCGATCCATCACCGGGTAGCCGACGCCGTACATCTGCGGCAGGATCAGCAGTAACGCTCCCAGGAAGAACCCTCCCGCGACCGGCCGCATCCACTGTGGCCGGCCTCGCCACAGCAGGTCCGCCGCGTCCTCGCCCTTGTAGACGGTCTTCTGAAACAGGACGCCCATCCCACCGGCGATCAGGCCCAGCAGGGCGATCAGCAGATAGCTGAAATCATTTGTGAGTGCCAGGTCATGCGGCACCTGCGCGAAGAACGCAGCGCCCCCGAAGAACGCTCGGCTGATCACGTCGGCGGTGACCGCGGACAGGATCGTGGCCGCCAGCGCCTCAGAGGAGAACTCCTTCAGGACGATCTCAAAACCGAAGAACAGACCGGTGACCGGAGCATTGAAGGTCGCCGAGATCCCACCGGCGGCGCCGCACGCGACGATGATTCGCAGCCGACCTTCGCTGGTGCGCACCCACTGCCCGACTGTCGATGCGAACGCCGACCCGATCTGAACGATCGGGCCCTCGCGCCCCACCGAGCCGCCTCCGCCGATACACAGGGCCGAGGCGAGCGCCTTGACCAGAGAGACCTGCGGCCGGATTCGACCGCCGTTCTCAGCGACCGACAACATGACCTCCGGAACGCCGTGGCCGCGCGCCTCAGGCGCAAACCGCTGGATCAGCGGCCCGTACAGGAGCCCCGCCACGACGGGTGCGACGAGCACGAACCAGATCCCGAGAAAGGGCAGGTGGAGGCTCGCCTGGTGACCAAACTGGCCGTAGGTCCGCTTCCCGGTGAACAGCCAGGTGAACAGGTAGATCAGGTCTCTGAAGCCGGCGGCGCCCAATCCTGCGCCTGCACCGACCACGAGTGCCATCGCGACCAGGCCGAGTTTGGACGCCGCAAGCCAGGCTCGCGCCTTGACCAAACCGCCGTCGGGCTCGGACCCGCCGGTCTTCTCCCGTCCAGGGTCTGCGCTGGCACTCATCGCGCTGCGCCCTCCGGACCTTCGAGGCCGCGGAGCAGGGCATCCAGACCGAGCCGGAAGGCGCGATCCGGGTCGAGCTCAGCGAGTTCGCCTGCTCGGCCGGCTAGAACCGGAAACGCATCGGGCCGCAGCGCTTGCAGCCTCTCCAAGCCGCTGCCGCCGGCCGCGTCGACCGTGAAGCCGGTCACCTCGGCCAGCGCGTACCCCCGGGCATAACTGATCGTCGCTCGGTAGATCGCGAGCGCCGTAACTGGCTCGAAGCCAGCCTCAACGAGGGTGCCGAGCAGCCGCTCGACCGGTAGCAGCAGAACCTCACCGAGGGGCTGCATCCCCACCAGCCGAAACGTTGCCGGCCGCTGTACAGCGACCTCCCGAAGCGTGGTGGCGAAGTCGTGACAGTCCTCGCGCCAATCCGATCGCTGCTCGAGATCATCGAGTGGCTCCAGCAGTCGCTCGGCGATCGCTCCCAGAAGATCCTCGCGCCCCGCGAAATGGTGGTAGATCGCCATCCCCTCCACCCCGAGCGCGGCCCCAAGCCGACGCATGCTGAGCGCCTCAGGGCCGTCGTGCTCGATCAGCGCAATCGCTACATCGAGGATTCGTTCCCGGGTCAGGGGGCGGCGGTTGGCGGTGTGGTCGGAGCGAGACGAGGACATCAACGTGAAGTTTACGGCGTAATATTTACACCGTATAGCAGGTCCTCGTGCACTGCACCGAAGCCGGTCACAGATCCGGCGACCGGGCACGACTCTGGGCGCAAAGGTTGCTCGAGTTGTTCGAGGCGATGGCCGCGCCCCCGCCCACGATGCCGCGAGTAGTACATAGAAGTGGTACATCGCGTCCGAGCGAAGCGTCCTGCCGATTGGGCCAAAAAGACAAAAGCCCCGCATATGCGGGGCTTTTCTCAAGGGTGAGCGATGGGACTCGAACCCACGACCGCCTGGACCACAACCAGGAGCTCTACCAACTGAGCTACGCCCACCGTGGGATGGATGAATCTACCAGCGAGCGGGGGTTGCCCGCCGAGGCCGCTTGGTGCCGCCGGACGGCGACTCAGCGCGGGCGGTCGGCGCCGTCGGCGCGGTGATCCAGGTGGAGCGCGTGACCGACGCGCCGCCAGAGACCGGCAAGGTCCCAGTGGTCGCTCGAGCCCCACAGCATGATCAACGCAGTGCTGAGAACGATGAGCCAGATCACATCGTGTAGATCGACACGATCTCGCCCGGCAGTGAGCTCCGCGGCGAAAATCGGCAGCTTCGGCGCGCCAAACGCAGCGTTCCAGTGCACGATCGCCACGCGATGACGGCGCGCGTGCAGGCAGCCGGGTCGGATGATGGGTGGAGAAGCCGGAGGGCCACCGCCCGCCGGCACCTTCTCGCGCTCGGCCCGCCGGTACGCTGGGGACCCTCCGCCCGCGTAGCTCAGCTGGATAGAGCGACGGCCTTCTAAGCCGTGGGTCGCAGGTTCGAGTCCTGCCGCGGGCGCTGGAAGCCGCTGCCGTATCGACCTCCGATGCGAACAGATCGCTCACGCGATCTTCTTCAGAAGGCCAGTTGGGATTAAGGGGCGGTCCGTACTTTGTCCCGCCGGGGCCGGCACCCGACCAAAGGACACCGATGGTGGCCACCTTCAGACTGGAGATCATCCTCGACGAGCGTGACGGCGGGCCAACCGGTCGCGAGGTCGGAGAAGCTCTGTGCGGTGCCGCGTCGCACCTCTCGTTCCTGGAGAGGCCGCTCGACCGTGACGGGATCGTGCTGGACCGCGACGGGAACGGAATCGGAAGCTGGCAGATCACGGCGGACCGGGAAGCGGGACAGACGCCAGACGTGCGCAGCCGTTCCTGAACGACCCCCACCGGGTAGAAGCGACTGCGGCGCGTGATTCCCGCACGCGCGAACCGGAGAGGGAGGCTCTCATGGCAGCGCTTGATTGGGTACGGCGGGCCGCGATCGCGGTCCTGGTGACGTGTGCCTCGATGGGAATCGGCGCCGCAGCGGCGACCAGCGCTGCGGCGGCCGGCGTTCCCGGCTCGGGAACGAGCAGCGGCGCTGCACCGGCCGCGGCCGGAGTGCCACAGGCCGACGCGAGCCCCACGATCTCGGCGACCACGAAGCTGAACCGGCGCCGGTTCGTCGCCGCCGGCACCCGTGCGTACGTGGTCGGCGTGGAGGACGGATCGTTCCCACCGATCGGTTGGCACACGACCGGCCAGATGGGCGGGATCTGGGCGCCGCCGATCAAGGCTCTGGACGGGCTGTGGTTCCGCCTCGGGAACGCATGGCTCGACAACGCCAAGCAGTTCACGAGCGGACCGGGTCTCGTCCGGCTCTCGTTCCCGGCGACCGATGGCATGCGCCCCACCCTGACCGAGTTCTCCCCCGACGGGAGTCCGGTGGTGCTGATCGGACTCACCCTGGTGCCGGTCGACGGCATGGCGCAGAGCGTCAACCTGCTCGCCCAGGCGCACAGCCAGGTGATGGCGGCGTATCCGTGGTCATCGACAACCCCGACCGCCGACCAGGTGGAGAATCCGGACACCGCGTCGGTCGTCGGCCACGGCGTGCAGTTCCAGCAGCAGCAGACGACCGACTACGCCGAGGTCGGATCCACCGTCACCCCGTCGCAGGTCACGGCGGGCAGCGGCGATTGGGGCCCGACGACCAGTGCCAACCAGACTGTCTTCGGCTCCAAGGGCGCCGGCGGCCAGCTCTCCTGGAACCTCCAGGTTCCCGCGCAGGGCACGACTCTGTGGGTCGGGGTCTCCGCCTCGCAGCTCGGCGCCTCACCGGCACTGCAGGCCCTGCGCACCGGGCTCGCCCACCCGTTCGGCCTGCTCGCCGACAAGGTGGCCGAGCGCGACGCGGTGGCCGGGCAGAGCAGCTTCCAGGTTCCCGACGCGTCGGTCAATCAGGCGCTGCTGTGGAGCAAGCTGAACCTCGCTGACCTCCACCGGACGGTCAAGGATCTCCAGATCCGCGACGTCGACGCTGGAACGGCATACCCGCCGCCGATCAAGACCGTTCGCAGCCTCTCCGGGATCGACGCGGCGTATCCGGACTACGCGGAGTTCTTCGGAACGGACGGGGCCTACAGCACATACGGGCTCACGGTCTCGGGCCAGTGGAGGACGGCGATCCAGCAGCTCACGACGATCCGCAAGGTGTCGAGGATCGTGAACGGCAGCACCGGGAAGGTGGTCCACGAGGTCAACTCGACCGGCGCCGTGTATTACGGCGACAACAGCCAGCCGGGCGACATCAACGAGACCGCCCAGTTCGCGATCGCCGCCGACCTGGTGTGGCAATGGTCAGGCGATCCCGCGGTGCTGAAGGACAACTACCGGTTCATCCGCGACGGCGAGCACTACCTGGCAAGCCTCGCCCCGAGCGCGAGCGATCCGTGGCCGGCGGGAGACGGCATCCAGGAGTCCACCGGCCTCGGCCAGCAGCCCCTCGACGTCGCGTCGGAGAGCATCCAGGCACTCGGGGCGCTGCACGACATGGCGGTGGCGATGCACGACACCGCGACCGCCACCTGGGCGGCGAACCGCCAGGCGGCGATGCTCGCCGCGTTCGGCCAGTGGTGGATCCCCAGCCAGAACCTGTTCGCCGACTCGCTCTGCGATGGCCCGAACGGTTCGACGTGCACACAATCAGGTCAGCAGCTGCAGCAGCGCTACTGGATCAGCGTCGCGCCGATGGAGCAGGACGTCGCCCCCGCCGATGAGGCGAACGCCGCGCTCACCACGATGGAGGGGCCCACGTTCACCGGTTCGTGCGGGCTCTACGTCGATGGCGTCGGCGGACCGGCGGGCACGGGCGGCCAGACCTGTTACCTGGTCAACACCGGCGCGCTCGCGGTCGCCGAGGCCAACTACGGCCGCATGAGCCAGTCGACCGCCGACATGGACAAGGTGGCAGGCCAGCTCACCGTCGAGATGCCGGGCTCACTGCCCGAGCTCGCCCAGAGCAGCCAGTACAACCCGTATGAGGCGTTCACCAGCCGCGCGAACGTGATGCAGGCGTGGTCGTCCTACGGCCTGCTCTGGACGACGGCGCACGACATCCTCGGGGTGGTGCCCGACGCTCCTGACCACTCATTGGCGGTGGTTCCGGACCTGCCCTCCTCCTGGCCCACGGCGTCGGTGCAGCATCTCGATGTCGGCGCCGACCAGCTGGCGGTGCAGGCGAGCCAGGGCGGGGGGAGCTTCACCACCGATGTGACTGGAGCTCAGGGGCTCGCACTCACCATCGGGGCCGTGATCCCATCGGGGAGCTCGGTCAGCTCGGTCACCCTGGACGGCCAGCCGGTGCAGTACCAGACGACGACCACTCATCGTGGGGTCGAGGTCGCGGTGAACGATCCCGACAGCTCGGGCGCCCTGCAGTCGCTGGTCGTGAAGACCTCGAGCTGAGACAACGGGAGCCGGCGTCCCCGGGCGCCGGCTCCTCGCCGCCGCGTGGCTTTGCGTTGAACGCCTAAAAGTGATATCACTTTGGCATCAGTTTCAACCTGAGTCCCCTGGAGGGCGGTCATGAGCTCAGCGTTCGACGGAGATCCAACCCCGGAAGTCGCGCCGGTCGGTCACACCGGGCACCGGGTGGTGATCCACGAGCGTGCCGCGTGGGCGGTCACGGGGTGGCTTGGCGTCGCGGTGCTCGCCGTGTGCGTCGGGCTCGGCTTCGTACTGGCGGGCACCTCCACCCCGGGCCTGATCGCGATCCCGATCGTGGCCGCGATCGTCGTCGCGAGCTCGCTGGTGATCGTGCAGCCGGGCCAGACCAAGGTGATGCGGTTCTTCGGCACCTACTACGGCACGATCCGCCGGACCGGGCTGTGGTGCGTCGTGCCGCTGTCCGATCGCCGCGGCGTCAGCATCCGGGTGCGGAACTTCGAGACCAACCGGCTCAAGGTCAATGACGCCGACGGCAATCCGGTGGAGATCGCCGCGATCGTTGTCTGGCAGGTGGCGGACACCGCGCAGGCGGTCTACGCGGTGGAGGACTTCATCGACTTCGTGGCGGTGCAGGCCGAAGCGGCGCTGCGCCATGTCGCGACCACCCGGCCCTATGACGATGCGGCCGGCGACGGGTCCTCGCTGCGCGGTTCGACCGATCTGGTCGCTGCCGAGCTCGCCCAGGAGATGGCCGAGCGGGTGGCGATCGCCGGGGTCGAGATCGTCGAGGTGCGGATCAGCCACCTGGCATACGCGGCAGAGATCGCGCAGGCGATGCTGCGCCGGCAGCAGGCGAACGCGGTCGTCGCGGCGCGCTCGCGGATTGTCGAGGGCGCGGTTGGGATGGTCGACCTGGCGCTCGCCCGACTGGACGAGCGCGGCATCGTCGACCTCGACGAAGAGCGCAAGGCCGCGATGGTGAGCAACCTGATGGTGGTGCTCTGTGGCGACCAGCCGCCCTCGCCGATCGTCAACACGGGCACGCTCTATACGTGAGCCGCGAGCGCAAGCAGGTGCCGCTGCGCCTTGACCCGGCCGTCCATGATGCACTCGCTCGCTGG
>Ga0335075_10004900_pt1 | contig 20852 bp, 20 predicted proteins | sample Lox_Sample_24_FD_206723 | JGI IMG/M metagenome (GOLD analysis project Ga0335075, IMG submission 206723) | Soil microbial communities from Loxahatchee National Wildlife Refuge, Florida, United States - Lox_Sample_2.4 | ecosystem: Environmental > Terrestrial > Soil > Wetlands | place: USA...
GAAGGCAAGCCACAGTATGCCTCGTTCGACCCAGGTCAAACCATCGCATACATTTCAGACGTTGGAGCAGAAGGTCTAAAGCCATTGTTCATTGCTGGTTGTGTTGTGACAACGGCCTTCCTAGATCTGTCCTTCTTATCTGAACGTTGGCTGCGGCACCGAGGGCGGTTGGCCAGAAACATTACCACCAGCGAAAAGGTTCTCAGCTCCTTTTCAATAGTCTTTGCTGTCATCGGGACAGTAGGCTTGATTTGCCTCAGCATTTTTGACACCTTGCGCCACCATCAGCTTCACGACATCTTTTTGCTGCTGTTCATTGCGGGCTATGTCATATCTGCCATATTACTTTGCTGGGAGTACCAGCGCTTGGGAATCCGTACGTAACGCTTCTCAACACATGCAAAGGAATACTAAAGAATTCTAGACTATCGTCAACACAGAGTCCTCCGATTATCGTTCTGGATAAAACTCGCATTCATACTGGTTGAGGTGGTTCTGGCAATTGGTTAGCAGTATTTTCTGTTCCCGTCGCAATTCATGGCTAACATCTAACAGCATTTGCCGTATGCAACTTCAAGGAAGTTAGCAACGCTGCAGCAGTGCTAGAATGGGCCGTAGCGTTCATCTTCACCTTCTACATCATCACCTTCGCCATCGACCTGCTACCAGCCGTCCGCACAAAGGACTATACAAGCAAGGAGACAGCCATGCAAATGGAGCTAAACGATGGAGAACGCGCAAAACTTCCATCACTGGAGTGATAGTGGCATTGTTAACAGTAGTGATGGTTACTACGCGAATAGGCAGATTGGATATATAGTGAACGGAGTGCACTATGGTAATTGAAACGCTCTCAAAGTCCATCCTACCAATAGCTTTTGAGGTGGTATATCATTATAATGCATTACTGGCTTCATCGGAGTTCCTGCACTTTCAGTTGGCGCCAGTATTGGGTAGAAAGCATTACGAGACTGTACCAATAACTGTATGATAGACGATAATGTTGCATAATGCAGGTTTTGAATAAGAATAGCTCTGTAACCTTCAATACTCACATCTTGATAGGTGCAAGCGTGAGACTCGTTAATTTTGACACCAACGCTAGAAGTGATATCATATGTTGCGGTTCTAGGACTAAATTTCTAAAGTTACAATCATAAATATTATCCGAGATGCTGAGGGACTATGTTACAACTAGTGATCACAGCATACGTGCTTGTTGCTCAATGTTCCAGAGATTTCAATAAACAAGGTATCTGCGTTAGACTGAAGCCGCTCAAGATAAGGAAAGTAAAGCGTCATGTTACATCTCCTCATGGAATTTTGAGTCTCGCGCCGGACTCGCCGGCTTGGTGGTAGGGAAAGTAGGAGGTAGAGCAAGCTCGTTGTCGAAATGATCTCGAGCCTCCTCGAAATTTTCGTCCCTTGAGACCTCTCTCCCCATTTCATGGCTCTCTTCTAGTGCAGACATGGAACTGACTGATGATGCACGGCGCTTACTCCGTCCAGCTCGCTCCTCATCCAGTGTCTCAACAGCTTTTTCACTTGCGGTGAAAGGTCTGGCAAGGGCGACCTCTTCCATGGATGATTTACGAGGCTCGATGTCCTTTGCTGGGGGTGCATTAGGTTCAACACTTGTATTGCCGGCTTCTGCTAAAGCAGTGCGACCAACGATTTCCCCGTCAGCTCCCGTGTCCTTGGACTCTGACTTCTGAGTTTTGCTGTGGCGCCGGAACTTGGTCTTGAGCCAGCCTTTCACACCTCTAGGAGAGTCCGGAGAAATTGGTGACTTCCCGCCTTCTTGGATAATCTCATTGTGTCTTTCTTCCGCCTGGATCTCCATAGATGTTCTTAGGCCTACTGGAGCTATATAACCTTTAGGGGCTTGCGTAGTGTCAACGTCGCGAGTTGGCTTTTTGACAACCGGTTCTTCGATAACCGGCACTTCGTGCGCTTCAGTGGGACTTCCAGTCTCAGCTTCAGCTGCTGCTGCTGCGGCTGCGGGAATCGCAGTCTCAGCCTCGGCAGCCAATACTTTCCGTTCTGTATCTGCAGATTTCTGGGCAGCAGATGCCTCCTTGCTCTTCCGCTTTTCCTGCTTTGCGATGCGTTTCTGCTCGGCTTTAGCTGCTCTTTCCTCCTCTTTCCGCATTCGTTCCTCCTCTTTGTCTTGTTCTGAAGACTGTCAGTATTTGTTGCAAGGACTATCGAGACGAGGTATACCTTTCAGCTTTCTGTTACTTTCCTTGAGCTCCTTTTCGCGGACTTTATGGGCCTCTGCTGACCGTTTGCTGGCCTCTTGATCTAACTTAAGCTCAGCCTGACGAACTCTCTCCTTCTCGGCCTTTGCATTGATTTCGTCTAGGACTGGCTGTACATTTCGAGCTGCAGCAGCATCCACAGTACTTTGATCGACGAATTTTCCTCCACCGATATTAACTTTTCCATAGTTCTCCATTCTATTATCACTCTTCTTCTGTGCGGAAGCGTGAGCCTTTACTTCCCACTCGTTCAACATAGATGGCGAAACTTTCCCAGTCTCTTTGAAAACTCGCTCATCCATGCCGTGTAGACTTGCTCTAACATTGCGTTGAGCAACAGCCATCAGCGCCTCCCTGTCCTTTTGTCTCTTTTTCGCATCGATTTGAGACAGACTGCTCGAAAATAATGACATTTGAGCGCGAATACGCTGTGATTGTTCCTTATCCTCGTCTAGTGTGCCATCGCTCGACGCTCGACGCCGAACCCGCCTCCTAATCGAGAGCCTTGACGTTGGCCGAAAATCTTCGCCATAATAGTCACGATATTCTCGATTCCGAGCATGCTCGTCGTGGAGTTTTGCCAGGCGCTCCTGAGCAAGTTTTTGGGCCGCTTCTTGAAGGCTGGTGAATCGCATAGGCTGCGCCTCATCACTTGTACTCGACCTGGACTGTTGCCTACTATGTGCGGACATGGCAGCATCTTGGCCTGTACTTCGCTGAGCATTCGCAGTTTGGTCGATCTGCTTTTGCTGCAGATTATACATCTGCTTTGCCATTGCGACGGCCGACGCATGGAGAATGTCTGATCGTCTCTTCTCGTCCACTTCGGGAGCTACGGGAGGATGAGATGTGAACATCTCCTTCGGCATATTAGTAAATGGACTTGAGCCAAACACTGCCAAGTATTCGGTCCTTGACTTTATAGACAGGTTATTTGCATGTGTGGCAGCACTCAGTGCATTAGTAGTCGCATTAATCTCGTCCGGATATGTCGGTTTTGGTACTGGCATTGAATCGGATCGTTTTCTGGTCCCTGACATGGCACCTGTGGCAGCCATGAGAGAGCCTTGTCGGCCAACTGCCGTGTAGTCATGGTCGATCTTTGGAATTAGACCACCGCTGCGTTCGGTCTTGAAGGCTAGATTTGCCGCTGAATTGCCCCAAGCAGAAGCTTCTGGCTTCCAAATTTCAACTTTTCCACTATCCTTCGCGGCCAACACAGCAGCTTTGGCACCACTAGCGCTTTGTTCTGGTTGCCAGAGCGGTGGTGCCTTGTGGGCCTTTGCAAGCAGGGCTGCTTTGGACGCGGAAGATGAGGGATCCGACTTCCAGTGCTCGAGTGACTTTTGATTCGCCCAGCCGAGGCTCGCTGCCGTACCTGCTGCTGAGTTGTCCTTCCTCAGCCCCGTGGAAGGAAAGCTCGGGAGGTCCTTTGGGCTAGCATATTTCAGAGATGCTGCTGCACCTTTCCAACGATTAGTGGGGCTATTTCTGATAGACTTAGTAGAGAAAGTCATACCAGCAGATGACATTCTATCGCCACCCATGAATCGACTTCCATCAGACCCTTTGTTTTGTTCATATCTTGTCACATAGACGGCGGCTGTGGCAGCTTGATCTCCAAACTTTGTTGACGTACCAGTGTTTGGGGCACTGACGCTGACAGCCGAAGTTTGGGTCGCCATGTTCAGCGATGACGTTGTGACTTGAGTAGTGAAATTGATATGAAAGAGGTATGTAGGAAATGCGAAAACGATTGACACAAATGCTCATATCATATCATATCATATCATAATCATTATCATGCTCTTTACCATTGGTAGTAACTTTATGCCATAAAGGCTACGCTAAGAGTTCCTCCCTCGCTCCTCATACGTCATTATTCATGATTTTGTGCGGGGCCGAAGGGAAAGCAAAAGCCAAACACCAATCAAACGACCAACGTATTAATGAGGGCATCAGCTGCATGCAATCTCTTCGTGTTCACCAAATCAACATGGTCTAACATTATTTACACAAAGTACTATAGTCCTCCTACGCATGCAAGTACTTATATAAGTATATTAAGGTATCGGCGAGTCGGCAGCAAATGCCACAAGATCGGCAGCTACTGTAAAGGCTGAGCACAGACCTTCAACTTCATTTCCTCTTTTTGTAAATCATCCACAAAAGGATGAAAGTATTGTCTACTTCATTGTCACTACTACTATTTCCTATTTTCTTAGACCGCCAAATATGACTGCAGAATTTAATATGCCAGGTCAGGATGTCACGTGTCCTTACTTTGACAATATCCTCAACCTACGAGATGTAGGAAAGACGGTTAATCAATTTACTAGGAAGAAGTATTGCAAATTCTTGGTGCTGTACATTTAGCCACGGGGATCCGAAAGCTAAATGCAGCTTCTATATAATGGCTCTGTTTACTAACTTATCTAGGCTTGTTGTCGAAGGGCTTCTATACCGATCAGCTCGGCCAGGTACATATCTTATCACCAACATCTCCTATCAAACCACTGACATCCCAGATGATGCAACTTTATCGGACAGAAGGCGCCTGCAGGATGACTATGCTATCAGGACGATTATGGACTTGCGAACGAAGTAAGGCTCTTTTCGGTATCTCATTCCTGCACATCTAAGCGTTGCAGATCCGAGCTCGCCAAACAGGCTAAGAAGCGTCAACGAGATGTTCAGATGCCTGCATTGTTACAGTCCAACTATGCCTTAGTAGAGCCTACGAAGATACCAGGCATTAAGTACCTCGAGATCAATCTAAATGGAAAGGGGTTCGAGCGGTCCCTGTTCTGGCAGCTTTCTTTCTGGAGCTTCCTGTAAGTCGGCCACTGCTTCCTTTCTGATTATCTGTGCTGACTGCGTTGGTACGCCTTAACAGCAAGCTTATCGTTTTGCTACTTTTTGGCTACAGGATGCAAGCCATCAGCATTCTTGGGCGAGAAGTGATGCAACCACGGGGGTTGATAGGTCTAGGCCATGATTCGATCGATTTTTGTGGGCTTGAAATTGCGCAGGTTAGTAATGCTGCAGCATGTAATTTGACATTTGTGTACTATCCATTTTTAGGCTTTCCGAGAATTTGCATCTGCAAATCGTTACCCAATTCTCATTCACTGTACGCAAGGCAAGGATCGGACTGGACTGCTAGTAGCCTTAATCCTGCTACTCCTAGACGTTCCTCTTGATGCAATTACATACGATTACTGTCTGAGCGAGTCTGAGCTACTTCCAGAACAAGAGTCTCGGCTTCGGGAAATCAAAGAGATAGGTTTGACGGAAGAGTTCGCCAACGCCCCGAGAAATTGGATACCAGAGCTGCATCGACATCTCGAATGGAAGTATGGGGGTGCAAGAAGTTACCTGTGCGGTATCGGCGTTGATAGTGACACGCAGGATAGGGTTGTGGACGTGCTTCGGCCCTGAAAGGAGATCTACCGAATTTGATCTAGGCCTGCTTTCCCAGCCCCCCAATGTGAGGCTATCTGAATTAAATTTGGCATGTCTCCGGAGACTCGATCATCATCATGAGAACGGGGAATTCAGATATCGCAGATTCCGAGTTGAACTTTAATCCGAATAATGTGTCTCAAAGCCTCATGCAAGTAGAAGCCCGGCCATTCATAAACTTAGGCGTATGGATGTACAATATTCTCTATCCTATGGAGCCAGGATCACTTGTTCCCAATAATCCTTTAAGACAGACAACGCTACCTGATCAAATGTAGCCTCTCTCATTTCTATATCCGGGACAGGATTTCCTTAAGATGCAAGCACGCTTCGTGCGCTTTATCATTCATGGATTATTAAATTGCTAACGAAGCGTAAGGACCTGTGTTATGCGGTCTGTGTAACCTATCCGGATTGACCGAGGCACAAATGAAAGGGAGCAGTTTCCTTCCAATTACCATCTAGGGACTCGTGTTACCTAGAGAAGATATAGTCACTAGCTTGATTCTTTAGCATTACTATCGCCTTGACTATATACATCGTAGCTACCAATGCACATGTCACGTGATATATATCTGCGGGAAGTTACATGATTGAGGTCATCGCCAGCCACTGTGATTTCATGTATGATGTATAGTTAGGGCGCTTCCTACGTTAACAAGATAAGAATCAAGCACTATCTATCTGTCGCATACCCGAATCAATCTCATAGCTAGCAGCATTTTAGATCCCTGCATTACCTGCTGGTCACATATCGAAAGTAAACTCGGGCACATGTTTCATCAGCAAGTTATTTTAGTTTATTATATATTATAGGTAAAGAGTGTAGTGCGACGCTAAGCACTTAGAAAACATAAAGCAGCAAACCGAAACTCTAGATCATTGGGGTATTTGATGGCTACGGCTGTGCTGCAAAATACCCGACGACCCTGCAGATTAAGACACGATGTCTTGAGTTAATTCCATTCTTCTACTTGCATCTCAATTAAAGTTGCGATACTGTAGGTTTCGGTACCATTGACCTCTTTCCTGCTTTGTTCAACGGTAACACGAGTCGGATGGTTCAGAAAGCAGGCCGTCTACAATTGAACTCGCAAGCATCTCATCGACAGTTCTTTTGCATCTCCTCCCGCCTCGACAGAACCATCCCCTCGAGCGAACACAGCTAACGCACGATGAATGCTTCGATACTGTGAAAACCGAATTGAGAACCGCCTAGCCTATCATAGAGATTCCAAATCCTTATTGAGAGACCTGAAACTTCGCTTTGGCACGGACTGAGTCTCGCCGCTAGCGTGATCGCTGTCATTCAACTCGCCGGATCATGTCTGAAGGTATCTAGAAAATGGATAGGTCCTTCTGAATTCAGTTCGTCCGACCTAGCCACCATGACGACGGTACTGTATGAGTTCAATGGAGCGATGAAAACTTTCCAAACACACTTAGAAATCCACGAAGATGACGAAGCGCGACTCAGCAGTCTTGAATCCCGCCCTTGGACGCTGTGGGGAAGCGCTGAATATTATTAAAGACTTCATAGAAGGGAGCGGCTTCATTGGGAAGCACTTGATAGGACCAAAGTTCGACCGCAACCTAAAGACTTCGCTGAAGGCTCTAAGTGGGGCAAAGGAGCTGTTTATGCTAGCTTTGCAGGCCGACCAACAGATAGTTACTGTACTATATGCAGTTTGCCAGTTTCTGATCATCTATTCGCCAGGGCGATCCTCCTCGGAGTAGAGCGATATGTCCGCAACGTCGCTGAAGACCTTCGAGATATCCACGACGTCGTTAAGGATAACAAGGGGAAGCTGGATGAACTAAATGAAGACCAAAAAGCACGAGCTCATCGGGATGAGCGCCAGGCTGTTCTCGACTGGCTCACCCTCATCGACTATGCGCCACAACAGAGCGATTTCATCAACCGGCGTCAAACGGGAACCGGCCAGTGGCTTCTGGACTCGCAGGAGTTTAAAACATGGGTAGAGACCAACAAGCAAACGTTGTTCTGTCCAGGCATTCCAGGAGCGGGCAAGACAATTATCACATCTATTGTTGTTGAAGATCTCTATACAAGATTTCAAAATGAAGCCAGTATTGGTATCGCCTACTTGTACTGCAACTTCCAACGGCAACAGGAACAAAAACCCGAAGATCTATTAGCAAGCCTGCTAAAGCAATTAGTCCAAGGAGAACCTTCCATGCCTAATAGCATAAAGAGCCTTTATGAGTGCCATAAGGACAAACGAACCCGCCCCTCATTTGACGAAATCTCAAAAGTATTTCTCTCCGTTGTCACTGACTACTCTAAGGCTTTCATAATTATCGATGCGCTAGATGAATGTCAAGTTTCCGATAGAGGTCGCAGGAAATTCCTGTCAGAGGTCTTCAACCTTCAGGCTAAGACTGGAGCAAATCTCTTTGCGACTTCACGGTTCATTCCAGAGATCGAGAAACAGTTTCAAGGATGCCTGTATTTAGAGATCTGTGCCAGTGATGAAGATGTGCAGAAATATCTGGACGGCCATATGTCACAACTACCATCATTCGTCATACGCAGTCCTGATCTGCAAGAAGAAATTAAAACTGAAATTATGAAGGCGGTTGACGGGATGTATGGGCTTACTTACGCTATTATAACAAACGAGCTAACATCATTTAGGTTTCTCCTTGCGCAGCTGAACTCACTAATTGGAAAGAGATCGCCAAAGGCTACGTTGAAAAAGCTCCCAGCAGGATCGGAAGCTTATGATCATGCATACAACGATGCCATGGAGAGAATTCTCAAGAGCTTGCCAAGCAGGTTCTAGCGTGGATCACTTGCGCTAAGAGACCCCTTACTACGACGGAACTTCAGCACGCGCTTGCGGTGGAAGTAGGAGAGTCTGCACTTGACGAAGACAACCTGCCACAGATTGAAGACATAGTCTCAGTATGTGCTGGATTAGTCACAGTTGACGACGAAAGCCACATCATCCGGTTGGTTCACTACACGACGCAGGAATACTTCAAACGAATGCAGAAAGATTGGTTTCCAAACGCGGAGACTGAGATAACGACAACCTGCGTCACGTACCTCTCATTCAATGTATTTGAGAGCGGATTTTGTCAAACAGACAAAGAGTTTGAAGAACGGTTACGGTCAAATCCGCTTTACGACTACGCAGCACACAACTGGGGACGCCATGCTCACAAGGTTTTGACTCTATGCCATAGACTTGTCAATTCAGGCCATGATAGCCATTAAGCTGTGGTTAGGACATTCAAATTACAGCCAAGAGCTAGCCAAGGCGCTAATTGAGAACGGCGCTAATGTTGACGCAAAGGACAGTCATCGTCGGACGCCGCTGTCATATGCTGCAGGGGCACGAGGCGGTGGTGCGGAACTGGAGACTAAATCTAAGTATGGTCAAACGCCGCTGTTATATGCTGCATGGAAAGGGCACGAGGCGGTAGTGAAGCTGCTGCTAGAGAAAGGTGCGGAACTAGAGACTAAATCTAGGCATGGTCAAACGCAGAGCTAGAGACCAAAGACAAATATAGTCGGACGCCGCTGTTATATGCTGCAGGGAATGGACTGGTGAAGCGGAACCAGACGCCGCTGTTGCTGGCTGCAGGAAATGGACACGTGGCGGTCGTGAAGATAAAGTACTACTTGCCAAGGACGTCGTCGACCCAGATTTAAAGGACAACTTTGGTCGGACGCCGCTTTCGTGGGCTGCAAGGACAGGAAATTCTAATGTTGTGAACCTGAGAACTACAAAAAAATAACATAATCATTCACGATAAAGACGTGCATACTTTATTGAGACACTTCGAGTAGCTGATCATCGAAGCAACATTATTTGTGATGTCTGTATGCTCGGGAGTCTGCAGTAATGGTGATTTCGACATTTGCTAGGAGTGTATTGTGAGTGGAGCTTTTTGTCTTGATCAATCTCACAAGCTATATAAGCGTACAACAAGCGGCGATGAAAGGCGCCAAGAAACTACAATAATCCCATAATTATGAAATCTTTTTGAGAGATAGAAAAGCGACTTTTGAGATTGCAAAAACTCAAAGGATACTTATTTTTGCTCATTTTTCGCGATTTTAAGTGACGGGTTAGGAGCACGGTTTTGCTACCCGTTTTAGATTTTGTTTGTATGTTCGGATATCCCAATTTGCCAACATAAATCTGCACACAAACACCAATAAATGGTCTATCGAGTTCAATTTCGAATTTGCACGTACTATAACAATGTCGCTTTATCCCGTTAACATACGTTGGTTACCAGTCGGTGATTTTGCAATGCAACTTTTTAGGCAAAAGTAGAAATGTTTTTCGAAAAAGTTGTCGGCCTCTAACAAGTACTTGTCAGAGGCATACATTTCAGTTTACATTAACAAGAAGGGGTTTAGCTTTGCAACGCCACGCTCGCTCAAAGAAATTAGGCGTTCATAAAAATTGTATGCATTTCATGACCTAATTATGTTGTCCACCTTATTTGTTGATGTCCACTTCAGGCGTAGCGCCCATTGCCGTGCATATTGCATTGTATGTTGCAAAATCACTCTAATACAAGGGGAACAAGAGACCTCTAATATGCATTCAATCGTCCCTTAGGATCTCTGCTTGTCAAATCATAGCACTCTGGGCCCCTGTATCATTGCAGCTATTCTTTTGAGCCTTGTTTAAGCCGTTGGCAATGTTTTGAATCTACGTCTTCGATAGACCTCTAAGTCGATAAATATTAGTAGGAGTCGCACGTAGATGCAATGATGCATGATCACAGTCAATGCAGTATATGATGTATTTCGAGGTAAGCCTTTCCTGTCTTAGTCGGCATCATGATCGTCTCATTAGGTTCATCATAATATATGTGTTTCCTATCATTCGTTGACCATCATCCTTGGGCTGGCCTATTTTTGGAACCAGGGGAACTTTTTTTTTCCTGCATCAAAGGTGCTTGTGGACGAAGACTCTAGTTGCAGACTGCGCTGATATATTTCCTAAAACTTGATTAGCTTGCTCCCCTCTAGAAGTAGCCGAACAAAGGCCACTAACTTCTTCATCAGTTGGCATCCTGCAATCTAGAATGAGCTCTTGAGCAATTTCGTGTCTCTCGAGATTGGGATACGGTGTGCCCTGACTCCTCATTATTGGGAGAATTACTTCTGCAAGGACCTCGAATTTTTTCCAGTTAATGCGGTTACCGTCAGGGCCGACGAAGGTTCGGCTACCTTCCTCAGCAGACACTAGATCCCTTCGATGGAGCGGTATGAATGGGATACGCGGTAAAGAGGAGTTTTCCCATGCCAGGCGATAGGCGAAGTGACTCTTCTGTGTACTCATGAGTAACTCGAGCCTCATAAACCGCTTTTGGCACTCAGCTGGAACCAATGCGCGGGTTTGTGCGAGACGATGGACGGCGCTTCCGTTGATACCAGCTATGACAGCAGCAAGCCCGTTATAATTATTCAATTGACGAAGCTTGAGAGCAATTCTCATAAACTTTTCTAGCATCTGAGCTCGGTGCTTCGCTTTATCTCGCATGAGTATCATGTTTGACACCCATTTCGCAACATGATTAAAATGATCAATCATTCGGTTGACATTGGCTAGGCTCTTACATTTCTCTTTCTGCTCCAAAGGTAGGCTGACATGGCGGACCAAATCCCTAACCCGTATTGAAGAAAACATGACCCAGTCTATCCTCGTGATTTCATCGGCGAAGTCGTCATCGGAGGTGTCCATACAGATGTGGTACCGAAATTTGGTTAGAGGTAGCGTGCTGGTTGGCACAAGTTTTCTGGCCTCGATTTCGTAATCCTCCACAGTCTGGAAGACCGGCGGACCTGACTCCGAGATAGAGTGTCCCTCGCCAGACGATATAGAGGCCGCCTCCGATGGACGGCGGTTTTGCCTCTCAACGGTTTCCTCAAGTATTTGAGAATTGCTCGTGTTCTTCGTAAAGTCATTACTTGGCTTCACAGTGCTGCGGACAGAAGGTGTCATGAGAAAGTTATCCGCAAGACTTGGAATGGAGTCTACGTCGGCGTCTGTCCGAGCCCAGCCTGTATCGTCATCTTCTATAACATGGAGTTGTAGTTCAGTCCGCATCTCTTGAGCTGCAGCAGCGAATGCGGGTTCATTAGAGAGTTCTTCAATGAAATTACTAAGACGTTCTCTCGTCTGTGGACTGGCAAAGTCACCGGGATAGCTCGACACCCATTTGGCAACAATGGTGATAATACGTAACTGCGTTCCCGTACGAGTAAGGTAATGTATACTGTTATCTTTTGCGACCTGTTCGAGTCGGCCGAGGATTGCGGAGAACAACTCTCCCGGAGCAGCAAACTTTCGATAAAGGCACAGGAAGATGTCTGAGAAGTTGCTGTCTGCTTTAGACATATGCTGATCGAGGAGACGGTCCACAAGCTCATCGAATGTGATTCCAGTGACCTTGGCAGGTTTATCACTAAAGCTGTCGTCATTACGTTGTAAGATGGGTATGTCATCGGAGTATCGATAAGCTGAGTCAGCATCCGACTCCTCCATGTCAAGGAACGAGTTAATTCCCTTATCGAGATTTGCTTCATTTAGCGATTGAGGATTCAAAGGTATGGTAGAATCAGTTTCTGAGTCTGAAGTCTCCTGAAGGATCTCGGCCCTGAACGCCGAAGAAAGAGGCGGAGCGGTATTGGCCGCAGGTATCGAATATTGGTATTGAAGATTTGTTCTGCCGGAAGAATTCTGCCTCGGTATCGCAGTATTCGATAACGCATCAGAACCTCGCGATGTGCTGAGCGGCGGCGAAGGAAAGCCTTTCAGCATCGAGTACTCAGAACTGGCGCGGCTGTGCTTGCTCTCTTGGCTGGTTGGCCTGTCTTGTCCATCTGCGGGAGCTTCTAGATTTGTTGACGATGCAGCACGGCGCCGTGGCAATGTTGCAGGAGGCGCATTTGCTATTGAAAGTGAGCAAATATAACAGTAAGATCAGAGCGTGCCATTGCTGGGCAGAACTAAGGTTGGGAAAGCCATGTAGGTTATGTAGAACAAACGAAAGGGAATGGCAGCATGAAGCAAGCATTTGAAAGTCAATTAAGAGTAAAACTCAGTGGAAGGATGCTGTTGTGAAGGATACTACATCAGGCATAATTTGACGGACATTAAGGCCAACCCCCAAAATCATTTTGAACCAGTCAGTTAGAAACTACCCGAGAACAGGGCAGTGAGTGGAAAGTAATTAACAAGCCAATTGCTGTAGAACTCTCTTACAGTCCACCTTAAAGTGCCAAGCAGTAGACTTCGCAACTTCTTGCTCTTGATGGACATAAAAGGCCCTCTGTTCATCATTTAAAGGCGCAAAGAGGACCACAAGGGTAGATCTTAGATGAGTCTTAAATCAAGCGAAGCTCGATAAGGCTCTTTCCCCACCTTATGGCGAAAGGATAGGGGCAAACAGGTACAGCTCCAGGGATAATGAGAGCTTAACCAGAAGAGACTTCTAAAATTAAGGGTATCATAAAATGAGGGTATCTTACTAACCAATTCGATTTGCCATGATTTGCCGTAGCATAGCTCCAAGACAGAGTCTAGCGCTTTCAGGTACATTAGCAGCCGTCTTTACAGTCTCTACTTCTGCAAGGCAGGCAGCTTCGATGCTTTCTGCGTCTACCTGGCGTGTGTTGACGGGATTATCGCACTTGCAAGAGACCAGGATCGTGGGAAAGGCTGAATAAACAAGAGCATCTGCATATGTGTAAGTGACGTAGGCCTAACTGGATATAAGGTGCTTGAAGGAAAGGTCTAAATTTTTGATGGCGATAATCAATGATATGGGAGCTTTGGGGAAGAGTATGATAAGGAGGCTGGCACAAGTACTGGAGACGGGATGAACTGGGAAAAGTGGAAATTGCGACGCTCACTTAATGTTTGAGGCAAATCCGTTAAACTCTCTCTATTCATCACGTCATATAAGATCAGGGCTCCGTCCATACGAGGAACGATTTGTCCATTTATTTGCTTCGGCCATTGGACCCGTCGGTCCGGATTAAAGTCGAACGTCTCGAGGTCGAGCTCAACTAGACTGACAGTGTAGACAACGTTATCCACCGACATTTTTTGGCTCGATGCTACTGCTGTTGGTAGTGATCTTAAGCCAAGAGCGCGTTGTATGAGTGTCGACTTCCCCACGCCAGCTGCGCCAATAACAGCAATGTTGATGTTCTCCATACCGGAGCGAGACTGTTCAGATAGGGGAATGTATTAGCGCTATTCGTAACTCGGACCAGTATCAGATAGAGGAAACGTTACTTTTGCTGCCGCCTGAGTTCCAGCAGCGGACCTCTTGTTGACCCAGCCTGGGAGAGTATCTACACTGTTGTCATCTCGTTCATGCGACGAATATGTGGCTGATTTCAGTTCCTTTGCTAATGAGACGGATTGTGGTGTCTGGTAATTCCTGAAGAAAGGGTCGTCTTTGATAGACGCCACCGAGTCCCGGTAGCTCGATGGATGGAGGTTGTTATTAGACTTTGTAGGAAGCTGGGCTTTGCTCTGAGGCAAGCTAGAAGCGGAGTTCGTGCGTGAATTTAGGCCAGGTCTCGAGCTGTGCGGGTCTGAGCTCCCAGAGGCTGACGATGCCTTGGAGGTACGATCGGCGCGGGGAGGATCCGAAGTGCGTAAAGGGTTGGAGGATTTGGTGCGTTTGCTTTTTGATTTGTGTCGTTGCAGCCCGTCTGAGGATGTTTGGATGGGTAAGATACCAACTTCACCAGAAGCCATCATCATGCCGTTTCATACACTTGATGGTCTACTGGATCCGTCAGACGACCCTGCGGATTTCAGGAGGCTGATTCGATCTATACGACGCCCGAGAAATTCATCTGCACCTAAGAAAGGGATTAAACAGAGGCGATGGCGACCGCTTTTATTATGGACACTGATGAGTTTGACATGCTGCGCTGCGGGATATTGGAGACTGAGATGATGAGGCCGCCGAAGGGAGGATGTGATCAAGCGTTACGCTGCATTGGATGGAAGGCAACGAGCTATGTAGGAGTGCAGTGTGACTGCGGGTGTTAGGTGCAAAGTCGGAGGAAGCGTACAGTGCTGACGGCTTTTGCACACACACACACGCACACACATAAGGGAGTGAGTAGAATATTGATCAAGCAAAGTCAAAGCAATATGTAAGAGACAGAGAGAGGACTGCAGGTCGACCCTACCATCTGACGGAAGAATGGCAGAGAGTTCCCGAGGAGTAGTGTTACAGGATCCATTGTTCTCGGTGCTATGTTGAGATTTAATCTCGTGGGAGTCTTCGGTACGGTCCCTCGTACCGAACTGCGCTCATTGCAAACCATGCATTCAGGCACGTGTTGGGCCCCGGACCAGAGTACTGGCAGTCTGGCACACATCTGCAGTCTGTACTGTAACGGTAACCCCTCTCCGACAACCCCCTTCAGGCAAAGCAAGTCCTTTGAGTGGTTGGACGAGTCCTGATGACGAAAGGCTTCACGTGTGGTCGTTACGATGCTGCAGCAGCCAGATAAGATATACCCCTACTTGCTGTGTCCGAATGGACCTATGTAAGGCATGTAGACTCAATGCAGCCTTGACGACAAGCTTTTTGATCCGCCAAGCTAGTAATTTATTTCACTGTTGGGGCACAGAGGGACTGCATACGACTAACGGCCCAGTCCGACTCGGTAGTCCACACGATAAACTCCTATCAACGACCCGGCTTGATACACAAATGGTACCTGAACCTTAATGAACAATACGTACCGACGTGATGACACACTTCGTAAGGCTTCGTACGATCTTAAAAGCCCTTTGATGCGACCTCAGTCACTACCTACCATGATGATAGCGCTTAAAATAGGACGGCGTGTAGGGAGCCCGAGGTGTCATCTATTCCTGGCATCCAACACCTACACACACCGCCCATTATCATCCATCCCGTCGGTAGGTGGGATAGCAGCGGAATGATCAACAGCAACCCCCCCCTTCCTTCTCTGTCATGCCTTGTCCAACCCAACACGGTGTTATTTGTACTTGATCTTGATCGCGGAATGATCGTACCTACATACATCCTCCTGCACGTGATTATTTCTCCACGTTCCCGTCCACTCCCATAATTCTCCCGAAAACACGCCATATCAGCCCTCGCACCAGGCGATCATCGAATTTTATCTGCACTATTGAATATCTGAGACACGGCGCCCGCCCCTGGCTCCGGACTCTACGAGTCTATTGCGGAAAGGTCCCCGAAGGTGATAATCAAAAAGAAATTCATCTTTTGAGTAATTCTCGAGGGAGGCGAATTGGTATCATAAACGATACTTATCATGACTCCTGGACTCATAACCCTGGCACACTACTTGACTGCGAGAGTTGGTGCATAATAATTTACTTTACTTATTTTATTGCATGCGGGGGTAGCCACTAGCATGTCAAGTAGCATTCGCGTAACCATAAATTGCTGACTACAACCCGGCTGCGGCGCCTCTGAATGGCTGCATCCAGGATGGAAAGTGAACCACGGCAGCCGTTTTCGTTCGTGCACACATGTACTGCTCATGTGCCTAATTTCCGCCATGGAATGTACCATCTCTACTCCAACATAGCCCTGCTTTAGATCGCCCTCGACTTCATATCTTTCCAAGGTTTCGCGCGTGCCACTACAAACCTTGCCGATAGAGGTCCGAGTTCTTGGTTTTGTGGGTCTGTCTTCGCCCTGTGCCTAGGTTCTCCAGATTCACAAGGATGTACTTGAGGATGTCACTGGATCACCTCGCTTTGTGTCTCTTTCTCTCACGAAGTCGCTTTGCTTGTTCCAACATCTCAAACCTCGGAGAGTCACAGCAATCTTGATATATATTAGAATGGCGACGGCGACAATAAATTTCCCGGCCAAGTCCACAGTAAGCCGCTTCGTATTCGGTCCCCCTCTATTCCATACATTGATCTTCATATAGCAAAAGCCTACGAGATCATTGACCCACCCTCTTCGAGATCCAAAGAAGTGCAGCACACGGCCGCGCAAGAAGCAGAGCGAGCAGATCGACCCAGATGAATTGAGACGAAGATTGGAGGCTCACTTGGCTGAACAGAAAAAGCAGACGGAACTGAGCCGAGCGAAAGCGATCGCAAAGAAGGAGAAGGAGAGCGCATATCACCATGTCCCTAAAGTCGCTGCGGCAGCCTTTGAGAGAACTACAACGCCAGTGGTTGTGGCAGAGAAAGTGGGAAAGAAAAAATCGGTACACAAATTGGGGCAGGTTGCTCTCAAGCACTACGTTGAGGAGAATGCCCTTCCAATGCCTAGCTCTTTCAACCTACAAAAGACTCTAGCAATGGACCAAGCGAGAAAGCAGAGAGATTTAGTCGGAGACCGCAATCAGTTCCAATGGACACGCCACCTAGAGGATGCGGCAAAACTCGACAGGGAGAGGAACTTGAGCAAAGTACCACGGAGAACTTTTGGAGCAGATAACCTAGATGTACCCCAAGCAGCTCCATGTAGCCGGCCTCTCAGCACTGGCGACCTCAATTGGGAAGATCTTGACGCGAGCGACCCATTTTTTCATAACAAGCCGAAGACAAACGCACCCATTCCAATAGCTAATGAGCGACAGGATTGGGAGCAGTGTGACCAGGTCCCAGTTGAAGTTCACCGGTCAGTGAAGGAGCGCATGAATCCTTTTCTTCGGAAAACGGAATCGATGTGGACATTGAAAAGCAGAAAGAAGCCAAAACCATATGTTTTATCTAAGATGAGTCGTTCCGCTCCGACTAGTGACATCAAGCAAAAGAGAACATTCTTTGGCCTATTTAAACGATGAGCGACAGATCCGCTTGTAGATAGCGATGCTATGTAAATATAGCTCTACAAAGACTCCTGCTCTGTGCCAGTTGCGTTTTTGGAACCTATAAATTAGTCCGATGGTATAGTTGTATAGTTACATTCCTATACTTATCTCGACTGGAGAGACGTATGATCTGCTTCCCGATTCAGTATGCAAATGAAAAATTGCAGGGTGAGCTGCAGGTCAATTCTCTAAATTGGCTTTACTTTGTTATTCTCAGATAACACTGGGGCAAATGTGAGCGAGTTGGCGGTCTTTTCAGGATGGTATAAAACGTACCAAACTTAGGAATGCTGCTATCTTGTGGATGGATTATCTTAGACGTATCTCAGTCAATATGAATCGCCGTTCAGCAACTGTGCGATTATCTTAGCATTTTCTTCTGCAACCTCCTCTTGCACCAAACGCGCAACATCCACGCCCTCCATGGAGACAAGTTTCAAGACAAGCTCGGCATATTCTCTAACACCCTCCCCGCCTTTGCCGTATTGCTCCTTAGCGCTGCACAGCGCATCGATTCCATCTTGAGTGCCGCGATCGGGATTCCATGATGTCCTGTCTCTGCTTCGGCCATTTCTGCCTCTGCCTCTGCCTCTTCCTCTGTAAGATTGGCTCTGATCTTCGTAGTGCCCACTCATCCCTGTGGAGTCATCCGTAGGTGGTAAGGTTGCAGTATAAATTCCACGAAGCTGAGAGCGTAGCCGTGGGTACATCATGAACAAGGTCTGCAATTCTTTCGCCTCTTCTAAAACGGCGAACGGGTTTCGAGATTCAGCAGCAGAAGAGGTGCCTGGAGTGTGTTTTACTGTTATTCCATTGGTGTTAATCGTTGGCCCGACTTCGACTGTGGTTGGAGGCGCGTCATCATCGATAGCTGGATGAGTGGCTCTGTGAAGGGTTGCGCACGCGACAGAACAGCTGGAATTGCGTTAGATTATTCCGCAGCTGATGAAACCTGATGTGCCTACTATGGTAATTGACACCGAGAGCACTTGTATCTCGCCTCATGATCATTGCATACGCCACAGACCTTTTCCTTAGATTTATCTTCTGGTTGCGGTGGTGGGATCCTTGAACTGCTAATTTCCGGGCTTGAATGCGACTCCTCCACTCCAACCATTAGTGTCGATGAACCCGTCTCCATCGAAGCATTTGCACGAGTTAGCCCAAATTCGTTATCGGGTTCGAGGTCGGACATAATCGTAGGATGTTGTAGATGAAATAGTCTTCACGAGGGAGAGCAAAAAGTTGGGATTGCTGTTATATCTTTACTGCCATTCGAGGAATTGCTGACCAATGAAGGACCTTAAGCTTATAACGTCATCAAAGTGGAGGCGAAATCCTGTGTCAGAGTGAACTCTACATTATTTATACCAAACCAGCTTGAGGACAACTTTTTATTGCGATGACATCGAATCGAATATCTCGGTCCGCCCTTCCATTTCTTACAAGAAGGAGGCCAGTAAAGTCACCCGGCGCAACTTGGATGACTGCGGCAACAAGATGTATGCACCAAACCACAAGACTGCCCGCTGTGACACCATCAAATTCGAGGTCGAGACCAACAATGCAGCCTTTGCACCAGCCCTCGATTATGCTCCGCCATCCATCTGTAGGTGGTAGTCGAAGTATCTTCATACAAACAGAGAATACACCGAATCCCGACGCTCTCAAATTCCTTCCAAACCATCCTATACTTCCTCCAGGATTATCATCGCCCTTTATCGAATACCTTACGCCTCGCTCCACACTTGCACCGCCCCATCCATCCCCGTTAGCGGCGAGTTTGATGAATATAGATGGCATTACTTCTGTCTTTTATGGCATAGACTTCATCACTGTAACGAAAGCCGCAGACGCTAATTGGGCCCATATCAAGCCAGAAGTCTTCAGTCTGATAACAGAGGCTGTAACTTCAGGACAGCAAATAGTCAACATCACGGAGGATACCTCTGGGGAATCAGGGCAAGAAGGCAACAAGGAGGATAGTCTTAGCTACAATGAAAATGATAGCGAAGTCGTTGGGATGATCAAAGAGCTATTAGAGACAAGAATAAGACCCGCAATACAAGAAGATGGTGGAGATATCGAGTTTCGTGGTTTCGAGGGTGGAAATGTTATGCTAAAGCTCCGCGGTGCGTGTCGAACGTGTGATTCGAGTACGGTGACCCTGAAGAATGGGATCGAAGGGATGTTGATGCACTATGTGAGTATAATTTGACTATTAATTCTGATGTGGCGTATGCTGAAATCACTACGTAGATTGAGGAGGTGAAGGGAGTCATTCAAGTTCTCGACCAGGAAGAGGAAATTGCGATTCAAGAATTTGCCAAGTTTGAAGAGAAACTCAAGCAACAAAAAGGACCAGATGCGGTGGCATCCACTGTGGGGATGGGCAGCTTGGACACAGTCCCAGGCTAAAGACTACACTTTATTGAAGCAGAGTCAAGAAGCTGTATAACACACTGGCTCCGACTGTATTATTCTTCCAAATTTAAACGGTAGTGAATAACCATCTCAAGGTCTTCTCTTGTCTTTTATGTACCACCCAAAGTATGCCGGATCAAGATAATGGCCATCATCAACATGAACCTGACGATTGGACGCCATAGATTGCACGAAGGATAACGACTTTTTAAGCGCAGCGTAATTGTGGCCGCGGAGAAGGTAAGCCTGGAGCTTAGTAGGATGTTATATGTAGTTTACCCTAGATTAATTAAACAATTGTAAACTTTGGAAAGGTGGCGGATAGATCAGGACTTTGTCCATTAGTAACTTGTGTGACCATCTTGAAGCGGAAAGAGAGCGAGGCAATGCATGTCATATGTAATAGCCACATGATTATATTTGGCCTATCAGATAATGCCATAAGAGCTTGCTTAATCATTGAAGCAGGCAGTTTTAGACCTCGAGCTGTAAGGACCTTCGCGACTTAGTACCTCAGTTTTGTGGGGTAAGGGACGGGAAAGGTCAGGAAAGGGAAAATGATTTGTAGGAGAGCTAGACTGAGTGGCACCACATCCTGGCCGAAGAGAACCATCGGAGCGCAGGGTATCAAAAGATGTCATTTCTTGCGATCAAGCAGTATCGACAAGCAGATTTCGCGAGATGTTGAGAGGTCTATCTGCAGCGTATCTATGCTTATGCTAAAAGGCAATCGAGAGTGAGTACTTGTCGGCAGCTTGAGTCACTGCTATAGGCTAGGGAGGCGCAAAAAGATTCGAGATAAGTCAAAACTAATTCTGATGACTTACGGTGATCGCCGGGGA
>Ga0335075_10004901_pt1 | contig 20847 bp, 18 predicted proteins | sample Lox_Sample_24_FD_206723 | JGI IMG/M metagenome (GOLD analysis project Ga0335075, IMG submission 206723) | Soil microbial communities from Loxahatchee National Wildlife Refuge, Florida, United States - Lox_Sample_2.4 | ecosystem: Environmental > Terrestrial > Soil > Wetlands | place: USA...
GCGGGCGCGAGGATCGACGAGATCGAGTTCCACGCCTGGCTGCGACATGCCGAAGTGACCGACGACGCCGAGGCGGCGATCGCTCCGCTGGCCGCGGCGATGGGGGTCTCGGGCGACACGGCGCTCGACTCGCCGGTCGCGCTGGTCGGCTCGATCCAGGAGATCGTCGACCGGCTCGAGCTTCGCCGTGAGCGCTGGGGTTACACGTACTACACGGTCCAGCAGCCGGTTGCGCACGTGTTCGCCGCCGTGCTGGAGGAGCTCCGGAGATGAGGCGTTATCCGCAGGGCCAGACGGGACTGGTCATCCGTCCGTTGTTTTTAAGTCGGATGTCTGAGTTAAAGCCATGTGCCGCCGTTTCCGCGCGGCGAGATCAGGAGCCAGCGTGAGCACCACCCCAGTCAGCCCGAGCCGGGCGATCGATGCAGAGCTGCGCGAGCGGGCGAGCCGGGTGATCCCCGGAGGCATGTATGGCCACCTCAGCACCCGCCGCCTCGGCGCCGACTATCCCCAGTTCATGGCCCGGGGGGCGGGGGCCCGGGCCTGGGACGTCGACGGCCGGGAGTTCATCGACCTGATGTGCGCGTTCGGGCCGATCCTGCTCGGGCACGCCCACCCGGAGGTCGATGCCGTCGCCGCCGCGACGTCCGCGCGCGGGGATGTGCTGAGCACTCCTGGTCCCGAGATGGTCGAGCTCGCCGAGCTGTTCACCGCCGAGGTGGAGCACGCCGACTGGGCGATGTTCGCCAAGAACGGGACCGACACCAATGACCTCGCGGTCGTCGTCGCCCGCGCCCACACGGGCCGATCGAAGGTGCTGATGGCGCACGACTCCTACCACGGCATCGGCGGTTGGGCGCTCCCGCCCGAGTCTCCGGGGACGACCGCCGAAGATCACGCGAACACGGTGTTCTTCACCTACAACGACCTCGATTCGGTCGAGGCGGCGGTGGCCGTGGCGGGTGAGGAGCAGGTCGCGGCGATCGTCTGCACCCCGCACCGCCACCATGTGTTCGTCGACCAGCTCCAGGCCGACCCCGAGTTCGCCAGCGGGGTGCGGGAGATCTGCGATCGGATCGGCGCGATGCTGGTGATCGACGACGTCCGCTGCGGGGCGAGGATCGACCTGCGCGGCGGTTGGGCGGTCCACGGCGTCCGGCCCGACCTGAGCGCCTGGAGCAAGTCGCTGGCCAACGGATATCCGCTGGCCGCCCTGTTCGGCACCGAGCCGCTCGCCGAGGCGGCGTCGCGAATCACCGCGACCGGGTCGTTCTGGTACGCCGCGGCGCCGATGGCCGCGGCGCTGGTCACGGTCCGCGTGCTCAAGGAGACCGACGGAATCGCGAAGATGCGCGCCTCCGGGACGAGGCTTCAGCAGGGGCTGCGCGCGCAGGCGGATCGGCATGGGTTCTCGGTGCGGGTGACCGGGCCTCCGCAGATGCCGCTGCTCCTCTTCGACGAGGACCCCGACCACCGCACGGTCCTCGCCTGGGCTCGAGCGTGCGCGCGCAACGGCGTCTACCTGCACCCGGTCCACAACTGGTTCATGTCCACCGCGCACGACGAGGCGATCATCGACGAGGCGCTGGAGCGGACCGACCGGGCGTTTGCGGAGCTCGAGTCCGACGCAGGAGGGGCGGCTGGATGACCTGGGCGATCGAGTCCGACCTGGAGGCGCTACGGGCCTCCCATCCGGCGGTCGTCGCGGCCGGCACCTACATCATGGACGTGCTCGGCCGGCCGGTCGTCGACCTGCCGAGCGGCCAGACGAGCCGCCTGCTCGACGAGATCCGCGCAACTCCCGCCGGCACCGCGGGCGGCACCGCGGTCGATCTCGCCCGTCTCGGAGCCCGGGTGCGCGCGTGTGGGGCGATCGGGGACGACCTCGCGGGCGATTTCGTCGTCGCCTCGCTGCAGCGGGCCGGTGTCGACGCCGACGGGCTGCGTCGTGTCGGCGAGGTCCAGACGTCCTCCACGATCCTCCCCATCCATCCCGATGGCAGCCGCCCGGCCTGGCACGTGCCGGGCGCCAACAGCGTCTTCTGCAGCGACCACGTCGATTGGCAGGCGATCGACGAGGCGGACGCGGTCCACCTGGGCGGACTCACCGCGCTTCCGTCGCTCGACGGCGAGCCGGCCGCGGCACTGTTGGCCCGGGCCCGCGCGCGCGGAGCGCTGACCACGATCGACTTCCTCGGGGTCCGTGGCGACGCGATCTCGGCGCTCACGCCGGTGATGCCGCACGTGGACATCGCGATGCCCAACGAGGCCGAGGCGCTCGCCATCGGCTCCGATCCCGACTGCCTGACCGCCGCCCGGCGTCTGCGGGATCTCGGCGCGCGCTGCGCGATCATCAAGCGCGGCGAGCACGGCTGCCTGATCGTCGATGACGCAGGCGAGCGCGCGCTGCCGGGGTTTGAGGCGACGGTGGTCGACACGACTGGATGCGGTGACGCCTTCTGCGCGGGGGTGATCGTCGCGCGCCTCGCCGGATGGACAGTCGACGATGCGGCCGCGCTCGGATGCGCGACCGGTGCGCTCAACCTCCGCGGCCTCGGCTCCGACGCGGGCGCGCGCACGATCGATGAGGCGCTCGAGTTCCTGCGCGACGCGCCGCGGCGGCTGTCGGAGCCGGCCCATCTCGAGGCATCCGACGCGCTGGCGGAGGCCGGCTGATGCCGAAGACCGTCGATCACGAGGTCCGTCGCGAGGAGCTGCTGGAGGCGGTCTGGCGCGTCGTCGCCCGCGACGGTCTGGAGGGGGCGACGATCCGGGGGATGGCCCAGGAGACAGGCTGGTCGGTGGGTGTCCTGGCGCACTACTTCAAGGACAAGGACGACATTCTCGTCTCGGCAGTCGACCTCGCGCTGCAGCGGATCGAGGCGCGATGGGAGTCCCAGCTCTCTGGGCTCAGGGGCCTCAGCGCGCTGCGGTCGCTGGTGCTCGACAACCTTCCGCTGGACGCCGAGCGCGAGCTCGAGACGAAGTTCCTCATGAACTACTGGAGCCGCGCCATCCGCGACCGTGAGCGTGTGCCGCGGCCGGCGCGGCGGGGCCCTGAGCTGATCGACCGGTTGATCGAGCTCATTCGCGAAGCACAGCAGGACGGCGAGATCGATGCGGGTCGCTCGCCCGAGGACATCGCAGAGATGCTGCTCGGACTCATCGACGGCTTCAGTCTGCATTCGCTGCTCGATCCCGGGCGGCTGACACGCGAGCGGCAGGCTCGGTTGATCGAGGCGGAACTTGACCGTCTCACCTGTGAAGCGAACGGCGTCGCTGCGGGGCGCGACGTGAGCACCCAACGCGTGAGGAGACACTGATGCGCAGACGTGGACCGTTGGCAGCCGCGGCACTCATATCCGGCCTGTTGCTCGCCGCCTGTGGAAGCAGCGGCGGGAGTAGTAACTCGACCCAGAAGCTGTCGCTACAGGCGAGTCTGTACGGCCCGTCGAAGGCGAAGGTCTGCCAGGGACCGCCCGTGCGCGGTGGCACGCTCGTCTACTCCCGTCAGGCCGCCACGACCGGGCTGAACCCGATTGACCCGAAGAACGGCAACGGTGACATCTTCGCCGACAACCTCATCTACAGCGGCCTGGTGCGTTCCAATCCCGATGGCTCGACGAACCTCGAGCCGTCGCTCGCCCAGAGCTGGACGATCTCCAAGAACGGACTCGTCTACACCTTCCACCTGCGCCCCGGGCTGAAGTTCTCAAACGGCCAGCCGGTGACTGCCGAGGATGTGAAGTGGAGCCTTGACCGCTTCGGCAACCCGAAGATCAACACCGCGATGAGCTCGGTGGCAGTGGGCTACGGCACCTCGAAGGTCATCAACAACACGACGATCCAGTTCCACCTCGCCCAGCGCGAGACCTCGTTCCTCTACGACATCAGCATCTTCCCCGCGTTCATCCTGCCCAAGAACCTGGTGGAGAAGGAGGGCGCGGCGTTCTACAACCACCCGGTCGGAACCGGGCCGTTCATCGTCAAGAGCTTCGTCCGCGGCTCGCACATCACGTTCGTGCGCAACCCCTACTACTGGGAGAAGGGCAAGCCCTACCTCAACTCGGTCCGCTTCAACTTCGTCACCAACAGTGACAGCCGGATCCTCGCACTGCGCAGTGGCGCCGCACAGATCATGGACGGCGTGCCGTTCTCGGCGATCGCCTCGCTGCGCAAGGACTCGAACATCAACGTCCAGGCGGCGAAGGTGCCGCTGTTCCTCGGCCTGTGGCTCAACCACCAGTACAAGCCGCTGCAGAACCTCGATGTGCGCAAGGCGATGCAGTACGCCCTGAACCGCCAGGAGATGAACCAGGACATCTTCCACGGCCTCGGACAGATCCCCAACAGCGTCCTGATGGGTCTGCGTTACAACGCCCCGGACAGCGTCGTGCATCCTTACCCCTACGACGTCAAGATGGCAAAGGCGCTGATGGCCAAGTCGCCGTACCCGCACGGGTTCTCGGTCACGCTGAAGTACCCGGCCGGCTACGACTACTACACGCAGCTCGTGCTGTTGATGCAGCAGGAGTACGCCGCGATCGGGATCAAGGTCAAGCTGCTGCAGGAGGATCCGGCCACGAACACCACCCAGTGGAACCAGGGTGCCTATCAGCTGATCTTCCCGTTCGCGTCGTTCACCAGCGACGTCGTCGTGCCCGACGAGTACGCCGACTTCCTCGCCGACTGGAACAACGGCCTGAAGGGGTTCTTCTCCTACTGGCGTGACCCGACGATCCAGGCGATGGTGCTCAAGTTCAAGAGCACGATCAGCGACGCCACGCGGGCGCAGGAGTGGCCGAAGATCCAGCAGGCCCTGATGAACCAGACGCCGGTCATCAACGTCATGGATCTCCCGTTCGTCAACGCGCACTCGGCGACGACGTGCGGGACGGACATCGACGCGCTCGGCTCTGACCATCTGGAGGACACGTGGATCGCCAAGGGCAAGAGCTGATCGGCGACGCGCCTGGCGGCGTAGGTTCGGTGGGCCGCCGGTGCTGATCTACCTGATCCGGAGGGTGGCGCTCGCCGTGGTCGTGCTGTTCGGCCTCATGATCGCCACCTTCCTGATCATCCATCTCGTTCCCGGGGATCCCGTTCGAGCGGTGATCGGCGGGAACGCCCCTCCGGCGGAGATCAACCGCATCCGCGACCAGCTGGGGCTCAACCAGCCCCTGCTCACCCAGTTCTGGCACTACGTCTCACACACGTTCCAGGGCCATCTCGGTCAGTCCTACTCGCTCGGGATCCCGGTCGGGCAGGCGATCGACGGTCGCATCGGCCCGAGCGCCGCGCTGATCTGCTACGCGCTGTTGCTGTCGGTGTTGATCGGCTTCCCGCTGGCGATCTACGCCGCGCTGCACCCCAATGGCCTGTTCGACAACATCATCCGCCTGGGGACGACGTTCATGTTCGCTATGCCGGCCTTCTGGCTGGGGTTGCTGCTCGCGCTCGTGTTCGGGCTGGAGCTGCACTGGTTGCCGACCTCCGGCTACTCGGGCGGGGTCGGTGGGCTCCTGCGCACGCTGCTGTTACCCGCGCTCACGCTCGGACTGCCGCTGGCGACGGTCGTGGTGCGGACGCTGCGCTCGAGCCTGCTCGAGGTGCTCGGCAGCGACTACATCGATGCCGCGCGCTCGCGCGGGCTGTCGATGCGGCGGATCGTCACCCGGCACGCGTTGCGCAATGCGGTCATGAACACGCTCACGGTGCTGTCGGTGAACATCGGCTTTCTCATCGGCGGCACGCTCGTCGTCGAGCAGGTGTTCCAGATCCCAGGGATGGGGTCGCTGCTGTTCGGCGCGGTCGAGAAGCGCGACTACCAGCTCGTGCAGGCGATCTCACTGCTCGCGGGGTCCGCGGTGGTGCTGGCGAGCCTGGCGGCCGACCTGCTCCAGGCGGCGCTGGATCCCCGCGTCAGGCTGGGTGGACGATGAGCGCCGTCGATCTCGTCCCAGGGGCCGGTGCGCCGATCGTGCCCGCGCCCTCACCCTCGCCGAGCACGGGCAGCTGGCCGCGCCGGATCGCGCGCGCGGTCCGGGGGATGCCGCTACAGGCGAAGGTCGGCGCCGGCATCCTGCTGTTCCTGGTGCTGCTGGCGATCCTGGCGCCGCTGATCGCGCCCTACGGCCAGAACCAACTGGACTTCGCCAACCTGCTCGCGGGGCCGTCGGGCAGGCACTGGTTCGGTACCGACGCCGAGGGGCGCGATGTGTTCAGCCGCACCCTGTACGCGCTGCGGCTCGACCTCGCGATCATCCTGTTCGTGACCTACATCCCGCTGCCGATCGGGGTGCTCGTCGGCGCGGCTGCCGGTTGGTATGGCGGCGTCGTCGACGCGATCGTCGCCCGCATCGCCGACGTGATGATCGCGTTCCCGTTCATGGTGCTCGTGATCGCGGTGATCGCGATCGTCGGGCCCGGGGTCGAGGGGGTGCTGATCGGCGTGCCGATCGTCGCCTGGGCGCTCTACGCGCGCCTGGCGCGCTCCGAGATGCTCGTCATGCGCGAGCAGCCGTTCATGCTCGCCACCAAGGCGCTCGGCTACACGGACCGGCGGGCGATCCTGCGCCACGCGATCCCCAACCTGATGCGAGCGGCGCTCATCTACTCGACGCTCGACATGGTGGTCAACCTGCTGCTGCTCGCCAGCCTCGCCTACCTCGGCCTCGGCGCTCAGCCGCCGAACGCCGAGCTCGGATCGATCATCGCCGACGGGCAGAACACACTGCTCAGCGCCTGGTGGGTGGCCACCCTGCCGGGGCTCGTGGTCGTCCTGTTCGGAATCGGCGCGGGATTGCTCGGCGACGGACTGTCCGACGGCCGCCGGCACGGAGGGAGCGTATGAGCTCCCTGCTGGAGATCGAGAACCTCCGGGTCGACTTCGGAACGCGCTCGCAGCCGCTCACCGCGGTCAAGGACGTGAGCCTGTCGGTCGCGGCGGGCGAGATCGTCGGCCTCGTCGGCGAGTCGGGCTCGGGCAAGTCGCTCACCTGTCGCGCGGTGATGCGGCTGATCGATCAGCCCGGCCGCATCGCCGCCGGGACGATCGCATTCGAGGGCCGCGACGTGTTGGCGATGAGCGAGAAGCAGCTGCGGGACTTCCGTGCCCACGAGGCCGGGATGATCTACCAGGACCCGTTCAGCTCGCTGAACCCGGTCCACCGGATCGGGCGCCAGCTCGCCGAGACGCTGTCCGTCAACCTCGGACTCGGGCGCGCACAGGCACGCGAACGCGCGATCGAGCTGCTGGACGGCGTGGGGATCCCCGATCCCGCGCGCCGAGCGCTCAGCTACCCGCACGAGCTCAGCGGTGGGATGCGCCAGCGGGTGATGATCGCGCTGGCAACGGCCTCGGAGCCGCGTCTCCTGCTCGCCGACGAGCCGACGACCGCACTGGACGTGACGACGCAGGCCCAGATCCTCGACCTGCTGGAGCGCCTGCGCGCCGATCGTGGGATGGCGGTGCTGCTCGTGTCCCATGACTTCGGGGTGATCGCGCGCACCTGCGATCGGGTGGCTGTCATGTACGGCGGTCACATCGTGGAGACCGCCGACATCGCGACCATCTACACCGCGGCCGAGCATCCGTACACCAGGGCCTTGCTCCAGTCGGTTCCCGAGCTCTCCTCGGCCGGTCACCCGCGGCGTCGTGGTGGGATCCCAGGACGGCCTCCGGAGCTGGGGGAGGAGCTGGCCGGATGCGTCTTCAAGCCGCGCTGCGCCTTCGCCGAGCCCGATTGCGCCGAGGTCGAGATGACGCTGCGGGCGGTGGGGCCGGCGCACGAGAGCGCCTGCCCGAAGCGCCCGCTCGCCGCGGCCGCCAGTGCGCGCGTGGGGGCGGGCGCCGGTGCTGGCACTGACGCTGGTGCGGGCGGGTCCGGGAAGGCGGGACCGGAGTCGGTGCCATGACCTCCGACGGGCACCTGCTCGAGGTCCGGAACCTCAGCAAGGAGTTCGCGCTCCAGCGCTCCACCCGAGAGGCGATCCGGCGTCAGGGTCAGGTCCACCGCGCCGTCGATGATGTGTCCTTCTCGCTGAGGCGCGGCGAGATCCTCGGCCTGGCCGGTGGGTCTGGCAGTGGCAAGACGACGCTCGCGCGTTGCATCATCCGGCTGGTCGAGCCCGACGCCGGTGAGATCAAGCTCGATGGCCGGGATGTGCGCGCCGCTCACCGGCGAGAGTTGCGAGAGCTCCGCCGGCGCATGCAGATGGTCTTCCAGGACCCGTACGCGTCACTCAACCCGCGCATGAGCGTCGGCGCGATGCTGCTGGAGGCGGGACGAGTCCATCACCGGCCCGGCAGCGAGAACGGCGAGGCGTTCGTCAAAGCGGTGCTGGAGCGCGTGCATCTGAGCGCGACGATGGCGTCGCGCAGGCCGCGGGAGCTGTCCGGCGGGCAGCGCCAGCGCGTGGCAGTGGCCCGAGCGCTTGCCGTCGATCCGGAGCTGCTCATCGCCGACGAGGCGGTCAGTGCACTCGACGTCTCCGTCCAGGCGCAGCTCCTGTCGCTGTTCCTCGACCTGCGCGACGAACTCGGGGTGGCGATCCTGTTCGTCGCCCACCAGCTGGCCGTGATCGCCGAGATCGCGGATCGTGTGGCGGTGATGAACAAAGGACGGATCGTGGAGATCGGAGACACCGCCACCGTCTTCCACGCGCCGCAGGATGACTACACGAAGGCGCTGCTCGCCGCACACCCCCATCCCGATCTGGAGGGACGCCGGGCGCAGCAGGTGTGAGCGGTTTAGTCTCCGCGCGTGACGGTTGTCTCATCGGTCTCCCTCGAGCCGGTCGGCGTGGTGCTGGCCGGCGGTCTCGGTCGCCGGCTGGGCGGTGCGAAGGGCAGCGCCGAGCTGTTCGGGCGGCCGCTGGCGGCGTGGGTGGCCGACGCTCTGGGAGAGGTGGTCTCCGAGGTCGTCATTGCGGTGAAGGAGCGGGTGGAGGTGCCGGCGCTGAGCGGTGTCGCGGTCTGGCGTGAGCCCTCGCAGCCGGTGCATCCGCTCGCCGGGATCGCGTGGGCGCTGTCACGCGTCGGAGAGGCTCGGGACATCGTGGTGTGCGCGGTCGACCTTCCGTTCTGCGTCGATGCCGTGCGAGCGGTGGTGGCAGCGGCTCGTGCTGGTGCGGGCCGGGAGGCTGCGGTCGTCATGGCCGAGGGCCAGCCGCTGCTCGGGGTCTACCGGGGATCGGTGGCGGGCGCGCTGCAGGCCGCGGTGGAGGCGGGGCGCCCGGCGCGCGCGGTGGTGGCGGAGCTGGGTGCGCTCGTCGTGCCGGTGCCCGATCCGGGGCGGACGCTCTTCAACGTCAACACGGTTGAGGATCTGGCCCGGGCGGAGGCGATGGTGTGCGGCGGCTGAGGACGAGGCGCTCCAGGCGCTCGGCCTCCTCATCGTTCAGGTCCGCGCCGGTGAGCCGGACGGTCTCGTAGCCGTCCTCCCGGTTGGTGCGGTCGCGGCGGCGGTCGTCGCGGAAGGTGATCGGATCGCTATGGGTCGCCGGGTGGTCGAGCTCGACGATCACCTTCTCGGCCGGGTACAGCGCGTCGACCTCATGACCGTTGACGAGCTCGCCGGTAAGCGGCTGGGGGAGGCGGTGGCGCGTGATCCACCGCTGGAAGTCGTCCTCCAGGCCGCTGCGGGTGGGGTTGCGCCGGTGGCCGAGGCGCTCGGCGGCCTCATCGCCCGAGATCAGCCGCTCCAGCCGCGCCGTGTTGACCAGCCGGACGTACTGGCGCTCGGTGAGCCGCGGGCGGATGTCGTCGATCGCCCGGGCCACCCGGGTGACCGGCACGCCCAGCTGGCGCGTGGTCTCGGCAGACGCCAGCGTCCGTGATCGGTGCGCGATGATCCCGGGCCGGCGGACGCGGTCACGGCTGATGATGACCTCCGGCTCGTCCGGCCACCGGCGCAGCTCCCAGAGCGCGAGCGCCGAATCGTGGCTCAGGACGGCGCCGGGTCCGCACGCGAGAACCGCCGCCATGGCTCGGGCGATCGGCTCGATTCGTGGATAGGCGATCGCGTACACACCCCGGTGCACCGGCACGAGGTGCCCCGCGGCGATCCAGGAGCAGATCGTTCCCGGGGCGATTCCGAGCGCCAGCAGCTGGTCCCGGGTGATGTGGCCGTACTGCTCCATGGCGATGCGGGCGATTGCATTGCGGAGTTCGATGAAAATGCCCACACTCGTAAGAGCCTGCTGCGGGCATGAATTCACCCCCTCGGCGGCGGCCGGCCGGCGGTGTGGTCGGTTTTATTGACGGGGTCGGGTGAAGTGACCACAGCCGGCCCACCCGGGCCGGGGCCGGCCGGCGGTGTGGTCGGTTTTATTGACGGGGTCGGGTGAAGTGACCACAGCCGGCCCAATCGGGCCGGGGCCGGCCGGCGGTGTGGTCGGTTTTATTGACGGGGTCGGGTGAAGTGACCACAGCCGGCCCACCCGGGCGGGGCCGGCGCAGGGGGCGGCCGGGGCGGCGGGGTCAGCCGAAGGTGAAGTCGTAGGCGTCGACGCCGTGGGGCACCTCGACCGTGAGGGTGGCCATCTCGTCCTCGGGCAGTGAGACCAACGAGTAGAGGCGCTGGCCGCGGACCACCACGGTCGAGCCGTGGACGTCGGCGCCCTGCTCGCGGCTGGTGAGGGGGCGCCCGTTGAGGAGCAGCTTGACCCGGCGCGGTTGGTTGTCGGCGGAGGTGAGCACCAGATAGACGTGTTGGGCCTGGAAGTTGCCTCGGACCGAGGCCTCAGAGCCGGCGGGGGTGACGTACTGCTTGGTGGCCGTCCAGGTCCCGTTGAGGACGAACTGGTTGAGGGTCAGCGCCTTGGTGTAGACGTAGTCGGCGGTTCCGAGCTTGAGCGGCTCGAGCAGGCTCGCGCGTTCCGGGTTGAGGTAGGTCTCCGGCGTGTCCAGCCCGCGTGAGGGCATCAGCGCGGTGGCGGTCATCGGCGCCGGCAGGTGATGGTGGCCTGAGTCGTAGAGGAGCTCGCGCACGAGCGCCTCGTCCTGGGTGTAGTCACCCTCCCCGAACTGGGTGTGGACGACCTGGCCCTTCGCGTTGATGAAGTAGTCGGCCGGCCAGTACTGGTTGTCGTAGGCGTTCCAGGTCCCGTAGCGGTTGTCCTGGACGACCGGATAGTGGATGCCATCGGTGTGGATCGCGTCCCGCACGTTGGAGGCGTCCTGCTCGAAGGTGAACTCGGGGGTCTCGACACCGACGATCTCCAGCCCGTCCCGGTGGTAGGTCGCGTACAGGCCCTTCAGGTAGGGCAGCGTGCGGATGCAGTTGATGCAGGTGTAGGTCCAGAAGTCGACGATCACGACGTGGCCGCGCAGGGAGCGCAGGGAGAGCGGCCGGTCGCCGGGCGTGTTGAACCAGTCCTCGGTCTCCCGGAAGTCGGGTGCGGCGCCGAGGTCGGAGATCGATGGGGTCCTCACGCCATTGATCGCCCACGCGACATCCGACGCCGATCCCGACGACCCCGAGGACCCCGAGGACCCCGTACTCGACGCGCGGCGCGCGGCGGCCGCCTGGCGCGCGGCGAACTTCGAGGCCGGCCGCAGCGAGGCAAGCCGGCTCTCCACCGCGTGCGAGTTCTCCAGTCCCTTGGTCGGGTCGGTGAAGATCGCCGGGAGGCTCCCGGCGTTGCGGGCGAGCACGTTCTCGAAGCGGACGTCGAGGTTGAACGCCATCGCCACGCCGGTGAGCAGCAGCACCGCCCCGAGCACCCGCTCGACCACGTGCCCGCGCAGCCGTCGACGCAGCCGGTCCAGCACCGCACGGCCGGCGAATCCGTAGACGAGCAGGACCGCCGACAGGCCGACGGCGAAAGCGATCGCGACCAGCACCACCCGGGCGGTCGGTCCACCGGTCGAGGCGCTCACCGAGATCACCGCGGCGAGGATCGGACCGGCGCAGGGTGCGCAGACGAAGCCGAGCGCGGCGCCGACGCCGATCCCCGACCAGAACCCCGAGCCCCGCGTGCGCGGGCCGAACCGCGCCAGGCGCGAGAGCGGCGCCTCCAAGCGCGCGGAGACGGCAGGTACGAGCATCACCGCGCCGGCGGCGATGAGCACGATGATCGCCACCGTTCGCGCCGTGCCCGCGCCGACGCCGACCCCCGACACGAGCCGGGCGAGCGCCACGATCGTCACCGTGAACGTGATCGCCAGGCCGAGCACGATCCCCAGCGGCCGCCGGCGCCCGCCGAGCGCGCTCGCGGACAGGATCGCGGGAAGCACGGGCAGAACGCAGGGTGTGATAGCGGTGCCCGCGCCCGCCACGAACGCGAACGCCATCAGGAGGATCATCGAACGCAGCCCGGTCGCATGCCGCGGGAATCATCCGCCACAGATATTGCGCCCAGGTGAACTGTGGGTTGTGTGGGCCGGCTCAGCCGCCGATCGCCGACATCGAACGCGCGGGCTGGATGAACCCGGGCTCGCCGACGTGGTGCTTGAGCTCCTTGCGCCAGACGGCGTCTCGGATGATCTGGGTGAGCTCGCCGTCGCCGGCTCCCTCCCTCAGCGGCCCGCGCAGATCGGTCTCGTTCAATGAGAACAGGCAGGTCCGCAGCCGGCCGTCGGCAGTGAGACGGACGCGGTTGCAGTCGGCGCAGAACGGCTCGGACACCGGGTTGATGAAGCCGATGCGGCCGTCGCCGTCGGCGAAGCGGTAGACGCGCGCGGTCGCGCTCGGCTCACGCGGCTCAGCGACGAGCGGGTAGACCTCGTCGATCGCGGCCCGGATCTCCTCGCCGGTGAGCACCTGTGCGCGGGTCCAGGCTCGATCGGCGTCGAGCGGCATGAACTCGATGAACCGCACCTCGTAGGAGGTCGAGCGCGCGAGCCGGGCGAAGGGGAGGACCTCCTCCTCGGTGAAGCCGCGCATCGCGACCGCGTTGACCTTGATCGGATGCGCCTCCGGGAAGGTGGCGAGCAGTTCGAGCCCCTCGAGCACCTGGGGGAGGGCGTCCCGGCGGGTGAGCTGGTAGAAGCGGTCACGCTGCAGTGAGTCGACCGACACGTTGAAGCGATCGACCCCGGCGGCGACGAGCGCAGCCGCGTCGCGACCGAGCAGAAAGCCGTTCGTGGTCACCGACAGCTCGTGGATTCCCGGCACCCCCCGGAGCATCGTGACCAGCCGCGGGAACTCCCGTCGCACGAGCGGCTCGCCACCGGTGAGGCGAACGTCGCCGACGCCCATCGCGGCGAAGACGGAGACGATCCGGGTGATCTCCTCGAAGGTGAGGATCTCCTCGCGCTCCAGCCACGGCAGGCCCTCGGCTGGCATGCAGTACTGGCAGCGGAAGTTGCAGCGATCGGTGACCGAGACGCGCAGATCGCCGATCAAGCGACCGTGGCCGTCTCGCAGAAGCTCCGTCTCCATTGACAAAAGGCTACCTGCGCGGCCGACCGTCACACATTGAGCACGACCGCGCCTACGCGCTACCCAGGCAGCCCTCGAAAATCGGTCCCACCGAGCCCAAGCACATCACCCGCCGCTTAGAACGAACCGGTCGGCAGCCGGACATATATCCAGCACACGGGCACGAACTCAAGTCACCAGACAGCGATGCCGAATTGCTCAAAAGGCTTATGAGTAACGCGTACGTCGCCCGCCAACCGATCTTCGACCGCGACCTCGAGGTTGTCGGCTACGAGCTGCTGTTCCGCGACCCGCCGGTGACGGTCGCCAATGTCTCCGACCATCAGGCCGCGTCGTCGCGGGTCGTCCTGGACACACTCACGGAGCTCGGCCTCGACCAGGTCGTCGGCACCAAGCTCGCCTGGATCAACGTCAGCCGCAGCTTTCTGCTCAACGGACTCGTGAGCACGCTTCCGCCCGACCGCGTCGGGCTCGAGATTCTCGAGGATCAGAAGGTCGACGACGCGTTCGTTGCCGCGGTGCTCGACGCGCGCGAGCAGGGCTTCTCCGTCGCTCTGGATGATTTCGAGCTCGGTACCGACAGTGATCGGCTGCTCGAGCTCGTCGATTTCATCAAGCTCGACATGATGGCCCTCGGGCGCGATGGGCTCACCGACCATGTCGCGCGCCTGCGCCACCTGGACGCCGAGCTGCTGGTGGAGAAGGTGGAGACCCACGAGGACCATGCGTTCGCTCGCGATCTCGGCTGCCACCGCTTCCAGGGGTTCTTCTACCGGCGCCCGGAGCTGCTCTCCCGCCGGCGGATCGACGTCGGACGCGTCCCCTTGATGAGGCTGCTGTGCAGCCTGCAGGACCCGAGCACCACGCTGAAGGAGATCCAAGACGGCGTCAGCCTCGACGTCGGACTCAGCCTCCGCCTGCTGCGCTACATCAACTCCGCCTCGGTCGGCATGCCGCACGTCGTCAGCTCGGTTGCCCAGGCGGTGACCCTGCTGGGACCTGCCCACCTGCGCCGCTGGGCGTCGCTGACCGCGTTCGCAGGGCTCGCACACGAGCGCTCGGAGCTCACCCGCACGGCGCTGGTCCGGGCCCACTTCTGCGAGCTCGCCGACCAGGGGCAGAGCTCAGGGGCGCCCCAGCGATTCACGCTCGGGCTCTTCTCGGTGATGGACGCGCTCACCGATATGACGCTCCAGGACGCACTGGCCGCGGTGCCGTTTCCCACCGACATGCGCGAGGCGCTGGTCGACCACACCGGACCGCTCGGACGGCTGCTCGGCGCCGTCATCGCCTTGGAGGAGGGGTCGTTCGACCTCGCCGAGGCGCTCTACGAGCACAGCGGTGAGCTGTACATGGAGGCCCTGGCGTGGGCCGACGCGACGGTCGCCGCGCTCGACGACGCCGCGTCGCCCGCCCAGGTCTGAGTTCGCGCTCCCGGCGGCGCTGACCGCTCAGCCGTCGATCGCGCGCGGCGCCGCCGCCGCGACTGTCGAATGGGCGGCTCCGGTGCTCCCGTCGCCGTAGGAGATCGAGAACGCGTTGCCGGTGACGGAGGTCGGCTGGCCGAGCACGGTCGTGCCGTCGCTGGTCTCCCAGTCAAACGCGTTCAGCTTGCCCGCGTTGGAGAGGCTCTGCAGGGTGTTCGAGCCGAACCTCGTCTTGGCGAACGCCTGGCCGGTGGTCGTCGAAAGCGGTCCGGCGACCGTGTAGGGGTTGTTAAGGGGGATCGCGCCGGTGACCGGTGTCCCGGTGCTGTCGGCGCTGATGCCTGCGGCACCGATGTAGGTCCATCCGTCGGCAACCGGGTAGGGCGTGGTCTCTTTGGCGTGCTTGCCGGTCTTGAGGTTCTCGATCGTGGCCGTCGATGAGCTTGCCGTCGTCTTGACGGTGAGCTGCACCTTGTTGCCCGCCTTGACCGAGAACGCCGGCTGGGTGAGCAGGATGTCGGCGGTGTCGCCGGGGTCGGTGGTGACGAGGATCGGCGCATAGACGGCCGTGGGGCCGTTGCAGTAGGCCCGGACATCGGCCTGCACCTGGGCGGCGGTCGACTGCCCGTTGTAGATGTCCAGGAACGAGGTCTGGCCGTCGTAGCTGCCGCTCGAGACGGCGGAGCACGAGAGCGTGGGCACGGTGATGACCGACGTGGCCGTGTAGGAGGCTGCCCGCTCGGTCGTGGTCGTCACCAGCTCCGCCTCGGCGTTGGGATTCTCCTCTGCCCGGGCGACCGCCGGAACGGCGGTGACCGCGGTCAGTCCGACGATCGCGCCCAGCATCCACCGGCGCCTGAATCGATGTTGCATTCTGCTGCCCCTCTTGTCGTGTGACGTGTTCGCCCGCGGTCCGGCGCGAAAAGACTACTCAAAGCTCTTTAATCAGCCCTAATCCAACGCGTCGCCGGCCAGCAGGCCGAAGCAGACCATGTCCACACGCGTGCCCGGTTCGACGCCGGGGCTGTAATCACGCAGCAGCGCCTCGCGGGTGAATCCGGCGCGCTCGGCGACCGCCTGGGAGCGATGGTTGCCCGCGGCGGCGAACAGCTCGATGCGCTCCAGGGCGAGCTCCCGCAGACCCCAGCCGCAGATCAGCCGCGTCGCGCGGGTGGCATGCCCATGGCCGCGCGCCGCCGCGCCCAGCCAATAGCCGACCTCGCCCCGTCGCTCGGACCACGTGAAGCGCATCAGCGAGATCGAGCCGAGCAGGGGGCCGCCGCCGGGCACGGCGACCGCGAGGTTGAGGCTGCGTCCGGTGTGCAGTGCCTCCTCGCCTGAGTCGATGTATGCGCGGGCATCCTCGCGGTCGTAGGTGGCCGGGACGCTCGTCCAGCGGGAGATCTCCGGGTCCTGGCAGAGCTCGGCCAGCGGGTCGACGTCATCGCCCCGCCAGGCCCGGAGCGCGGTCGCACCGTCGACGAGCTCGCCGCGGGGGCGGGCGATGCGGACGGCGCTCCAGCCGGAGCCGCTCACCCGAGCGCTCGCTCCCGCAGCGTCCGGGCGAGTGTCGCAGCGTCGAGCATCGGGTCGCAGCCGCTCAAGGTCGCCAGCGCGGCGCGCCGCCCGCCGAGTGCGCGCAGACCGCGGTCGCCGAGCTCCGCGTGGACATCCGCGAGCGCCGCGTGACGGCGGCTGCGAAGACGCCGCGCGGCGATGTCGAGCGTCGCCCGGTGTTCGTCCAGCGCCTCGATCAGCTCCGCGATCCCGGTGGGCGGCGCCACGCTCGAGACGGCGACGACCGGCGTCTCTCGACTGCCGAGCGAGCGAAGCGCGGCGCTCAGGTCGGCCCGCGTGCGCAGCGCCGGGCGGCCGAGATCGGCCTTGGTGACGACGAGCACGTCGGGGATCTCCATGATCCCCGACTTCAGGAACTGCAGCACGTCGCCCGACCCGGGCTGGACGATCACCGCCACAGTGTCGGCGAGGTCGGCGACGTCGGTCTCGGACTGGCCGACGCCGACGGTCTCGACCACGACGATGTCGAAGGCGACGGCGAGCACGGACGCCGCGGCGCGGGTGGCGGGGGCGAGACCACCCAGGCGATCGCCGGCGGCCGTCGATCGGATGAACAGGCCGGCATCGGCGGCATCACGCTCGATCCGGGCCCGATCGCCGAGCAGCGCACCACCCGACCGCCGGGAGCTCGGGTCCACCGCCAGGACCGCGACCGTGCGGCTGTCCGCACGCCACGCGCCGGCCAACCGCGACAGCAGACTCGACTTCCCGACCCCGGGCGGTCCGGTGATGCCGACGATGGCGCCGGGTGCCTCGCGCCCCAGCGCCGCCGGGGAGAGCGCCGCCTGCAACGCGTCGGAGCGCTCGCGGTCGGCCTCGCCGCGGCCCTCGAGCAGGTTGAGCACCGCGGCGGCAGCGGCGAGATCGCCGTCGCGCAGCCGCCCGGCGAGCGTGGCCGCGTCGGCGGGGTCGGAGCCTGCCCCGGAGGGGGTACTCACACCGCGGCGGCGGCGTCGATGCCGTACCGCTCGGCGACGAGCGTGACGATGCTGCGCATCATCTGGTTGAGGTCCCAGTCCTTGGGGGTGTACACGGCCGCCACCCCCTGCTCGCGCAGCATCGCCGCGTCGGCGTCGGGAATGATGCCGCCGACGACAACCGGGGTCTCGCCGATCCCCTCCTGGCGCAGCGCGGCGAGCACCGATGGGATCAGCTCCGCGTGCGAGCCGGAGAGGATCGACAGACCGATCACATGGACGCCCTCCTGGGCCGCCGAGGAGGCGATCTGGGCGGGGGTCAGCCGGATCCCTTCGTAGACGACGTCCATGCCCGCGTCGCGGGCGCGCACCGCGATCTGCTCGGCGCCGTTGGAGTGGCCGTCGAGCCCGGGCTTGCCGACCAGGAACTTCAGTCGTCGCCCGAGCTGGTCGCTCACTCGCTCGACCTCGTCGCGCAGCTCGGAGAGGTCGCCGCTGGGAACGGCGCTCGCCTCGCCGACTCCGGTCGGGGCGCGGTACTCGCCGAACACGTCGCGCAGCGTCTGCGACCACTCGCCGGTGGTGACGCCGGCGCGCGCGGCGGCGATCGACGGCTCCATGATGTTGATCTCAGGGTCAGCCGCGGCAGCAGCGAGGGCGCCGAGCGCCTCGCGAACCGCGGTCTCGTCACGTTCCGAGCGCCAGCGCTCCAGCGCGGCCCGTTGCTCGGATTCGACGGCTGGATCGACCACCATGATCCCGCCGTCGGCGTCCGCGGTGAGCGGCGAGGGCTCGGTCGAGTCGAAGCGGTTCATGCCGACGACGGTGAGATCCCCGGACTCGATCCGGCGCCAGCGCTCGCGATGGGACTCGACCAGGGCGGACTTCATGTAGTCGACGGCCAGCACAGCGCCGCCGAGCTCGGCGACCCGCTCCATCTCGGCGCGCGCCCCGTCGGCGAGCTCGGCGACGAGCGACTCCATCACGTGCGATCCCTCGAAGATGTCGGGGTACTCGAGCAAGTCGGTCTCGTAGGCGAGAATCTGCTGCAGGCGCAGCGACCACTGCTGGTCCCAGGGGCGGGGCAGGCCGAGCGCCTCGTTCCAAGCGGGGAGCTGCAGCGCCCGGGCCCGTGCGGAGCGTCCGAGCGTGACCGCCAGCGCCTCGAGTGCGATCCGGTAGACGTTGTTCTCAGGCTGGGCCTCGGTGAGCCCGAGCGAGTTGACCTGCACGCCGTAGCGGAACCGGCGCTGGCGGGGATCCTCGACCCCGTAGCGGTCCCGGCCGAGCTCGTCCCACAGCTCGGACATCGCTCGCAGCTTGGCGTGCTCCTCGATGAAGCGCACGCCGGCGTTGACGAAGAACGAGATCCGGCCGAACACCTGGCCCATCAGCTCGGCGGGGACTCGCTCGCGCACGGCGTCGAGCACCGCGATCGCGTTGGACATCGCGTAGGCGATCTCCTGGACGGGGGTGGCACCCGCCTCCTGTAGGTGGTAGGAGCAGATGTTGATCGGGTTCCACCTGGGCACGTGCACGACCGTGTAGGCGATCATGTCGGCGATCAGCCGCATGCTCGGGCCGGGCGGGAATGCGTAGGTGCCGCGGCTGAGGTACTCCTTGAGGATGTCGTTCTGGGTGGTTCCCTGCAGTGCCTCGGGGGCGACGCCATGCTCGTCGGCGGCGACGATGTAGAGCGAGAGCAACCAGGCGGCGGTCGCGTTGATCGTCATCGACGTGTTCATCTCGTCGAGCGGGATTCCGTCGAGCAGCGTCTTCATATCGCCGCGATGCGCGATCGAGACGCCGACCTTGCCGACCTCGCCGCGGGCGAGCTCGTGATCGGGGTCGTAGCCGGTCTGGGTGGGGAGATCGAAGGCGACCGACAGGCCGGTCTGGCCCTTGGCCAGGTTGCGGCGGTAGAGCTCGTTGGAGCGCGCCGCGTCCGAGTGCCCGGCGTAGGTGCGCATCACCCACGGCCGGTCGCGCTCGGGCAGGCGCGGGCTCTCCCTGTCGCTCATCGGCACATCGTACGGGAGCTCCCTCCGGCCGACGTGCGAGAATCGACACACGTCGGCGGCCCCAGGCCCAAGGTGGCCGCCCTTCCACGATGCCCGATCAGAGCTCAGCAGCCAGCGAGCACGCCCTTCTCCAGGAGATCACGGCGCCGCTCGAGAAGCTCCCCGACGACCCGCTGGCGCTCGTCGAGGCCGAGTTCCCGACCGCGATGCGCGGCTACGACCGGCATGCGGTCGACGATTACGTCGAGCAGATCACCCGGCTGGTCGCGGAATTGCATGCCACACGCTCGCCCGAGGCGGCGGTGCGCCGCGCGCTGGAGCGAGTCGGCGACCAGATCACCGGCGTGCTGCAGCGTGCACACGAGACCGCCGAGCAGATCACCGCGCAATCACGGATGGAGGCCGAGGACCGGCTCGAGAGGGCGCGGCGCGAGGGCCTGACCCTGATCGAGACCGCGGAGCGCCGCGTCCGGGAGCTCGACGCCGACGCCGATCGGGTGTGGGCCGAGCGGGCGCGGATCGTCGCCGACGCGGAGGCCCTGTCCGGGCAGCTGCTGGCGGTCGCCCGCGATGCGGCCGCGCGTTTCCCGGACGAGGACAACCGGAGCACGCCGGGCCCAGACCGTCCGGCGGAGCCCGATGAGCCTGAGGTGGCACCGGACATCGAGGTGGCCGAGGTGGGGGAGACGAGCGCGGAGACTGAGACGGTCGTGGACGAGTCCGCGGTCACGGACGGGGACGAGTCCGCGGATGCCGGCGTGGATGCGGGCGGTCCCACGGATGCCGACGACCCCGCGGACGCCGATGCCGCCGCGAGCGACCAGCCGCACGCGGTCGAGGACCCGACCGTGCCGATCGATCCGACCGAGCGGATCACGTTGTCCCAGGACGACTCGACGCGGGTCATCCCGCCGTCGTCCGACGCGGCCCGGCGCCGCGAGGGCTGACCGCCACCGGCGTGCGGATCATCGATCTCCTGCACCTCGGGCGCCCGCGCGTGATCGGCGCCTGGGTCGACGGCGACGTGATCGTCGACTGCGGCCCGAGCTCGACCCTGGACACGCTGCTGGAGGGCCTGGGTGACACCCGGCCCTCGGCGCTGCTGCTCACCCACATCCACTTCGACCACGCCGGCGCCGCCGGCTCGCTGGTCAGCCGCTGGCCGGATCTGCCCGTCTACGTCCACGAGCGCGGCGCCCGTCACCTCGCGGATCCCGAGCGGCTCTACAACAGCGCCAAGCGGCTGTACGGCGACGACATGGAGCGGCTGTGGGGCGAGATGCTGCCGGTGCCCGAGGAGAACCTGCGGGTGCTCACCGGCGGCGAGACGGTGCTCGACCGCTACGAGGTCGCCTACACCCCCGGACACGCCTCCCATCACGTCTGCTTCCGGGGCGAGGACGCCGCGTTCGTCGGTGACGTGGCCGGGGTGCGCATCACCCCCGACGCGATCGTGATCCCGCCCACCCCGCCGCCCGACATCGACGTCGAGCTCTGGCATCGGTCGATCGACATC
>Ga0335075_10004902_pt1 | contig 20846 bp, 23 predicted proteins | sample Lox_Sample_24_FD_206723 | JGI IMG/M metagenome (GOLD analysis project Ga0335075, IMG submission 206723) | Soil microbial communities from Loxahatchee National Wildlife Refuge, Florida, United States - Lox_Sample_2.4 | ecosystem: Environmental > Terrestrial > Soil > Wetlands | place: USA...
CCGACTCGCCGCTGCCGGACACCCCCGCCCCGCGCCCCGGTTACTATCCGTCATCCACCGGGCGCTCCGCCTCGGGCGAGCGGCCGCCGCCGGCCAGGTCCGGGACGCGTTCCCCGGCCGGATCGCGCCCGCAGCCCGTGAGCCGCAGCCGGCACACCGGGACCCGGCGCAGGCCCGCGCCCGCCGCCGCGCAGCAGCAGCTCATGGCGCGCATCTCCGCGGGCCGCAAGGCCCGCCAGCGGCGGGCCCTGCTGACGGCGGCCGGGGTGATGTCCGCGCTGGTCATGCTCACATCGGGCGGCGCGTGGGCGCTCACCAGCTACATCAACGGCCACCTGGGCCGGCTGAACGCCGGAACCGCGGGCACCCCGTCCAGCGGTCCGCTGAACATCGTGGTGGCCGGCCTCGACGAGCGGACCGGCCTGACCCCGCGCCAGCAGGCCCAGCTGCACGTGGGCGCCAACTCCGGCGAAACCGACACCGACACGCTGATGGTGGTGCACGTGCCGGCCAACCACCGCTACGTCCGCGTGGTGAGCCTGCCCCGCGACTCCTGGGTGAACATCCCCGGCCACGGCATGAACAAGATCAACGCCGCGCTCGGCATCGGCGGGCCGAGCCTGATGGTGCAGACGATCGAGCAGCTCACCGGGCTCACCATCAATGACTACGTCGAGGTGAACTTCCTCGGCTTCGTCAAGGTGATCGACGCGCTCGGCGGGGTGAACATCTGCCTGCCCTTCGCGGTCGACGACCGGTACAGCGGTCTGCACATGTCGGCCGGCCTGCATCACGTGAACGGCATCACGGCGCTCGAGTTCGCCCGGGACCGGCATTCGTTCGCCACCTCCGATCTGGCCCGGATCCAGGATCAGCAGCAGCTGATCTCCTCCGCGCTCAGCGAGGGCCTCAAGTCCGGGGTGCTGGCCAACCCGGTGCGGCTGGAGAGCTTCCTGTCGGCGACATCCGCCGCGATCCGGGTCGACCAGGGCTTCAACGTGGTCAGCCTGGCCGACGAGCTGCGCGGGCTCTCCCCCGGCGACGTGACGTTCACGACCGTGCCGCTGGCCAACACCAACTACCAGACGCCGAACGGCGAGTCCGCCGTGCTGTGGAACCAGAGCGCCGCGACCGCGCTGTTCAACGAGCTGAAGACCGACCAGCCGCCGGCCACCCAGGCGCCCGCCGCCGGCCACCAGGCGGCGAAACGGCACGCGCCGCGCCGCGGCCAGGTCTCGGTCGACGTCTACAACGGGACAACGATCGGCGGATTGTCCGGCAGCACCGGAAGCCAGCTGGCCGCGCTCGGCTTCAAGGTGCACCGGTCCGGCGTCGACTGGCCCAACCAGGACCTGACCCAGACCGTCATTCAGTACCCCGCCGGGCAGAAGGCATCGGCCCAGGTCGTCGGCCAGGTCCTGCCCGGAGCTCGGCTGCAGCAGGTCAAGGGCCTGGCCAGGGTCAGGATCCTGCTCGGCCAGAACGATCACACGGTCACCGCGTCCGCGCCGGGCGGCCAGAGCGCGTCCGGCTCGTCGGGCCAGTCCGCCCCGCCCGGGCAGCAGCGAACAGCGGCGCAGGACGCCTGCCGTTAACTAGCCGCCCGTCCGCCGCCTCGCCGGAGAGTCCTAGACCTGCGTGGTGGTCTCCCCGGGCGGCGGGTTCCCCGGGTCTCCCGGGCCGCCCGGATCGGCCGGACCGCTCTGCGGCGGCACGGTGCCGGATGGCGCGGCCTCGGGCGCCAGGTTGATGCCGTTCTCGGCCTCGTGCGCCTTGAGGTCGGCGACCAGCTTGTCGATGTCGGCCTGGCTGTTCGGGCCGGCCCGGCCGGTGCGGTCGGCGTAGACCGCCGCGCCCAGGTTGCGGAGCATGACGTCGGCGCGCCGCTTGGCCTGAATGTCGCGCGCCGTGTCCTGCGTCTTCTGCGCGAGCACGGTCGCCTGCGCCTTGACTTTGTCCATAAGTCCCATGCTTGCCTCCGGATTGTCCGTGGCTCACGGCTCGGGCGTGCCCCCTGCGCCTACCGCCGCTCTACCCACCACCCTAGGCCCCCACGCGAAGGCCGCGATAGACGCCCGGGACCGGCGGCAGACCGGCGGCAGACCGGCGGCAGACCGGCGGCGGCCGCCCCCCGCAAGCCGGTCACGCGGCCGCCGGCCGTTACCCGCAGTAGCCGACGCTGAAACAAACCCCCAGGTCAGAAGGGTTCCATATTCCCGACATCACGGACAGTGACAAGAGTCATATCCGGCCGCAACCGGGATGCTCGGCGTCTCGAGCTGGCGTTATACGTGCGATCCCCGTCCGGGAGCGCGTGCCCCCCTTCCAGTGAACGCGCTTCTGTGCCTGCCCGGCCGCCCGGCTCGTCGCCCCCCGCGACAGAGCGCAGGCCGCGCCCAACCCCAAGCGGACGCACACGCGTGAGTCATACGCGCATGCGGGCCCGGGCAGGCAGCGCCAGCCAAGGCCAACCCTCCGGCCTGGGCAGTGAGCCCAGCCGGGCGACGGGGAACCAAGGAAAGGAACAGCTTTGCGGAGCTTTGCCCGTTTCCCCCGCGCCCTGCACCCCCGTCGTGCGATGGCCGCCACCCTGCTCGGCACCGCGATCGCCGCGGCCGGCGCGGGTGCCGCGACCGCCGCCACGACCGCCCCCGCCGCGACCCAGGCCTCGACGGTGGCTGCCCACAGCGCCGCGACGCAGAACGCCGCGCACACGGCGCAGCTCGACGCGGCGCTGCGCGCCCAGGCCAAGGCCGCCGCGCCGAGGCCGCTGACCACCTGGTCGGCGATCATGCACGCCGCGGCCGGCCAGGCCAGCGGGCGGCTGCCGGCGGCCGACCGCCTGCTTCCCGCTGAGGTCAGCGGGCCGCAGTCGCAGATGTCGCTGGACTCGGCCCAGTGGCGCAACGCCACCACGATCGTGCAGCAGGCGCTGGCCAAGCACATGGGCCTGCGCTCGGCGGTGATCGCCGTGGCGACCGCCATGCAGGAGTCCCAGCTGGTGAACATCAACTACGGCACCTACGACTCGCTGGGCCTGTTCCAGCAGCAGCCGGACATGGGCTGGGGCACCGCCGCTCAGGTGACCGACCCGGCCTACGCGTCGGACGCGTTCCTGACCGGGCTGGCGCAGTACCAGGGCAGCAACCCGGCCTGGGCCACGCAGCCGCTGTGGCAGGCGGCCCAGGGCGTGCAGAAGTCCGCCTTCCCCTACGCCTACGCCAAGTGGGAGGTCCAGGCGGCGCACATCGTGGCCACCGTGGCCAAGGGCATGTTCTGACCCCGTAACCACGCCCCCACCCCCCCACACCGCGTGCCCCGCCAGACCCCCCCTGGCGGGGCACGCGAGTGTCTGGCGGGCCGGTCAGAAACCCGGTCGGCCCGACCGTCAGCCCCGGGCCGTCAGCCCGGGCCGTCAGCCCCGCGCCGCCGCCAGTTCCGCGCCCGCGGACCGGGCCAGCGCCACCGCGTCCACCACGACCGTGAGCAGCTGGCAGCCGTTCTCGCGATACAGCCGGCCGGTCGCCCCGTCCGAGGCGTGCACCCCGGCCGGCTTGCCGGCCGCCGCGCACGCGGCCCAGACCCGCTCGAGTTCCTTCCGCAGCACCGGGTCATGCGGGTCCAGGGCGCAGCCCAGCGAGTACGACAGGTCCCGGGGACCGACGTAGATCCCGTCCACCCCGTCGACGGCCAGGGTGGCGTCCAGGTCCGCGATCGCCTTGGTTGACTCGACCATGATGAAGCACAGCGGATCCGCGACCGCGATGGTCCCGCCGGCCGACCGGTAGCCGACCGGGGGGTAGCGGCAGGCCCCGGCGACCGACGCCGCCTGCTCGGCGGACTCGACGTTGGGAACGATGACGCCGTCGCAACCCAGGTCGAGGGAGCGCCCGATGTCGGCCGGATGGGCGTACCGCACCCGCCCGATCGGGGTGGCGCCGGCCTGCCGGATGGCCATGGTCAGCGCGGCCAGGTCGTGCTCGGTCGCGCCGCCGTGCTGCAGGTCGACGACGACGTAGTCGAGGCCCGCCGTGGCCAGCGCCCGGGCCCCGAGGACGTGCGGGATGGTCAGCCAGCCGCCGTATACGGCCTCGCCGCGGCGCAGGCGGTCGCGAAGTGAGGGGGTCGTCATGGCTCCAGCCAAGCAGACCGGATCATGGCGAAAAGATCTGGGCGTCAGACTCGCTGGTGATCTCGTGCCCGGACGCCGTGTACCAGCCCACGCTGATCAGCCGCTCGCCCTTGGGGATCGCGAACACGAAGAACCGCGGCCCGCCCACGTCGACGGCGCTGGCGCGCACCCGGTGGCCGCCGGACAGGGACGCCCGCACGTAGCGGACATCGGCGCCGGCCGTCCCGAACGCCCAGTTCGTCGCGCCGCTGCCGCCGCCGGTGATGCTGGCGACCCGGTTGCCCATCGAGCGGGCCACCGTGTCGAAGCAGCCGCTGAGCGGCCCGGTGAAGCAGTACCCCCACGGGCCCGCGTGAACGCCCTGCGACCAGGACGTGCCGTCGGTGAACCCGGAGCCGACCACCCGCCGCACCCGCGGCGGGCCCGCCTGGCCCGGGGTCAGCCAGGCCCCGACCGTGTCCCCGCTCGCGGTACTGAACGGGATCGCGTGGCTGATCTCGGCCTGCCCCGCGTACGCGATGACCCGGTCGATCGCCAGCGGCAGCGGGATCGCGAACGCCACGTACCGCCGGCCGTCGGCCTCGGTCGGGTGCAGCTCGAGCACGGTGCCTCCGGCCAGCGTGACCGCGATCCGCGTCACCTGCGAGGAGACCACCGCGTACTGAACCTGGGCCGGATGGGCGCCGATCGTGTTGAAGGCGGCCGGATCGGAGTGCCCCCCGCCGGCCGGGGTCGCCCTGTAGCACGCCTGGTCCGCCGACACCGCCCCGCTGACCAGGAAGCACAGCTCCTTCGAGCCCGCGCCGCCCGATCCCTGCGGCCGGACGACCAGCCGCCAGCGCTTGCCGTTGATCGTCCCCGAGCCGATCACGCCCCCGGCGGCCCTCGGCCCGAGCTGCGTCACGGTTATCTTCGCCTTGGCCGCGGCCTGCGGCTCGCGGGGCGCCGGCCGCAGCAGCCCGGGCACCCCCGCGGCGGCGCCGACGACCACGGCCAGGCCGACCGCGATCGTCACCTGCCGCCGGATCCGGATGAGCCGCCCGCGCCGCACGGTCGCGGCGACCGGGGCCGGCGACGGGTCGACCGCCTCGAGCACGCCGCCCAGCCGCCGCCGCAGGTCCCGCTCTTCATCGACGCTCATGGCCGCCTCCCCTCCGCCAGGTCCTCGCTGACCCGCAGCTTGGCCAGGGCGCGCGCCGCCTGGCTCTTGACGTTCCCGACCGAGCAGCCGAGCGTCGCGGCCGCCTCGGTCTCGGTCATGTCCATCCAGTACCGGAGCACGACCGCCGCGCGCTGGCCGGCGGGCAGCCGCATCAGCGCCGCCATCAGCGCCGGCCGGTCGTCGGGCGTCCCGGCCTCCGGCGCCCCGGTCTCCGGCGGCCGGCCGGTCAGCTCCTCGCGCACCCGGCGCTTGCGGAACCGGCTGTGGTTGGCGTTGAGCATGATCCGCCGCACGTAGGCGTCGGGGTCGCCGGCCCGGCGCACCCGGGGCCACGACGCGTACGCCCTCGCGAGCGCGGTCTGGGCCAGGTCCTCGGCGAGCCCCTGGTCGCCGGTGAGCCCGTAGCCCAGCCGGACCAGCGCGGACCACCGGCCGTTCATGAACTCGGTGAACTCGGCTTCGGCCCGCGGATCCATGGCCACCTCCTCTCTGCTGTAGACCACGCGCGACCGCGCGACCGTTGCACCGACAATGGCACCGGTGCGCCGGGGAAAGGACCAGCAATCGGCGGGGGGTCTGCTCATCCAGATGGCCGGCACGGCACACGATCATGACCGCCGTTCATTACGCCCAGGCCCGGGGTTGATCGCCTTCGCCGAGGCGGCCGCCGGGCCCGGGCTCGCCGCCGCAATCACTACCGCGGGCCATATCCGGGATGACACCATAGGCTCGCGCGCGGCTGGAATGTCCGCCGCGTTGCGGCGTCGGCCATGGCTGAATTGGGGGAACGGGGATGAGCAACCCTGGCGGTGCTGGCGGCCTGGCATCGGTCAACCACATCGTGGTGCTGATGCTGGAGAACCGGTCGTTCGATCACATGCTCGGCTTTCTGTATAGCGCCCAGGGAAACGTCTCGCCGGCCGGGCAGCCATTTGCCGGGCTGACCGGAACGGAGTCCAATCCCGATTCCGCCGGCGCGCCGGTGACCGTGTCGCGGATCGAGCCGGCGACCCCGGACGCCTATTTCATGCCCGGCGCCGATCCCGGCGAGGGGTACATGGCCACGAACGACCAGCTGTTCGGAACGGAGTCGGCGCCGTCGGCCGCCTCGGACGTGCCGCCCATGCAGGGCTTCGTCAAGGACTTCAGCTACACGCTCGGCTGGCAGTCGCGCGAGGGCACCTGGTCGATCGTGCCCGGCACGGTGGCCAGCAACATCATGGGCTGCTTTACGCCCGAGGCGCTCCCGGTGCTGTCCGCGCTGGCCACCTCGTACGCGGTCTGCGACCAGTGGTTCGCCTCGGTCCCCACCGAGACCCTGCCGAATCGGGCGTTCGCCTGCGCCGCGACCAGCCAGGGGCACATGGACGACAAGACGCGCACGTTCACGTCTCCGTCGATCTTCGGGCTGCTCGGGGGGCACGGGATCGGCTGGGCGATCTACGGGTATGACGCCGAGCCGCTGACCATGTCGACGTTCACCGACATCGCGAGCGCCAGCGGCGGCGTCACCGGCAAGTTCGGCGACTTCCAGGCCGCGGCGGCGGCCGGCCGCCTGCCCGCGTTCACGTTCCTCGAGCCGAGCTGGGGCTCGACCGGCAACAGCCAGCACCCGAACTACAACGTGGCGCTCGGCGAGCAGCTCATCCACGACGTGTACGAGGCGGTCCGCGGCGGGCCGGGCTGGCCGCAGACGCTGCTGATCGTCACCTACGACGAGCACGGCGGCTGCTACGATCACGTCCCGCCGCCGTCGGGGGCGGTCGTGCCGGACGCCGACGCCGGCGAGTTCGGGTTCGACTTCACCCGGTTCGGGGTCCGGGTGCCCGCGGTGCTGGTCTCGCCGCTGATCCAGGCCGGGACGGTGTTCCGGGTGCCGGCCGGAAGCACCCCGATCGATCACACCTCGATACTCAAGACCGTGCAGGAACGCTGGAGCCTGCCGTCGCTGACGGCGCGGGATGCCGCGGCGCCCGGCCTCGGCGCCGTGCTGACCCTCACCACGCCGCGTACCGACGATGCGCTGGCCGGCGTCACGGTGCCGGTCGCGGCGGGGACCACCCCGGCGGCGGCCCAGCCGTCGCACCTGCAAGAGGTTCAGGCGGATCTGATCTCGCGGCGGTACCCGGCCGGCCAGCACCCCGCGGCCGACGCCCTCGCCGCCGAGCACTCCGGTGCCGCGTACACGAACTACATCCGCGATTACGCCGACCTGGAACCGGGCCGGCCGGCCTCCTGACCCGCCGGCGACCCGTCAGCCGATCAGCGGCAGCCGGTTGTCGTCGAACGGCTCCCGGCCCGCGGCGGCCATGATCCAGTCCAGGTCGTTCGGGAGCTCCGGGGGCCGGCGGCCCACGGTGCGGCGGGCCAGCAGGTCGTCCAGTATGTCCGCGGTCACCTTGATGCCGTCCGTGGTGGCGATCGGGGCGCGCCCGAGCGCCTGGGTAAGGTCGATGCCATGCACGACGGCCTCGACGATGCGGCTCGCGACGAACTCGTCCGCGCGCATCGGGGCGAAGTAGCCGGGGCCGACCGTGTCCGCTGGCACCGACCGCGCCTGCGACAGCGTCATCGAGAACGTCTCGTGCAGCACGCCCGGCATGTCGGCGGGCGTCTTGCCGCGCACCATCGTGTAGGCGTAGTCGTAGACGACCGGCGCGGTCTCCGAGCGGGGGTTGATGAAGAAGCTGGTCCGGTCGCGGGCCGGCCGGCTGTCGTCCCGGCCGTCGATCAGCATCCTGGTCAGCCCGATCGAGATGTCAAAGTGCCCGGCCAGCTCGAAGACCGTCCACCGGGGCAGGCTCGGATCGACCGGGACGAGCTTCGTCGGTGCCCGCCACTCGTCCGCCGACAGGCCGGCGAAGACCTGCTCGACCCGGGTGAGCTCGTCCTCGAGAATGCCGATCGTCGTCTCGTAGGATCCCATGCGAGGCCTCCTTGCTGGCCAGTCTGGCAGAGCGGCGGCGGCGGCGGGAGACCGCGACCATGAGCGCGCCGGCCTGGGAATGGCGCTCGCCCCCCGGCTGGCCGGAGCCGCCGCCGGGCTGGTCGCCTCCGCCGGGCTGGCGCCCGCCGCCGGAGTGGCCGGAGCCCCCGGCCGACTGGGTGTACTGGGCCCGGCCCGCGCCGCCGCCGCCGGTCCGGGTCGAGGCGCCGTCCCGGCGCGGTCTGGTGCTCGAGACCTGGTTCGTTCAGCTGGCGTTCCTGGTCCCTGGCGTGCTGGCCGCGGTCGACGTGCTGGCCGCGCACGTGGGCGGGGCCGGCGCGATCACCCGGTTCCCGACGGTGATCTCGGGCCATCCGGTCGCCAACCTCATCCTCGGGATCATCACCTACCTCGAGGTCGCCGCGGTGGTGCCGCTGGCGCTGCTGCTGCTGAGCCGGACCGGCCAGAACCCGGCCGCGCTCGGCCTGACCCGGCCGGGCTGGGTCAGGGACGTCTGGCCGGGGCTCGGCCTGGCCGCCGCCGGATACGGCGTGGCCATCGTGATCACGATCCCGTTCGCCGCGCTGCTGGCGGAGCACAAGGACCTGATCAACCAGGTCCCGGTCGGGCACGTCCCGAAGTACTACATCATCTACGGGCTCGCGGTGTCCGCGATCACCGCGGTCACCGAGGAGACCCTGGTCAGCGGCTACCTGCTGACCAGGCTGGAACAGCTCGGCTGGAACCCGCGCTGGGCCCTGGTGCTCAGCCTGACCCTGCGTACCAGCTATCACGTCTACTACGGGCTGGGCTTCCTGCTCACGATCCCGCTCGGCTACTTCCTCACCCGGTCCTTCCAGAAGCACCGGCGCCTGATGCGGCCGATCGTCGCGCACTTCCTTTACGACGCGGTGCTGATCACGATCAGCGTGCTGACGGCCTGACCGGTCAGAGCAGTTCCGCCAGCCAGCGCCGGGCGATGTCGGCCTGGGCGGCCTGGAACTCGCGCAGCGTGGGCAGCCCGGCCGGCGCCGGCCCCAGCGACTGACTGGTCAGGTACCCGGCCACCGCGCACACCACCGCGGCCACCGCCCGCCGGCCCGCGCCCCGGCCCGCGGCCGACATCGCAAGCAGGGCCGCGGGCTCCGGGCCGCCCTGCATCGCCACGCTCGGGGCGAAGAACACCACGTCGACGAAGCCCGCGCCGCCGCAGGCGCAGGGCCAGTCCACCAGCACGACGCCGTCGGCGGTGAGCAGCAGGTTGTCCGCGCGGACGTCGGTGTGCAGCAGCGTGTCGCCGGCCGCGTGCCCGGCCCAGGTGGCCTCCAGCGCGGCCAGGTCATCCAGGCGGGATGAGGACCAGCGGTCCAGGCGGCGCGGCGGCGGGGAGGAGGCGAGCGTCCGCCAGCCGGTGAACGCGCCCGCGTAGAGGTCGCCGACCGCATCGACCGGGATCGGCGCCGGGGTCAGCGCCCCGGCCAGCCGGTCCAGCGCGGCCAGCACCCGCTCGATGTCGCCCGCCACCCACGGCTGCGCCGGATGCCGCCCGGCCACGTCGTCGAGGACCAGCGCCACCCACGGGTCGCGGTCGACGGTCCCGCGCAGCCGCGGTATCGGCAGCCCGCGGGCGACGATGACCGGGTCCAGCGCGGCCAGCACCTGTCCCTCGCGCCGGTGCAGGCCGGGTGAGCGCGGGTTGGCCTCGGCCGACACCGCCTTGATAAAGAACCTGCGCCCGTCCGCGCACACCACCCGGGCCGCGACGCCGGGGCTGAACCCGCCCGGCTGGGTCCGCGCCTCGACCACGGCCGAGCCGCACGCCGCCTCGATGGCCGCCCGCACCGGCGCCGGAACCTCCGGCCACGCGACGCGGACCCCGGCAGCGGCGGGAACAGGCACGGGCACGGGCCCAGCGTGCCATATCGTGACCAGCCGGCCGCCGAGACGGGGCGTAAAAAATGGCGGTCTTAATGCGGTTAGCGGCGCCGGGCGTAGGCGATGTTGATGGCCAGGATGACCAGCCAGATCATGACGGCCGCGGCGGCGTTCCCGTGGCTGTTGTTCAGGATGGCATTGGCCGTGATCCCGCCGATCATCATCGAGCCCAGGGCGAGGATGATCACGTCCCAGGAGGCCCGGGAGGCCAGGCCGGGCCCGCCGGACCGGGGGCGTTTCCTCGGCCGGCCGCCGCTGTCCGCCAGCCGGTCGTCGACCCGCCGGTCGATCTCCGCGCCGATTCGCTCGACCAGGCCCTCGGCGAGCACGTCGTCGTAGTCGCGGCCGAGGTCGCGCCGCACGGCCGCCGTGGCGGCGATATCTTCCCGGGCTAGTCGTTCCATGGCCACAACGTAGGTCCCGGCGGCGGTCGCGCGGAAGGAGGCTAGCCCCCGTCCGCGGCTCCGGCCATCCCCCCGGTCCCGGCCGTTGCCCTTATCGCAGCGGCCAGTCGAGGCGGGCCCAGACGACGCGGCTGGCCTCGTCGCCCTCGACGCCCCAGTCCGTCGCGAGCGCCCGCACGATCTCGAGACCGTGGCCTCGCTCGGGATCGTGCGCGGCCTCGAGCCAGGTGCCGCCCTCGTCCTCGACCTCGACCCAGATGTAGTCGCCCGGGTAGATCTCGGTGCGCACGATGAACGTCCCGCCCGCCCGCCGGGACTCGCTGTGCCGGACGGCGTTGGCCGCCAGTTCCGAGGCGCAGTGGATGACGTCGTCCGCGATCGGACAGCCGGCCAGCAATAACCGCACGTCGGCCCGGACCGCCCCCACCTGCTCGGCGCGGCCCGGGTAGGTGGCCGCGGTGGCGCACAGCGCAAGAGCCCTGGAGCCTGGCGTTGTCATTGGTCCTCGCGGGGGTAGGCCGTCGCAGACTCGTTCAACATGAAGCGTACTTTGAATACTAGTATCGCACAATAGATACGTGTTACTTTGACATACCAGCGCGACAACGACCACAAGTGCGTCATTGGCGTCACGGGCTGGAGGAAAAGTCATGTTCGGTCTGTGCGTGCGGTTCACGTGCAAGGACGAGGCGTCCGCCCAGGCCTACGACCGCCTGGTGGCCGAGACCGTCGAGTGCATCAAGGCCCGCGAGCCCGGCACCCTGGTCTACGCCTGCCACCGGGTGGAAGGCGAGCCGCTGCGGCGGGTGTTCTACGAGCTTTACCGGGACAAGGCCGCGTTCGACGCGCACTCCGGGGCCGCGCACGTCCGCCGCTACCTCGCCGAGCGGGAGCAGTACCTGGCCTCGACCGAGGTGGACTGGCTGACCCTGCAGACCGGCAAGGGCACGGGATGAGCACCGCGGACTACGCGCAGGCGCTCGGCCGGAAGATCGCCACCGAGCGGCACCGGCGCGGCCTGTCCCAGGCCGAGCTGGCCGGCATCATCGGCCGGTCCACCGCATGGGTCTCCCAGGTCGAGCGCGGGGCACGCCGGATCGACCGCATGACGGTGCTGGAGACCGTGGCCCGGGCCCTGGACGTGCCGCTGTCCGATCTGGCCGCCGAGGCGCCGGTCGTGGCCGCCGTGACCAGGCAGCCCCCGGCCGCGGTCGAGCTGCGGCTGGTCCTGTCCGGCGCCCACGCGCTGCGGGCCATGCTCGACGGCCGTTCCGCCCCCGAGCTCGACGTCCTGCGCGGCCGGGTGGAGACGGCCTGGGAGCTGACCCATGGCGGCCGGTACGCCGAGCTTTCCGGCCTGCTCGGCCGGCTGATCCCGGATCTGGAGGACGCCGCGAGGACGCTGCCGCCGGAGCTCGGGCCCGCCGCGTTCGAGCTGCTCGCCGCCGCCTACCAGGCCTGCTCGGCCGCCCTGGCCAAGCTGGGCGAAGCGGAGGCGGCCTGGATCGCGGCCGACCGGGCCATGTCCGCCGCCGAGCGGGCCGGCCAGCCGCTGCTGGTGGCGGCGGGCGCGTTCCGGCTGGTGTTCGTGTTCCTGTCCGCCCGCCACTACGGGCAGGCCGAGGAGACCGCCCGCACCGCGGCCGACGCGCTGCGCCGCCTGGCCGACGAGGGCCAGCCCGAGGCCATGGCGCTGTGGGGGGCGCTCACCCTGCAGCGGGCCGTCACCGCCGCCCGGGTGAACCGGCCCGATGCCGCGTACGCCCACCTGGACGCGGCCCGCGAGATGGCGGCCCGGGCGAGCGCGTGGCGCAACCACTACAACACCGAGTTCGGGCCCGCCAACGTGACGCTGCACGAGATCGCGGTCGCGGTCGACCTCGGCGACGCCGGCCGGGCGCTGCGGGCCGCCGCCGACGTCGATCCCTCGGCGCTGTCCGCCGAACGGCGGGCCCGGATGCTCATCGACGTGGCCCGGGCGCACACCCAGCGCCGCCAGGTGGGCGAGGCCGTGGCCGCGCTGTGCCGCGCCGACCGGCTCACCCCGGAGCAGGTTCGCGGGCACGGCCTGGTGCGCCGGCTGGTGTCCGATCTGCTCACCATGCAGGACCCCGCGGGCCGCGACCTGCGCGCGCTCGCGGCGCGGCTCGGTATCTCGACGGGGACGCGGCTGGGCGCGTAGGTCAGGAGGCGCGGCTCGCCGTCGGGACGGGCCGCTCCACCGGGTCCACGTTGTAGTGGGCCGGCCGGGTCTCGTCGTACCCGTCCGGGACCCGGGTCGCGCGGAAGACCAGCGTGAGCAGAATCGCGACGATCAGGTTGACCGCGAGCGCCGTGATCGCGATGTAGGTGACGTGCCCGAACACCGGGGCCGACGAGGCGCCGAAGTGGGCCTGGCCGCCGCCCGGCGTCCTGTAGGCCTCGATCGTGCCGTACGCCATCGCCACCGCCCAGCCGATGATCAGCGCGAAGCGATGGAACCACCGCGTGTAGAGGCTGATCACGATCGACGGGAACGTCTGCAGGATCCAGATCCCGCCGAGCAGCTGCAGGTTGATCGAGAACGTCTTGTCCAGCTCGAGGGCGAACCCGAGCGCCCCGATCTTCATGACCAGCGAGGCCAGCCGCGCGACCCGGGTCTCCTCGGCCGGGCTGGCCAGGGGCCGGAAGAACTCCTTGTAGATGTTGCGGGTGAACAGGTTGGCCGCGGCGATCGACATGATCGCCGCCGGTACCAGCGCGCCGATGACGATCGCGGCGTAGCCGATCCCGGCGAACCAGTCCGGGAACATGTGCTGGAACAGCAGCGGCACCGACAGCTGGGCGTTGCCGCCGCTCGCCGCGACCCCCGCGTTCACCGCCGGCGTCGCCCGGGCCAGGTACCCGAGCAGCGCGATCAGGCCGAGCACCAGCGTGTACGCGGGCAGCATGGCCGCGTTGCGCCGGATCACGTCGCGGCGCCGGGTGGCGAGCACCCCGGTGATCGCGTGCGGGTACATGAACAGCGCCAGCGCCGAGCCGAGGGCCAGCGTGGCGTAGGACCACTCGCCGGCCGGCATCACGATCAGCCCGCCGTACGGCTTACCGGTCTCGGGATTGACGCTGGACAGGTGGGCCGACGCGGCGCCGAAGACGTGCGCCCACCCGCCCAGCCGCCCGGGGATGTAGACGATCGCGACGATGACCGTCACGTAGATCAGCGCGTCCTTGACGAACGCGATCAGCGCGGGCGCGCGCAGCCCGGCCAGATACGTGTAACCGGCGACGATGAGGAACGCGATGGCCAGCGGCAGGTCCCGCAGCAGGACGTTGCCCGAGCTGCTGCCGATGCCGAGCACCGCCAGCACCGCCTCGATGCCGACCAGCTGCAGCGCGATGTAGGGCATGGTCGCGAGGATCCCGGTCACGGTCACCGCGAGCCCGAGGCCCTGCGAGCCGTGCCGCCCCCGCGCGAACTCGGCCGGGGTGATGTAGCCGTGCGCGCGGGCGATCGACCACAGCCGCGGCGCGAACACGAACACGATCGGGAAGACCAGGACCGTGTAGGACAGCGCGTAGAACCCGGCGGCACCGGTGGCGTAGACCAGCGCGGGCACCGCGATGAACGTGTAGGCGGTGTAGAGGTCGCCGCCGAGTAGGAACCAGCTGATGAACGTGCCGAAACCGCGGCCGCCGAGGCCCCACTCGTTCAGGTGCATCGGGTCTTCCGCCGGGCGCCATCGGGCCGAGGCGAAACCGATCAGGGTCACGACCAGGAACGACGCGACGACGATGGTGAACGCGGTGAGATTGACATGGCTCACTTCGGCACCCCCGGCGCGGAAGGGATCACGCTATGAGGTGATCTGCCACAATCGTGCTCCTTTACCGGCCGGGGTACGGCCCGTTGACGGGATTAGTACGATCGTACTAATCTTAAGTTATGCGTACTAGGGGTGACGGTCAGCGAGCCAGGGCCAGCACCTTCACGCAGCTGAAGCGCCGCGATCAGCTGATCCAGGCCGCGATCGACGCGATCGTCGAGGTCGGCTTCCCGCGTACGTCGGTGGCCGAGGTCGCGCGCCGCGCCGGCGTGAGCAAGGGCGTGATCACCTACCACTTCGCCGCCAAGGACGACCTGATCCAGGCGGTGATCGCGGACGTCCTCGCCTCGATGACGGAGTACATCGAGCCCCGCCTGGAGGCGGCCGAGCCCCTGGTTTACCCGGAGCGGTTCATCGCCCCGTACATCACCACCTGGATCGAGTACTACCGGACCCACGCCCGGGAGGTTCTCGCGCTGGTCCGGATCTACAACGCCTTCCGCGACGAGACCGGCCGCCCGAGCCCGGCCTTCGACGTGCGGGCCGGCGAGATCGTCACGATCGCCCGGATCCTCGAGGCCGGGCAGGCCCGGGGCGGCCTCGGAGACTTCGACGCCCGGACCATGGCCGCGGTCATGAAGGCCGCCCTGGATGACGCGCTGACCCAGTACGCCAACCACCCCGACCTTGACCTGGAAGCCTACGCCGCCGAACTGGTGGCCCTGTTCGAGCGGGCGACCCGGCCGGGCCCGCCCGCCAGCACCTGACCTCACGTCATCGGGAGGAGAAATGGCCCCCTACTTCCAGACCCACCACGTCGCCGGTTTACTGCTGACCATCGTTTCCCTGGCCTGGAGCGCCATGGAACTCGCTCACGCGGGCAACGCCCGGGACGGCGCCACCAGGGTCGGCGGCGCCGGCCGGTGGTTCATCGCCGTCCCGTGCCTGGCCGCGGGGGTAGCCCTGCTCTACCTGATCCCGCACCTCGTCCCCGCGGCCACGATCCGGCCGGGCATCGCCGCGTTTGTCCCCGGGATCGTGATCATGGTGGCCGGCCTCGTGCTCCGCGGCTGGTCGGTCAAGGTTCTGGGCGACTACTTCACCGGGACCGTGATGGTCAGCTCCGACCAGCCGGTGATCAACTCCGGCCCGTACCGGGTGCTGCGTCACCCCAGCTACGCCGGGCTGGTGCTGGCCTGCGCCGGGCTGGGCCTGGCCTCGGCGAACTGGGCGGGCCTGGCCGCGATGACGCTTATCCCGCTGGCCGGTTTCCTGCTGCGCATCCGCACCGAGGAAAAAGCGCTGATGGCGACGCTCGGCGACCGGTATCGCAGCTACGCCGCGCACACCAAGCGCCTCGTCCCGCTCGTCTGGTAGCCCGCTGAGCCTCCCGGCGGGCGGTGCGATCAGGTGCGGAGCCGGGCGATGAGCTCGATCTCGACGGCGATGCCGAACGGCAGCTCGGCCAGGCCGACCGCCGAGCGGGTATGCCGCCCGGCATCGCCGAAGATCTCGACCAGCAGGTCCGAGCACCCGTCGATGACGGCCGGGGTCCGGTCGAAACCGGGCGCCACATTCACCATCCCGAAGACCTTGATGATCCGCTGGATCCGGTCAAGATCGCCCAGCTCAGCCCGCAGGGTGGCCAGGATCGACAGGCCCGTCATCCGGGCCGCCTCGCGGCCCTGCTCCAGGGTGAGATCGCCGCCGACCTTGCCGCGCATCATCTGGTCGCCCGCGACCGGGCCATGCCCGCCCACGTACACCAGGCCGTCATCGATGACGCAGGGGAGATAGTTGCCGGCGGGCGGAAACGGAGGAGGCAGCTCGATCCCCAGGGAATCCAGCCGGTCAGCGATCGCCATGGCCAGAGTGTAATGACGGCGTGTAATGACGGTGCGTAACGGTGAGGCGCCCGGTCGAGCCGATGCCCCCGCTGCGCCCCAGGCCCGGCATGCCGTTTCCCTAAGCGTGGATCGCGATGAACACTAAAACGATCACCACGAACGCGGCCGCAGCGAGCGCCAGGACGACGCTCGCGACACGGAGGAGGGTCCGTTCCTGGCGTAGCTCTCGCTCCCGCTCCTGCAACGGAACTCTGCGCCTGGGCGGGCGGTAACCGGGGGGAGCATCGTGCAGAAAGATTCCTCTGCCCCGAATCCACTCCTGGCTGCGCCTGCGCGGACCACCGAGCCAGACCATGACGCCTCCCGGCATCTGCTGCCGCAAGCGTACCGCCGCGATGCCTCCATGGGGTCTCCTGCGCGCGCTGTAACCTGCTAGGAGGGCACGAGCGGCGAACGGCCCACCTTTTTCCGGAGAGTCAGGTGTCGCAGACTCGTCACTGCAAGCATTGCTGGGGAGATTGCCTCGGCACCTGTTTGCTGCCCGGCGACGAGGGCCGGTGCATTCACAACATTTCTACGGGGCCACCGCTGCGCGAGTGGCCTCGCCTGATGCGCACGCGCCGCTTCTGGCGCTGGTTCCTTGTGCGGCGATGACCGACCACGTACCGGCCACAATGTCGCTAGGGGCTCCGGCGATTGGATGGCGTGCACCGATCGGCTGCGGCTCCGGCTGCTGCGGGCGCACGACGCCGTTCCGTTGCGCTCAGTGATGGAGCCCGGCTTGGTTGAGGCGGTCGTCGCGCAGACGGGGAATCGCGCCCTGACCCCGTGGGCCATCGTCTTGCGCGATGGGGGCGGGATCGCCGGGTTCTGCGGATTCTTCGTGCGTCCGGTCAAGGGGACCACCATGGGGTACGGGATAGTACCGGAATACCGGGGCCGCGGGCTTGCGACAGAGGCTGCGGCAGCCGTGCTCGATTGGGCCGAACGTAACGGCGTTGACTTCTATTCGAGCGTCCGGCCTCCGAACCCTGCATCGGTGCGTGTGCTTCAAAAGGTCGGAATGCGGCTGGTCGACTCCTACGTCGACGAAGACGGGCCCCGCGACATCTACCGTCGCTAGTCGTGGTCAGGCCCATGGCTGGGTCATCGGCGACCAGCCAGCCTCACGACGAGAACGATCATCGCGGGGCCGCCGATCACCAGGGCAATAATCCCGCTGTCCTCATGACCCGTAAGCAGTCCAACGACCCCCAGCACGCCCAGCACCGAGAACGCGATGAGGCCCCCCGAGTTTCGGATGTTCATCAGCGCTCGCAGTCTCGCTCGGCTCTGTCCCTGACCTTGGGGATCCTGTAATGGGCTCGGCACTGTCACGACGGCTCACCCTTCCTGCAGGTCGTCCTACTACAGTACGTCGTATGACGAGGCCGAAAAACTCTGGCCGTTTGCGTAGAACAACCCGTAGCACTTGTCGCAACAGCGCCAGCCAACCTGGGTTCCTGAGCCCGGCACATAGGCCTGTGCCGTGCCGGTCAGAAGCGGTGCTGTGATGCCCGCGGCAAGGGAATCAGGATCAGGCCTGTGACCAGCCGTTTCATAGTGGATAGCAGCGCTGACCTGCGGGTGCAGGTGTCCGCTAGTGGCCGTGGCTGCCCCTTCGTCACCCTGGCTAATGGCCCGCTAACGGCCCAGATGCCCGCTCAGTCGCCGAGCGCCGTCAAGAGTTCGAGGTCCTTCACGTTGGCGAAGATGCGATCGTGAGCGATAAGAGGGACCTGCAGCCAGAGCGCGGTGGCAGCCACCCAGCGATCCGCCTCATGTTCCTTCTGGCCCAAGCCGTGCCCAGTCCGGACGCACCACGTGCGAAGCGAGGCGTATGCCTCGACAAGATGCGGCCCCGGCCAGACGATCTCGACGCGAGCCGTCTCGTACTCCAGCCGGCGCAGCTTTCGCGGACCCCACCCAGCCAGCCTTGCGCCATACTCCAGCTCAGCGACAGTGACGAAGGAGATGACAGCGGGACGCCCTTCAAGGAACGGGCGATACCGCCCGGCCAGTAAACTCCCGCTGGGAGTCAGGCGCGCAGCGAACACCCCGGTATCGACGACTGCCGGAGCCCGGACGGCAGAGGTCATGCGTCAAGAACAGCAGCGACGAAGAGACGATCCTCGTCCTCAGTGAGGTCATCGATGAGAACGTCCTCGTCAGGCGGCAGAGGCTGCGCAGCAGCGAGCACGTCATCTCTGCTTCGCTCCCGGCTCGGCCCCCGAGGGTCTGACAGCCGTGCTTCCTGCTCCGACATCGCCACCTCCATCCTCCTCCTAGAGTACCCACCGCTACCGACAGGCCTCATACTCCTAGACGGCTGACATCGCCGAGCCTCGGCGGGCGGCGGTGGGCGTGAGCAGCGCATAATGCGTGGGATCGCGGTAGGTCCACTCGCTCCAACGCTGGCCAATGGAGCGGTCTGATGCCAAGGGCTTGCTCGCCGGACCGCGCGGGCGGCGCTTGTGCTGGTCCCTTCTGGATCCTGCTAAACGACCCTGGGCATCTTCTTCAGCCGAGCTTTGGGGCACTGGCCTTGCGGGAGCTGCCGTCGCTGACTGCGTACGACGTCGAGAGCGGGTGACGAGAATCGAACTCGCACTATCAGCTTGGGAATTGGACCGATCGTGACCGTGTACGCTGCCGATCAGGCATCTCGCCTGTCCGGGAGTGACCCTGAATACCCAGTGCTAGCGCGGTGCCAGCCCTGGCTAACTTAGTTGCACGCTAACTGCGCTGCCATCGATGCGGCATGCAGGTCGGCTACCGTCCTATCTATCGTTGCCGTGCGCCTGGCGGGTGATGCCGAGCCGGTCTCCGATCTCGGTCCAGGAGTAGCCCTGGGTGCGCAGGCCCTTGACCGCCTAGGCGATGGCGTCGTCCAGCTCGTCTGCGAGCCTGGCCATGAGGCTGAGTGCGTCGATGTCGCCGTCTGCGACGCGGCGGCTGTAGGCGCGCAGGATGCGCCGGAGGACTTCGGCCAATTTAGTGCGCAGATTCCGTTCCTGGGCAGTGAGCGGCAGATCAAAATCTCGCGCCGCCAGGCATCGCATCCCCAGCGCGCGGCCGTTGACCTGCTCAGACGCCTTTTCCTCCAGATCGCCGACAGGTCCCCATCCCGGGGATATCCCGCAGCTAGCCCTGCGGTGACCTTGGCTGGTGATGCTGCGCAGCGATCGGCATGGGACCGGCCGGGGCCTGCTGCCGCGTCGTGCGGGGAGCTGCCGCGCGGTAAGAGATGCCGGGCGTTTCCCGCTCCTCCTCTTGCTCCAGCTCCTGAAGATGAGCCAGGTCTTCCGGCGGGACAAGACCAGCGACGGGCTCGGAGTGCCGGCTGGGCGGGGGTCATGGCGCGGATGTCGTCGGAGACCCAGGCGGCGTGGCATTCAGGCATCAGGTTGGATCCGGCCGCCGGATCGACCAGACCTTTTGCTGTCCGTAAACGGTGAACCCGAGCCGCTGCAGGATGGGCGATGAGGTTGATTCCCTGGCCTTCACGAGGACGAGTCGTGCGCCGCGAGTTCGTGCCTCTGCCATGCGGGCGTGCACTAGGGCCCGGTAGACCCCGCGGCCACGGAACTCGGGCACCACGGCGGTTCCCCAGAATCGGGCCACATCATTGACTAGCCCATAACCCCCGGCGCCTGCGGGCTTGTTGCCCCAGCAGCCGATGAAGTAACCCTCCGCCAGGCCCGCGTACGTCGCGTCAATGTCGTCCTCTGAGGGTGGCGGATACCCCCAGGCAAGCGCGCTTGTGCGTTCGTATTGCGCAACATCATCTCGTGACCGGACAGGATAGGCTGTCGCACCCCGGGTGCGGGAGACAGCCGGAAGCGGCCGGTCAAGCGGATATCCGCAGATGTCGTATGTCTCGTGCACGCTAGCGCCCAGGTTTGCCACCACCTGGTCCACCCCGGAGGGCACGTACCGCGGGCCGGTTTGCCAATGCACCTTGTCTGCGTGCTGAAGCCACAGCTCGGTGAGTACCTTGGGGACGAGTTCCGCCGCCGTCATCTCTCCCGGCCTGACGCGCATGACCGTGGCAGTGCCGTCCAGCAGGTAATACTCCAGCCAGCCCAGATCGTTGTGAATCGAATGCGCCGGGAACCACGGGGAGATCCATTCAGCGGACGCGCTGAGGACCCGGTCAGGTGACACGGCCAAATCTGCATACCTCTTCGCTGGACGCGGCCTGCCAGGCACGCCCGAGACGCGCAGCGAACACCCCGGTGTCGACGACTGCCGGACCCCGGACGGCAGAGGTCATGCGTCAAGCACAGCAGCGACGAAGAGACGATCCTCGTCTTCAGTGAGGTCATCGATGAGAACGTCCTCGCCAGGAGGCAGAGGCTGCGCAGCAGCGAGCACGTCGTCTCTGCTTCGCTCCCGGCTTGGCCCCAGAGGATCTGGTCTCCGTGCTCCCCGCTCTGACATCGCCACCCCCATCGTGGCCCTAGAGTACTCGCCGCTGCCGACAGGACTCATGCTGATGGACGGTCGGCGTCACCAGGCTCGGCGGGGCGGCCCAGGTCGAGCGTGGCGGCTGACCTGCGGCTTCTTCGTGGAGGACGCTGCGCGGTCCGCTGCAA
>Ga0335075_10004903_pt1 | contig 20844 bp, 15 predicted proteins | sample Lox_Sample_24_FD_206723 | JGI IMG/M metagenome (GOLD analysis project Ga0335075, IMG submission 206723) | Soil microbial communities from Loxahatchee National Wildlife Refuge, Florida, United States - Lox_Sample_2.4 | ecosystem: Environmental > Terrestrial > Soil > Wetlands | place: USA...
ATAGCGGTGATAAGTGCGAACTCACGCCGCCGCCGCCCGCCCGCCCGCCCGGCTGCCGCCGGCGGGCTCGAAGCGGGTCTAACCGCGGCCTCGGAGTGCGGTGATGGTGAGGCTGACGGCCAGCTTGGCGCCGATGCCGAGGTAGACCGCGAGGTTCAGCAGGGGGTTGGCGGAGGGGGCGTCGAAGCGGCGGTAGAAGCGGCCCATGCCGCGGTGGAAGGCGATCTCTTGGCGGGGCGCTCGGCGCCGGCGACTGGAGCCGCCCTTCACGTGGAGGGCCACTGCCGCGGGTTCGTAGAAGACCTTCCAGCCCGCGTCCCAGAAGCGGTGGCACCAGTCGAGGTCCTCCATGTAGAGCCAGTAGCCCTCGTCGAGGAGGCCGACCTCGGCGACCGCCCCGGCGCGGCAGAGCATGAAGGCGCCGTTCACCGCGTCGACCTCGCCCGCCTCGTCCTCACCGAGGTGGGTGGCCCGGTACTGGCCGAGCGTCGCGCTCGCGTCCTCGCCTCGCCCGATCCCGGTGAAGTGGGCGAGCGCCCCGAGCGGGGTGGGGAAGGAGCGCTTGGCGGCGTGGTCGAGCTCCCCGTCCTCGCGGACCAGCTTCGCCCCGACCATGCCGATCGCCGGGTCGGCGGCGAGCCGGGCGAGGCCGGCGTCGAGGGTGCCGTCGTAGACCTCGGTGTCCGGGTTGAGGAGGAGGATCGCGCCCGCCCGGCTCTCCCGCAGCACCAGGTTGTTGGCGGCGGAGAAGCCGACGTTGGCGCACCGCTCGAGCCGAAACTCGGCGAACTCGTGCTCGACCATGTCCGGCGTCCCGTCCGGGCTGCCGCTGTCGACCACGGTGACCCGCATCGTCGCCGTCCGCGGCGGATGCGCGCGAAGGCTCGCGAGGCAGCGGCGCAGCAGCGCTTCGGCCCCGTGGCTGACGATCACTACCTCGAGGTCCATCAACGTCAGTCCAGATCGATCGGACGGTCGGTAGGGACGTAGGCCCATCCGAGCACGCCGTCGGTGAGGTAGCCGCGGGCCAGCGCCGCTTCCGGGCGGCCGGTGACCAGCTGGTCACCGGTGACCGGATGGGTCGTGCTGAACAGCGGGAAGTAGCCGGCGGCGCCGGAGTTGCGGAGCCAGCCCAATGGATCGCCGACGTCATCGCTCTGGCCGCGCTCACTGTGTCGCAGCAACCGGGTGGCCCGCGTGGCGACACCGCCTCCCCCTTCCTCGGCAACCCAGCCGGCGATCCGCTTCGGGTTGCGGCTCGGTCGGCCCGGAGCGGCGAGGTCGCTCACCAGGCGATCGTCGGAGCGTCTGCGCAAGGCCACCAGGCCCTCGCCGGGTCGCGGGTAGAGATTGCCCAGGAAGGTGCCCTCGGTGCCGGTCCCGTAGCGATGCCCGTGGCCGCCCGGCCCGTCGAGCCGGCGTAGGCCGATCGCCCGCCAGGGACCCAGATGGTGGGCGATTTCCTGCGGGTTCAGCGGCAGCGGCTCGACCCAGCCGAGCTCGCCGAGGGGCTGGGCGATCGCGTAGAGGGGGTCGCGCTCGCCCGCCACCATCACCAGTTCGCCGCCGTCGGGCATCGCGCGCAGCTCGAGGCGGTCGAGCAGCGGCAGCGGCTGCTGATCGACGTAGCCGAGCGGATGCCTGTCGCCACCGAGCGTCCCCTGCTCGTCGGTGAGGGCGAAGCTGTGGTCGGCGTAGACCAGGCGCCGCAGGCCGGGCGCGGCATCGCGGTGGATCGCGCCGAGGATGAACTCGAGGATGTAGCCCGGGGGTGCGCCCAGGTGGTCGGCGACCATCCGGTGCGAGCCGTCGGTGGCGATGTGGCGGCAGAGGAACTTCGTCGCCGGCGGCGTCCAGCCTTCCTCCGCGGACCAGCGGCGGATGCCGCGATGTTCCTGCTCGGGCAGTCGCGGCGGCTGGTGAGCGATCAGATCGCGGGTGGCGAACTCGGAGCGGTCGAGGGCCGGGTCGAAGTCGAGACGGATCGAGGCGCGCTCGGAAGTCGGCCCCGGCGACGGCTTCGCCCGGGCCGGGGCGGTCCGCCACTCGACGTTTTTGGTCGGCTGCAGCTCGAGCAGCAGGTCGGCGAGCAATTCTCCCTCCCCGATCAGGTCGAGTCGCGGGAGCTTGTAGGCGGCGTGGCGTTCCAGCGCGAAGCCGACCGGCCGCGCCTGCCGGCGTTCCTCCTCCTCCAGCAACGAGAGCGCGGAGGGCCCGGGCTCAGACGGCACCGCGAAGGCGACGCCGTGGGTGCTGCGCCTCGAGTCGAAGCCGACGATCAGCCGCTCGACGAAGATCGGGTTGGCAAGTGCCGCGGCCGCACCCGGGGTCAGGACGCAGAGCCAGCGGCCACGCGCCTCGTCGAGCGCCGTCTGCAGCCAGCCGGCCGGGGAGTCGTCGGCGTCGCCGACGACCCGTACCCGCGGGCTGATCGACGAGCTTGCCAGCAACTCGAAGTCGGCACAGGTCTGTGACTCGATTCCGGCCAGATCCTCGGTCTGCCAGCTCTCCTCACCGTCGAGCAGCAGGATGGAGACGGCCGGTGCCCAGGCGACCTTGATCTCGGTCGCGGCGTCATAGAGAACCGCGTGGCGCTTGCGCACCAGATCGTGGAACTGGTGGGGCCCGTAGTCGATCGCGTTGACCCGGCTGAAGCCAAGACGGCGATAGAGAAAGGTCGGCCCGGCGGCGTGGATGCCGTACACGCCACGACCGCCAAGCTGCAGGATCAGGTCCCAGTCCTCGTGCCCGACGACGATCTCCTCGGGGTACCGGACCCCGCCCTCGTCGAAGACGCGGCGGTCGAACAAGGCCGGAGCGGGGCAGTAGTTCTCGACCATCAACAGCCAGAGGTTGTAGGCGGGCATGCGCACGAAGTCGTCGCGGTTGCCGAAATGACGGACGTGTGGATAGACGAACCCGACATTCTCCGGCGCCGTCTCGAGCTGGCCGACCATGAGCTCGACCGCGTCCGGGAGCAGTTTGTCGTCGGCGTCGATCGGCAGCACGTAGTTGGTGTCGAGAACCTCGAGCGCACGGTTGCGGGCCGCGCTCGGCCCGAGGTTCGACTCCTGGCGCAGCACCTCGATCGCCGGATCCCGGTCGAGGGCGGCCAACGCCGCGATCGTCTCCGGGTCGTCGGAGCCGTCGTCGACGACGACCACCCGGCTCGGGGCCAGCGTCTGCGACTTGATCGACTCGATGCAATCGGCGATGAACACCCCATGGCGGAAGCACGGGACGATGATCCCGACGCTGCGCTCCGGCGTCGGCGTGCGCGGCAGCCGGAGCGGCCCCGGCTCGGGTCCGGCGCCGGAGATGCCGGTCGCGGCGGCTTCCTCGCCCTCGAAGAGCTCGTCCGCCCGCCAGCGACTGCTGGCGGGCCGTGCCTCGAGCAGCCGTCCGTAGAGCGCCGCGTGGGCCCGGGCCGAATCCGGTCCGGGGGCGATGACCTCGATCCGACTCGGCGGGATGAACTGCGATACCAGCGCGTCCTTGACCTGCTCGTCGGCGACCGAGAAGGCGTCGATGAGATTGCCGTAGCGCCGCCCGACGTAGGTTTCATAGCCGGTCTTGGCGGGCTCGGGGGAGAGCATCCGCGCGACGACCACCGGTGGCTTCCGCAGGCAGGCGATATCGGGCAGAAGGTCGAACCCGAGGCGCGAGTCGAGGATGTGGACGACGCCGATCCCACGGCTCTCGATGAACCCGAGGATGAACTCGGGCATCCCCCCACCCGGCATGAGGTCGGGCAGGTCCCAGACCTCGCACGCCTCCGCCTCGATCGCGCGCAGGGCCCGGTTGGGGGCCGGTTGGGTGGTGATCAGGTGGGTCGGCCAACGCTCCCGGTCGAGGTTCTCCAGCCACGCGCCCACGTCTTCGCCCGCACCGTCCTTTTCGATCTGCGCCGCGAGCAGGAGCGCGGGTACCGGGTCTTGGATCATCGACCGATGATATGAATCCGCCCCCGCGGCGAGCGCCCGGTGCTCATTCGGAACTCCCTATGCACAACGGCAAAAAAGTCAGCGTCGTATTCCCCGCCTACAACGAGAAAGAGGGGATCGCCCACGCGGTCGAGTCGTTCGGCGGGCTGGAGGTCGTCGACGAGGTCGTCGTCGTCGACAACAACTCGCGCGACGACACGGCCGAGCTGGCCCGCGCGGCCGGCGCCCGGGTGGTGACCGAGGCCCGGCAGGGATACGGCTTCGCGCTGCGACGCGGTCTCGCCGAGGCGGAGGGAGACCTGATCGTGATGGCCGAGCCCGACGGCACCTTCATCGCCGCCGACGTCCACAAGCTGCTCGCCTATTCCGACGATGCCGAGATGGTGCTCGGCACGCGTACCACCCGCGAGCTGATCTTCAGCGGCGCCAACATGGGCCGCTGGAATCGTTGGGGCAACTGGGCCCTGGCAAAGCTCCAGCAGCTGCTCTTCAACACCTCTTCACTCAGCGACTGCGGCTGCACCATGCGGCTGATCCACCGGCACGCCCTCGACCGCTTCCTCGACCGGTTGACGGTCGGCAAGTCACACTTCCTGCCGGAGATGGTGATCCTCGCCGAGACCACCGGCACGACGATCCTCGAGGTCCCGGTCACCTACCGCGAGCGGCGGGGCTCCTCGAAGATCACCGGCGACCCCCGCGGGATCCTCGAAGTGGGCCTGCGGATGTTCCAGCTGATCGTCACCTACCGGGTCACCGGGCACGCGCCGCGCTGAGCGGCGAAGGCGAGGCGTCGCGCGCTGCCCCGCGCTCAGACGCTGACGACCGCGACGTTGTGGGCCGCGATGCGGTTCAGCAGGGGCACGCGCTCCAGCACCGCCTCGATCCGTCCGACCGCCGGCACCGCCCACCTCGGGGTGAAGTCAGGCATGAAGGTCATCCGCCGCAGGGTCACCTGGCGGGCCGGCGTGCGGTGCAGCTCGTCCATGATCAGCGAGGCGGGGACGAGCACCTCGTCGCCTTGGTCCTGGGGCAGCCGCGCCATGAGCAATTTCCAGTAAGGGTTGTTCGGGTTGTGGTCCCAGACCACCGCCGACCCGCCCGGTCTGGTGACTCGGACGATCTCGCGCAGGGTGGCGCGGACCAGCTCCGGATCGATCAGGTGGTGGAGGACGGCGAAGGTGACGACGAGATCGAAGCTGTCGTCGGCGAACGGCATCTCGCCGCTCGACCCCTCGACCACGTCGAGGCCGCGCTCGCGCGCCTCCTCGAGCATCCCGGCCGAGATGTCGATCCCGGTCAGCTCGTAGCCGGGTGCCGACATCGATTCGAGGAAGCGACCCGTCCCGCAGCCGACGTCGAGCACCTTGCCGCTCGAGACGAGCGCCCGCGAGAAGGCGACGCGCCGCGCCGTCAGGTGGGCCATCACGTGGTCGGGGAGGCTCTCGTCGTACTCCTCGGCGACCCCGTCGAAGTGTTTGTCCTGCCGCTGCACCCGAGGCACCCTACCCAAGCGACCACCGCGCATCGGCGCGACGTCACCCACTAGCATCCGCGTCGATGCCGCGCAGCCTTGTCACGGGAGGAGCCGGGTTCATGGGCGCTCACCTCGTCCGTGAGCTGCTCGCGCAGGGTGACGAGGTGGTCGCGCTCGACGATCTCAGCGGTGGCTTCCGCTCCAACGTCGACCCCGACGCCGACTTCGTCGAGGCGTCGGTCGGAGACGCCGAGGCGATCGAAGCCCTTTTCGCCGCCAAGCGCTTCGATCGGGTCTACCACCTGGGCGCCTATGCCGCCGAGGGTCTGAGCCATTTCATCAAGCGGTTCAACTACGCCAACAACGTGATCGGGTCGGTGACGTTGATCAACGCCGCCGTCAACCACGGCGTCGACTGCTTCGTCTTCACCTCGTCGATCGCCGTCTACGGCGCCGGCCAGACGCCGATGATCGAGTCGATGACGCCGCAGCCGGAGGATTCCTACGGGATCGCCAAGCGCGCGGTCGAGCTCGAGCTCTTTGCGTCACACGAGATGTTCGACCTCGACTTCGTCGTCTTCCGCCCGCACAACGTCTACGGCGAGCTGCAGAACATCGGCGACCGCTATCGCAACGTCCTGGGCATCTTCATCAACCAGATCATGCGCGGCGAACCGCTGTCGATCTTCGGCGACGGCTCCCAGACCCGTGCCTTCACCTACGTCTCCGACGTCGTCCGGCCGATTGCCGCGGCGCCTGACACCGATGGGGCGCGTTGTGAGGTCTTCAACGTCGGTGCCGACCAGCCGTGGTCGGTCAACGATCTGGCCGACCTCGTCCGCCAGGAGATGGGGGTTCCCGATCATCCGATCAACCATCTCGAGGCTCGCAACGAGGTCGTCGACGCCTTCTCCGACCACTCGAAGCTCGCCGGTGTCTTCGGCGAGGTCGAGCCGGTGCCTCTGCGGCAGGGCCTGCATCGCATGTGTGAGTGGGCCAAGGCCGAGGGCCCGCGGCAGACCACGCCTTTCGCCGGGATCGAGATCGAGAAGAACCTGCCGCCCAGCTGGCGGCCCGCCTAGGAACTACACGCCTAGCGGCAGCTCTTGGTCCGGTAGGCCGCCGAGGCGGTGGCGAACGCTTCCCGTTTGAGGAAGCAACGGTTGAGGACTTCTTCGGTGAGCGGGCCGATCGGCGGTCCGAACGAGTCGCGGGCGAAGACGGTGATCCGCGGGTCGTCGCGGATCGCTTCGGCCTCCAGGGCGTCGCCCCGCGCGAACCCTTCTTCACCCCAGATGACGTAGGAGTGCAGGTAGTAGTCGAGGTCCTTCGGGCCGACCACTATGTCGTCAGGTTTGGTCGCCGCGTTGATGTTGTCGCCGAGCGCGACGAATTCGTTGGTGTCCGGGGTCGGGTAGAGCGGCGAGGTGTTGGCTCGATAGCTGTGGATCGATTGGGCGACGAAGAGGATCGCCAGCACGACGATGACGCCGGCGCCGAAGCCCCGCCTGCCGCCCAGCAGCCAGGCCATGCCCATCGCCGCGCCGGAGATTGCCGCGATGCCCAGCTCGTGGTCCCAGGTGCCGTAGTGGACGTTGAATTCGGCGAGGTGGGTGATCTGATCGCCGATCAGCGCCGCGGCGATCACCCCGAGCCCTGCCGCGACCGGCCAGATCACCCAGCGTCGCTGCTCCGGGGTCGGCCGGCGCAGCAACATCCAGGTGATCGGCAGGATCAGGGCGACGAGGGCCGGGAAGCAGTACTTGCCCTGGAAGGTCCCGTCGGTGGGGGAGAGCAAGACGTAGGTGACGAGCACGCCGAGGGCGAAGAGATAAGGCAGGTCGAGGGGCCTGAGCTTCCAGCTGCCGAGGAAGTTCCGCAGGAGGTCGACCAGGTAGACCGCCGCGAGGATCAGCAGGGCGAGCCCGAACCAGCGCAGGTGCCAGTGGACCGCGTGGTCGACGACCAGCCATTCCGAGAAGAGGCGGTTGCTCTTCTGTTCGAAGGTGACTTCGAAGGTGTAGGAGAACGGGATCCCCGTCGCGGCGCACCAAAGTGCGTAGGTGCCGAAGAAGAGCCCGGCTCCGGCGCCGATGAAGGCGACGGCCTCGACCACCGCGCGGCGGATCGGACGGCGGGCCAGCACCCACCAGACGGCAAGCACCCCGACCAGGACGATCGCCGTCGTCAGCTTGGTCCAGCAGACGAGCGCGATGGCCACCGCCAGCACGGTCACCTGCCACGGCCCTAACGCCTCTTTTCGCTTGGCATAGCGGATCGCGAGCCATATCGCCAGCATCAGGATCGGCGCGTACACCTGGGTGTCGATGTCGAGGAACGTGCTGCCCTGGATCCCGAACGGGTTGATCAGCAGCAGGATCGCCGCCACGCCACCGATCACCTGCCAGCGTTTCGTCACCTCGCGCGCGATCAGCAGGATCAGGACGGCCGCGAGGAGCAGGCCGACGATGCCGACGATGCGCAGCCGGTAGGGCGAATGGGTGCCCACGAACGCCATCGACACCGCCGCGGTGTAGAGGTAGAGCGGCGGGTGCCAGGCGCCGATCAGCGGTGACGTTTCCTGCTTCCATTCGCTGTTCAAGCGGATCACGTGGCTCTGGTCGGCGGCGATCTCGGGCTTCCCCGTTTCGTAGATCGCCTTTGCCATCGGCGGCCATTCGCTCTCCTCGATCCGGATCGGCTCTTTGGCGAAATGCACCGCGTTGACGAGGTAGAAGGCGAGCGCGATCGTCCCGGCGAGGTAGAGCCAGCGAGGAGCGCCTTTCCAGCGTCCGGCGAGGAAGCGGGCGCAGGAGCGCAGGCTGTTGCGAACGGCGTCCAAGGTCGCGGGGAGGCTAGTAGGCGCCTTCGCCGCGCATGATCGCGCGGGGCGTCCGCATCAGGATCTGCAGGTCGGTGAGCAGCGAGAGGTTGTCGAGGTAGTCGCGCTCCATCGCCAGGCGCTCCTCGAAGGTGAGGTCGCCGCGGCCGTAGACCTGCATCGGCCCGGTCAGCCCGGGCTTGATCGCCAGCCGGCCGCGCTGGCGCTCGTCGTAGAGGGCGACGACGGCGACCTCCTCGGGCCGCGGGCCGACCAGCGACATCTCGCCGCGCAGCACGTTGATCAGCTGCGGCAGCTCGTCGATCGAGGTCCGCCGCAGCAGCTTGCCCACCCGGGTCACCCGCGGGTCGTCGGGGATCTTGAAGGCGGGCTCGTCGAGCTTCGAGAGGTCGATCAACTCGCCCAGCCGGTCTTCGGCGTCGGCGACCATGGTGCGGAACTTCAGCACCGTGAACGGCACCCCGTCCTTGCCCGCCCGCCGCTGGCGGAAGAAGACCGGACGGCCGGAGTCGACCAGGATCGCGATCGCGCCGAGGAGCAGGAGCGGCGAGGCGACGATCAGGGCGAGGCCGGAGACGAAGACGTCCATCGCCCGCTTCATCGCCTGGGTCGAGCGCGGCGGATCGGAGAAGCGGAAATCGAGCACCGGCAGCTCGGCGAGGCGGTTGAGCTCGATGCCGGGGCCGAGCAGGCCGTAGTGCTGGGGCAGGAAGGTGAGGGCGAGGCCGGCCTTCTTGCACTCCTCGATCAGCCGCTCGGCGGCGAGCTCGCTCATCTGCTGTTGGGTGACGACGACGCGTTCGATGCCGGCGATCGCGGCGACCTCGGAGATGTCCGTGAGATCGCCCAGGCGGGGCAGCTCGGCGGAGTCCTCCTCGCCGCCGGCGGAGAGGTAGCCGACCAGCTGGAGCCGCGTCTCGGGATGGGTGACGACGCGGCGGGCGACGGTGTCGACGGTGGTCGGAGGACCGATCACGATGCCGAGCGCGGGCGGCGTCGCGTGGTGCCAGACCCAGCGCGACAGCCCGCGCAGGACGAAGCTCCCGATCAGGGCGCCGAGGCCCACCGCGATCGCGCTCTTCGGCGAGAGCGGGCCGACCGGGCTGATCGCCAGGAGGCCGTCCAGCACCAGCGTGCCCAGCACGCTCGCCGAGACCAGCGAGGGCACCTCGTCGAGGGTCGAGTGGCGGATCCGCCGGTGGTCGTGGTCGTAGAGCCCGTGCAGCTTGACCACGAGGATCCAGGCGGGGCTGAAGAGGATCGCCCAGAAGAGGTCGGCGACGTCGGTCGAGGAGGTCGCCGCGGTGACCACGAAGAGGGCGACGAGCAGCGCCGTCCAGTCGCCCAGCGCCAGCAGGCGCCGCAGCATCGCGCCGCGCCGCCGCGACCCTTCCGGGCCGCTAAGCCCGAGTCGGTCGACGGCGCGCACCGACATCGCCGGCCGCCTCCCCCGGTCCTCCGAGCGGCGCTCGGCGGGGACCTTCTCGGTGTTCGGCGTGCGGGTCATTCGCAACCTTCAAACCCTTCGGAGAGACAAGTTTCGAGTGGGTTGAGTCTTTTTGCTTCTTCGAGGTCGGCATGGGCGGCTTCGTTCTGCCCCGCTTTGTGCTCGGCTCGGGCGCGCAGGAAGTACAGGCTCCAGTTTCGATCCTCGCGGTCGATCGCCTCTCCGAACCGGTGAATCGCCTCCGCATATTCCCCTTTTGCTTCGGCGAGGAGGCCGAGCTGGCGATACGGGGTCGCCGCCCAGGGCTCGATCGAGCGGGCGCTCTCGGCGTGGCTGACCGCGTTTTCGACTTCGCCGCGCAGGATCGCCGCGGTCGACTGGTCGATCTCGCGGTCGACCAGCAGCGGGCCGATCAGCGCCAGCATCGTCAGCCAGGCGACCGCGAGCCCGGCGATCGCCAGGCCGAAGCGACGCCGGTCGGGGGGCGGTTCCTCGATGCCCGCCCGCGCCCGGGCGAAGGCCCCGGCCCGCCAGATCTGCGAGCAGCGCGCCGCGACCAGGGCGGCGGTGGCGAGGAAGAAGACCGAGCCGACGACGGCGATCTGCCAGAACCAGTCGAAGGCGGCGCCGAGCGCGAAGGCGAGGCTGACGCTGAGCAGGACGGCGTAGAGCTCCCGTTGTCGTCCGCTCGCCGCCCGCCAGGCCAGGAAGCCGACCCCGAGCAGGAACAGGACCATGGCGACGACGAGGACGCCGCCGAGGATGCCGAGCTCGGCCAGCGGCTGCAGGTAGAGCGAGTGCGCGTCGCGGACCGGCATCGCAAGCGGCCGGTGCTGGTTCCAGGAGAACTGGTAGGTGCCGGCGCCCTGGCCGAGCAGCGGTTCTTCGCCGAAGGCCTTCAGCGCGACTTCCCAGAACTGGACCCGACCGCCGCTCGAGACTTCGCCGAAGTGTTCGCCCGGGCGGGCGGAGACGACGAGGTCGGCGCTGGTGAAGCGGTCCCAGGCGCGGGCGCCGAAGGCGACCCCGAAGACGACGAGGAGGACGAGGACGGCGATGCCGATCCCGCGCAGGACGCGCCGGTCGCGGGAGATCTCGAGCAGCCTGGCGACCGGGGCGGGGCGCTCGCGCTCGGCCCGCCGCAGGGCCCAGAAGAGGAGCAGTGCGAGGGCCGCCCCGGCGAGGATCAGGAGCAGGGTGACGAGCCCCTGTTCGACCAGCCCCGGTTCGTCGACGTTGTTGGCGATCTGGTTGTGGGCACCGACGTAGAGGACCGCCGGGACCGTGCCGAGCACGCCGCAGAGCATCGTCACCAGCATCCACAGCCGGTCGGGGCTGAGCGCCAGCAGCAGGGCGACGCAGACGACCAGGACGAGGATCCCGCCGCGCGAGTAGGTCAGGTAGAGGGCGAGCAGGATCGGCGGGATCGCGGCGGCCGCGAACCAGCGCAGCCAGGGCACCAGCGAGCGCCGCGACATCCACAGCCCGAACACCGTCGCCATCGCGCCGAAGAGCCCGATCGCGTTCCAGTAGCCGAGCGGGTACCGGAGCCGCGACCCGTTGACCCGTTCGTGCGAGATGTCGAATACGTGCGGCAGCAGGCGGCTCGCCAGGGCCAGCAAGACGACGCCCGCGATCGCGATCGCGATGCCTTCACCGAAACGTTGGCGCCTTTGGTCGGTTTGGGCGAGGAGGAAGGCGGCAAGGAAGACCCCGAGGTACACCAGGACGCGGTCGGCCTCGGCCACGCTCAACTCGACAGAACCGGACCAGAGAGATGAGATCGCAGACCAAATCGCAAGACCGAGGATCAGCCCACTCGCCCAGTAGAACGGCTTTCCGAGGATCGCCCGCCCGGCGGCTCCGAGGACCAGAAGGGCCACCACGACCAGCCACACGATCAGCCCGGCGACGTGGCGATCGCTCAGTTCGTAGCCGCCTCCGGCCAGCGAGAGACCCCCGATCAGGGCGATCGGAGCGAGGAACGCCGCGGATTCCTCTAACCTTGCGCGGAATGCGAGGTGCCCCCCGCCACTCGGCCCGCTCCTTCTTCGTGCTTCCGCTATTGCTTGCTCTGCTGGCATTGGTAGTCGTTCCGGTGTTCGCTCAGGCTGCCGAAATTCCCCAGTACGAAACTGAAGAAACTGAATCTTTCACGGTCCCGAACAAGGAAAAGAAGCCTAAGCACCAGGTCAGCCATTCCAAGGAATCAACCAACCCGAAGGCCAAGGGTTCCGAAGCCGAAGTCGAAAAGAAGTCTGGCGAAGGCGAATCGGAAGAATCGCAGACCGGCAAGAACGGCACCGGCGCCGCCGGCAACGGCGGGAACGGGAACGGCGGCAACGCGGGCGGCGAAGGCGCGAAGCCGCCGAACGGCAACTCCGGCGCCGAAAACGAGCTTGGCAACTCCAAGGAAGTCTCCCCCGGCGGCAATGCTTCCGGGGCACCCGCCTCCCACAGCAGTGGCAGCTCCTCGCCGGTTGTGCCGATCCTGATCGCGGTAGCCGTCCTCGCGGCGATCTCGATCGGCGTGGTGCTCTATCGCCAGCGTAAGCAGGGCCAGGGACCCGGCGGCTCCGACGGTCGCGTGTCCTCGTCCAACGCGAGCTAGACCCCAACACAATGGAGAGAGCGATGCTTGAGATCAGCAGGAAGACGCGCGCCCTGACGGCCGTGTTGGCGGTGGTCGTCGCGTTCGGCGTCCTCGCCGCGAGCGCCGCGGCGCTGCCCGCCAAGTTCTTCGGCGTGGTGCCCCAGTCGGTGCTCAGCCAGGAACAGTTCGACACCCTCCAACAGGGGGGAGTGAAGTCGATGCGGGTGTCGCTCGCCTGGGGCGCGGTGCAGCAGAAGCGCGGGGGCGCCTACGAATGGGGCAGCTTCGACCCGCTGGTCGAACGGGCCGCCAAGAGCGGCATCGAACTGCTTCCGTTCGTGATCGGCACGCCTGCCTGGGCGGTCCCCAACGCGACGGTGCCCGGCACCGGCGGCGCCGTGGCGCCGGCCCATCTGCCCGCCGGCGGCACCGCCGCGTCGGCCTGGAGCGCCTTCCTCAAAGCGGCGGTCGCCCGCTACGGGGCGGGGGGCACCTTCTGGTCGGAAAACCCGCTGGTGCCGCAGGTGCCGGTGAAGGCCTGGCAGATCTGGAACGAGCCGAACTTCAAGTACTTCGTCGCCAAGCCGAACCCGACCGAATACGGGAAGCTGGTGAAGATCTCCTCGGCGGCGATCAAGTCGGTCGACCCGAGCGCGCAGGTGGTGCTCGCCGGGCTCTTCTCCAAGCCCGCCGGCGCCCGTCGCCTGCGGGAAAACGGCTCGGTCGCCAACAAGACCAGCCCCAACTGGTTCGCCTCCTACTTCCTCGAACGGATGTACAAGACGAACCCGGGGATCAAATCCCGCTTCCAGGGCGTCGCGCTGCACCCGTACGTGGCGCGCTACCGGCAGCTGCCGGCGGAGATCGAAGAAGTCCGCCGGGTCCTGACGCGGGCCGGCGACGGCTCCAAGCCCCTCTGGATCACCGAGCTCGGCTGGAGCTCCGAACCCCCGCAGGGCCCCTCGAACGTCTTCGCGGTCGGCGCCTCGGGGCAGGCGCGGGAACTGAAGGGCGCCTTCACGCTGCTGAAGCAGGACCAGGCGAAATATCGGATCCAGCACGTCTACTGGTTCTCGGTCGACGACGCCCCGGAAACCTGCAATTTCTGCAACGGCTCCGGCCTGTTCAAGAAAGGCTTCGTGCCGAAGAAGTCCTGGGCCGAATTCGTCAAGTTCACCGGCGGCACCGCCTAACCCCGCGCCCCCCCACGTCGACGGGACGAAAACTCAAGCCATAGTTGAGTTTTCGTCCCCTCGACGCCGTGGCCCGGCGGGGGAGGTGCGTAAGATCGATGGGTTGGCGACTCGATCGAAACAGGGCACCGGAAGTGACCCGCTGGCGCCGTTCTCGGCGCCGGTAAGGCGCTGGTTCGAGGCTTCCTTCGCGGGGCCGACGCCCGCGCAGGCGGGCGGCTGGGAGGCGATCTCGGGCGGCGACAACGCGCTGATCTGCGCGCCCACCGGCTCGGGCAAGACGCTCGCCAGCTTCCTCTGGGGGATCGACCGCCTCGCCCGCGAGCCCGAGCTGGGCACGGGGGTGAAGCTGGTCTACATCTCGCCGCTGAAAGCGCTCTCCTACGACATCGAGCGCAACCTCCGCGCGCCGCTGCGCGGCATCGGCGCCGACATCGCGGTGGGCCTGCGCACCGGGGACACCTCGCAGAAAGACCGCCGGGCGATGGCCAAGACGCCGCCCGACATCCTCATCACCACCCCCGAGTCGCTCTACCTGATGATGAGCAGCAGCGTCCGCGAGATCCTGACCGGCGTCGAGGCGGTGATCGTCGACGAGATCCACGCCGTCGCGCAGACGAAGCGGGGCTCGCACCTCGCCTTGACCCTGGAGCGCCTCGACCACCTGGTCCGCACCTGCGGCGGGGACGGGCCCGAGGGCGACCCGTCGGGAGCAGCTGCCGGTGGTCCCGGCGAGTCGCCCGCGGTCCAGCGCATCGGGCTGTCCGCGACGCAGCGGCCCCTGGAGCGCATCGCCCAGTTCCTCGTCGGCCCCAAGAGGCAGTGCAAGATCGTCGACGCGGGGACGCGCAAAGACCTCGACGTCGAGATCGTCGTCCCGGTCGAGAACATGGCCGACCCCGGCGCCCCCGCCTACCCGTCGGAGGAAGGGACCGCGCAGCCCTCCGAAATCGAGCCCAGCGCCCACGTCCGCTCGATCTGGCCGGCGATCTACCCGGAGCTGCTGCGCCTGGTCCAGGAGCACACCTCGACGATCATCTTCGTCAACAACCGGAGGGCCGCCGAGCGCCTCGCCAAGCGCCTGAACGAGCTGGCAAACGGCGAAGGCGAGCAGGAGCTCCCCGCGACCGAGCACGGCGGTCACGAGGCGGCGGAGCGCACGCGCCACGAGGACACCGGCGAGCCGCTCGGGCAGATCGAAATTGCCCGTGCCCACCACGGGTCCCTCTCCCACGAGGAGCGGACCTTGGTCGAGGAGATGCTCAAGTCAGGCGAGCTGCCCTGCCTGGTCGCGACCTCCTCGCTCGAGCTCGGCATCGACATGGGGGCGGTCGACCTGGTGATCCAGGTCGAGTCGCCGAAGTCGGTGACCCGCGGGCTGCAGCGGATCGGCCGCGCCGGGCACGGCATCGGCGAGACCTCGAAAGGGCGGATCTTCCCCAAATATCGGGGGGACCTGCTGGAGTGCGCGGTGGTCGCGCGGCGGATGCGCGAGGGCGAGATCGAGGAGACGACGATCCCGCAGAACCCGCTCGACGTGCTCGCCCAGCACCTGGTCTCGATGGCGGCGCTGGACGAGTGGCGGGTCGACGAGGTCGAGAGCGTGGTCACCGCCACCGAGTCCTTCCACGACCTCTCCCGCGAGCAGCTCGAGAACGTGCTCGACATGCTCGACGGCCGCTATCCGTCGGACCGCTTCGCCGAGCTGCGGCCGCGGATCGTCTGGGACCGGATGGAGGGGACGATCCACGGCCGCAAAGGGGCGCGCCAGCTGGTCGTCACCAACGCCGGGACGATCCCCGACCGCGGCCTCTACGGCGTCCACCTGCCGGACGGCCGCCGGGTCGGGGAGCTCGACGAGGAGATGGTCTACGAGGCGCGGCCGGGGCAGACCTTCCTGCTCGGCGCCTCGACCTGGCGGATCGAGGAAATCACCCGCGACCGGGTGATCGTCACCCCGGCTCCGGGCGCTCCCGGCGCGGTGCCGTTCTGGCGCGGCGACGGGATCGGCCGGCCGGCCGAGCTGGGGCGGGCGATCGGCGCCTTCGCCCGCGAGGCGGTCTCGCGCGAGCCCGCCGACCTCGCCAAGGACTACGACCTCGATGCGCGCGCCGCCGACAACCTGGTCACCTACCTGCGCGAACAGCAGGACGCGACCCGGGTCGTCCCCTCCGACCAGACGATCGTGGTCGAGCGCTTCCGCGACGAGATCGGCGATTGGCGCCTCTGCGTCCTCAGCCCCTACGGGGGCCGCGTGCACGCCGCCTGGGGGCTCGCCCTGGCGGGCAAGATCCGCGGCGAGCTCGACTACGAGGCGGACGCGATCTGGTCCGACGACGGGATCGTCATCCACCTTCCCGACGCCGACGAGCCGCCGCCCGCCGACCTGGTGCTGGTCGACCCGGCCGAGCTCGAGGACCTGATCGTCGGCGAGCTCTCCGGCTCGGCCCTGTTCGGCGCCCGCTTCCGCGAGAACGCCTCGCGCTCGCTGCTGATCCCGCGCGCCTACCCGGGCAAACGCACGCCGCTCTGGCAGCAGCGGCTCAAATCGCAGTCGCTGCTCGAAGTGGCGCGGGACTTCCCCCGCTTCCCGGTGATCCTCGAGACCTACCGCGAGTGCCTCCAGGACGTGCTCGACCTGCCCGCCCTCGCCGAGCTGCTGGAAAAGCTGCACGCGCGCTCGCTCTCCCTGGTCGAGGTGGAGACGCCGACCGCCTCGCCCTTCGCCTCCTCGCTCCTCTTCGACTACGTCGCCACCTACATGTATGAGGGCGACACGCCGAACGCCGAGCGCCGCGCCGCCGCCCTCGCCCTCGATCGCGACCTGCTGCGCGAGCTGCTCGGCCAGGAGGAGCTGCGCGAGCTGATCGACCCGGAGGCGCTGGAGGAAGTCGAAGCGCAGCTCCAGCACCGCACCGAGGCGGGCCAGGCGGGCGACCGCGACGCGCTCCAGCAGCTGCTGCGCAACATCGGCGACCTGACCACCGCGGAGGCGGCCGAGCGGGTCGCGGCGGGCTACTCGGCGCAGTCGATGCTGGAGAAGCTGGCCGGGGAGCGGCGGATCGCGAAGGTGCGGATCGCCGGCGAGGAGCGCTGGATCGCCGCCGAGGACGCCGGGCTCTACCGCGACGCGCTCGGCGTGCCGCCGCCGCCCGGGTTGCCGGAGACGTTCCTCGAGGACCACCCGGACGCGATGCGGGCGCTCGTCCGTCGCTACGCCCGCACCCACGGCCCGTTCCCGACCGGGCAGCTGACGGGGCGCTACGGCGTCGACCCCGGCCCGGCGCTGCGCGAGCTGGAGGCCGAAGGGGCGCTGGTCCGCGGTGAGCTCCTGCCCGGGGGGACCGAGCGCGAGTGGTGCGATTCCGACGTCCTGCGCCGGGTCCGGCGGGCCTCGCTGGCGCGGCTGCGCAAGGAGGTCGAGGCGGCCGACCGCACCGAGCTGGCCCGCTTCCTGCCCAGCTGGCAGAACGTCGACGCCTTCCGCCCGGCGGGCGCCGGCCCGGACCGCCTGCGCGAGGCCCTGGTGCCGCTGCAGGGCGTGGCGCTGACGCCGAAGGTGTGGGAGCGCGACGTCTTGCCGCGGCGGCTCGGCGCCTACTCGCCGAACTGGCTCGACCAGCTCTGCACCAGCGGCGAGCTGATCTGGATCGGGGCCGGGTCGCTGGGGCGCAGCGACGGTCGCGTCGCCCTCTACTTCCGCGAGGACGTCCGCCTCGCCGGGCCGCCGCCCGCCAACGGCAAGCTGGAGGTCCCGCAGGGGGAGGTCGCCGACGCGATCCGCGAGCGGCTCGCCGCCGGGCCGTCCTTCTGGCTCGACCTGGTCGCCGACATCGAGCAGCCCGCCGAGGACCTCCACAACGCGCTCTGGGACCTCGCCTGGTCGGGCGAGGTGACCAACGACGCCTTCTCACCGCTGCGGGCGCCGCGCCTGCGGGCGGTCCCGCAGACCGAACGGGCCGGGCGCCGCTTCGCCCGCCGCCGCTCCAGCACCGGCGCCGCCGTGCAGGGCCGTTGGTCGCTGACCGCACCGATCTTCGCCGGCGCCCCCGGGCCCGGCGCCCGCCTGCGGGCCCAGGCCGAGCTGATGATGGAGCGCTACGGGATCGTCACCCGCGAGACGGTGCTCGCCGAGGGCGTCCCCGGCGGCTTCTCGACCCTCTACTCGGAGCTCGGCAACCTGGAGCTGCTGGGGACGGCGCGGCGCGGCTACTTCGTCGAGGGGCTCGGGGGAGCCCAGTTCGCCCTCCCCGGCGCGGTCGAGCGCCTGCGCTCGCTGCCCGAAGCGCAGGGCGAGTACCTGGTCCTGGCGGCTACCGATCCGGCCAACCCCTACGGGGCCTCGCTGCCCTGGCCGAAGCTGGAGGGCGGGCGGCGCCCCGGCCGCACCCCCGGCGCCTACCTGCTGCAGCGCGACGGCGAGCCCGAGGTCTTCGTCGAGCGCGGCGGCCGCGGCCTGCTGCGCCTGCGCGAGATGTCCGAGGACGAGCTCGGCGCCGCGATGCAGGCCCTCGCCGACGCCGTCAGCGCGGGCCGGCTGCCGAAACTGGCGATCGAGAAACTCGACGGCGACGCGGTGATCGGCTCCGGCCACGAGGAGGCGCTGATCGCCGCCGGCTTCAGCCGCGGCCCCCGCAAACTCACCGCCACCCCCGCCTGACCCCCCACCGATGCGTTCGCACTTTTCCCCGGATACCGGGCATTAATGCGAACGCATCGGGTGGGGGGCGACTCTTCGATGGGCTGTGTGTCCGTCTCGCAACAACATCGCGGCGGACCGTTGCCATAATCGACGAGGGTGCCTGAGACCACGGAGCAGAGCGCGGTCGAGCTGCTGAGGAGCGTGCCGCTCTTCGCAGACCTCGAGGAGGGAGAGCTGGAGCGCTTCTCCCACGTCGCCGTGCCCCGATCCTTCCCCGCCGGCACGCGCGTCTTCCACGAGGGCGACAGCTCCGACGCCTGCTACATCGTCAGCGAGGGCAACTTCCGCGTCACCCGCGAACACTCCGACGGCCGGGCGATCACCCTGGCGACGCTGGGGCCGGGGGAGATCTTCGGCGAGCTGGCGATGCTCGACGGCGACAAACGCTCCGCCTCGGCCGAGTCGATCACCGACGGCACCCTGCTGGCATTGCCCGCCAACGACGTCCGCAGCCTGCTGGCGCGGAACCCGGAAATCGCGCTGAAGCTGGTCGCCGGGCTGGTCCGGCGGCTGCGCGCCGCCAACGCGCGCCTCTCGCGCCAGTCCTTCCAGACGGTGCCCAGCCGGGTCGCCGGGATCCTCCTGCAGCTGAGCCGCGACGGGCAGGGCGAGGACGGCCAGGAAACCGAGGTGACGATCCGGATGAACCAGACCGACCTCGCTCAGCTGGCGGGGACCTCGCGCGAGTCGGTAAGCCGCTTCCTGGCGGAGCTCGAGCGGGCCGGCGTGGTGCGCTCGGGGCGCGGCCGGGTCACGGTCTTGCAGCCTGGGAAGCTGCGGAACTACATCTATTAGGGGCGTTCCGAGGGGGCGGCTGGGGCGGCCCCGTCGCTCACGAACTGCGGGAGGTTCGTTCAGGGGCCGCCCCAGCCGCCCGGCGAAGGCGGTGGGCGGGCTGGACTGTCAGAAGCCCTCGGCGCCGATCAGGGGGACGAAGCGGCAGGGGGAGAGGGCGATCGACTCGAACTCGCTGCCATGGCGGTGAAGGGCGGTCAGCATCTCCTCGCCGTCGGTGGCTACCGGGACCACCATGCGACCGCCGTCGGCGAGCTGCTCGAGCAGGGCCGGGGGCGGTGCCGGGGCGGCGGCGTGGACGGCGATCGCGTCGAAGGGGGCGCGGTCGGGGACGCCGCGGCTGCCGTCGCCGACCATCAGCTCGACGTTCTGGGCGCGGCAGGCGCGCAGGTGCTCGGCGGCGAGGCGGGCGAGGCCGGCGTGGCGCTCGACGCTGACCACGTGCCCGGCCAGCTGTCCCAGCAGGCAGGTCGAGTAGCCCGAGCCGGTGCCGATCTCGAGCACCGTCTCCTCGCCCTTCAGCTCCAGAGCCTGCAGGATCGCGGCGACGATCCAGGGCTGGGAGATCGACTGCTCGGAGCCGATCGGCAGCGCCGCGTCGGCGTAGGCCATCTCGCGCCGCCGCTCGCCGACGAACTCCTCGCGCGGCACCTCGCCCATCGCCGCCAGCACCCGCTCGTCGTCGATGTCGCTCATCGGTCGAGGCTACCCGCCCCCCCGCCGTGCGTTCGCACTTTTCCCCGGATACCGGGGAAAAGTGCGAACGCACGAGTAGGGTCGGGTGGATGACCGCGCGCACGATCGTCGCCGGGATCGGCCTCCTCGCCTTGCTCGGCGTCGTCGTCTACCTGCTCTTCCAGGTCCCGGCGGTCTTCGCGATCGGCGGCATCGTCGCCTTGGTGGCGATCCTCTGGGCGGTCGGCCACGACGCCCCGGACGCCCTCTGACGGGCGGTACGCCCCTCATATACGCTGCGTGCGCAAATGGCGCGCGGCAGCGGGATCTACGTCCTCAACTTCTACTCGGCGGTCTTCGGCGATCAACTCAAACGCGGCCGCAAGACGGCGACGATCCGGCTCGGCGACAAAAGCGCGAAGTACGAGCGCGGACAGCTGGTCTGGGTGACGATCGGCTTCCGCCACAGCCCGCGCGAGAAACTCTTCGCCGCGGTGATCGACGACGTCGAGGTGAAGCCGCTCGCCTCCCTCAGCCGCCGCGACATCGAGCACGACAACCCCGAGTTCCGGCGCCTCGACGAGACCCGCCGCTTCCTCGAACAGATCTACAGCCGGCCGGTCGAGGACGACGACCTGGTCACCGTGGTGCGCTTCTCGCAGATCGTCGAGCCGCCGCGCGCGCACCTCGGCAACGGGGAGACGCCGCACCACAACTGAGTTTGGGTGCGGGCGGATGCAGTACTCCTTCCTCACCACCTGGCTCCTGAAGTCGCCGCGCGAGCCGGTTTTCGAGGCGATCTACGACGAGGCCGCGTGGCCGGAGTGGTGGCGCGGGGTGGAGGTCGCCGAGGAAATCCGGCCGGGCGACGAGGACGGGGTCGGGACGATCTCGCGCATGGTCTGGCGCAGCTTCCTGCCCTACCGGATCGAATTCCAGGTGACGGCGACGAGGATCGAGCGTCCTTCGCTGCTGGAGGGCCAGGCGACCGGGGACCTGGAAGGGGTGGGCCGGTGGCGGCTCTACGAGCAGGAGGGGGTCACCGCGGTCCTCTACGAGTGGAACGTGGCGACGACGAGGCCTTGGATGAACCGCATGGCGCCGCTGCTGAGCCCGGTCTTCGAGTGGAACCACGACTGGGTGATGCGCCGCGGCGGCGAGGGCATCGCCCGCCGC
>Ga0335075_10004905_pt1 | contig 20843 bp, 20 predicted proteins | sample Lox_Sample_24_FD_206723 | JGI IMG/M metagenome (GOLD analysis project Ga0335075, IMG submission 206723) | Soil microbial communities from Loxahatchee National Wildlife Refuge, Florida, United States - Lox_Sample_2.4 | ecosystem: Environmental > Terrestrial > Soil > Wetlands | place: USA...
TCAATCTGCTCGAGCTGACGCTGCTCGTGCTCAGAGAGCGGCACTGTGCCTCCCATCAACCAGGCCATCGCTAACTCTGCTGTGGCCTTGCCCTTACGTCCAGAATACGAGCGCTGGGCCGCACTGTGGAAGGGTACACGGCCACAGGCACCGAGCCGGTACATCATGACTACGCTCCGTCGCCACTTCCCCTGGTTATGTCTCACCGGCGCCGGGCGCTGGCCGGCCCGGGGCCAGGCCGGGACTCCCGCGATCGACCAGGGTGGCCGGACGCACGGCATCCGGCCCGAAGCGCCCGGTGATCTTGTCCAGCGCCGATTCCGCGTCGTGCCAGGACGTGCCACGCTCACCGAGCGCCAGCTGAGTGGCGGCAGATCCGGCTGGCACCAGACCGCTAGCCCGCACTCCGACCAGGCGCAGCCTGGCCTGGCCGCTCAGCCCGGAGGACGCATAGAGCGCGCACGCCGTGGCATAGATGCGCTGCGTCTCGCTGGTCGGCTCAGGCAGCGTCTTGGAGCGGGTTATGGTCGTGAAGTCCGCCTTGCGAAGCTTGACGACGACGGTCCTTGCCGCATAGCCGGACGAGCGCAGCGACCGTGCCGTCCGCCGCGACAGTCGCAGCAGCTCACGCCGGACAGTAGCAGCGTCGGTCACGTCAACCTCGAAGGTCTCCTCGCTGCCGACGCTCTTCTCCCTGACTGCGGACTCCACGGGCCGCTCGTCCTTGCCGCGAGCCAGTGCGTGCAGATGAGCTGCCGCAGCCTTCCCGATATCGTGTTCGAGCGCGGGGAGCGGCGTGGCTGCGATGTCGCCCACCGTTCGCAAGCCCAGCCGGGTGAGTGTCTGGCTAGTCTTCTCCCCCACGCCCCACAGCGCCGAGATAGGCAGCGGATGCAGGAATTCCAGCGCACGGTCCGCCGGAATGACCAGTAGCCCGTCGGGCTTGCAATGCACCGATGCCAGCTTGGCAAGGAATTTCGTCGCGGCGACACCGACCGAGCAGGTGATCTGCTGCTGCTGCGCCACCTCGCGCCGGATCAGCTCGCCGATTCGGGCCGGCGAGCCAAGCAGCCGGATCGCCCCGGACACGTCAAGGAATGCCTCGTCCAGCGAGAGCGGCTGGACCAGCGGGGTCACCGTCCGGAAGATCGCCATCACTTCTTTCGACACCGCACCGTAAAGGCCATGGCTGGGCGGTATCACGATGGCACGCGGGCACAGCCTCCGGGCCCGTGACATGGGCATGGCCGAACGCACCCCGAACGAACGTGCTTCATAGGTGGCTGAGAGAACGACGCTACGACCGGACAGCCCGCCGACGATGACCGGCTGCCCGGCAAGCTCAGGACGGTCCCGGACCTCGACGCTGGCGTAGAACGCGTCCATATCCACATGGAGGATGTGACAGCCGCGGTCGTCACCGGGGGGCCCGGTAACCCGCGACGGCGACTGCCTGCCCATGCGCCCACCTGCCAGCCACTGCCCGCCAGCGCGTGACGCGGCGGCTTAAGCCGACTGTAGCGCCCGGTACCGACAGCGCGAGCGGACCGCCGACGGCCCTGCGGCACTCGCAACTGAGCTATGACAACAGCGTGGGCTTCAGTTCGAGCAGCCGGGCAAGCAGGCCGTTGACGAACGCAGCTGAGTCGTCGGTAGACAACTCGCCAGCCAGCGTGACCGCCTCGCTGATAGCGACCGCGTCAGGCACGTCGTCGTTCCAGAGAAGCTCCTGCACACCGAGCCGCAGGATGTTGCGATCGACGGCCGGCATCCGGTCTAGCGTCCAGCCCTGTGCGTACTCCGCCAGAAGCTGGTCGATTTGCGTGCCGTGCTCGTGGACGCCGCGTACCAGCTCCGCAGCGTAGGCAGGAACCGGCGGGCTAGCCTCGTGCGTGCGGACAGCCAGCAGGTCAAGCACCGGCTCGCCCCTGATCTCGGCCTCGAACAAGATGTCAAGCGCCCGCTTGCGGGCCTTACTGCGCGCTGCCACGGTTGCAGCTAGCTCGGTACCGGCTCACCTGGCGGGCTCAGGCCCGGCCGAGGTACTCGCCGGAGCGGGTGTCGACGCGGATTCTCTCACCGGTCGTGATGAACAGCGGCACCTGGATCTGCGCGCCAGTCTCTAGCGTGGCTGGCTTCGTCCCGCCGGTGGACCGGTCGCCTTGCAGGCCAGGGTCGGTGTGCTGGACTGTCAGCTCGACGGCCGCTGGCAATTCGACGTACAGCGGCGTGCCGTCATTGAACGCAATCGTGGCGGTCTGCTCTTCCAGCAAGTAGTTCGCCGCGTCGCCCACGACGGTAGCCGGGATGTGCGGCTGGTCGTAGTCGGTGGTGTCCATGAACACGAAGTCCTCGCCCTCGCGGTAGAGGTACTGCATCTCGCGCTTGTCGACATTGGCGACCTCTACCCGCACCCCGGCGTTAAACGTCTTGTCCACGACTTTGCCGGACAGCACGTTCTTCAGTTTGGTGCGCACGAATGCGCCACCCTTGCCCGGTTTGACGTGCTGAAAGTCCACCACGCTCCAGAGCGCGCCGTCGATGCTCAGCGTCATGCCATTCTTCAGGTCGTTGGTGGTGGCCACGTCTGTGTGTCTCCCGCATGCGTCCGGAACCTGGTGCCCGGTCAGAGCACCAGCAGTTCCTTGGTGGTCGTAGTGAGTACTTCCGCTGCTCCCGCCGCCTCGTTAGCTGCCTGAGCAGTGCCTGCCCGGGTGGCGGCGGAGCGGACCACGAGGGTGTCCTCGATCCTGACGCCGCCCTTGCCCGGCAGGTAGATTCCTGGCTCGACGGTGACGGGAACCCGGTCTACGAGTTTACCTGTCCGGCCGGGTCCCATTAGCGGTGCTTCATGCACCTCAAGCCCCACGCCATGGCCAAGCCCGTGACCGAAATGGTCGCCGTGGCCGGCCGCAGCGATCAGGTCCCGCGCGCTGGCGTCCACCGCGTCGACATCGGCGCCCGGCACGGCCGCCCGGATGCCAGCTAGCTGCGCCGCTGCCACCAGGTCGTAGATCTCCCGCTGCCAGGCGGCAGGCTCTCCGAGCGCCACCGTCCTGGTCATGTCCGCATGGTAGCCACCTACCTGCGCACCACAGTCGATGGTGATCAAATCTCCGGGCCGGAACGCCTGTCCCCCGGCGAATGATGCGGAATCGCTCCGTTCGGGCCGCTGGCCACGATCGTGTCAAATGCCACGCCGTCGGCACCGAGGTCGATCATTGCCCGCTCAAGCAACACCGCCAGGTCGCGCTCGGTGCGATCAGGCCTGACGTCGGGCAGCACCGCGGCGAATGCCTTCGCCGTGATCGCGCATGCGCTGGCTAGCAGCTCGATCTCGGCGTCATCCTTGATCATCCGGATGTCCTCGACCAGGTAGCCAAGCGGCACCATGAGCGCGGGGCCGTCGGGCAGACCGGCGAGCGCGGCATGCCGCTCAACGGTCATCTCCTGCGCCTCAAAGCCGAGCGTGCCGCAGCCTAGCTGGGCGGCCAGCATGGCGAGCGCCGGCTCCACCTGGCGCTCGGTCACGATCTGAAGGTCCGGGCACACGCGCTCGGCAGCCTCCGCGTACCTGGAGTCGGTTGCTAGCACGCCGGGGCCGCTCGCGGGCAGCAATATCGCCACGTTGGAGCTGGCCAGGCCTGAGAGGTACCGGACATTGGGCTTGCTGGTGATCAGCGCTGCGCCGGCATCAGACTCGGCGATCTTCTGCTGCGCCCGGGCGCGACGGCGTGCGTGTATCTGAGCCATGCCTGGACTCTAGTAACCGGACAGGCTGAGACGAAGCAGAGACCCTACCGGGACCGGTATGACGGAGAAATCCATCGGATCATCTCTAATCTCGGACGGACGCCGCGTTCGCGGTGGAATTGACGCTCACCGAGCAAGGAGAAAGATGAGCCGTCTGAGATTCGTCCCGGCCCGCCCGCTCGCCGTTGCCGCGACCGCGGTCGTGGTCGGCGGCCTCACGGCCGGGACCGCCTTGGCCGCCACGCAGGCGCCAGCCGGGCACCGGGCTGCCGCCACGACCGTGACCTGGCACCGCCTGACGCTTCGCAACGGATGGAAGTCGGCCCGGTCGGCGAGCTACAACGCGGCCAACCCGTCGTACGCCGTGAGCCACGGAATCGTCTACCTGGATGGTGCGCTCCACCAGGCCACCGGGTCCAAGACCGAGTTCGCCGCGCTGCCGCCTCAAGCCCGGCCTGCCCATACCGAGTTCCTGACCGTGCTCGCGGGCGCGGGCACCGGCACGCCGGGCACGGTGGAGATCACGCCGGCTGGCATCATGACGGCGTCCTCGTCAAGCGGCTCAACCCGCTCCCTCACGTCGCTGGCCGCCGTAGACTTCCCGGCCGCAGGCGGCTCGTGGACCCGGATGGCGCTGCGGCCGGGCTGGCGATCCGGCGCCGCGAGGTTCCACACCGGACGCCCCGCCTATACCGTGCGGAGCGGGATCGTCTACCTGTCCGGCTCGTCGTTCAAGAACGGCACCGGCACCGCCGTAGCCAGGCTCGGCAAGAATGCCCGCCCGCGCAGCGTCCTGTACATCTCGGACTACAACCATGGCGGCTCGGCCGGGTACGTGGTGATCTATCCCGACGGTTTCGTCTACACCGATGGCGCCTCCGCTGACGTGCAGACAGCGTTCGACGGAGTGTCGTATCCCGCGGCTGGCGCGAAGCTCAGCTGGCACAAGTTCACGCTCGCCACCGGCTGGACGTCCAGTCAGAGTGCCTACCAGACCGGCGATCCTGAGTACGCCGTCAGCGGGCCGATCGTCTACCTCGCCGGGTCGATGAACTTCAGCACCTCCTCAGGCGGCTCAGCCTTCTTCGCCAGCTTCCCCAAGGTGGCCCAGTCATCCCGTCTCGTTGCCCGGCAGGTCTATACCTTCGGCGGCACCACTGGCGGGCTCACCGTCGAGACCTTCGGCGTCGCCTCTAGCACGCCAGCCTCGTACGCGCAGTCGTACACCTCGCTGGCAGGTGTCGCATACCCGCGCAACTCGTGATCGCGCTGCCGGGCGGGACTGGCGGCGCCGTCAGTCCTGCCCTGGCACGTCGTCGCCGACGATCACGCCCCCGCCACGGCTCCAGCTGAGGTAACGCCAGGTCAGGTTCACGAGCGTGACTACCCGATTCCGGTTGCCGAGCAAGTAGACCAGGTGCAGCCCGAGCCAGGCAAACCACGCAATCGTGCCGCGCAGCTGCAACCCGCCGCGAAGCTCCACCACGGCCGACCGGCGGCCGATAGTCGCCATCGTGCCCTTGTCGTGATAGCGGAACGACCTTGTCGGTTGTCCGGCTATCCGCCGGACTACCTGCTCCGCCGCATGCCTGCCCTGCTGAATGGCCGGCTGGGCGAGCTGCGCAATCGGGTCCTCCTCGCAGATGGCCACATCTCCGGTGGCGAATACCCGCTCCCGGCCGGTCACCTGCAGGTCGGCGTTGACCCGGATCCGCCCGCCCTTGCCGCGAGGCAGCCCGGACGTCCAGTCGGAGTCCGGCCCGGAGACACCCGCCGCCCAGACGGTGATGTCACTGCGATGCTCGCTGCCATCGGCCAGTACCACCGATCCGGGCCGGACCTCCTTGATCGCCGTATTGAGCAGGACCTCGACCCCCCGGTCCGCCAGCTGCTGGCAGGTATAGCGGCGTAGCCGGTCGTGATAGGGAGCGAGCAGCGCAGGCCCCATCTCGATCAGCCGGACCCGGAACATCGAGCGATCAATCTCAGGGAAGACCGCAGGCAACGCGACGTTCCGCAGCTCGGCAAGCGTGCCGGCCAGTTCGACGCCGGTCGCGCCGCCGCCGACTATGGTCACATCGAGTTCCGGATCGGTCCGGCACTCGTTCCGGGATTCCAGGGCGTCCATCAGCTGATTGCGCAAGATGATCGCGTCCCGACGGGTGTACAGGCTCAGGCTGTGCTCGGCCGCGCCGGTCACGCCGAAGAATGCGGCGCTGACTCCGGTAGCGATGATCAGGTACTCATAGCCGAGTTCCTCGCCGGAGTCCAGCTTCGCCACCTGCCGGTCCAGGTCAAGCCCGACCAGCTCGGCCTTTCTGAAGCGGGCGCCGCGCCGGCCAGTGGCCGACCACAACGGGTAGGCGACATCCGCCGAAGTCAGCCCGGCCGTGGCCACCTGGTACAGCAGCGGCTGGAAGGTGCTGTACACGTTCCGGTCGACCAGCGTCACCCGGGCATTGGATCGTGCCAGAACCTGCAGCGCCGAGATCCCGGCGAAACCGCCGCCGACGACGAGCACCGCCGGTCCGTCGCCTGGGTTACGCCGTCCGCGGCGTCGTTGCATCATGCTCCGCTCTCGTTCATCACGAGCGGGCCTGCCCAGGCTATTGCCGTCAAAACCGCCATAGCCGTGATCAGCACCACGGTCGGCTCGGCCGGCCCGCGCAGCCTGAGCAGCCCGCGCAGCACCGCGGGACCTAGCCGGCCATGTCCTTGATCTGCTCGATCAGCGCGAGCCGCTCGGCGTGCGTGGCGGCCATCGGAGCCACGTTGAGCGTGGTCACGCCAGACTCCCGCATCGCTGCGATCCGCTCGGCCACGAACGACTTCGGGCCGATCAGCGATACGTGCTCGAGCAGTTCCTGCGGGATCAGTCCGGCCGCCTCCTCCTTGCGCCCGGCCAGGTACGCGTCCTGGATCGCGGCCGCCTCCTTGCCGTAGCCGTACCTGACCGCCAGGTTGTTGTAGAAGTTCTTGGTGCGGGCGCCCATCCCGCCGATGTACAGCGCTTGAACTGGCCGGATCAGGTCGATCAGGCCTTTGACGTCGTCGCCGATCGCCAGCGCGGTCTGCGCGAAGACGTCCAGCGGCGGCAGCGAGGGATCACGCTTGGCGGCACCGGCCGCCAGCGAGGCACCCCAGACTTCCTTGGCCTTCTCCGGGTAGTAGAAGATCGGTTCCCAGCCCTCGGCAAGCTCGGCTGCCATCTCCACGTTCTTCGGGCCGAGTGCGGCCAGGATGATCGGGATACGGTCGCGCACCGGGTGGTTGATCAGCTTCAGCGGCTTGCCAAGCCCGGTGCCCTGGCCTTCTGGCAGCGGAATCTGGTAATGCGCGCCGTTGTAAACAAGCCGCTCCCGGCGCCAGACCGCGCGGCAGATCTCAATGGTCTCCCTGGTACGTGCCAGTGGCGCGTCGTACGGCACGCCGTGCCAGCCTTCGATCACCTGAGGCCCGGACGCGCCGATGCCCAGCGAGAACCGACCGCCGGAGACGAAATCGATACCGGCAGCCGTCATCGCCGTCAGCGTCGGCGTCCGCGAGTACAGCTGCATGATGCCGGATGCGAGCTCGACCCGTTCGGTCACCGCCGCCACGTAGCCGAGCTGGCTCACCGCGTCATAGCTGTAGGCCTCGGGCACGAAAACGATGTCGAGCCCGGCCTTCTCGAAGTCGGCAAGCTCAGCCGCCGTCTCCTTGAAACCGCCCGCGTAGTTCAGAGCCATCCCGATACGCATGCGCCGACCCCTTCACGCTGCCTGAGGCCGGTCTTCACCGGCCGGCCGCGGCCCAGCTGGCCACGGTCCCTCGCTAGGGATGAATCGTAACTGTCACGATCGGCTCAGCACAGACGTCGGTGCCAGGGTGCTGGAACCGGCCGCCTGGGATGCAGCGTCCAAGCTGGGACGGCAGAGCGCAGCAGCGCCTGCAGGCGCGGACTTCAGGAGCAAGGTATGCGCGCATCACTGACAGCACGGCGGTCCGGTCTGTGGTTAGCCGCGGCGACAGCATCGATCGCCGCCACTGCGGTGCTGGCAACAGCCTGCGGCACTGGGCCGGGCCGACACGGTAATCCGCCGAGGGTCGCGCTGGCCCGGACACATGCTGTCCAGCCTGCCGACTCGCGCGCGAGAGCGACCGCGTATGCCCGCGAACTGCTGGCTAGCCTCGTGCTGCCGGCCGGCGCCCGGAAGCTGTCCTGGCCGGCCAGGGTCCCCGCGGGCCTCCTCCCGGCACGACCCGCGGTGCTGTCCGACTTTGTCGATCTCAAAGCCCTGTACCAAGTCCGCCAGTCGATGAGCGCGACCTATGACTTCCTGCTCGCCCGCCAATCAGCCGGGACGACGGCCGATGCGTACGGGCAAGGCACCCTGTCCGGTGCGGTGACGTCGCAGTTCGCCGATTTCAGCCGCGCACACACGCCAGACGGGATCTTCTCGGCCGACCTCAACACGGTTATCGAGCCGCGGCCGGGCGGCGGCTCACTGCTGCGCGCGGACGCATTTGTCGCCTGGTACCCGCCGCGCGGCACGGCCAGCCGCATTGTTGCGACGGCATACCGCGCGGTGACCGTCCGGTGGCTGCACGGCTACTCGGTTACGGCCAGGACGTTCACGTCCAGGCACGCCGTGCTCTACTACGCCGGCCTGTACAACGGCCTGCACGGCGCACCCGACGTCGAGACAAGCTGCCCGAACGCCGGCGCCGGGATGGGCAGGAACGACTACCAGATCGCGTTCATCCCGGCCGGTGACCAGCCGCGAGTCGTAATCAACCCCACCAACTGCATGTTCGTCGACGTATCGATTGGCGGGCGGCAAGTGTCAGCGCTGTACCCGGCGGCCGCTCTGCTCAGCGCGGCGCGGCAGGCAGTGCGCCGCAGCCAGGCAGTGCATTAGCGCTTTGCGCTGGCCGATCCGAGCATCGCTGCAACCGCGCGGAGCGCAAGCTCGTAAGACTGCACGCCAAAGCCGGCGATCGTGCCGTCGGCTACCGGCGATACCACCGAGTTATGCCGGAAGGACTCGCGCGCCGCCGGATTCGACAGGTGCACCTCGACTAGCGGCGCCCGCCGCATCGCCAGCGCGTCGCGCAGCGCGTAGGAGTAATGCGTGAACGCGGCCGGGTTGATCACTACCGCTAGCCGCCGCTCGAACGCCTCGTGTACCCAGCCGATCAGCTCCGCCTCATCATCAGTCTGCCGCAGGTCGATGCGGAGCCCGAGCTCGGCGCCGAGCGCCGTGCATGCTGCCTCGATGTCGGACAGTGTGGCCGATCCGTAGATCTCAGGCTCACGAGCGCCGAGCATGCCCAGGTTCGGGCCGTTCAGCACGAGCACGGTTGCTGGCTGGACTGTTTCTGGCTGGCCCACTCAGCACACCCCCAGCTCAGGAAACTTCTGCGTAGGCAAGCTCAAGCAATTCCTCCGGCGGGTCGGTCATGATGCCGGGCTTGGCCAGCCCGTCTAGCACCACAAGCCGCAGTTTCGCCGCCCTGGCCTTCTTGTCCATGGCCATCGCCGCGCGCAGCGCCTGCCATGCGCCGGACCGGTAGCGCACCGGAAGCCCGACAGCCGCGAGCACCGACCGATGGCGCTGCGCGGTGGCCGGCTCCAGCCGCCCGGCCAGCCTGGCAACCGCGGCGGCGAAACACATCCCGATCGAGACCGCGTCGCCGTGCCGTGTTTTGAAGTCCTCGGCGCGTTCAATCGCGTGACCTAGCGTGTGGCCGTAGTTGAGTACTTCTCGCGGCCCGGACTCCCGCAGATCGGCCGATACCACGGCGGCCTTCACCCGGATTGCCCGCTCGATCAGCTCGCGCTCGTGCGGCCCGCCTGGCCGTGCGGCACCGGCCGGGTCGGATTCGATCAGGTCCAGGATGGCCGGGTCGGCGATAAAGCCTGCCTTGATCACCTCTGCCAGCCCGCTGACGTACTCAGCCGGCGGCAAGGTGGCCAGCACCGAGGTGTCGGCCAGCACTCCGGCTGGCGGGTAGAAAACACCGACCAGGTTCTTGCCGTCCGCAGTGTTGATCGCGGTCTTACCGCCGATGGCTGCGTCGGTCATGCCAAGCAGCGATGTCGGCACTAGCACCACCCGGACGCCGCGCAGCCAGGTGGCCGCCACGAATCCGGCCAAGTCGGTGACTGCTCCGCCACCGACACCGACGATCGCGTCCGCGCGCCCGACACCGGCAGCTGCCAGCTTTGACCAGAGCCGCGCAGCGACGCCGATCTCCTTGGCGGCCTCGCCGTCTGGCACCGGCTCCGGCTGCACCTGGTATCCGGCCTGCGCCAGTGCCTGGCACACTCCAGCCGCGATGCCGGCCAGGACGGCCGGGTGGATGACAACGACGTTCCTGGCCGCGGAACCGACCAGCGACGGCAGCTCGGCCAGCACGCCGGTACCGACGGCCACCTCGTAGCGGTGCTCGCCACCGACCACTATCCGCGTTGCGGTCACCGGCAGTTGCCCTGAGCACGGGCGTCCTGAGCACGGGCGTCCTGAGCACGGGCGTCCTGAGCACGGGCGTCCGGCGCCGCCAGGCCGGCGATCACGAAGGCAACTCTGCCGGCGATTTCGGCAGCGATCTCGGCTGGCTCCCTGCCGTCGGTGTTGACCGTCAGCCAGGCCAGCCTGCTGTAGACCGGAAGGCGCTGGTCAAGCAGCGACTTCAGCTGCGCGCGCGGATTGGTGCCGATCAGCAGCGGCCTGGCCCGGTCCAGGCCGACCCGCTTGGCGAGCTCGGCAAACCCGGTCTCCAGGTACACCACCGCACGGCCGGCAAGCTCCGCCTGGGTCTGCTCGTCCATGACCGCGCCGCCGCCAAGCCCGACGACCCCGGCAGCGGGCGTTCCGGCCCTTGTGGTGTCGCTTCCCTGGTCGCGGACGGCGAGCGCGGTGGCGACGGCGGCTCGCTCCAGTCGCCGGAACTCCGGCTCGCCGTCGGAGATAAAGATGTCGCTGACCGGCTTGCCCGCCACACCCTCGACGATTGCATCGGTGTCGGTGAACGACACTCCGAGCCGGGCGGCGAGCGTCGAGCCGACGGTCGTCTTCCCCGCGCCCGGCGCTCCGATCAGGATTACCGGCGGCTCCGGTGTCGTCGTCACTGGATCACCATCGCCTTGAGGTAGGCCTCCGCGTTCCGTGCGGTCTCGGTCACGCTGTCACCGCCGAACTTCTCCAGCATCGCGTCGGCGAGTATCAGCGCAGTCATCGCCTCGGCGACGACGCCCGCGGCCGGCACCGCGGTGACGTCACTGCGCTGGTTGATCGCCCTGGCCGGTTCGCCGGTGCGAACGTCCACCGTGCCGAGCGCGCGCGGCACCGTCGATATCGGCTTCATCGCGGCACGCAGCCGGATTGGCTCGCCCGTGCTCATTCCGCCCTCGATCCCGCCGGCCCGGTTAGTGCGGCGCTTGATCCCGGCGCTGGTGCCCTCGATCTCGTCGTGGGCCGCTGACCCGCGCCGGGTCGCAGTCGTGAACCCGTCGCCCACCTCGACGCCTTTGATGGCCTGAATGCTCATCAGCGCGCCTGCCAGCCTGCCGTCCAGGCGCCGGTCCCAGTGCACGTGGCTGCCGAGACCTGGCGGCAACCCGTAGGCAACGACCTCGACGATCCCGCCGAGCGTATCGCCGTCGCGGTGCGCCGCGTCGATTTCGGCCTGCATAGCGGCGCTGGCCGTGGCGTCGAGGCAGCGCACCGGGTCGGCATCGATTCGGGCCTGGTCCTGCGGACCTGGCAGGCAGTCTTCGGACGCCCGTGCCGCGCCGAGCGCGACCACGTGACTGACGATCTCGGCACCAAGGACCTGGCGCACCAGCCGCCTGGCAATCTCGCCGAGCGCGACGCGCGCGGCCGTTTCCCTGGCGCTCGCCCTCTCCAGGATCGCCCTGGCGTCATCCTGACCGTACTTCTGCATGCCGGTCAGGTCAGCGTGCCCGGGCCGCGGCCTGGTCAGCGGGGCGTTCCGGGCCTGCCCGGCCAGCAGTTCCGCATCGACCGGATCGGGTGACATCACGGTTTCCCACTTCGGCCACTCGGTGTTGCCAATCCTGATGGCCACCGGGCTGCCCAGAGTGAGCCCGTGCCGGACGCCGCCGGTGAACTCCACCTCATCCTGCTCGAACTTCATCCGCGCGCCCCGGCCGTACCCGGACCGGCGCCGGGCCAGCGCGAACGCCAGGTCGGCGGTTGCCACCTCGACCCCGGCCGGCACTCCTTCGCACACGGCGACCAGGGCGCGGCCGTGCGATTCTCCTGCTGTTAGCCACCGCAGCATGCTGCCGATCTTGCCATGTGCGCGGAAGTGCTCTGCCGCTGCCCGCCCGGCCTGCCCTTCCCTCCCTGCCCGCGCCGCCCTTAGCCAACTCGCCGGCGAGCCACGGTGACGTGGCTCCGCGCGTCGTTTGCCGGGCTCGCCGCCGGGTATCCCGGCAGGGAAAATCCGGGGAGTCGTCCAGCCTGCAACCGCGTGCCAACTGCCTTGTACCTTCCTCACGCCTGCCTGCACCTGCCGCCGTAACGGCGGCAGGTTCGTTTTGCCGTGGCGGAGCGGTTATCGGGGGAGGAAACTTCATGCGGGCAATGCGGCGATTTGCCGCTTCAGCGCTACCTAGTCGTCATCTGACCGGGTCGGCGGCGCGGGGAGACTCGGGACGGGAGCTCCTGGCACGGGAACTCCTGGCACGGGGGCTCCTGGCACGGGGGCTCCTGGCACGGGGGCTCCTGGCACGGGGGCTCCTGGCACGGGCCGTCCCACCACGCGGCCTCCCACCACGGGCGACGGTGACACTCCGCGCCACAGTTCTGGGCCTGATCGCCGTGATCGCGGGCACCTCAGTCACGCTGATCTCGCTGGCCACTGGTCGCGGGCCAGCCACCAGCACCAGGCCAGCCACTCACACCGGGCCAGCCACTCACACCGGGCCAGCCACCGAGCTGGGCGTCGCGACGGCAGCCAGCGCCCCGCGCAGCACGCTCGCCTCGGTAGTCCCGTCGACGGCTATCCCGCCGAGCCGGATCACGTTCGCCGTCTACTGTGCGAGCGCGGGCGCGACGTCGGCGACGCTGCTCGGCCGCACGCTCGGGCTGACCGAGCACATCAAGATGCGGCCCAACCGGGCAGCCGGTGACTTTACCGTCTCGGTCATCCTGCCGGGCAGCATCCAGCCCGGCACCTATCACCCGAGCATCGAGTGCTCCGACGGCACGTCCACGACGGCGCGTCTGCTGGTCCCCGAGCCCGGGACGGCAGGCAGCACTTCAGGCGGCGTGGCCACCTGGTTGACGGCGGGCGGGCTGGCCCTGATCGGCCTTGGTGCAGTGACCCGCAGCATCGTGCTGAGGCGCCGCAAGCGCGGTGACCCCGGTGACGGTGACCCCAGAGACGGCAGCGCCGGAGACGGCCGGACCGGAGACGGTGACCCCGCAGACCGCCGGCCCGGAGACAGTGACCCCGGCAGCCTGAGTCCGCTGCGTCGCTGGCAAGATCAGGCAGCTCGCTCTCGCTACTTCTGATCAATCGAGGCTTCGGTTCTGACCTCCTCAGTGCGCCTGGAGCCCCCTGGCGGCCGCCTGGGCGCTCGCGGCGAGTGCCGCGATCTTCCTGCCGTCTGGCACATGCGCCCGGTTCACCGTTGCGCAGACGACTGCGAGCCAGCACTGCCAGGCAGGCCCGTCGCGGCGATCGACGCGGTACGCGCCCGGAGCAAGCCTGGTCGCTTTATCGACGCTGATCCCGTAAAGGCACTCGAGGTGGGCGGGCACCGCGTCGGCACCTGGTCGCCAGTAGACGTCCCTGACCACTGTGCCTATGCGCGGCATAGCGACGACCTCCTTCGCTTGTCCGCGTTCATCTCCCGTCAGCCGGGCCGTGATAGCGTCAGAGATGATCATTTGCGGGAGATGTCATTGTCTCGCGTAACCGGCCGAGCGCGCGCAGGCTCGTGAGTTGTTCGTGACCAGACAGGTAATCAAGCTCGGCTCCAGTTCGATCGCCAGCCGCGACGGGCTGGCGCTCGACGTTATCGCCGGCCTGGTCAGCCAGATCGCTGTAGCTCGGCGGGCGGGCCACGAGATCGTCCTGGTTACTTCGGGTGCCGCGAGGCTCGGCAGGCGACTGCTGGCCTTTGAGGGTCCGACGGCCGGGGCGGCTCCGGCGCTGCAAGCGCTTGTCACCTCGGTACGGTCGGCCATCACCGCGGCTGCCAGCCACCCAGCGGCTGGCGCGCCCGGCGGCGACGGCCACGACGACCGCGATGACCAGGGCGGTGACTCGCAGCGCGCGGCTCGCGCGAGCGGCCGGCTGGTCGACTCGCTGACAACCGTGCTGGGCAGTTACGAGAGCGCAGAGGCGGGCCCGCAGGCCGACGTGACAGCGCTGCCCTCGGCCGTGGGCCAGCCCGCCCTCATGGCGTTGTACCGGCAGCTCGCCGCCGCGGTCGGCGTCGAGGTCTGCCAGATTCTCGTCTCCCGCAGCGACCTGTCGTCCGCGCGCGCCATGGCCGGCATCGGCCAGCTGCTGCGAGACGCTGTCGGCCGCGGCCTGCTGCCGGTCGTGAACGGCAACGACGCGACTGACCCGCTCGCCGCCCTCGACAACGACCAGATAGCAGTGGCGATCGCGGTGGCAGCCGAAGCACCGCGGCTGCTGTTCCTCACCGACGTGCGGGCTGCCTACCGGGACTCCTCGCTGACCGAGCGCATCGTCCGGCTCACCCCCGCGGAGGCGCGGGCAGTGCGGGTGGCGGCGGCCGGCACCGGCCGCGGCGGCATGGGCTCGAAGCTCAGCGCGGCCGCGCGGGCCGCCTGCTGCGGCGTCGAGTGCACCATCGGCTCGGCCCGCGAGCCCGACGTCGTAGCGCGCAGCCTCAATCCGCGGGCGCGGATCGGCACCGTCGTCAAAGCGGCGGGCCCCCAGCTGGAGCCGGCCAGGCGATGGATCGGCGGAATGGCTTACTCCGCTGGCTCGGTGCACGTCAACAGGGCGGCCGAGGACAGCCTGCGCAGCGGCAGCACGCTCTTCCTGTCCGGCGTGAAGCGCGTCGACGGTGACTTCGCAGCAGGCTCAGTGGTGGAACTGCTTGACGTCCGCCACCCCGAACGCCTGCTGGGCCGTGGCTCAGTAGCGCTGCCCAGCGCCATCCTGCGGCTGCTGCGCGCGCTATCCCCGCAGGAAGTCGCGTGCGTGATCTCCATCATGCTGCGCCTGAAATACGCCGGGCAGGCCGCAGGCCGCGAACCGGATGCGGCCGGCAGCGCGGCAGCGCTGCTCGACCCGGATGCTTACAAAGACAGCCGGGAACTCGCGAACGGGACATCGCGCGCCAGCCAGGAGGCGTACGCGCAACTCGCCGGGTTCTCGCCGGAACGTGTAGCGGAGCTAGCCGATTCATTTCTGCTTGCGCAGCCGGCCGTGTCCGCTGCTTTCCTGATCAACACAGGATTCCTGACCGGTCAGGTACCGACGGATCCGGCGGCCCGACGCGTCGTGCGCAGCATTCATGCCGTGCACCGCGAGTCGCTGGTCGTGTTCCCGGTCTAGCCGCGGCCGGCCTGCAGCCCGCGGTCCGCCTGCAGCCCGCCGGCCGCCTTCGGGACGACCACGTACTGCCGCAGGTACAGATCGCGGAACGTCACCGGCCCGCGCGGGCCGGGCACGACGTCGATGTTGATTCCGGTCTCCGGAAGCGACAGCAGCTTGAACCCGTCCAGCAGCCGCGGTGTCGAATTCCAGAACGCACCCGTGCCGGAATAGGCATCGAGGAACCGGCTGGCCGCACCGGAATCCGCGGCCACGATCGATGCCGCGAGCCCTGACGTCTCCTGGTTGGCGATCTCGGCCGCGTCTGCCGCACCCTCCGCCGGCGCCAGCGTGATCGTCGCCTCGGATCCGTCGTCCAGCGCCCATTCGTGACCAAGCGCGTGCCGATGCGGCGGCAGCGACACAGCGACCCCGATCCGGTCCGCCAGCGCCGTCACCTGCGGGACCAGCTCGTCCCAGATCGCCCGCTGCACCAGTAGCAGGTTGAGCCGGTTGCACACCCCGAGCCGGTCCAGGCTCCGCTCGATGAGCTGCAACGCCAGCGCGGTGTCAGCCGACCGGTCGACGTAGATCACCGCTCCCCCGTCGGCGTGCGCGAGCGTTCGGACCCCGTGCAGCGCGGCCTCGCGCGCTAGCTCGCGCGTGCTGTCACCACTGCCGCGCAAGATGACCAGCGGGATAAGGCCAGGCCGGCGGACCAGAGCGAAGGCGCTCTCCCGGCCGGGAACGCGCACCAGCTGGATCGCCGACTCCGGCAGTCCCGCGGCCGTCATGGCCGGCCCGACCACGCGCTCGATCAGCGCGACTGCCGATTTGATCGCGCTCGAGCCAGTGCGCAGCACGCCGGCGTTGCGCGACTTGATCAGCTGCGAGGCGACGTCGACCACGACACCCGGACGGGCTTCGAAGTTCGCCCCGATCACGCCGACGGGCCGCCGCCACTCCTGCAGCTCAAGCCCGTCCGGCAGGGCACGGATCCGGGACTTAGCGGCCTCCGCCGGAATCTGCGCCAGCGCCCGCAACTGATCGGCCATGGCCTCGACGCGGCTCGCGTCCAGGCGCAGCCTGTCAACGAGGGCGTCAGCCATCCCTGCGGCTTTCGCCGCCCGAACGTCGTCCGCGTTCGCGGCGATGATGTCCGCGGCCTGTTCAGCGAGCCGGTCCGCCATCCCGATCAGTGCGCCATCCAGGCAGTCGGCGGTTGCGTCCCGGAGCGCGCTGGCCGCGGACCGGGCGGCTGCGCCCGCGACGGCGACGGCGGCGTCGGCGGGAGCCGGGCCGGCCGCATCGGTGACAGTCGGGGCCTCGCGGGCGGCGTCGGCGGGAGCCGGGCCGGCCGCATCGGTGACAGTCGGGGCCTCGCTCATGCCGCCGAGCATAACCAACGGAGCACCCTCATGATCGCGAAGATTTTCGTATCGCCGGCGAAGCAGATCTTCGTGATCATGATCTACTTTGTCGCATGACTGACGACATTCCGGTCGGCCGGCCGCTCACCTTCGGCCTGGTAGGCACGGGATACTGGGCCAGGGTCGCGCACGCGCGCGCTCTTGGCTCAGTTCCGGAGATCAAGTTTGCTGCCGTCTGGGGCCGCAACACCGAAGCGGCCGCTGGCCTCGCCGCCGAATTCGGGATAACCGCGCACGTCGACTTCGACGCGTTCCTCGCCGAAGTCGACGCAGTGGCGTTCTCGGTGCCGCCGGACGTGCAGAGCGAACTGGCTGTGCGCGCGGCCCGGGCCGGAAAGCACGTGCTGCTCGAGAAGCCCGTGGCGCTGACCGAGGCCGAAGCGGACGCGCTCGTCCAGGCGGTGGACGAGGCTGCAGTCGCGTCGGTCGTGTTTTTCACCACCCGCTTCCAGCCGGACTTCACGGCATGGCTGGCCGAAGTAGACGCGGGCGGTGGCTGGCAAGGCGCCACCGCGCTCTGGCTCGGCTCGGCTCTAGACGAGTCAAGCCCGTTCAACACCCCGTGGCGGCGCGAGAAAGGCGGGCTGTGGGATCTAGGGCCGCACGTGCTCTCGCTGCTCTGGCCCATCCTCGGCCCGGTGGAGACCGTCACCGCGGATGCTGGCCGGGGCGACCTCACTCATCTGGTGCTGCACCATCACGGCGGGGCGAGCAGCACGGCGACGATCACTCTTGGCGCGCCTGATGCAGCCGATGGCTTCGACGTGCAGCTGTGGGGAACGCGCGGCCGGTCGGCAGTTCCGCACCTGGCCGAAGACCCGGTGCCAGCGCTGCAGGTGGCGCTGACCGAGCTGGTGGCTGCCGCCCGGTCGGGAAACCTGAGCCACCCGTGCGATGTCCGGTTCGGCCGGGACGTGACGCGTGTCCTGGCGGCTGCCCAGCGCCAGCTCGATGCCGCCCGGCCAGGCAGGGCCCCTGCTTAGCGCCAGCACCGCGAGGGCTGGGCTACAGCTGAGCCAGGCACGGAACGCCGAACTGGTCGCAGCACATGCCGAACTGGTCGGCCTACACGGTCACACTTCATGCGACCCTGCACCGCATATCACAACAAAACCGGCGCGAAACATGCAGTCTCCCATGAAGAGTCCGTACGACTTCCATGAAGTGTCGGCGGCAGCGGCAATCCTGGGAGCCGGCCAGTGCCCACCGGGCTGTCGGCCTCCATTGCGACACTCCGCTGCTCGCAGGCCTCAAGTGGTCCGCGCCGGTACTCGAGGGCGCTGAATTGCACCTGGTTAACGACCGGTGTGCTGTTCTGTCCAGGCAAGACGTCGGGGACCTGGCCGCGCATCGCGCGTCGGCCAGCCGCAGTCCGCACGGCCTAACCGCGCTTGGCCGCCGCGCGCCGCGCTTGATCGAGCCGGCGCTGAGCCGCCTTGAGCTCGCGCGCCATCGCATCACGCTCGCGCTCAGATTCCGAGGCCGCGTGCGCGAGCTGCGCATCCTCGCGGTTGGCCTCGCCGAGCTCTCGCTCGAGATGCTGGATCCGCCGTCGCAGGAACTGCCGTTGCTCGGCAACGCCCGCAAGCTGCCGCTCGGCAGTCTCCAGCGAGCGGGCGGCAGCCTCCACATCGGTTTCGGCCGCCTGCATCAGCTCGGCAGCCCGACGCGCTGCTGCGGCTGCCGGGTCCGCATCGGCCCCGGACACAGCGCTCTGCGCAGGCTCCGTACCGGTAGCTTCCGTTTCCGGGATCGCGCCAGGTTTGCGCGGTCCACCCGCCGTGCTCCGGCTGACGGGCAGCGCCAGCGCGGCAGCCAGATCGACCTCGCCGAGGCCGGCGTAGGCCAGCGGCTTCGTCAGGCACCCGGACTGCACGGCAACCCTCGCCGCCGAATCAGCGAGTGCTGCCTCAAGCGTCGCCCTGACTTCGCCCATGACGACCGCGCTAGCCGGCTGTCCGGCCCTCATCGCAATGGCTGCCGCCAGCGGCAGCAAATCGTTGATAACGCTCCTGCGCTGGCCCGACAGCTCCCGCAGCCGGTCACCGGCGAGCGTCCGCTGTGCCTCTTCAAGCGCCTCGCCGACCTCGACGAGACGGCCGAGGAGATCGGCAGCCTCGCGCGACAGCTGGTTAACGAGCCAGGCGCTGGCAGTCGGGCGGGCCAGCTTCTTGATGGCAGCCGCGTCGTCCCGCTGGCCGGCCTGCCTGGCCTGGCGGGCACGCTCGTCACGCGCCGCGGTGAACTGCCCCGGCGTCAGCGCGTAGAGTTCGTCGGCAACCTCGGTGACTGGCTGCACAGATCATGATCGTAATACCGATGAGTCCGGCACGGGCTTCCCGGCGCTCGATCTGCGTGAACCTCTATCCGGGCGGTTGCACGATGACCGCCACGCCCACCCGCGCCCGGCCGGCCAGCCGCGCCGTGGCCGCAGCGGCAATCTGCCCGGGCACTTGCTGGGGAACTGGCCGGGTAACGCCGGCCGGCGGAGCCAGTTCGATGGTGAAATCCAGTCCGTCAGGCGCCGGGCTGAGGCGAACGCGGATACCCGGCGCGACCTCGGCCGCTGCCGCCGCTACCTGCTGCCAGACGTCCGGATCCTCGTGCATGGCTGGCGGCTGCGCCCCGGCGGCCATGGCAGCCAGCCGCGCACCTTCAATGGCCAGCGGCACCGGCCCGGCAATGTCAATGACGACCGCGGCGGACTCTTCCACTGCCGACTGCCACACACCGAGCGCCGGCACCGGAACCGGCCTGCCATCAGGCCGCCACCGCCGGACGGCATCGAGGCAGGTAAACGCGGGCAACGCCGGACGGCCGTCACGGCCGATAATCGAGGGCAGCGCCACTTCACTGGCCTTCTCGCCAGCGACCGGCAAACCGCGCGGCCCGAGGCTCTCGCGGGTACTGCGGGCAGCAAGCTCGTCGGCAGGACCGCTCGAGTCATCAGCAAGCACCGCTACCACGGGAACGAGCAGCCGGCTGCCGGCCAGTGCCAGCAGCGCGGCATGTTCTCCGCCAGTGCCCGCGGCGTAGTCTGCCAGCGCCGCCGCGACCGCCGGATCGCTATCCCCGCGATCGCCGCGATAACGCGCGTCACCAGCAGTCAGCTCAGCCATCCGGCTCACTGTAGTGTCCGGCCGGTACCGCCGGCGCGTTGGTCACGCGCCGGATGTCCGGCCGGGCTGAGTCGCGGTAGCCTTGCGCAGGCGCAAATCAGTCTGACGGGGAAGCTCACCGACGCTTCAGACGATAATGGGAGTGCCGTGAATTTGGCTGGAAGTCATGGCACAGTAGGCCCAAGCACAGCAGGTCAGAGCACAGGGGACAGCGTGAGCCAGGTCAGTCAGGGGCCCAGGGCCGTAGCTCCCGGCACGCTGCTGCACAAGGCAATCCCGCCGCGCATGGTCGAGCCGTATTTGACCGGCCGCCGGTCTGTCATTTCCGGCTTCGTACACAGGGTGAGCGATGCACACGTTTCCAGCCCTGGAGATCTCTATCGCTTGTTCGGGCTTGGCTACTACGGGTCAGATTTCAGCCCGGAGTCGGACGAGATCTACATGCTGCGGTGGCGGGCGGTCGGCACGGAAGCATACAAAGTGCCCTACTCCCCCGAGCACGGCGGTGACTGGGTGCTGGCGCCGCCATTCACCGGCAACGGGTTCGCTGGCAGCGACGGCCAGGTAGTAGCCGAGTACTTCACTGACCCGATCCCCGTTCCGGTGGGCGCGGAGATTCACCGGATCGGCATCGATTCCTCCGATTTCATCGCTCGTTATGACGGGCAGGTCTGGCTCCGTCCGGCAGAAGGGTCGAAGCTGTGCGCTACCGGCTGATGGCGACGTACCGCGGCTCACCGTTTGAGGCCGGAATTGGCCCAACTAATGAAGACATCGTCTTGTTTGCCGCTTGCCCGCCCCCGGAGGAGCTAGGTTTCGAGCCGGCCACCGGCCACTGGCGCAAGCAGCTGCGCTTTGCCGATGTACAGGCAGTCTGGGAGTCCAGGCCAGTCGGCACTTTCCGCGGCCAGCGGTGCATGGTGCTTGACGACCTTGGCGACCGGCTGCACATCGGCTACCTCGGCCACGATGGTTACAAGGCAGCGGAACTCGGCTACTGGCAAGTGGA
>Ga0335075_10004906_pt1 | contig 20834 bp, 11 predicted proteins | sample Lox_Sample_24_FD_206723 | JGI IMG/M metagenome (GOLD analysis project Ga0335075, IMG submission 206723) | Soil microbial communities from Loxahatchee National Wildlife Refuge, Florida, United States - Lox_Sample_2.4 | ecosystem: Environmental > Terrestrial > Soil > Wetlands | place: USA...
ATGGCGTCCTGGCCGTGCGGGTGTGGAAGAGTCCCTTCCTTTCCGACGATTCGCGCGAGGAGGGCGGGTTTGCCACCGCGCCGCTGATTGGCAGCCGCGACGCAATTGCGACCGCAAAGGCCGCGCTGGAGTTCCGCTGGCTGCGCGGTCATCAGTTCATCTTCGGCGAGAATCTGCTGTGCGCCGTGATCGCGCTGCTGAGTCTTCTGCTGTGGAGCCGAACGCCGAGCCGATGGGTCTTGTTCTGGACAGCGAGCTTCGCGCTGATCCCGCCGGTCAATCTGCTGCTGCTCAACGCGCACATGGCGTTGCCGTATCGAGTCGTTATGGCCGCGGTGCAGCCGCTCTCCGCGATCCGGGATCTCTCGCTCTGGTTTCTGCTCCTCTGGGTGCTGCTCCTGCATGAGCATCGTGGCATCGCGCGGCTCACACGCATTCTCGCGTGGGTCTGGCTGGTGGCCGCCGCGCTCGACGGCGTGCTGATCAACATCGCGTGGAATCCGCGGTGGACGCGGCTCGTGCAAAATGCCGATGCGGTATCGGGCATTCTTTCGATTGTGCTGGAGGCTTTTCCTCTGCTTCTGGCAGGCTATGCGGTCATCCATCGCCGGCAGCTGGACTCGGCGCGCTGGCTGGTGGCGATCCTCACCCTGCTCGACGAGATGCTGGTGGTCACGCGCAACGGGCTTAAAGAAAGCCGCCCGTTCGGCAACTGGTCCATCCCGGCCACGATCGACGCGCCTCTGTTCACCATCGGCGGCAGCGCCATCTCGCTGTACACCTTCGCGGGACTTTTGCTTCTGGTGGCCATTGTCTACGCGGTCTACAGCAGCGTTCGCGACGACCAGCGGCGCCAGGACGCGCTGGAGCTCGAAAAGCTGGAGCTCATCCGCGAAACCAGCCTGATGCGGTACCAGGCCGAGCACGACGGCCTGACCGGGCTGTGGAATCACCGGGTGATCGTGGAGCAACTGCGCGAGGAGATGAACCGCGCGCACCGCAATGGGTCTGCCCTCAGCGTGGTGCTGATCGACGTCGACCACTTTAAGAAGATCAACGACAGCTTCGGACATCCGGCCGGCGATCTGGTGCTGCAGGAACTGAGCAGCATCTTCACGCACGCGCTGCGCCCCTACGATTCCGTGGGCCGCTACGGCGGCGAGGAGTTTCTGCTGATCCTGCCTGGCTGCGAACTGGAGAGCGCGATGCTGCGCGCCGAACAGCTGCGCTCGGCGGTGGAGTCCGCGCTCATTCGGGATGGCGAGATCGCACTGCAGGTGACCGCAAGTTTTGGCGTGGCTTCTGCGCTTGCCTCGCAAGCCGAGGCCGAGACGGTGATCCGCGCCGTCGATGCGGCGCTCTACCGCGCGAAGAGCATCGGGCGCAACTGCGTCGTTGCCGATCGGATGGATTTGCCTCTCTTCGAAGGCCACGGAGAGGTCTGAGGCGCGCTGCCGCCCTGCCCAAGTTACGTTGACGCAATCCGCTTTCCCAGGAAGGATCGGCCAGATATCTTCTGCCTATCCTGCTGCGGGTATTCGTCTCAGTGCTTCACAAGGACGGGCGGATCGTTCGCGCGACTGCTTATTTCTCCGCATCTCCCAAAGGCGAAGATTGTTCCGCGAACGCCGCGTCTGTGCAGGCGCGAACTTTCTTCACAATGCCCGTCCACACCGGATTAGTTTTCGACGCATCCCAGGTGCCGGCAGCAACCGCTGCTTCGTACGCTGCGTCCTTCTCCCGTCCCAGCTGGTACGCGGGAAGCTCCTGCACGAGTTTGAACGCGGCGGCCATGACGACGCCCACATCGTCGCGGAGATGGTCGGGAACGCTGGCATAGACCTCCGCCTTGTGCTCCTCGATCCACTGGAACGCGACGGGCAAAACGACGGAGCTCACCCAATCTCCGTAGGCATGCAGGGCTTCCATCCCGGTAATCCATGAGGGGTGCATCTCGGAATCGCGATGCCCCTCGTGATGATGCCTGCCTTTGTCCGGCGGGCAGTAGTTGCACTCCAGCTTCACGTGCCTGACGTGATGCATCAACGTTCTCCTTTGCAGCAACGGCATGGTTGGGTGGTTCGAAGCCTGATTTCTGCTGAGGCCTGTTAGCCGTATGCTGCCCGAGCCCGGTTGCTGGCGACAAGCTACGAAGGTTGTATGACGTCGATGCGCAGAAGGGATTGCGGCTGCGAAGGGCCGGCTGGGCTGGTCTTCTCTCGATGCGTTCCCTTTCATAAGGACACAGGGTTTTTCTTGACCCTATGGAAAATGCCTCCTAGGATGACGGCACGATGGAGACGCCGCGGCCGTCGATTGGGCAAAGCATCGGAAGCTATCGCATCACCGCGCTGCTGGGCAGTGGCGGGATGGGTGCTGTGTATCGCGCGACAGATGTGCGTCTCGAGCGGGAAGTCGCGCTGAAAGTGCTCCGGCCGGAGACGCTGGGCATGGAGCCCCAGGCTGTGGAGCGGTTCCGGAGGGAAGCCCGTGCGCTGGCGAAGCTAAATCACCCCCACATTGCCACGGTTTACGACGCGGGCGAGGAGAACGGGCTCGACTACATTGTGATGGAGTGTGTGGAGGGAGAAACTCTGGCGGCGCGGCTGCGCCAGGGCCCCATAGGGGTGCAGGAAGCGACTCGGGTAGTGATGGAGACCGCCGAGGCCCTCGATGAGGCCCATGCGCGAGGGATCATCCACCGGGATATCAAACCGGCCAACGTCATGCTTACGCAACGCGGAGGCGCCAAGGTTCTGGATTTTGGAGTCGCGAAGCTCCTGGCGGCGGCCGACGCGACACAAACGGCTCTTCCTTCGCAGGGTGCAGTGGGAACTCCGATGTACATGTCGCCGGAACAGGCGACGGGCAAGGCCGTGGACGCACGAACGGACCTGTGGAGCCTGGGCGTGTTGTACTACGAGGCGCTGACCCGACAGGCGCCCTTTCGGAGAGAGAGCGGGCTTGCGACTTTGCGGGCGATCGCTGAAGAGAAGCCGAGGCCATTGCGGGCGCTGCGCCCGGAGATTCCGGAGGATGTGGAGCAGATCGTGACGCGGGCGCTCGAGAAAGATGCGGCGCTCAGATATCAGACTGCGGCACAGATGGCAGCGGACGCGCGGGATGTGCTGGCCAGAATGAGCGGCTCGGGCATCGCCGCGGCGCAGAGCGCAGAGCAGAAGCGGCGCTCGTGGATAGCCGGCGTCGCTGCGGGGGCAGCTTTGGCGCTGGCGCTGGCGATCGCAGCGGGCTGGCTGGGATACCGGCGGATCGCGGAGCGGCGATGGGCGCGCGAAGAGGCGATCCCGCAGATCGAGAACCTGGTGAACGACCGGCTGCCTCTGGCGGCATTTCGGCTGCTGCAACGAGCGCAAAAGGATTTGCCGGAAGATAAGGGACTGACGAACCTGGCGGCGGAGAACACGACAAAGATATCGGCGACCTCCGAGCCAGGCGGGGCGCTGGTGGAGATCCAGGATTATCTGGCTCCGCAGAGCGAGTGGATGCGGCTGGGAACGACGCCGTTAGCCGGAGTGGCGATTCCGCAGGGGTATTTCCGCTGGCGGGTGACGGCGCCGGGGCAGAAGCCCGTGGTGACGGCGCCGGAGACCGAGGCCACGATGGACTTTCCAATCGCGGAGGAGCTCAAGGCTCCCGCTCGGATGGTGTACGTGCCCGGACAGAACTGGTCAGAGTATGAGTCGTTTATCGGGTGGCTGGGACCGTATGCCCTGCCTTCGTACTATATGGATCGCTACGAGGTAACGAATGCGGAGTACCAGCGATTTGTGGACGCGGGAGGATACGAGAAGACAGCTTACTGGCCGGCGGAGTTTCAGGAGCACGGGCAGAAACGAAGCCGAACCGAGGCGATGGGCCGTTTCCGCGATTCGACTGGGAGACCGGGACCCTCGACCTGGGCCGGCGGCCACTTTCCGGCCGGACAGGACAACTTTCCGGTGAGCGGCGTGAGCTGGTACGAGGCGATGGCGTACGCCGCTTATGCCGGCGAAGCGCTGCCGACGATCGGGCAGTGGCTTGAAACCGCGAACGTCGACGAGGCAGAGTACATCGTGGCGCTCAGCAACGTAAAGAGCAACGGGCCATCGGCGGCAGGCGCCTACCAGGGGATCGGGCCCTACGGAAACTACGACATGGCCGGAAACGTGCGCGAATGGATTGCGAACTCGGTGGATGGGGATAACCTGCTCATCCTGGGCGGATCCTGGCGGACGCCGAACTATCTGTTCACCAATCCTGAGGCGCTGACGCCCTTCGACCGCTCCGACACCAACGGATTCCGATGCGTGCGGAACCTGGGACCGATGCCCCAGGCCGCCACTGCTCCGATTCACAAGATTGGCCGCGATTTCGCGGCTTACAAGCCCGTCAACGATGACGTGTTCCGCGCCTACACGCTCCTGTATGCCTACGAGAAGACACCGCTGAACGCGAAGGACGAAGGCGCAGTGAAGGAAACGGACGACTGGCGCGAGGAAAAGGTGTCGTTCGACGCCGCGTATCACGGCGAGCGCATGTCCGCGTATCTGTTTCTGCCGAAGCGGGTCAAACCGCCGTACCAGGCTGTTCTGTTTTTTCCGAGCGCGCGCGTGCTGTTCCTGCCGCATGACAGCAGCGTGCTGGGCGATGTGAATTACTTCGACTACATCATCCAGAGCGGGCGCGCTGTGATCTATCCGGTGTACGAGGACACGTATGAGCGGCGCTCCACGCACCAACTGCCCAGCGCCGATAACACCATCGACCTGCCGGTGGAGTGGTACAAGGATGCGGCGCGATCGCTCGATTACCTCGACACGCGTCCCGATATCGACAAGGAAAGGATCGCCTACCTGGGCGTGAGCATGGGGGCGGCAAACGGCGTGATCTTCGCCACGCTCCTGCAGGAGAGGCTGAAGGCGGCAGTGTTTCTGGACGGAGGCTACTTCCTGCAGCAGCCAACTCCCGGCATTGACCAGGCGGACTTTGCGCCGCGCCTGAAGCTGCCCGTACTGATGGTGAATGGTCGGTACGACTACACCTTTCCGCCGGCGACGGCCCAGGATCCGCTCATGGCGATGCTGGGCACTCCACCTGCGAACAAGGAACACGTGGTCCTCGATACGCCGCACGACGTGAGCGAGGATCGGGGACGGCTGGTTCCGGCGGTACTGGGCTGGCTGGACAAATACCTCGGCCGCGTGCAGTAGGGCGACTCTCCCTTCCGTGACAAAGGGGTCTTGAGCCGCTTCGGAGCGGACCGTCGCATTGCGAGCACCGGCCCTGCCCAGGCGATCGCTGACAGCCCGTAAATGACTGAAAAATGAACCTCTTTTTGCACTCTTCCTGGGGCATCGGGAAGGTCATCCGGGGTGCTAAAATAGAGAGGTCGGAGACCCTCGGAAATCCTTCGATTTTCCTGTGTTTTAAGGGCCGGCTGGGCCTGATGCGAGGGGTCTGCGCAGAGGGTCGGGTCTCAGTCGGGACAGAGTTTTCTGACCGATATTTCTACCGGAATTATTCACAATCCAGCAACTGAACAGCACGATCCCGGAGCTGCATGGCGACTAAAGAAGTTACTCCTCAGGAAAAGGCAATCCTGCCCGGCATGGACGACAAGAACGGCAAGCAGGCAAGCGGGAACGGCAACGGTTCGTACACCGGCGAAAATATTAAGGTCCTTGAGGGCCTGGAGGCAGTACGCCTGCGTCCGGCCATGTACATCGGATCGACCGGCGAGATGGGTCTGCATCACCTGGTCTACGAAGTCGTCGACAATTCCGTCGACGAAGCGCTAGCCGGATACGCGTCGAAGATCGAAGTCACCATCCACGTGGATAACTCCATCACGGTAATCGATGACGGGCGCGGCATTCCTGTGGATGAGATGACGCTCGACAACGGCGAAAAGATGTCGGCGGTGCAGGTCGTGCTCACCAAGCTGCACGCAGGCGGCAAGTTCGACACTTCGACCTACAAAGTATCCGGCGGCCTGCACGGGGTGGGCGTGAGCTGCGTGAATGCTCTGGCCGAACAATTCACGGTGGAGATCTGGCGCGACGGGCACACGTACGAGCAGGATTACTCGAAGGGCGTGCCCACCTCCGGTCTGCGGCAGACGGGCACGAGCAAGCGGCGCGGCACGCAGATTCACTTCCTGCCCGATAAGTCGATCTTTACCGTCACCGAATACAACTACGACACCCTGGCGCAGCGGCTGCGCGAGCTGGCCTTCCTGAACAAGGGGCTGATCATCACGCTGACCGACGAGCGCGCCACCGATCCCAAGACCGGCGAGGCAAAGAAGGCGGAGTTCCGGTACGCCGGCGGCATCGCGGAGTTCATCAGGCACCTGAACCGCGGCAAAAGCGTTTTGCACGACAAGCCCATCGTGATGGAGGGGCTGCGTGACGGCGTGGATATGGACATCGCGCTGCAGTACAACGACGGCTACTCCGACACGGTCTTCTGCTTTGCGAACAACATCAACACCGTCGACGGCGGGACGCATCTCTCGGGCTTCAAAACCGCGCTGACGCGCACCATCAACGCCATTGGGCAGCAGCTCGGGCTCTTCAAGGACGTGAAGGAAAACCTGACCGGCGACGACGTCCGCGAAGGATTGGTCGCTGTGATCAGCGTCAAGCTGCCGCAGCCGCAGTTCGAAGGGCAAACCAAAGGCAAGCTGAATTCCGACATCGCCGGTACGGTGCAGGCGCTGGTGAACGAGCGGCTGGGTGCCTTTCTCGAACAGAATCCCCCGGTTGCGCGCAAGATCATCAACAAAGCAATTGAAGCAGCGCGAGCCAGAGAAGCGGCGCGCAAGGCCCGCGATCTCACGCGGCGCAAGGGCGCGCTCGATGGCGGCGGCCTGCCGGGCAAGCTGGCCGATTGCTCAGAACGCGATCCGGGCCGGTGCGAGCTGTATCTGGTCGAGGGCGAGAGCGCAGGCGGCACGGCGAAGCAGGGGCGCGACCGCAAGTTCCAGGCGATTCTCCCGCTCAAGGGCAAAATCCTCAACGTGGAGAAGGCGCGCTACGACAAGATGCTCGGCCACGAGGAAATCCGCGCCATGATTACGGCGCTGGGCACGGGTATCGGCAAGGACGACTTCGACGCGAGCAAGCTGCGCTACAGCAAGATCATCCTCATGACCGACGCCGACGTGGACGGATCGCACATCCGCACGCTGTTGCTCACGTTCTTCTTCCGGCACATGCAGGAGCTGATCAAGCGGAGCAACGTGTACATCGCGCAGCCGCCGCTGTTCAAAATCAAGAAGGGCAGGCGCGAGGAGTACATCAAGGACGAGCGCGAGTTCGTGCGCGTGATGGTGAAGCGCGCGGCCGAGGGCATCATCGTGCGCTACGGCGAGGGTGCGGCGAAGATCGAAGGCGCGGCTCTGACCAAATTCATGGGCCAGCTCAACGAGTACCTCGGCTTCTTCGATAAGGTCGACAAGCGGCTGCGCAACGAGGAAGTCACAAATCTCCTGGCGCATCACGAGCTGACGAAGCGCGCCGACTTCGAGAACGAGGCGAAGCTGCAGGCGCTTTATAAGGACCTCGAGAAGATCCAGAAGAAATACCAGTTCAAGGAACTGGGCAAGCCGGTGAAGGACGAAGAGCACCAGACCTGGTCGCTGGAGTTCAGGGACTCGCAGGGTGCCGAGCGGAAGATTGACTGGTTGCTGGCGTCGTCGCCCGAGTACCGGCAGATGATGTCGAAGCACAGCCAGATCGGGGCCATGCTGGAGCCGCCGTTCATCGTGGAGTACGCTGCCAGGGCGAACGCTGCGGCCGAGGCCGAAGAAGAAGAGCCCGAGGGCGTGGACAGCGCAGGCGAGGGCAATCCGCAGATCGGCAAGGCTGCCGCGCCTGGCTCAAAGCGCGCGGGACGCGCCGGGCAGGAGCCGGTCGAGAAGCAGACCCCGCGAGAGCTCTTTGAGTACGTGATCGAGCAGGGCCGGCGCGACTACCAGGTGCAGCGCTACAAGGGCCTGGGCGAGATGACAGCGGCGCAACTGTGGGAGACGACGATGGATCCCGAGCGGCGCACGCTGCTCAGCGTGAAGCTCGAAGACATTGCCGAGACTGAAACGATCTTCACCACGCTGATGGGCGAAGATGTCGACGCGCGACGGAAGTTCATCGAAGACAACGCGCTCGACGTGAAGAACCTGGATATCTGACAGCAGCGTTTTGCGTGCAGAACAAGCGTGGCCCTCCGCGATGGAGGGCCATTCGTCTTGGGGGGCGGGCTGGCGTGGTAACGTTACCGCAGCGTTGTTGGTAGGATATTCCTTCGCGGCCTGTGGGCCGTGAGGGCAGCGCTTCTCCGAGATCGCCGCGCTGCGTCCTTTGCGCTTGACGGCACTGAGCTTTGGTTCTACAGGAGTGGTGGTTATGAGTCAGGATGGTTTCATGATGCGGCGGCGGCAGTTCCTGAAAGGAAGCGCGGCGGCTGCGGCCGCATCCCTGGGAGCGGGCGGAATTCTCGGCGGGGCGAAAGCTCTGGCGCAAAGTGCGAGCGCGGCGCAGCCGCAGACGGCCGATCTCGCCAGCCGCGTGAAGCCGATGGTCGGCACCGGCTGGCATGGGCACATGTTTCCAGGAGCCGTGGCGCCCTTCGGCATGGTGCAGCTCAGCCCCGACACCAGCGGTCCGCCGGAAGCGCCATGGAACGGTCAGGGCGACACCTATGGGTGGGATCACTGCTCGGGCTACCACTACAAAGACAACGTGGTGATCGGCTTCTCGCACACGCATTTGCAGGGCACCGGCGCGCAGGATCTCGGCGATGTGCTGATGATGCCGATGGTGGAGGGCCGCAACTGGAGCTGGAGCAGCGGCACCCCGGGCAATCAGGCCGAGGTGCAGACCGAAGCGGTCGGCACTGAGTCGGGCTGGGTGCTCGCGCCAGACCAGACCGGCTTCTTCTCCTGGTTCTCGCACGATCGCGAGACTGCCAGGCCCGGCTACTACTCCGTTCATCTTGCCACCCCGGACGTAAAGGCGGAGCTGACCGCGACCACGCGCTGCGGCATGCACCGCTACAGCTATCCGGCAGGCGGCGCGAAGCAGGGGCTTGTTTTGGATCTGATTCACGGCCTCGGCTGCACCGTGTACGAAGCCGAGCTGAACATCGAGAGCGCGACGCGCGTGAGCGGCCGCCGCTCCACGCACGGCTGGGCGGCAGACAAGCAGGTTTACTTCGTCATCGAGCTGTCGCGGCCGGCCGCATCGATGGAAGCAAAGATCGATGGAAACGTGCAGCCGGCGCAGGCGGGCGGCCACTTCAGCGGCAAGGAAATCCAGGCAATCTTCTCCATCGCGCCCGGAGCCGAGCCGCTGCTGGTGCGCGTCGGCATCTCGGCGACCAGCGTCGACGGTGCGCGCAAAAATCTGGTGGAGGAAATGCCGCACTGGAATTTCGACGCCATCGCGCGGCAGACGGCGCAGGCGTGGAATGAGGCGCTGGCGGCGATCGAAGCGGACCTGCCCAGCCAGGAGCAGAGCGAGACTTTCTACAGCGGGACGTATCACTCGCTGATCGCGCCCGCAACCTTCAACGATGTGGACGGTGCCTATCGCGGCCAGGACCATCACAATCATCCCAACCCGGGCTTCACCAAATACACCACGATCTCCATCTGGGATATCTATCGCGGGCAGTTTCCGCTGATGATGCTGATGCAGCCCCATCGCACCAGGGATGTGGTGCGCACGCTGCTCGCCGACTACGACCAGCTGGGACAGCATTCGCTGCCGGTTTGGCCGTTGTGGGGCAACGAGACGTGGTGCATGACGGGCTTCCACGTGGTGGCCATGATCGCCAGCGCCTATGCGCGAGGCTTCCGCGACTTTGACGTACAGGCAGCGTATGCTGCGATGCGCGACACCGCGATGACCGGCTCTGCGCTCAACGGCAACAAGCAACTGCAGGAGCAGTTCCGCCAGCTCGGCTACGTGGCCGCGGCGGAGAATCAGCAGTCGGTCTCGCGCACGCTCGACTTCGCATACGACTTCTGGTCGGTAGGCGCGATGGCGCAGATGCTGGGCAAAACGGACGACGCGGACATGTTCTTCAAGCTCGGCCAGAACTACAAAAATGTCTTCGACTCGAACACCGGATTCATGCGCGGCAAGACGGCAAACGGCAAATGGCGCGAGCCGTTCCGTCCTGATCGCGAATTCTGGGAAGACTACACCGAGTCGGACGCGTGGCAGGCTACGTTCAACGTGATGCAGGATGTGCAGGGCCTGATCGATCTGTATGGTGGCGACGCGCCGTTCATCGCGAAGCTCGACGCGCTGTTTGCAGCGCCCTCAGACGTGCTCGATTCCCCGCCGGACATCAGCGGCATGATCGGGCAGGATGCGCAGGGGAACGAGCCCAGCCATCACATCCCGTATCTGTATAACTTTGCCGGCGCTGCGTGGAAGACGCAGGAGCGCGTGCGCCGCATCGCGCGGATTTACAACAACACGCCCACCGGCGTTCCGGGTAATGATGACTGCGGCCAAATTTCCTGCTGGGTGGTGTTTGCCGCGCTCGGGTTCTATCCCGTGAACGAAGTGAACGGCGTGTACGTCATCGGCAGCCCGATGGTCGAGCGCGCGCACATTCACAACGCGGAGAAGCGGACGACATTCTCGATCGTCGCCGACAACAACTCGGCACAGAACGTCTACATCCAGTCGGCGCAGCTGAACGGGAAAGATCTGACGCGCTCCTGGCTGACGCACGACGACATCGTGGCCGGCGGCGAACTGCACTTCCGCATGGGCAGCAAGCCGAACAAGGAATGGGGCGCGGCGAAAGAGGACCGGCCGCCGTCGGGCCTGATCCAGCGCTCGTGATCGCGGCGGCTATTCGTTGATCGGCGTCGCGCTGCGGATGTGGAAGTGCACCACGAGCGACGCGTGGCCGGCGGGGCAGCCCAGCATCAGGCCTCGCCCCTCGCCTTTGAACGAATAGGCGACGTGCGCGATGCCGACCGGATCGATTTTCGTCACTTTGGGCTGCGTGACGTCGCGGATCTTCGCCGTATCCACCAGCTCCGCGTTCGCGGATAGCAGCTGCTCGTGCAGCGCGGGGTCCAAAGCCACCTGCACTTCAAGGTCGTCGGCGGAGCTGGTGCGATTGCATCCGACGTCGATCCGCAGCGGCTGGCTGTCGCGGACGGAATCGACGACGTTCAGCACCGGGTTCCTGCGATAAACGGTGGCGAAAAACGTGTAGGCGTCAGCCGAGCGGCTGGCCGGCTTCACGATATCGATGTGGTTAGCGTTGATCTTTTGCGGCGGCGTATCCGCATCGCATCCATAGGTCGCGCTGTAGTAGCTCACCACGCGGGTGTGCGCGCCCAGGTAGCGTCCCACGCCCGCGCCGGCGGCAGTATCGAGCGCTTCGAAGGCGCAGTAGCGATGGATGCGCGCGGCCGAGGGGGTGCTCCTCCACTTTTGCTCCAGATCCATCAGAAAGCCGTTGTCGTCGCCCTCCTTCAGGTCGGTGAGCAGCGGATCGCTGTCGTAGATCCTGGCGAGGCTGGCCACGAACGATCCCTCATGCGGCGTCGCGTAGGAGACGATGAAAGGCACGCGCGCGGCGTCGGCAGGGTGGTTGAGCAGCATCTCCTCGGTGATCAATCCGCCGAGGCTGTGCGCGATGAAGACGATTTCCTGATGCTCCCAGACATGCTGCTTTTGCAGGCTCTGCCACAGCATCTCGGAGAGCTGCGTCGTCGAATATTGTCCGCGCACCGAGGGCGTGGGATATTCGGCGACGACGACATCGGATTTCTGGAAGTGGGGATCGGTTTGGATCAGCTGTGGCCAGTACGCGCCATTCGCGGCGCGCCACGTGTCGCGGCTGCCATGCAGGCCGTGGACAAAGACAATCACCCTCGGCTTGAGATTCTGGGCTCGGGCCTCGAAGTCGTTGGAGCCGACCGCAGCCAATCCAAACAACAGCGCCCAGATAAGAACAACAGCCCTGCGCACGAAACACCTTTCTGCAACGCCCCACGCGGGTCAGGAATAAAAACGTTTGCTGCTTCAATTTTACCGCTCCGCCGCGCGCGATCCGCGCGCACGCCTGCGCAGCCGAGTCGCGGCTTACGGGCGGCTGCGAGCTGCGAGCGCGACGGCGGCGCTCATCGCCGGGACGATCACAATTCCGGCGCGAAGCTTTTCCGTCGATACCGGCGACCAGCGGCCCGCGGCATCGACCGATGCACCGCCCAGCGTGACCTGGGCCGTGCTCTCGGTCGAGCGGGCTGTGAGACGCAGGACGTGCGCGTCGCGCAAGAAAATTCTGCTTAGATCAACGGCAGCCTCGCGTGCGCGCTCGCGATTCACCACGACGACCGAGTGCAGCGCTCCCGACGCGCCGAGCGCATAGGCGGTGGCGTTCACCCCGCCGAGATCGGCTTCGATGGGCAGCATGTGCGTGCAGCCTCTGCGGGCTTCGGCAAAGGCCAGCATCCCGTAATAAGGATTGCCGGCGGATGGGGCGCCGCTGCTGTCGTTGCGAATGGGTGAGTAATAGCTGAGGAAGCCGAGCTGGTTCACGCCGGTTTCGATGTTGACGCCGGAGCAGCCCGCAGCGGCGAGCAGAAGCAGAAAGTCGAGCGTCCACAGAGCGCCGATGAGCGTGTCACTCACCCCGGGCAAGCCGCCTCCGGAGAAAGAATTCGTCTCGCACATGCGCCAGGGAATGTGGCTTTGCTGCGAGGCGATACGCAGGCGCGCGAGGACATCCGCGAGGCGCGGATCCGGCGTCAGTAATTGTTCCGCGCTGCCACGCTTCTGATATTCGCGGTAGTAGTGCGTCGTCAGCAGCTGCACTTCGCCGTCCGCGTCGCGCGCCATGTTTTCGACCCACTCGACGGAGCTGGCCGTATCGGGAGCGGCGAAGCGCGCGTTCGGCAGAGCTTTCACGATGGCGGCGCGCCAGGCGCTGTATTGCCGGCGAAACGCAGCATAATCCCAGCCAGGCGGGCGAAACGCATGCGCGCCCCGCGGATAATTCTCAACCTCGTTGCCCAGCTCGAAGGCAATCAGATGCTCCCCCAGAGCTGCGTTGACGGCCCTGGCCTCGGTCACTGCATCGTCGAGCGTTCCCTGCGCGAAGTTGAGGCTCCAGATCGCTCGCCAGCCGGTCGCATCAAGGAATTCGGCGAACTGCCGGAGGCTCGCTTCGTTGATGACGGTATGGTGCGGATCCCACGCGGCTGTTCCCTTCGCATCGAACCGCGTGTAGTCGGCGACGATGCCGCCCACGCGGATGACGCCCCTGGCGCCGAGCCCGTTTACCAGCGCGACGTATTTGCTGTTCGCCGCGCCCAGTAGCCCTGGCGCGGAGACGGAAGACATCTCATAGCCGAGCCCGATGAAGTCGTCGGGGATGGGCACCGGGGCGATCGTGCCGCGGCGCAGAACGATGCGTGTGCGATCTTCAGCGGAAGCCGCGCTGCGCAACGCGAGCCAACCGGCGCCTTTAAAAAGAGAACCAAGGACCGCGCGACGAGTGAGCAAGGGTGCCTCCACTGGACAACGATCAACCTATATACTGGCGCACAATCCAGCAAGGGGGGAGTCCCGATGAACAGGATATGGCGTGCCGCCCTTTCGCCGATCGCATTGGTCCTGATGGCCGGCGGTTTTGGTGGCGCGGTCCAGGCGCAGGCGGCCGCGCCGAAGACCCAGAGTATCTGGACCGTGCAGGAAGTCATGGTCCCTGTGCGCGACGGCGTGCACCTGCAAACGGCGATCATTCGTCGGCGTGACCAGACCGGGCCCCTGCCCATCCTGCTGGAGCGCACTCCGTATGGCATTCCCACACAGCAGGAATTCGATGAGGCGGCGGCGAAGCTCGGCGCCGCCTGGATGCCCGACTCGTGGAAGGAGCTGTCGGCAGACGGCTACATCTTCGTTATCCAGAATCTGCGCGGGCGCTTCAAGTCGGAGGGCGTCTTCGAGCTGACTTCGCGCTACGACCCGAACAATCCGAAGCAGGCCAATGAGACCAACGACGCCTACGACACCATCGACTGGCTGGTGAAGAACGTTCCCAATAACAACGGCCGCGTGGGCATCTACGGCGTATCGTACGACGGGCTGACCGCAGGGCTCACCCTCCTGCATCCGCATCCCGCGCTCAAGGCGGTGAGCGAGCAGGCCGCTCCCGTCGATCAGTGGATGAACGACGACATGCATCGCTACGGCGCGCTGCGCGAGAGTTACGCGTTTGAGTATTCGGTCATGGAGGAGGCGGACAAGAACACCAACACGCATTTCGATTTCGACGACTACGACACGTACGCGTGGTATCTGAAGATGGGCCCGCTGTCGAACGCGAATCCCGAGTACCTGCACGGCAAGATTCCTTACTGGAACGACATGATGGAGCACCCGAACTACGACGCGTTCTGGAAGAGTGAAGCGTGGGTGAATCAGCTGCACAGCTCTCCGGTGCCAAACCTCAACGTCGCGGGTTTCTGGGACCAGGAAGATCCGTGGGGACCGTGGCAGATCTTCCGGCACGCGGCCGAGCACGATCCTGACAACACAGATTTCATGGTTGCCGGCCCTTGGTTCCACGGCGAATGGGAGACGGCCGAAGCCGATCACATCGGGCTGATCCCCTTTGGCGGGCACAAGACGGCGCTCGAATTCCGCAGAGACGTGGAGGCGCCGTTCTTCCGCTACTACCTGCATGGCGAAGGCGCGAAGCCGGACTGGAAGGCGACGATGTTCGAGTCGGGATCGAACACGTGGCATCACTACGCGGCGTGGCCGCCGGCGAATGCGAAGGCGACGAATCTCTATCTGCATGGCGATGGAACGCTCTCGTTCGAGCCGGAGGCAGCCAGCGCCAAGGCGTATCGCGAGTATGTCTCGGACCCGGCGAATCCTGTGCCCTATCGCGTGCGGCCCATTTCGCCGACGTATCCGCTGCCGGAGTGGAGAACCTGGGAAGTCGCCGATCAGCGGTTCGTCGAAGACCGGCCGGACGTGCTTACGTACGAAAGCGCGCCGCTCGATCACGACGTGACGATCACCGGTCCGCTGTCGGCGGTGCTTTTCGCGTCGACTTCGGGAACGGATTCGGATTTCGTGGTGAAGCTCATCGACGTGTATCCCGAGAAAGGGCAGAAGGCGGCCGACGCGCTCGACAAGGATATTCCCGACAACTACGCCGACTCGCTCAACGGCTACGAGCTGCCCATCGCCATGGAAGTGCGGCGCGGACGCTTCCTGCACAGCTACGAACAACCTCAGGCGCTCAAACCAAATCATCCCGAGGAGTGGGACGTGCCGCTGCGCGACCACGATCACGTCTTCCTGACGGGGCACCGCATCATGGTGCAGGTGCAGTCGACCTGGTTCCCGGTGATCGACCGCAATCCGCAAAAATATGTACCGAGCATCTATCAGGCCACGGCGGCGGATTACGTGAAGGCGACGCAGCGCGTCTATTCGACGCCGCAGATGCCATCGCACATCGTGCTGCCGGTCGTTTCGCAGTAGCGTACTGGCGGAATCCCAGCGGAAAGGACCGAAGCAATCCGGTCTTTCCGTCGAGTTCGAGACGCCCCTTCAGCGCGCGAACTGTCGCAGGTGGTGATCGGTGTGCAGATAGCCCCAGCGGTTCCAGTCGCCGGCCGTCATGCGGCCGAAGTACGGATGGCGCGGGAGCTGCGCGGGCAGCCCGGCGCAGAATTCTTGAAAGACGGCGAGCAGCGCGGCGTGATCCTGCGTGAATTCGACGGGCGGAACGCCGAAGCGATCCTGCGCGATTTCCGGAGGCGAGGGAAATCCATGCGGCCACTTTACGGGCGCGCGCAGCGCAACCCACCGCAGGATCGGCGTCGGCACTCCGAAACTCGCCGGTGCGGCGTACTTCTGGCCCAGTGCGCAGCGGAACGCCTCGGTTACGTGGCAGATCATCTGGTGGACCGTCATCTTGCCCCACTGCGCGCGATCGCCGGGCGCAAGGCGCGCGAGGCGCGTTTCAAGGTCATGCCGGCACTCGGGATCGGCCAGAGATTTCACGCGTCCAGTGTAAGCCGCCGCTTCACGCCGTTTGCAGCACTTTGTGCTGGCTCACGACTGCCCCGTCATCCTTGCGCAGGGTGCGGAAGACCAGCGTCGAGGCAATCGTCAGCACGCCAAGGCAGATAAACGCTTTGTGCGTTCCGTGGATGAAGATGGCCGGGGCGGTGTAGGCGCGCTCGGGCAGAAAGAATGCGGTGGCCATCCCGGCAATGGCGACGCCGAAGCTGATGGCCATTTGCTGCATGGTGCTGGATATGGAACTGGCGGCGCTGGCTTCCTCTTCAGTCACGTCGGCAAACACCAGCGTGTTCATGCTGGTGTACTGCAGCGACGTAAATCCGCCGTACAGAAACGCGAGTCCCACGATTTCAACCACCGTCGTGTGCAGGCCGATGGCCGCGAACGACAGGATCAGCAGCCCGATGATGATGGTGTTGGAGACCAGAACGCCGCGATACCCAAGCCGCTCCAGCAGGCGGTTCAGGATGAACTTCATGCACAAGGACGCGACCGCCTGCGGCATGATAAGCAATCCCGATCCGACGGGCGAGTAGCCCAGCCCCACCTGATAGAGCAGCGGCAGCAGAAACGGAACGCCGCCAACCCCGAGGCGCGTGAAGAACCCCCCGCTGACGGCGGCGCGGAACGTGCGCAGCTTAAACAGGCTCAGGCGCAGCAGCGGATGCTCGACCGTGCGCGCATGCAGAGCGTATCCCGTAACCAGTGCGAACGAGATCGCGAGCAGCCCGAGGACTTCGCGCACGCTGAGCGTGTGCTCGCCGAACACCTCGAGCACATACGACATGAGCGCGATGCCCGATCCAAAGAGGATGAGGCCCACCAGGTCGAGCGGCGGCGTGTTCTCTTCGCGGAAGTCCGGCAGATGCATGTAGACGAGGATCAGCCCGAGAATCCCGATGGGGAGATTGACGAAAAAGATCACCCGCCAGTGCAGGTAGTGGACGATGAGGCCGCCGGCCAGCGGTCCGAGGACCGGCCCGATGAGCGCGGGGATGGAGACGAAGCTCATCACCCGAACGAGATCGGACTTGGGAAATGTGCGAACGAGCGTGAGCCGGCCGACGGGAACCATCATTGCGCCCCCGAATCCCTGAATGATGCGGCACGCCACGAGCCAGTGAATGTTGCTGCAAAGGCCGCAGAGCAGCGAGCCGAGCGAGAACATGCCGATGGCCGCAGCGAAGACCCGCCGCGTGCCGTGCCGGTCGGCCATCCAGCCGCTGATGGGAATGAAGACCGCGAGCGCTAGCGTGTAACTGGCGAGCACCGCTTTCATGGCCAGCGGGGCCACGCCCAGTGCGTGAGAGACGGCGGGCACGGCGGTATTCAGGATGGTCGTGTCCAGCGACTCCATGAAGAACGCGACAGCGACCAGCCAGGGCAGCAGATTCCTGGCCGACTCCGTGAGTGTCGGCGGCTCCGGCGGTGCGCTGCGATCTGGCGGCGTCTCGGGCAACGGGCAAACGGCTCCTTCGTTTGGTGGTTTTACATCTGGGGTCGAAGATTCCATTGAACCAGAGGCAGCAGGCTCGAGCTGTCATCGGTCCAGGCGCGCAGGCCCGGCCTGCGGCGATCGATGCGCGCGAAAGTCGCAATCGCCGGCTGCCGGAAGAACGTCTCGTTGTTCGTGACGAGCACCCAAGTGGCGCGGTATTCGCCCACCGTCTCGTTGGGTGGACTATCGAAAAGGCGCGCTGTCATCCCGGTGGCCAGGGCAAGCTCGGCGATCTCCGGCGGCAGGTCGAGATACTGGTTCGAAACGTGGAAGGCGAGAATCCCGCCCGGCGCAAGCTGGCGCTGGTAAACCTGCATCGCCTGGGTGGTGAGCAGGTGCATGGGAATTGCGTCTCCGGAGAAGGCGTCGATGGCGAGGACGTCGAAGTTCTGCGGCGGATCGGCGGCGAGGGAAAGCCGCGCATCGCCCTCGACGATGCTGACCTGCGCGCCGGAATCGCGCAGGAACGTGAAGAGATTGTGCGCGATTGGCGGCACGGCGGGATTGATCTCGTAGAAGCGCATGGTGTCGCCGGGCACGCCGTACGCGGCAATTGTGCCCGCGCCGAGCCCCACCACGCCGATGCGGCGCGGGCGCAGCAGGCCGTCAGGCAGCTGGCAGCAGAAGCGCAGCGCGAGGCCGATGCCGGAGTCGCTGGCGTAATACGTGGTCGGCGTGGTGCGAAATTCGGGCGCGAACCACTGCATGCCGTGCGTGATGGTGCCGTGGGTGAGCGTTCGTGCGGTGAGCGCCTGCGGCGTGTGGGTTTGGGACACGCGCAGCGCGCCGTAGAAATTCCGCTCTTCGAGCAGGCACCGGGCGTCGGCCAGGTGCAGCATCACAACCACGACGAGAACAACCGCCGTACTCGATCCCCACAGCAGCCGCGGCTGCCAGCCTCCGCTCCACGTTGCGGCCAGCGCCACGGCCGCCGTGGCAAGGAACGCCAGCGCGATGTCGTAATTCGCGTCGAAGAGCAGCGGGCAAACGATACCGATGAAGATGCTCCCCGCCGCGCCTCCCGCGGCAATCGACAGATAAAACACCGTGGACTGCGCCGGATCCGTCGGCCGCAGCGCATACGTCTCGGCGTGGCAGAACCAGCACGCCACGAACATCTCCGTGAGGAAGAATCCGAGGCTGAGCACGATGGGCAGGCTGACGCCGGTCTGCGTCAGGAACCACGAGAGCGCGGCCAGCAGCACGATCAACAGGCGGATGACGAACCAGCGCTGGTAGAGGCGCGGCGCATCGAACGCGAGGATGAACGTGATGAGGTAAACCGCGAGCGGCAGCACCCAGAGCAGCGGAACGGCCGCGATGTTCTGGCTGATATGCTCGGTGACGGCGCAGAGCTGGATCGCCCCCGCGGCGGGCAGCAGAAACCATAGCAAGCGCGTGCCGAGGGTGGGCTGCGGGGCGGACGGAGCGGATGCAGTCGCGCTCCTCGCAGAAGCCCCGGCATCAGAGCTTGCCGGCTCAGCGCGGCGCAAAGACCACGCAAGGCAGGCGCAAAGAATCGCGTAGAGGGCAAACCCGCAGATCCAAAGCGTACGCTGCATGCCCAGGCCAAAATGCGTCTCGATGAGCGCGGGATACAGAACCAGCGCCAGCAGCGACCCGGCATTCGACAGCGCGAAGAAGCGCCACGGGACCGCACTTCCCTGCTGCCGCGCATACCAGTACTGCAGCAGCGGGCTGGTGGCGGCGAGCAGCAGGAAAGGCAGTCCGATCGACCGCGTGAGAGCGGCAAAGATCGCCGTCAGGGGATGCGCGGCGGCTCCGGCCAGTGACGGCTGCGGCGACAGGATCAGCAACACGGCGGCGACCCCGATGATCGCTCCATGGAAGCCAGCGGCCCGAAGCGGGCGGGCCCACCTGGCAAGAGCATGCGCGTAGAGATAGCCGAGCAGAAGGACGGTCTGGAAGAACACGAGGCAGGTGATCCAGACCGCGGATGAACCGCCCAGAGCAGGCAGCAGCCGTTTGGCGGCCATCGGCTCGACGGCGAAGAGCAGGAAGGCCGCCAGAAAAACGGTGGCGCCATAGAGCAGCCGGGCAGATCGCGCGAGGGAATTCATGCCGCAATGCCAAGCTACCACGGAGGTTTTCCCTGCGCGGGTCAGCCTGGCCGCGAGCGCAAAGCCGCTCTCGCGCGTCTCGTCGTTGTTAGAGTGAAGGTGGGAGCGGTGTGCCCTCCGCGGGGCTGCTCGGATGGGGATCGGGCGCGCCTCAGGGCCAGTTTTGGAGTAGCATAACGACGCGGGACGATATCAAAGCCATGAAATACCTATTGAAAACACTCAGGGAACGCGAGGGGCGGCGGAACGCCGAGGCCGGATTCACGCTGATGGAACTGCTGATCGTGATCTCGATCATGCTGATCCTCATGCTGATTGCCATTCCGAACATGCTGAACCTGAAGGCCCAGGCCAACGAGACGTCGGCCATCCAGTCGCTGCGCGCCATTCAGATGGCGGAAACGCAGTACACCACGGAGTATCCGCAGAACGGATTTGCATGCTCGCTGACCGCCCTCGGTGGCCAGGCCTCGTCGGGCGCGCCCAGCGCGCAGAGCGCGCAGCTGCTGCAGAACGATCTGTCGGGCGGGAACAAGTCGGGCTACCAGTTCGCCATTACGAACTGCACCAAGACCACCGTCAACAACCAGGACAACTACACCAGCTATGAGGCAACCGCGGTGCCGCAGGCCGTGGGCAAGACCGGGCACAACGGCTACTGCCTCGACATGAGCGGGACCATCCTGAAGGATCCGACGGGCGGAACGAACTGCACGGTGCCGATTCAGTAGCGAGAGGATGTTAGCGAGAGGATTCAGCCAAAAGCGCTGGGTACCTCGTGCAGCACGGAGTAAACCCGGATTGAATCCAAAATTAACGAGAGACACGGGCCGCCAGCGCGACAGGAAGCGTTGGCGGCTTTTGTTTGCTGATGCGGTGCTCGCCGCAGCTCTTCTGGTGACGACGGCCCACGCGCAGGCCACACCGAGCGCGGCGGACGTTGCCGGCCGCATCGACCGTCACTACAACGCGCTCCATTCCCTCTCCGTCCACTTCGTGCAGCGCTACGCCGGCATGGGCATGAACCGAAAAGAGTCCGGCGTCCTCCTGCTGAAGAAGCCCGGAAAAATGCTTTGGACCTACGCCGATCCTGACGGAAAGATCTTCGTCATGGACGGGAAGGACGCCTATTTCTACTCGCCCGGCGAAACCGAAGCGCAGAAAGTCCCGGAG
>Ga0335075_10004907_pt1 | contig 20834 bp, 19 predicted proteins | sample Lox_Sample_24_FD_206723 | JGI IMG/M metagenome (GOLD analysis project Ga0335075, IMG submission 206723) | Soil microbial communities from Loxahatchee National Wildlife Refuge, Florida, United States - Lox_Sample_2.4 | ecosystem: Environmental > Terrestrial > Soil > Wetlands | place: USA...
GATCGTGTCCCTTTGCGTGGTGTAGGAGCAGTTTGCTGCCATCACGCTCTCCGGCAGGGCTGGCCGGTGGTCAGCTCGGCACAGAGGTCAGGCTGACGAAGCGAGTATCGCGCAATGCCGCCATGGTTTCCAGTGGCATGTAGCGTGCGCGCTGAACGGCCCACTCATCGTTCTGTTCCATCAGCACGGCACCGACCAAGCGCACGACCGCTTCCTCGTTGGGAAAGATCCCCACCACATCGGTGCGCCGTTTGATCTCGCCATTCGGCCGCTCGATCGGATTGGTGGAATGGAGTTTGACCCGGTGCGCGGCGGGGAAGTCCATGTAGGCGAGCACGTCAGCCTCGGCCTCATCCATCAGTTTGGCGAGTTTGGGAAGCTGCGGCCGCATCTGATCGGCGATCTTACGCCATTGCACCTTGGCGGCGTGGGCGTCCTCTTGCGCGAAAGCCGTGCCGACGAAGGCCGCCGCAAGGCGCTGGCCCTGCCGGCCGGCGTGGGCGAGGAGAGTACGCATGAAATGCACGCGGCAGCGCTGCCATGTGGCGCCCAGCACGCGGGTCACCGCGGCCTTGAGGCCCTGATGGGCATCGGAGATCACCAGTTTGACGCGGCGCAGGCCGCGGCGGGTGAGCTTGCGGAGGAACTCGGTCCAGAACGGTTCGGCCTCCGAGGCGCCGATATCCATCCCGAGCACCTCGCGCCGGCCGTCCAGGTTGACGCCGATCGCGATGATGGCGGCAACCGAGACGATGCGGCCATTCTGGCGTACCTTCACATAGGTGCCGTCCAGCCAAAGATAGGGCCACTCGCCTTCGATCGGGCGATTGAGGAAGGCCTGCACCTTCTCATCGATCTCGGCGCAGAGGCGGCTGACCTGACTTTTGGAGATGCCGCTCATGCCCATGGCCTGCACCAGGTCATCGACCGAGCGGGTGGAGATACCCTGGATGTAGGCTTCCTGGATGACGGCGGTCAGCGCCTTCTCCGACATTCGGCGGGGTTCGAGGAAACTGGGGAAGTAGGTGCCCTTGCGCAGCTTCGGAATGCGCAACTCGACGGTGCCGCACCGGGTCTCCCAATCGCGTTCGCGGTAGCCGTTGCGCTGGGCCAGGCGCTCGCCAGGGGCACGGGCGCCGTGCGGCGCGCCGGTGAGGGTCTCGACTTCCAGTTCCATCAGGCGCTGGGCCGAGAAGCCGATCATCTCACGCAGGAAGTCGGTGTCGGCGGTCTTCTCCAACACGGAACGGAGGTCCATGTTCTGGTCGGTCATCGTCGGGTCCTTTGGTTGGTGTTGAAGTTCCCAACCAGACCCTACCGAAGATCCGCGATGACCGCCGCTGTGGATACGTGGCCCGGCGCCGCCTGACTCGGTTGGCTGTCGCGGCGCCGGGCCACGTATCCACAGCGGCTCCTACACCACTCGGTGGGACACGACCTATAGTCCGGCTCGGACGCGTATTTCCGTACCGCGACCTTGTCGCCGCGGTACAGCGTACCATAAGTGAGCCTGGACAAGGTATCGCGCAGGTGCTGCGCTTCGGTTGCGAGTGGCGAGAAGGCGTCGGATTTGGCGTAGTCGGCAAGATAACGCCGAAGGTTTGTCAGTCCGGCCGACCGCAACGTCACGGCCTCCAGCGATTGCAACAGCGTCCGGACGCCCTCACAGTAGAGATGAATGGCGCGCAAGAGCACCATGTGCCGGTGGCACTTGTATGCGATCTTGTCGGCATAAGCGAGATTTGTGCGGACCGTGCGCATCGTCTCGCCAAACGCAGGGAAGGGCTGGAAGACTTCGGCGCGTTCGAGGTCGGCAAACACAGCCTGCCGGTAGCGGATAATATCCTCGTTTCGGTAGGTCGCGTGGAAGATCGGGCGCAGCGCCTCCTCGTCGCGTTTGGCCACGATCGCGGCAACTGCTTGATCCAGGTTGAGATCAACGAAGCACGGCGGCTGGTCGATGTGCTCTGCGCGTTCCGTTTCCAGGCCGGGCGGGAACAGAATGCTCTTGAACGTCGGAACGCTCAGAGGATTCGGCGGGAGGTTGGCGTCCCGCGAGGTTACGGCCTGCCCATGCCCAGGGGGTGCGCCCGCGCGGTTCCCTGGTGGCACAGCCGCACGTAGATGGTCTTCCCCCGTACGCGAACCAGCGGACAACAGCGCATCGGCGCGCAAAAGAAAGGGGGAGTCTGGATAATGTTCGCTCATCATGATCCTGCCTCGGCGGCCGACCGGCTCGCGGGTTGACTGGCAGGAGTCATCAGCTCACAGGGCGTAACAGGGGACTCCATCCCTGTAATTTCGAAATTAGGTCCGCTCCTGTCCGATGTCAATGCGTCAAACCTCCTGTTGCACCAATATACTCTGCCGATCCGCCAGCGTGCCCGGCAGCGGCTTTCGATATGACTGTGTGTTGAACGCTACGCCCTGATGCGAGTGACAACACGCGCCGTGGGTCACATGCGCGAGCCGGTTTCGGCGCCGGATGCCCTGTGTCCTGGTAGCGGGCCGCGGCGAAGCGGCGGCGCGGTTTCGGCGCATTCGACCAGACCGATGGCAAGCGCGGACAGGTTCAACGGCAAGTGAGCCCGGCCAGGGGTATCAAGCTTGGCGAAAACGCGCAGTGATTCGAATGGCGACAGCACACGGGGCGGGCCGAACTCGAACAGCCGCCCGCCGCCGAAGCGGATGCGGAGGTCGAGGTAAACCCCACTCATCTCGAAATCCGCCCGCCCTTTTGCGGTGATCCGGACCGGCGCGCCCAATCCGGTCGCATATTCCAGGTAGGCGCGACGATACAACGCATAGAGCTCGTGTCGGAACTGTACCAGCCCCACCAATACCGAGTCAGGCAGGGCACCGTAAACCCGCAGGGTCATGGCGAGGCACAATTCCATCATGTGATTGAAGGTATAATGCACCGGCTTGCCGGAGCCCGTGCCGACTTCGCCATGGGCAAATGGGATGCCCAGCTTGCGAAGCGACTTTACGTAGTAATTGAAAGTGAGCGGGGTGACACCCGCCGCGAACCCCATCCTGGAGAGCACCCACAATGCGCGGCCATGGGTGAGCTGCAAGTCGGGCACCAGATCGCTGGTAACGCGAGCCTTGGTCGGAAGTTGGATCGCCTTCATGATTGGCGCTCCACCATGCAATTCCGCTGGTCAGCTCTTGGGCGGGGCAGTCTCCGACAGTTTTCGCAGTTGTGCGCGCCAGCTCAGGACATGCCCGGCGGGAACCAGCCCATCCAGCAGTGCCAAAGCGGCATCCACCACTTTCGGCGTATCGAAGAACTCGATCACCAACGGCAGATCGACATTGATCCGCAGCAGGTCGGAGGCATGGACTTCGCCGCTGTCGCCAAACCCGGCGATGCCACGAAACACCACCAGGCTCTGCACGCGCTGCTGGTCATGGAGGATGTTGAAAACCTCCTGCATGAGGGTCTTGCGCTTGCCATGGTCCGCCTCCCGCAAGTAGATGCGCACGACCGTCACTTCATTGTCCACGGCGTCCCTCCCTACAGATTGCGTGCGATGTAGGCTCCCCCGAATGCGGCGATGAACCCGAGCCCGACCGAGAGCACGACGTAAAGCACGGCCCGGACCGCTTCGCCTTGCTCTGCCAGCAGCAGCGTCTCCATCTCGAAGGTGGAAAACGTGGTGTATCCGCCCAGGACGCCGGTCAGGATGCCGGTGCGCAACACGGGGGAAATGGTCAGCCGCTCCAGGGTCTCAATGAACAGGAATCCCATCAGGAAGGCGCCGAGCACGTTGATGCTGAGCGTGGCGTAAGGGAAATCGCGCCCATAGATCGCCTGCACGAGGTTGGTCATGCCATAGCGTGCCCAGCAGCCGAGTGTTCCGCCCACGGCAATCGCAAGATAGGTCAACAATTGCTGTCGCTTCCTCTCGTTCATCATAGCAAAGCCAGTCCAAGTATGATCACCAGCAGCAATCCGATCAGCCCGAGATAAAAGTTCAGGTGACCGGATTGCAGGATGCGCGCCCGGTCCGCGGCGTAGCGCACCAGGCGGACGGTCGGGGCGAACAAGTAGGGTCCGAACACCGGCGCGACGTCCTCGTTGAACACCAGCCGCTTCACGAAATACTCGCGGCCGGCGACTTCGCGTTCGGTCTCCGCAGTGGGACGGTAGATGAAGCTGTAGAAGGTGCGCAGCGCGTTGGAGAAGGTCAGCGCCGTGGTAGCAGTGACCGCCACGTTCTGCCTTATGCCACCGTACCAGATCGGCGCACGGCGCGGCGCCATTCGCAGGCTCAGCACCAGCAAGCCGATCGGCACCAGCGACAGCAGCGGCATGACGAGGACCAGCATACTGGGCGATGTGAAGGCGAATTTCGCGGTCAGCGGTACCAGCAGCCAGCCGTCATGCATGCGCCGCGCGCTGTCCACGCCGAATTCCGCCAGCGTCGCGCCGTTCAACGCTTGCAACCAGGCCGGCATTCCGACGGCCAATGCCAAAACGCAGGCCCCAAAAATCCCGACCGAGGCAATCGTGCCGCCACCCACTCGCCCCGCCTTGTGATTGCCGCCGCCCAGCAGGCCGATGCCGAACACTTTGATGAAGGTGGCGAAGGCGACGGCGGCGGTCAGCGCCAGGCCGGCGCCCGCCAACGCCAGCGCCAGGCGCCCGCCCAGGCCTGGCAGGTGGAAACCCTGAAACACGGTCTGGAAGATGAACCACTCGCTGACGAACCCGGCTTGCGGCGGCATCGCGGCGAGGCTCATGGCGCAGAAAAAGGCGCCCACCCCGAACACCCAGGCGGTGCGTTTGATCAGCAGCGAATGGCGGACCAGATAGAAGCCGGTCGCGGCGAAGACGCCGTCAGCGGTCAGGAACAATCCGCCCTTCGCCAGTGCGTGCGCGGCGAGGTGCAGCAGCGCCACGGTCCAGGCCAGACCGGCCAGATCCGGCAGGCCCCCCTGGCGGAACAACAGCGCTGCTCCCAGTGCCGCCACGGCCACCGAGGCGTTCTCGGCCGAGGAAAAACTCAGCAGGCAGCGCCAGTCTTCCTGCTGGAACGCATACAGTACGGCCAGTATGGCGCTCAGCACGCCGATGGCGAGGACGAAGATGCCGAACCCCGCCGAGTGCGCGTGCAGCGTCGGTAGCCAGTTCATCAGGCTGCGGCTGAGGCCAAACCAGGCGGCGTTCAGTACCACGCCGGACATAATCGCGCCGGACGCGCCGCTGCCGGAGCCGTAGGCGCCGGGGAACCACTCGTAAAACGGCAGCAGGCCGAGCTTCGCGCCGAAACCGATGAGGAACAGTATTCCGATGAGGGCCGGCACCGCGACCACGGCACCGGGGTGCGGGAAACTGGCGAAATCCAGTCCCGGCGAGGCGGCTGCCATGAGGATGATTGCCACCAACAAGGCGATCGAGCCGACTTCGAGCATCGCCAGCATGAACAGGACCGAGCCGCCCGGCCGGTCGGTTAGCCGCTCGCTCAGGATCATGACGGCGCCCCCCAGGCTCATCAGCTCCCAGGCGAGCAGGAAGAAGCCGCCGTGCTGGATGCCGAAGACGCCGAGCGCGCCCAGCAGGCTGCACGCCACCCCGAACAACCAGCCGGCGCGGCCGGTGATGGCGGGTGTGCCCAGCAGGCAGGCCAATAGCGCCGGGACAAGGCCGAAGCCCATCAGCCACAAGGCGGCCGGAGCCATCAGGAACGTCGCCTGCGAGTCCGCCATGCGCAGCGGGATGGCGGTGACGGCTGTTGCGCCCGGCAGGGTGCCGATTGCGGCGATGATGGCGGCCGCGCAGCCGAGGGCCAGCAGCAGGCGCACCAGCCCGAGCCAGCGACCGATCAGGGCCAGGATGCCGCCGGCGATCCACAGCAGGGCGGCCGCGGCCAGCAACTCATTGGCCAAGGCGACCTCCCTTCACGCGCTGCGGCACGCGACCGAGGAACATCAACAACGCCTCGATGATGGCGGCCGGGTTGGGTGGGCAGCCGGGGAGATAGACATCGACGGGCAGAATCCCGTCCAGGCCGCTGTTGCAGGCGTAGCCGCCGCCGGCGACGCCGCCGGACACGGCACAGGTGCCGGTCGCCATGACCCAGCGCGGCTGTGGCATCGCGTCATAGGTGGCGCGCAGCGGCTCCTCCATTGCGTGCGTGACCGGGCCGGTGACCAGCAGCAGGTCGGCAAAGCGCGGCGATGGCGTGAAGAAGAGCCCCAGCCGATGCTGGTTGTAGAAGGGGTTGTTCAGCGCCTGGAGTTCGGATTCGCAGCCGTTGCAGGATCCGGCGTCAACGTGACGGACATGCAGGCTGCGGCGGAACGCGTTGCGCAGCGGATCGCGCTCCCGGGCGGTTGCGATGCTTTGCTCCGCCCAGCGCAGGTCGTCGCGATGGCTCACGCCAAACGCCCAGTCGGAGGACCTGACCATGGCGTCGGTGGGGCAGGCTTCGGTGCAAAGCTGGCAGACCACGCAGCGTCCGTAGTCGATGTCCAGGCTGCGATCGTCGGGCCGCACCTTGATTGCCTCGGTCGGGCAAATTTCGGCACAGGCGCTGCATCCGGCCTCGCATTGGTCCGGGTTGTAGCGCGGCATGCCGAACACGCCGTCCTGCCCGGTGGCGTCGCCATGCGCGGGCCACGGCGTGGTTGCCTTTCCTTTCGCCAGCCCGATCAGGGTCCATAGCGCCATTGCCCCTCCTACCGCGCGCAGCCGGAGATGGTCAGGCCGAAACTGGCCTCGTTGATCGCGTAGTCCATCATATTCGTGTCGTGCACCGTGAAAGGAAACACCCGCCAGTTGGAGAACGACGGCGACTTGATCTTCACCCGTGCCAGGCGGGCGTCCGGCCCGAAATGCGCCGCGTAGAACAATGTGCCGCGCGGGGATTCGGTCCAGCCCAGGCCTTCCGCCATCGGCGGCGGGTTGCAGGGTGCGCGGATGTCGCCATCGGGCAGCAGCAGAAGCACCCGCTGCATCATGGCAATGCTGGCGTCGATCTCCTCGATGCGGACGCGCGATCGCGCATAGGCGTCGCCTTCCCGCCGGGTGGGAATGGTCAGCGGCAGTTCCGCATAGCCCGCATAGGGATGGTCGCGGCGCAGATCGCGGTCCGCGGCCGAGGCCCGCTGCACCGGCCCGGTGGCGCCCTGGTCGAATGCGATCTTGGGCGACAACACGCCGGTGGTCAGCAGCCGATCCAGGTGGCTGTCGGAATTTTCCAGGTAATCGACATACTTGGCCGTCTCGGCCCGCAGTGCTTCGAGTTGCTCGCCGAGCCACGGCTTGGGATTCAGGTCGCGGCGCAGCCCACCGGGGATCAACAGGCTGCGCAGGAACCGGCTGCCTGTCAGCCGCGTGTTGATCTGCTTTGCGCGCTCTTCCAACAACTTGCCCTGCGCGTCGCCGACTTTCAGCGTCGTGGTGTTTGCGAGGTGTCCGAGATAGTGCAGATGGTTGTACACCCGTTCGAGTTCGGCCAGCAGCACGCGCAGCCAGCAGGCCCGCGGCGGCACGGTGCAATCGGCGGCATGCTCTACCGCCTGACAGTATGCCAGTGCGTGCGCCACGGTACCCACGGCGGAGACACGCTCGGCCAGGATCGTGCCGCGCACCGCGTCCGCGCCCTGGAACCGCGCCTCCATCCCACGATGTTTGAAGAACAGATGCGGGTGATAGTGCAGTATTTGCTCGCCGATATAGAGGAAGGTGAATTCAGCGGATTCCAGCACGTCGGCGCGCACCGGCCCGAACGGCAGGGCCTGCACATCTTCTGTCAGGACCTCGGGCAGCGTGCGGATGCCGCTGCCGTTGGGTGGTGATTCCACCCATGCGGTGTCCTGTCCGGCGGGCGCCAGGGGCGGCGGCACATGCTGCGGCAGGATCAGTCTGTTTGGCTCCGGGTGATCGCGGAACCGGATGCCGTTCAGATCCATGATCTCGCGTTCGTACCAGCCCAGCAGCGGCCATATCGTCGCCAGGCTCGGCGGTTCCCGGGGCAGTTTGCAGCGCCACACTTCGAAGTCCTGTGCATTGGCAGGCGTGGCGACATAGCGGAGTTCGGCGGTTTCGTCCGGCGGGTACCAGGCGTAGACCATCTGCATGCGTCCGCCGGAGTCCAAAAGCTGCTGAGCGGCGTCGGGCAGCTCGGCGACCTGCAAATCGCGCGTGACGGCTCCCTTCATGGCGAACCTCCCGCGACCAGGGCACCGCCGCCAAGCGCGTGCGTGATCTGTCGGAAGTAAGTCCAGATCCCCTCCGGCCACCAAAGCCCCAGCCCCAGCAGAGGGATGATCGCCAGCCACATCGGCACGATGCACCAGGCACTGATGTGTCCGCGGGTTTCATCGGGGCGTTCCGGCGATTCGTAATACATGCAGCGGAAGTGGTTCAGGAAACCGACGAAAATCGCAATCAGCAGCACCGCCATGGCGAAGGACGCCCAGGCGGCGATGGTCTGCAGTCCGGCGCGCAGGATGGTCAGCTCGCTGGCGAACAGGCTGAAGGGCGGCGCCCCGGTGATCGCCACTGCTCCGGCGAGCCAGATGGCGCCGGTGATCGGGAACCGCCGACCGACCAGGCGGATGCGGTTGATCTCCTTGGTCTCATAACTGCGCATCATGTTGCCAGCGCCGAAGAACATCAGCGACTTGTTCAACGAGTGGTTCAGCATGTGGTACAGCGCACCGGCGACACCGAGCGGACCGCCGAAGCCGACGCCGAGCGCGATCACGCCCATATGCTCGACGCTTGAATAGGCCATCAGGCGCTTGATGCCTTCCTGGCGCACAATGAACAGCGTAGCGACCAGCAGCGAGAACACGCCCAGGGCGACCAGCGTCAGCCGTGGCAGCACGCCAACGCTCGCCGCATCAGCCACGGCGAGATAGCGGATGATGCCGATCATTGCGGTGTTCAGCAGCGCGCCGGACAGCAAAGCCGACACGGGCGTCGGGCCTTCGCTATGGGCGTCCGGCAGCCAGGTGTGCATCGGTGCCAGGCCGACCTTGGTGCCGTAGCCGATCAGCACCAGCAGGAAGGCGAGAATGAGCAGCGAACGATTCATGTGCGGCGCTGCCTGCACCAAGGTTGCCCAGGTCATGTCGTAGGTCGGCCCGAGCACCAGGCTGCCGGCCCAATAGAACAGTACCGTGCCCAGCAATGCGAGGCTGATGCCGCCGGAGACAACGATGATGTATTTCCAGGCTGCCTCGATGCTTTCAGCCGCACGTTCGTAGGCGACCAAGAAGGTGCTGACCAGCGTGGTCAGCTCGATCGCAATCCAGTAGAGACCCGCATTGTTCATCATCGGGCCGAACAACGTGGTCAGGGCGAAACCAGAGAACAGGGCATAGAAGATCGGCAGGCGTTCCTCGCCTTCCAACAGGCGCATGTAGCCGACGGCATAGATCGAGGCGAGCAAGTAGACCACGGCGGAGCAAAGCGTCACCCAGGCGCCGAGCTGGTCGATTTCGACGTAGCTGCCCCAATAGACGTGTGCAGGGGTACCGACGATGAACGGGATCGGCACCGCGGCGGCGAAGGCGACGATGCTGGCCAGCAGGTTCAGCCAGGCCGCCAGGGTCGGCTGGCGGGTGAGCACGATCAGCAGGATCGCCGCGCTCGGCGCAAGGACGATCGCAAGGGCAAGGGCGGCGACCATCTAACCCACCAGCCGCCGGAGTTGCAGGGTGCTGGTGGTGCCGACATGAGTCATCAGGTACTGCACCAGTAGTCCGAAGCAGGCGACGACGATCAACAGATCGAACAGGATGACGATCTCGATCAGCAGTGGCATGCCGGGCACCAGGATTTGAGCGCCGAGAAAGATGCCGTTCTCCAGCACCAGCAAACCGAGGATCTGGCTGATTGCCTCATGTCGCACGGTCAGCATCAGGAAGCCGATCAGCTTCATCGACAGCATGACCGTCAGAGCCAGCACCACGACCGTGCCACCGAAGCCGAGTTCGGCGCCGATCTGGGATGCAACGCCCAAAGCGAACACCACCGCCAGGGCGCCGATCACCAGGCTGGAACTTGCCTGAAGGATGACGTGCACCTCGCGGGAGACGTGCATGCGCCGGATGATGCGGAAGATCAGGTACGGCAGCAGGCAGCCACGGAACAGGAAGGTCAGGATGGCGATCAGGTAGAGTTCGGGATAGCCGCCGTAATACCCGACCGAGGCCGACAGGATCCCGATCAGCCAGGATTCAGCGGTGAACGCGAACAGGTAGTGGCGCAACCAACGTGAGCCAAGCATCACGAAGGCGAGCAGCAGGCTGGCGATGGCGATCAGGCTGAACACCGACGCGGCCAGGGGGGAGAGATGTGCGGCGAGCATGGGTCAGCTCAATTGCGTGCCGATGATCGCGAGGACCGCCAGTAGGAAGGAAGCCGCGAGCGGTTCCTGATAGCGGTAGAAGCGCAGGTGGGACTGCGTGGTATCGACCACCACCACGGCGCAGGCGACCAGCGTGAACTTCAGCATCAAGGCGATGACGCTGCCGATTATGCCCAGTGCGGCGCCTTGGTACTACAAGGCCCAGGGCAGCAGCAGCACGTTGCAGAAGATGGTGTAGAGGATGAACTGCTTCATCATCGACGCCCAGCGGAGGATCGCCAGCAGCGGGCCGGAATATTCGAGGATGCGGCCCTCCTCGATCATGTACACTTCGATATGCGTGTTGGAGTGGATCGGCAGCCGATCGGTTTCCACCAGCAGCAGCACGAAGAATGCCGCGACGAGGAACAGGTGGGCCGGGCTCCAGTAGGCAGCGGGCTGCTGCACCAGCAGGTGATTCACCACGAAAGGCAGCATCGCCTTGGCAAGCAGCGTGATGCCGACGAACACCAGGATGAGCGTTGGTTCCGCGAGGATCGCCACCATCACGGCGCGGCTGGAACCGATGCCGCCATAGGCGCTGGTGGTATCGAGCCCCGCCAGCGTGATCATGAACGATCCGAGCGTCAGGATCAGGCCGCCGCCGAGGATGTCGCCCATGTCGGACAGCGGCAGCGGGTAGTTGGTCAGTACCGGGATCAGGATCGGCACCGTCATCATGCAGGTGAAGGCGACGACGGGCGTGCCCTTCCTGTGCTCGATGAGATGATGGAAAGCGGGCTGGTGACGATCGAGAAGGCGCAGGTGCTGCATTATGGGCGGCAACGAGCCAGCCTGATGTCCAGGCTGAAGCAACAGCTTGGCATCGGAGCGGAGGCACCGCTGGTGCATTAGCCGTGTCATCGTTTGGAGCGCCAGACCTGTCCCGCTGCACCGTCTCGCGCTACCAACCAAAGCACAACCAAAGACCGCCAGCACTCCTGCCATGCCAGCATACCGCTCCCGAACCACGACCCATGGCCGCAATATGGCCGGCGCACGAAGCCTTTGGCGCGCCACTGGCATGCAGGACGCCGACTTCGGCAAACCAATCATTGCGGTGGCGAATAGCTTCACCCAGTTCGTGCCGGGGCACGTGCACCTGAAGGATCTGGGCCAGCTCGTTGCCAAGGAGATCGCCGCGGCCGGTGGCGTGGCCAAGGAGTTCAACACCATCGCGGTGGATGACGGCATCGCCATGGGTCACGGCGGCATGCTGTACAGCCTGCCGTCGCGCGAGCTGATCGCCGATTCCGTCGAATACATTGTCAACGCGCATTGCGCCGACGCGCTGGTGTGCATCAGCAACTGTGACAAGATTACGCCGGGCATGCTGATGGCGGCGATGCGGCTGAACATTCCCGCCGTATTCGTCTCCGGCGGGCCGATGGAGGCGGGCAAGGTGGTGAAGGGTGGTCAGACCCAGCGCGCCGATCTGATCACCGCCATGGTTGCGGCGGCAGATCCTACCGTCACCGACGCCGAGACCGAAGTGATGGAACGCTCCGCCTGTCCCACATGCGGGTCTTGCTCCGGCATGTTCACGGCGAATTCGATGAACTGCCTGACTGAGGCTTTGGGGCTCGCGCTACCCGGCAACGGCAGCATTGTCGCGACCCGTACCGACCGGCGGAAGCTGTTCGTGGAGGCCGGGTGGCTGATCGTGGACCTGGCACGCCGGTGGTATGAGCAAGACGATCCAACTGCTCTGCCACGGGGCATTGCCTCGTTCCGCGCGTTCGAGAACGCGATGTCGCTGGACATCGCCATGGGCGGCTCGACAAACACGGTGTTGCATCTGCTGGCGGCAGCGCAGGAAGGCGCGGTACCGTTCACCATGGCCGACATTGATCGGCTGTCGCGCAAAGTGCCCAATCTGTGCAAGGTCGCACCGTCCAAAGCGGACGTGCACCTGGAAGACGTGCACCGGGCCGGGGGCGTAATGGCGATTCTTGGCGAACTCGACCGCGCCGGCTTGATCCATCGCGAGGTGCCCACCGTGCACACGGGAACAATGGGCGAGGCCCTGGCGCGCTGGGACATCCGCGCGGAAGGACGCGAGGCAGGCGACACCGCATCCACCTTCTACCGATCCGCGCCCGGCGGCGTGCGTACCACTGAAGCATTCAGCCAAACGGAGCGTTATGGTGCGCTGGACCTCGATCGCGCCAGTGGCACGATCCGTGACGTGGCGCATGCTTTCAGCCAGGACGGCGGTCTGGCAGTCTGTTACAGAAACATCGCATTGGATGGCGCGATTGTGAAAACCGCCGGTGTCGATCCGGATTTGCTGGTGTTCTCCGGCCCAGCGCGCATTTTCGAAAGTCAGGAAGCTGCGGTCAGCGCCATCCTCGGCGACAGGTTCTCCGGCGGCAGCGCGGGCCTGTCGTTGTGCCATATCTCGCCGGAAGCGGCCGATGGAGGCGCGATCGGCCTGTTGGAGGAAAACGACCGGATCGAGATCGACATTCCGAGGCGCTCGCTGCGTGTGGCGTTGCCGGACGAGGAATTGGCGGCGCGGCGATCGCGGATGGACGCGCGGGGTCGAGACGCCTGGCAGCCGCGCCGCGAGGGTGTCGTGTCGCCAGCCCTCCAAGCTTATGCCGCGCTGACCACCAGCGCCGCCCGCGGCGCGGTGCGGGATGTCACGCAGGTCGTCCGGTCGCGATAATCGGCTCGCAGCGGCCAGCGGGAAATCTGCCGACAGAGATTTGGCTGAAGCTGGTCGGAGTGGCGCCGCCTCGAGAAGATGGAGCGTCCGGGTTGCGGACGCCTGCTTGATTCACTCTCGGCGTAGCCCGGCGACCTAGAAGTCGGGCGGGTGAGGTGGCATTCAGGCCCACCAAGGGCTGGACAATTGACGGGAATCGAGATGAGGGGACCCGCTTGGCGCGGCTTTTTGGCGGCCGGCGACAAGACGCTGTTCCGCCTGCCGGGTGGCCTTCGCCGCCCGAGCCGCGGGACCGTGTGCGAGGCGGCGATCGACGCCCTGAGGCTGGCGGCGACCGAGCGCTGCCGGCGCAACACGCTATACACCGCCACCGCTGGCTGGATGGGTCCTGAAACCATCGCCGCGCTGCAAAAGCTTCTGCAGGACCTTGAGCGCGAACCGGTCGGTCGGCATGTTGGCCGCTGCGACCGACGGCGACAATGCCGAAGGGCGCTATGCCGCCAAGCTGCAGGAGATCGCGATGTTAGCCAGAGTGCGGTTTGACGCGATCCTGCCGCCGAACGGGTTGAACGACTGGAACGACGCGCTGCGCGCGAACGTGCCGATATCGTAACTAGGGATCATTGCCCTTCCCCACGCTACTCGGCTGGCCGCTTTGCCGAAGGCAGGCGAAAACGAAGAAATCAGAAGGCCGTTGGCGAAAATACAAACATGCAGATGAAATGAGGGGCTTTACCGCATCGCCGCCCACCCGCCGCAAGGGACCGGCCTTCGGCCTCGCGCGAAGGGCGCGCCCTTGCCCCGTGCGGCGGGGATGCGGGGCGGAAGGGGTGTTTCAGCAACCCGTAAGGGAAGGACACCCCAATGAGCAACACGAGCAGCAGAACCAGAATTGCGCACGGCACCAACGCACGGCGCGACCACTACCAGGAAGTGACCGACCGAATCATTGCTGCGCTAGAGACGGGGACGCCGCCATGGCGCAGGCCATGGGATCCCGACAAGGCAGGCGGCTCGGCGATGCCGTGCAATGCGACGACCGGACAGCGATACCGCGGCATCAATGTGCTGACGTTGGGCATGTCGGCACTCGCGTTCAGCGGCGGCGATCCGCGCTGGGCCACCTACAAGCAGGCCGCGGAACAGGGCTGGAAGGTGCGGCGTGGCGAACGCGGCACGACCGGGTATTTCTTCAAGCGGCTGGAGGTGCATGGCGACAGTCGCGATGACGCCGACGAGGATGTCGTGCGGCGCATTCCGCTGCTACGCGCCTTCACGTTGTTCCATGCCAGCCAGATCGACGGTATTCCGCCATTCGTGCCGCCAACGCTCGCGGAAGCGCCGTGGCGTGCACCGGAGTCCAGCGAGATCATCCTCGCCAACAGCGGTGTCGTACTGCGGTTCGGAGGCGAGCGCGCTTTCTATTCGCCGGCAACGGACCACATCCAAATGCCGCCGCAGGCGGCGTTTGTCACCGCGCAAGGGTATTGCAGCACATTGATCCACGAGATGGGCCATAATGCCGTTATCCGGATTATGCCGCATGGCCTCCACTGGAAGCTGGTTTGTCCGGCATCGGCCATGCGGCGGTTCGGCATAATCAGAGCCCTTCCAAGAACGCGAGGAGCTGGTCGTTGGGACGGAACCGGCTCGACGGGGTGGCTGGGGCAGCGACGCGAGCGAGCGCCTTCTCCTTCATGCGCATGTCGGCGTGGATGTAGATCTGGGTGGTCTCGACGTTCTCGTGACCGAGCCAGAGTGCGATCACCGCTGGATCGACGCCGTGGTGGAGCAGATCCATCGCTGTGCTGTGGCGAAGCGTATGCGGCGTGACCCGCTTGGAGCCGATGCTTGGGCACGCGCGCGATGCCGTCAGGCAGTGCTTGCGAACCAAATGCTCAAGAGCGTCGCGGCTCAGCCGTTCGCCCCGGATCGACGGGAACAGCGGGCTGCTTTCATCCCTGTCGGCGCCGATCCATGCTGCCAGAAGTTTTGCCGTCTCGCGGCGAAGCGGCGTGGCGCGTTCCTTCCGACCCTTGCCCATGCAGCGGATGTGGGCACCGCTCCCGAGCACAACATCGCCGCACTTGAGGCCGACCAGTTCGGAGGCCCGGAGACCGGTCTGCACTGCGAGCAGGAGCAGCGCATGGTCGCGCCGTCCTGCCCATGTCGTGCGGTCCGGCGCTGCCAGCAACGCCGCGATCTCTTCGCCGTCAAGGAACGTCACCGCGCGCCTCACATAGCGTTTGTTGGGCATGGCGAGGATGCGCTGGCAGTGCAGCAGCCAGGTCGGATCGCTCATCGCGACGTAGCGGAAGAACGATCGGATCGCGGCGAGTCGGGTGTTGCGGCTACGTGCGCTGTTGCCTCGCCCAGTCTCCGTGTGGACGAGGAAGTCGGCGACCAGATCGGCGTCGATGTCCTCAACCGTCAGCTTGGCCGGCGGCTTGTCATGTCGAGTGCTCGCGAACCGCAACAGCAGCCGGAACGTATCGCGATAGCCAGCGACCGTATGGCGGCTCGCTTCCATCTGGACGCACAGCCGGTCGGTGAAGAAGCGCTGGATCAACGCGGGCAAGGAGGCAGCGCTCATCGGCCTGCCTCCCGGCCATCGGCAGTCGCTCGCGTCATTGCCAGATCGAGCAACTCCGGAACCGCTTCCAGATACCAGTATGTGTTGGAGGGTTTGCTATGGCCCAGGTAGGTCGTCAGTCGGATCATCTCGCGCGCCGGGTCTTTGCCGGTGCGGTACCAGCCGATCATCGTCTTCACCGCGAAGCTGTGGCGAAGGTCATGGACGCGCGGTCCGCGGCTATGCTTGCAGTATGGCTGATGGGTCCTGAGCCCGATCTGCTGGCACGCCCGCGCGAAGTTGTATCGGGCAGCACAGTCGGTGAGGCGCGTGGCCTTGTCGGTAACGAACAGCGGCTTGGCCGGATGGCCGATCAGCCGATCGCGTTCGGCAAGATAGTCGATCAACTGCGTGACGACGCTCCGGTCGAGTGGCAGCAACCGCTCTTTCCCGAGCTTACCTTGTCGGACGCGTAGCACGCCATGATCGGCGTCGATATCACCACGATCGAGTGCGAGCGCCTCGCTGATTCTCAGGCCGCTGACCGCGATCAGCGCGAACAATGTCGAGCAGGTCAGCCCGCGCAGGCCATAGATGGATGGCAACGCCTTGGCCGTCGCAATGATCGCTCCGATCTCGGCATCGGTGTAGATGTGAGGCCGGGACCGCTGCATGGAGCCTGGCAGCAGGCCCCGCGGTGGCACTTCGTGCGCTGGATCGAAGCTGCTCAGCCACTGCGCGAACAGGCGCACGACGGTGAGCCTCGCCGCTCGGGTCGAGGTGTAGGCCTTGGCCAGCGTGGCGTGCCACCGCAGGAACAGCGCCGTGTCGATGTGAACGGCGCCCTCGAGGTCGGCGAACTGCACGAAGCGGCGAAGGATGCGCTCAGCGGTGCCGAGATTGTAGCCGAGGCTGCGCCGGACGCTCAGATAGCGGTCGAGCTGGACGGTGAGGCTCATTGCACGCCTCCCGCCACCGGCCAGGGCTGCGCGATCGACCGCAGCCCGTCGGTGTCGAGCCGCGCATATATCATCGTTGATGATCGCGAGCGGTGCCGCAGCACATCACCGACCTCGTCGAGCGATGCGCCCGTGTTCACCAGTTGGGTCGCAAGGCTATGACGCAGCAGGTGCGATCCCACATAGGGCGTCGCCGGCTTCTGGCCGGTTGCTTTCAGTGCCTCCTTGAGGATGGCGTTGACGATCTGACTGTCCTTGAACGGACGATGCGGCGCACGATGGGTGACGAACAACGTCCGGCAGGTCGCCGGCCCTCGCTCCTCACGAAGATAGCGGCTCAGTGCGTCGCCGACCTCCACCGTGATCGGCAGACGGTCGTGCAGCTTGCCCTTGCCACGCACCATAATCTCGCCCGCGCGCCAGTCGATATCGTCGAGTTGGATCGCGATGACCTCGACCGCACGCAGCCCGAGCCGGGCCATGAGCAGCAGCATCGCATAGTCCCGCGCACCATGCCGCGGATTGTCACGCACGCAAGCGAGCACCGCGTCGACGCCACCAGGCGACAGATGGCGCGGCAGTCGTGCCATCCAGCGCTTTGCTGCCCTCGGCAAGCTCAGCGCCAGATTGGTAGCCGTAGCCCCGCTTCCGAACAGATATTGAAGGAAGATGCGGACATGGGTCGCAACCGTCTTGTCGCGACGTGCACCCGCCAGAACGTGCTCGATGAAGCTGATCGGATCGGCGGGACGCAAGCAACGCGGATCGATCATCGCGTCGCCGAAGCGATGGTCGAGGAACCGGTGAGCGAAGCGCAGTGTGTGGTAGATCGTACGCTGGCTGAGGCCTCGTTGCTTGACCAGATAGGTCTCGAAGTCCGCCAGCAGGGTCGCGCGCGCCTGCTGCGCCCCGGTCAACGGCACCGGCTGCGTCACGCCGATGTCGAGCAGATGCTGCGCGAACCGGCGGGCCAACCTATACGGCCAAACCGTGCCCGTCTTCTTGCGCGGCACCTTTCGTCCCAGATGCTCGGCCATGTCGAGCGTCAACGCCGATGGACTGATGCCCTCGACATCCATCGCGTGACCCACCTTCCGCAGGATCGATTGGTAGGTCCTTACCGTGCCGGCGGTGTAATTCTCCGCCGCAAAACTCTCAGCGAACGAGTCCAGATACGGCTCGATGCAGGAATGCAAATATTGAGGCATGGTCGTCGTGCTCCAGGTTGTTGGAGCGACGAAGATTATGCCGAATGGGATTGGCGCGATCATACCGCCAACCGCGCCCTGCCGAGCAAATGCGGCATAATCCGGATCGCGGCATTATGACCCTTATGCCGATATCGGCATAAGGGCCACTGGAGCGGTGCGCCCACACGGCTCAATCGCGACCTGCGCAACCGGTTCGGCTCGCACGACTATGCGCGTGAGGAGCTCCGGGCGGAGATCGGCCAGATGATGATTTGTGCCGAACTCGGCATTGCCGATTGCGACTTCAGCAACAACGCGGCTTACGTCGCGCACTGGCTGGAAACGCTGCGCTCGGACCGCAAGGAGATCTTCCGCGCCGCGGCGGACGCACAGCGCATCGCGGATTTCCTGCTGGCGTTCCACCCAGAGTACGCGAGCCGTCACCACGGTGCGTCCGACAACGCGGCACCGTCCGATGACGTCGAGGCAGCTGCGACACCTGACGTCCTGCCCATAGCCGCATAGCGCACGCGCCCCGCAGGCGCAGTCACACTTTTCCATCAATCCATACCGCCATCAGCACGACCTGTCCGCATTAGGCGGACGTGGTCGCGCTGCTGGTTGCGAGGAGACCGCCATGCCAACCGATGGCAACGAATTCACCCTCAGCCTGTTCGACCACACCACCCTGTCGGGCTGGAATTCCCAAGTGCTGCAAGCCGCGCTGATCGCTGACCACGAGGACCCGCCTGACGCCGCCGACACCGACGACAACAGCCCCCTGCCCGCTTCTGGCGCGGCATCCCGTGGCACCAATTTCCGGCTCGCCGGTGATCGCGACCTGGCCCGTGGCTGGCCCGCGCGTGCGCGGGACAGCATCGCTGCGATCCAACTGTCGAAAGAGCTGGAGCAAACGGGCCGCATCCCGAGCGCGGCCGAACAGGCGCAATTGCTCCGCTTCACCGGCTTCGGCGCAACCGAGCTTGCGCAGAACTGCTTCCGCCGTCCCGGTGAGGACGGTTTCCGGCCCGGCTGGGAAGAAATCGGCGCATCACTCGAAGCGTCCGTCACACCGGCCGAATACGCCGCGTTGCAGCGTGCCACCCAGTACGCGCACTACACGCCGGAGGCGATCATCCGCGCCCTCTGGCGGGCGGCCGAACGGCTGGGCTTTTGCGGGGGGCGCGTGCTGGAGCCGGGCATGGGCACCGGCCTGTTCTTCGCCCTGCTGCCGGAAGCGATGCGGCCGCACTGCCAACTCACCGGCATCGAGTACGACCCGGTCACCGCCCGAATCGCGCGCCTCGTGCATCCCGAGGTCTGGGTGCGTTGTGAGGATTACGCACGCAGCCAGCTCGGCGGCGGCTTCGACCTGGCCATCGGCAATCCACCCTTCGCCGATCGCGTCGTTCGCGCCGATCCCACGACCCGCGCGCTGCGACTGCGTCTGCATGACTACTTCATCGCCCGCTCGATCGCCCGGCTGCGCCCGGGCGGCAACGCGTTGTTCGTCACCAGCACCGGTACGATGGACAAGGCCAGCACCGCCGCGCGCGAGTACATCGCCGGCATGGCGGACCTGGTGGGCGCGGTGCGCCTGCCCGAGGGCAGCATGCGCGCCAACGCCGGCACCGACGTGGTGATCGACGTGCTGGTGTTTCAGCGGCGCGCGGAGGGCCAGGCGCAAGCCGGGCCGGCATGGATCGATCTTGTCTCGGTGCCACGCGCAACCACCGAGGAAGACGATGCAGACACATCCGATCGCTCTACCATCGCGGTCAACCGCTATTTTGCCGAGCATCCGGCGATGGTGCTGGGCGAGCACGCGTTGCGCCGCGGCATCTATGGCCCCGGCCTCACGTACACCTGCCGGGCATCGGCAAAAGAGGCGGACCTCGAAAACCGTCTTGCCTCGGCGCTGGATCACCTGCCCGCCGGCATTGTCACCGCGTCGCCCGAGCCAGCCGATGACAACGAAGACGATGCGGCATCCGTGCAAGCCGGCACCGCCGCCGACGGCGCCACGATCAAGGAAGGTTCCTATCTGATCGGCGAGGCTGGCCGGCTGATGCAGATCGTGGACGGCACAGCACGGCCAATCGCCATCCGGAACGGCAAGGGTGGCGACGGTATCACGCCGCGCGCCGCCGGGATCATCCGCGGTCTGCTGCCGATCCGCGACGCCGTCCGCGACGTGCTGCGCGCGCAGGCGGCCGATCAGCCTTGGCGCGAGCCGCAGGTCCGGCTGCGCGTCGCCTGCAGCGGCTTCGTCCGCAACTTCGGCCCGATCAACCGCACCGAAATCTCCACGCTGATCGATCCGGAGACCGGCGACGAACGCGAGACGCACCGCCGGCCCAACCTCTCACAGTTCGCCGATGACCCCGATTGCTGGCTGGTCGCCAGCATCGAGGACTAAGACCTGGAAAGCGGCCTTGCCCGGATGGGGCCGATCTTCCGCGAGCGGGTGATCGCACCACCCGCCGCTCCGCAGATCGCCACGGCGGCCGACGCCCTCGCCGTCACGCTCAACGAGACCGGCCAGGTCGATGCCGATCATCTGGCCGAGCTGCTCGACTGTGAGTCCGGCACGGCCCTCGCCCAGCTCGGCGATGCCGTATTCCGCAACCCGGCGACGGACGACTGGGAGACCGACGACGCGTACCTCTCCGGCGCCGTCCGCACCAAACTGGCGATCACGACCGCGGCGGCCGAGCGCGATCCCCAGTATGTCCGCAACGTGTCCGCGCTGCTGCGCGTGCAGCCCGAGGACCTCCGCCCGTCCGACATCACCGCGCGCCTCGGCGCGCCGTGGATTCCCGCCGCCGACATCGAAGCCTTCGCCGCCGAGGTGATGCTCACCCGGACCCGGGTGTGGCACACGGTCGAGGTCGCCACCTGGACGGTGGAAATTTCCCCGTTCATCGGCACCGCCGCCGGCACCTCGGAATGGGGCACGTCGCGCCGCAATGCCGGCTGGCTGCTGCACGACGCGCTGAACAGCGCCACGCCGCAGATCTTCGACACCGTGACCGAGGATGGCGTCGAAAAGCGCGTGCTCAACGGCGAGGC
>Ga0335075_10004908_pt1 | contig 20830 bp, 23 predicted proteins | sample Lox_Sample_24_FD_206723 | JGI IMG/M metagenome (GOLD analysis project Ga0335075, IMG submission 206723) | Soil microbial communities from Loxahatchee National Wildlife Refuge, Florida, United States - Lox_Sample_2.4 | ecosystem: Environmental > Terrestrial > Soil > Wetlands | place: USA...
GTCCGCGATATCGTTCATCAGCGGATCCTGGCCCGCGGGCAGGCGGATGCTGAAGTCACCGCCGCGCACCGCGGTCAGGCCGGCCAGCAACTGCTGCATCTGTTCCTGCTGCCCAGTCTCGGTCGCCACCGGCATTGCCGATCACCTCTTCATCGCATGTCGCCTGGCTCGCCGATAAACTCACGTATCGCTCCGCCATGAGTACGCGAGTTTCTCTAATAATGGCATCCAGATTCGGGACCTATGGCTCTAGTGCAACAGCGGCGGCGTCTAGCCTACGTAATGCCTGGCGGTGGACGCACGACGCGGCGCGTCGAGGGCGCGGATCATCGCCTCGACCCGCGGCGCCACCGGCCGACGTTCGCGCAGCACCCACGGCAGGCCAGCCGCGGCGGCGGCGAACGCGGCAGCGGAGGTGCGGTCGGACGGCACTGAATCCGCCGGCGGCACGGAAGGCCGCCACCCGCAGCACCGACGCGCCCGCCAGGAAGCTCATCAGGACTGGCCCGGGCAGTCCCGGGCGGCCCGGCAGCGGGGAGTTTGCGAGCTCCGCGACGATCGGGTCCTCGACGCCGGCGGGCTCCAGGATGATACGGCCGGTGACGACGGCCAGGTCGCGATTCGCGTCCAGGGCGCCCGCGCAGGCGACGAGGGCACCCGGGTCCCACCATGTGTCGTCGTCAGCGAACGCCACATACGGCGTCGTAACCGTGCGGACCGCGAGGTTGCGTGCGACCGCGCCCAGGTTCCGCCGCGCCTCGATGAGCTCGTATCGGGAAAGCGCCGCCGGACGGCCGCCGCGGCGCCGTCGGTTGACGCGTTGTCCACCACGATCAGCCGCGCGGCCCGGTGGTGACTGGGTGCGGGGAACGGGACGGGATGCTGGGTCAGCCGCGCCCGTTCCTGGTCCAGAGCTTGATGACGCCGCCGACCGCCGTCGCGCGCTGCGACGGTACGTCGGCCGCCCGGTACAGCGGTCGTTGCTATCGGGCATGTCAACCCCCTCAGGGACAGCGCCATCGGCGGTCAGCCGACTTCGAGGGTGACCTTCGTCCAGCCGGCGTCGCGGCGGTCGAAGGCCTCGTAAGCCTGCAGCGCGTTGGGGATGGTCTCCTGCTGCGTCCACACCGTGGTGGGGTCGGCGTGGCCGGCCGCGATCTCGCTGAGCAGGCCGGGGACGTACTTGCGGTGGTTGCAGTTGCCCATCTTCACGGTGAGGTTGGCGTTCATCGCCTCGCCGATCGGGAACGCCTCGTGCTGCGGCGGGTACACGCCGATAATGCCGATGGTGCCGGCCTTGGCGACCGCCTGGACGGCCCAGCGCAGCGCCAGGCTGGGGGCGTCGCCCGGTTCCCACCGGCCGCGCGACGGGGCGATGCGCGGCGCGGCCTTGTCCTGCTCGTCGGCGAACCGGTCGATCAGCTGCGCGGCCTCCGCGGCAGCTGGGCCTTCGTTCGGCATCTGCGCGTCGATGCCCACCGCGTCGATGACCCGGTCCGCGCCGATGCCGCCGGTCAGGTCTTTGATCGCCTCGACCGGGTGCTCGGCGTTGAAGTCGATGGTCTCGGCGTTCTGCAGCCTGGCATACTCCAGCCGGTCGGAGTTCCCGTCGACGATCAGCACGCGGCCCGCGCCCTGCATGCGGGCGGACAGGGCCGCCGGCTGGCCGACCGGGCCGGCACCGAAGACGGCTACCACGTCGCCGTCCGTCACCTCCGCCAGGCGTGCGCCGAACCAGCCGGTCGGAAAGATGTCGCTGACCATGACGGCCTGCTCGTCGGTGACGCCTGGCGGGATTGGCACCAGGTTGGTGTGCGCGAACGGCACCCGGGCGTATTCCGCCTGCAGGCCGTCGAACGGGCCGGTCGTAGCCGGGCCGCCGTAGAACGCGGTACCGGCGTCGCGGCCGTTGGGGTTGGCGTTGTCGCACTGAGCGTAGTAGCCGGCGCGGCAGTACACGCAGCTGCCGCAGGCGATCGTGGACGGGATCACCACCCGGTCGCCGAGGTTGAAGTTCCTGACGTCAGGGCCCGTGTCCTCGACAACGCCGACCGCCTCGTGACCGAGGATCGTGCCGGGCCGCATGCCGGACATAGTGCCGCGCACGAAGTGCAGGTCGGTGCCGCAGATCGCGCTCGTGGTGATCCTGACGATGGCGTCGGCCGCGTCCTTGATCGTTGGCACCGGCATGTCATCGATGGAGATCTTGCCCACGTCGTGCCAGACCACTGCCTTCATTTCATTGCTCCCTCCATCTCTGGCTTGTCCTTTTCGCTGCTCAGCTCCGTGCTGTTCAGCCGCGGGTCTCGGGCGAGTTGATGCCGAGCGCCACGAGCACGTCGCGCGGACCGTCGAAACGGGTCTTCTCCGGCAGGGCCGAGACCCGCTCGGTCAGGTCCTGCGGGGCATCGCCGTCCTCCAGGCGGGCGAGTACGGCGTCACGGCCGGCCGGGAACCAGTCCCTGGTGAGGATGCGGGCCAGTTCGTTGCGCAGCTCGTAGTCGCGACCTGAGGGCATCGGGTTCGCCCCGTCGCCCCGCCGGACCGGCGGGATCCCCTCCTCGACGGGCTCAGTCTCGCGCCACTCCTCCGCGTGCGTGCGGCGAGCGCTGCCCCGGACGAGACCCTGGGTCTCATGCGCCATCTCCTGGTCGTGCGCAGGGCCGTGCTTGGTGTTGCCCCGTTCCATCACGCCTCCCTCGAGGCGGCCGCACGCAGCCGCCCTTCGTGGTTACCGTGCGTACCTGTGATGCGTGTCTGCCGTGATTCCGGCGTCTCCCTGCGCTAACCAGCCAGCGCGGCGCTAAACACCGGGGCGGCCAGCGCTTCTTCGGCGTAGCGGATCCGATGACGGCGGCGAGGTAAGCGGCTGGGAGGCGGCGCCTTGCCGGCGGCGAGCGCGACTAAGGTCAGTCCCTGGCACAGGGTTGTCCGGCCGCCCCGCGGGCGTCGTCCGGTCTGGTTATCTCCGTGCCCGCGAGCATGCCCGCTTCTCGTGCCCGGCGCGGACAACGTCCGCCGCGCGGAGCCGCGACGTCATACCGCACGCCCGCTAATTTGCTCCGGGCCGACGGGTTAAAACACGTCACTACTCCTTCCGGCCGGGCGGGGCCAGGGCCGCCCAGGGCAGGGTGACCTCCCCGAGGCGCCAGCGCCGGGGACCGCCGTACGGCGGGTACCGGAGCACCGGCCAGTCCGCGGACAGTGACGCAACCGCGGTGAGCCAGCGCTGCCGTAGGCCGAAGGCTGAGTACGGTGCGGCATGGTGCCAGGCCCGGTCGAAATCACGCAGGAACTCGTGCACCGGCTCGCCGGGCACGTTCCTGTGGATCAGCGCCTTGGGGAGCCGCTCGGCCAGTTCGGACGGGCGCTCAAGGGACGCGAGCCGCGCCGAGAACGTGATCAGTGCCTGACGGTCACTGGCGGTCTCCCGGTCGAAGGCTGGGCGAGCGGCGGTTTTCCTGGCGCTGGCCTCGGACAGCGCAGGGAGGGTGACCCAGACGGCACGGCGACCGATCTCGTCGCAGGTGCCCTCCACGAGGGCGCCGCCGTCGGCCAGGCCGGTCAGCAGCCGACACCACGCCGCCCAGAGCCGCTCCTCGGGGTACTGGCGCAGCACGTTAAACGCACGGACCAGGATGGGCCGCCGCGGCACCGGCAGCTCGAACCCGCCTGTCGCGAACGACAGCCCCGGCAGCTCATCTCCCGCCGCGCGCAGTGCCGCCAGCTGACGGAGCGCCGACCCGACCCGCGTGGGATCGATCTCCAGGCCGGTGACCTCGGCGTCCGGCGCCACCGTCCGGACCCTCCGGTACAGCTCGACCGTAGTAACCGGCGAGGCCCCGAAGCCAAGGTCAACGATGAGCGGGCGCTCGTCCGCCCGTAGCAGCGATCGCTGCGTCTGTGTTATCCAGCGGTCCACCCGCCGCAGCCGGCCAGGGTTCGTGGTGCCCCTGGTGATCTCACCGTCTGGCCGCACACCGCAACCCTATGGTGGTGCGCGGCGTGACCTGACCCAAGACCAGCTGCGGCCGTGCGTCACGGCGGCACCGGACCGTTTGTGGTGACCCCGTAATCGTCGCCTGAGGCGGCGACCGGCAGCTGGAGTGCGTCCATCACGTCATACGCTCGGCGGGCGTAGGGCGTCCCACGATCCTGGCCAGCTCGTGCAGCCGCCACTCGGCCGCGGCGGCGACCAGTTCGCGCCGCTGGCGGTCAGCTCCAGGATGACCACGCCGCGGTGAACGGGTGGCGCAGTTGCGGGGCACGCTGGCCGAACTGGACAGCCTGCTGGCCGACACGGCCACCGAGCGCGCGACGGAACTGGACCGCCTCCAGAAGCTCTCGCCCAGGCAACGCATGGCGCTGGCCCCGCTGCAGAAGGAACCGGACGAACGGCAGCGGCGACTCGCGATGCGGATCGATGCGCTGCGCCGCGAGCTCAACGGTAACGGCGGTCAGCAAGCCCGCTAGGCCAGTCCAGCAGCCGATCGGCGACATCAGCGGATCTGCAACCTAGTGTGATCAGGCGCAGACGCCCCGGGCACGGCAGGCGCACCATGGATTCCCGCTAGGGCACCTTCTTGCCGCGGAGCCGACTTAGCAGCGGGGTAGATTCCCAGGCCGGCTCGCCCTCCGTCCAGGTTTCCAGGTCAGGAACCTGCAGGCGCTCGGCGCCGAAGACGAAGACCGCCAAGGTAGCCAGCACTCCTCCGGCGGCGATGGCCAGGCAGATCCAGATCGCGATCTCGGTCCCGGCCACCGCGCTGGCGCCGACCGAGGTGGCCAGGTACAGCAGGATCGGTGCCACCAGGAACGCGGTAACTCCGCGGACGAGTTCCAGAAACGCGAAGACGCGCTGGATCTGCGCCGACCGCAGAGGAAATGGCGACGCCTCCCAGTTGCCCCGGGAGCGGGATTCAATCCCGCGATCGATGAACTAGGCAGGCCGACCCGGTACGCGGCCGCGCTGCGGTCAGAAGGCCGGCGGCCGGCGGCGGATCAGCGCGCGGTCCAGATCGGCGACGCCGCGGGCGCGGCCGTACAGCTGCATGGTCATGCGCAGCTCGTGGGCGAGGATGTCGATGCAGTGCCGCACGCCGGCCTCGCCGGCCGCGGCCAGCCCGTACAGGTGAGCGCGCCCCAGTAGCACCGCCCGGGCACCAAGCGCCAGCGCGGCGGCGATGTCGCTGCCGCGGCGGAACCCGGAGTCGATGAGGACCTCCAGCCTGTCCCCGGCCGCGTCGACGATGTCCGGTAGTACGTCGATGGTGCCTGGCAGGTGGTCGAGCTGGCGGCCGCCGTGGTTGGACACGATCACTCCGTCCAGTCCGTGGTCCGCCGCGCGGACGGCCTCCTCGGGGCGCATCACGCCCTTCGCCACGATGGGCCCGTCCCACAGCTCACGGATCCAGTCAAGGTCGTCCCAGCGCACCGTGCCGTCGAACATCGCCTCAATCTTGTCAAGCGAGCGCTGGTCCGGCGGCCCGATGTAGGGGAAGCTGATCGTCGGCGAGGTGAGGAAGCGCCAGGCCCACCGCGGGTGCAGCGCTCCCTCGGCCAGCGTGGTCAGCGGCAGGTTCGGGGTGGGCAGCTCAAGACCAGCGCGCTTCTCCCGCTCACGCTTGGACCTCACCAAAGTGTCGATGCTGAACAGCAGCGCGCTGAAGCCGGCCGCCTTGGCACGCGCGATCGCCTCCTTGATCTCGCTACGGTCACCCCAGATGTAAAGCTGGAACCACAGCGGCGTGTCCGTCTGCGCCGCCACGTCCTCCAGCCGCTGTGTGGCAAGGGTGGACAGCCCGTAGGGGATGCCGTAATGGCGGACGGCGCGCGCCACCGCCAGCTCGCCCTCATGGTGGAACATCCGCGGCGCGCCGATCGGTGACAGCGCGAACGGCAGCGGCACCCGCCGGCCGAGCAGCGTGGTGCTGGTGTCCACGTTGCTGACGTCTGCGGGCTCCCTAGGCAGGAACTCCAGCTCATCAAAGGCGCCGCGGTTCCGGCGCAGCGTGTACTCGCCCTCTCCCCCGGTGTCCAGGTACGCCCGCGATCCCAGCGGCAGCCGCCGCCGCGTCACCTTGGCCACGTCCTCGATGCTGTAGCAGCGGGCCAGGCTCCGCGCGCCGTAGGGCGGCTTCGGCTTGGCGACGCGGAGCAGGGAAAGGATCTCCGAAGGCGTTATGGGCTGCTGCTCTCCCGGGCCAGGCGCGCTAAACGGCAGCCAACGATGTTTAATCGCCGCGCGACTTAAGTTCCCGATGACGCGTGCGGCGGCGCCTGCGCCGTTAGGCTCAGGCCGGTCGTGCCCACGTCGAGCAGGCCGCGCAGGCAGGCACGTCGTTTATCTGGTTCAGCTGGTCCCTGGCACCGGTCGCAACCACGGCCGCGTCCCGCCGGGCGGTGTCCGGGCTTATCCGGGGCTTACCTTGATCCTGGGAGCCACCCACGACGTCAGGCCGCGGGGCGCTGTTCCTCCCTGCCGGTGTCGGCGCCCTGGCCGATGGCCTGGGCGGACGCGGCCGCCGTGGCGAGGTCGCAGGGGTAGGTGCGCAGTCCGGCAAGGGCGAGCAGCCCGGCGGCCAGCAGGGCGCCGAGGAAGAGGAGGAACGTGTACTCCAGGCCGGCCGAGTTCGCCGTGGATGCCCCGCCGGAGCCACCGCTGCCGCTGGACACGCCCGGGCCGCCGAAGATGTACTGCGAAACGTAGCCGAACAGCAGCGGAGCCACCGCTTCCCCGCCGGAACGCAGCGCCGTCCGCACGCCCTCCGCACGACCCCACAGCCGGGGAGCCCGCGCAGGGCCGCCGGCCGCGTCGACGATGATGATCCAGATGCGTCGCGCGGCCCGGTGGGAGAGCCCGGCGCCAGGCAAACCGTGGCGTGACATCAGTCATCCCCGCCGCGGGCGGCACTGCGCGCGGGGCTCTCCCGCGGCTGTTCGCGCTGCCCGGACTCGGCAGACAGCAGCGGCGACCTGGCGAGCACGAGCACGGCGCCGACAATGACGACGCCCCCCACGACCAGCGGCGCCAGGTACCAGCCGGTCCTGACCTGCTCACGGAAGACGAAAACGCCCCACAGGATCGACACGATCGGGTCGGTCAGGGTCAGGCCGGGCTGCGCGGCGACCAGCCGGCCCGCGTTCATCGCGGACTGCACCAGGAACATCCCCCCGGCGCCCGCGCCGATCATCGCGTACAGCTGCCAGCTGACCATCAGGGCGGCCATTCCCTGGGAGAAGACCATGGTCACACCTTTTATGAGGGCCGCTGTCAGCCCGAACGCGGCGCCCGCGCCGACCGCCAGCACGGCCGCCTGCATCGAGCTGCTCTGGCTGCCGCCCGGCCCCCGGCCCGCTGGTCCCCGCCGACCCCAGGCGGTCATCGCCGCGACGAAAGCCAGGTTGACGCCGATGCCGATGACCCAGCCGTACCAGCGGACGTCTTCCGGCTTGCCGCCGGTCGGCGACAGGGAGTACAGCAACCCGGCAAGGCCCGCCGACATTGCGATCGCCGCTCCCCACTCCCGCCGGTGCAACGGCGCACCGAACACCCGGGTGGCGAGCAGCAGGGTAAACGGCAGTTCCAGGACCAGGATCGGTTCGACAACCGACAGCTGGCCGTTGCCCAGCGCCGTGGCCTGCAGCAGGAACCCGACGGTTACCGCGAGGATGCCGCCGAACCACACCGGCTGGTGCAGCAGGCTCCTGATGAGCCGCAGGCTCAGGTTCTCGCCCTGGGGTATCCTCCGCCCGGCCTCGCGCTGCAGCACCGAGGAGGTCGCATTGGCGCAGGCCGCGAGCACGGCAAACAAGTAGGTCATGGCCGCTCGACCGCAGAGCCCACCGCGGTCAGCATCGCCTCGACGCCCTTGAACACGGCGAGGCAACTCGGCTCCGTCCCGACCACCGGAACGTCGTCCCGAACGTAAGGGCGAAGCTCATCGAGTACGCGGCTGGATGAACTCGGGGTCGCCTTCTGCCCGGCCGAATGCGCTCGGGATGCCGTTGATCCCGTCGGCCGGGTACCCGAAAACCCGGTGCACGCCCCACTCGCGCAGTCGCTCAAGCAACAAGTCCGCAGTCTGCGGCATGACAGTCACCCCCCGTTTGCTCGGTGTGTCGCGTATGTCACCAACGCCCAGTACCTCGTAATGCGACCTATAAACCCGACGCCGGTGTTTCCCGTTGAGTCGTGTTCAGCGGCGCAGCAAGGCGATAGCGCCGGCCGTCGCGGCTCGGGCGGCCCCGGCCAGCACCGCCCTTCGCCGCCGTGACAGCCACAGCTGCGGGTCAGCGCCGTGCGCCTGGTCATCGAAGGGACCGTGCGCACCCGCGTCGGTGACCTGGTCTCGCGGCTCGAACAGGTTGGGGCCTAGCCCGCGCAGGCCATGTCCGGTTAGCTGGGACTTGACCCCGGAGCGGCCCACGTATAGGTCGGACAGCTTCAGCGCCACCCGCTCGCCAAGGATCGTGTAGGCCGTGGACACCCCCGTCCACATGTTCCGGCGAGGATGCTCGTCCAGGTAGGCGATCGCCCGGGCGGGCACCTCTGGCTGGAAGAGCGGCGGTACCGCTTCTCGTACGCCAGTTCGCACAGACGAGGTTTCCGTGGGAAGCCACGGTAACCGCTGGATCGCATCACGATATTTTGACGGCGACACCACCCCCGCCCGCAACCTGGTGCTGCTCGACGCGGCCATGGAGACGGCTGCGTTCGAATGGATGGCGCAGCGCATCACCATGGCGGCCGAGCCGCACTCGCAGGGCCGGGGCGGCAGGTACCCAAAGGCCGGAAAGGTGCTTGCCGCGGCCGGATTTCCTCATCGATCTTCTCCTCCGGGCGGCTGCGGCTGAGCACCGACCGCGCCTCGTCGTCCCGGCCCTGCTGCACCAACCAGCGGGGCGTATGCGGGACGAAGGCCATGGCGACCGCTAGGCAGATGCCGGGCACCGCACCGAAACCGAACATCCAGCGCCAGTTGTGGCTGAAACCGGATAGCGCGTAGTCCGCGAGATAAGCGACGAGGATCCCGAAGGTGATCATGAACTGGTTGAATGCGGTCATGCCGCCGCGGAGACTGGCTGGCGAGTGCTCGGAGATGTACATGGGCGCCACGAAGGACGCGGTGCCCACCGCGATGCCAAGAACGAAGCGCGCGGCGCACAGCGTCTCCACCGTTGGTGCCACCGCGGACCCGAGCGCCGCCGCGGTGTAGATCACCCCGGCCACGAACTTGGTCCACTTGCGGCTGAGCAGGTCGGCGAGCTTGCCGGACAGGAACGCGCCGGCGATGGCCCCGAGCAGCAGCGAACCAACCACCCATGATTCACCGAAGGAGCCGATGCCCAGCGACTTCTTGATGTACGGCGCGGCACCGCCCACGACTCCGGTGTCGTACCCGAACAGGAAGCCGCCGAGAGCGGCCAGAACGGCGATCAGTTCCTGGGGCTGAACACCTCGGCAAGGAATCCCGGGACAGCCCTGCGAGTGATCACGGTCATAGCAGACATAGCACGCTCCTGCCCAGCATGCGGCAAAAGAATCGTGATGCGATATATTTTCGCCTAGGTGATCCGTTGACGGCCCGTCGCTCGGCAGACCGCAGCGCCCGCCGATTAAGCGCCGACCGCGACAGGCAGGTTTGGCCGGCCGCTCTCGGGTAGCCGCTACCGCGGCTGGGCCGCCACTGGCGAGAGCTCGCACCCTGGGAGTGACCACGAATTCCGCGTACCTGATCGGCCGGCAGCCGCCCGGCAACACGCCGCAGAAGGCGACTCGCCTGCGTGACACCTTGGTTGTCGTGCTCGCGCTTACCACCGGCGCGGTGGACGCGGTCACCTACCTGCGGCTGGGGAAGGTCTTCAGCAGTGTCATCACCGGTAACTTGGCGCTGCTCGGTGTGTCCGCGGGGCAGCGGAACGGGGGGCTGGCGGTCAACGCCGGCCTTGCCCTGGCCGGGTACGGCGTCGGCGTGCTCGTCGGCGGGGCGTCCGCTGGAACGCCGCAGGAAGGGCAGCCGACATGGCCGTACCAGGCCACGGTGACCCTGGGCGTGGAATTGCTCTTGCTAGCCGGGTTCAGCGGCGGGTGGCTCGCGGCCGGCGCCCACCCCTCCGGCGGCCCGCGCCTGGCGCTGCTGGCGGCCGCGGCGGCCGCGATGGGGATGCAGAGCACAGCCGTCCGCCGCCTGGGACAGATGTCGACGACATACTTGACGAGTACGCTGACCGGCATCCTGCAGGCGATTGCGATCCGCCGCTGGCCGTCAGAGTGGCGGCGCAGCACTGGAGTGCTGCTGGCCGCGGTCACCGGCGCCTTTCTCGGGGGACTCGCGGCCCTGCAGGCACCATCTGTAGTCCCGGCCGCGGTCTTGATCCCGCTCGCCGCCGTTGTGGCCTGTTCGCTTCCCGCCGCGCTGAACCGCGGGTCACCTGGTTAGCCAGAAGCCCACGGCTGGCGGCCCGCCGTGGCACCGGTCGCGCAGGGGCGAATTTCGCATATCACGATGTTTTCGCGGAACACCTGTTTATGACCGCGGCCGAGGTGAACAGGGTGATATCGCCAGGCAGCACTCCCGGAGGCAGGTCGTGAGCCTCACGCCGGGCGAACTGCGGACGCCAGCGAAGATCGACAGCCAGCTCAGCAGATCCGATCCCTGGTTCGCCGCGATGTTTGCCGGTCTTACCGCCAAGGGCATCAGAAACCCGATCGCCCGCTGGCGCGTGCGGCGGTGCCAAGCCAGGCCGGACAGCCGCACGCGGATAATCATTGCGGCGGCGGGCGGCGTCCTCCGCCGCCGATAGATAGAGCGGGGCCCGCACGGTTCTGACAAGTCGGCGCGCCCTGCTGGGCAGTCGCGCGGCCTGGCGAAGGTGTCGGCACATGGCCGCGAGGAGGCAGGTCATCGCATCTGCCAGCATGACCAGCACCAGCCCCACCCAGTTCCCGGGCGGGGACAGCTGTTCGCGGCCGGTCACCGCCTCCCCTGCGGTGAGCCTCGCGAAGATCGCGAGCATGGCGCCCAGGTGCGGCGCCGACCGGACCAGTTCGCGCTCGATGCCGCGCAGTCGCCAGGACTGACGAAGTGGAAGTCTCATGTCATGCCTCCCCGGCCGGCATTATTATATCGTATTGCGATATAGTCTGTACCCGCCGTAGCCGCGTTATTCGGATCCGGGGGAAGAATTTTCATGACGTCGGCACGGCCGGTTTTCACCCTTCGTGCACGGAGTGCCAGGCAGCTGGGCGGCGCCTAGCCGGCTCGCCGTGTGCCCAGGCATTCAGGACGCGACGCATGCGGGCATACGTGCCGGAGGATCAGTGTCACCAGGAAGGCAGCGCCCGGCGGAGCTTACGCCCGCCTGCGCATGCGGCCGGTACCGGCGACACCTGTTTCGACCAAGATCAGGCGGGGAGTTCCTTCATATATCGTCCTGCGATACTTCTGGCCCGCGGCGGGCGGGTCGTTGACGAACGCAATCGCATGCTGCCCGGCGCCACGGGTGACAGGCTGAGGGGAAGGCGGAGCATGGCGGCGGCAGGAACCGGCGTCCGCCACATTCTGGCGCGCCTGATGTCGGCGAGCGCGGCTGCCGCCGCGTCGGGGCGGGGGCACCTGACAGCGGCACTCGGCGGCGAGGCCAGGATGCGGGTCATCGTCGCGCTGGCCGGCGTGCTCGGCCTGAGCAGCGCCGACGTGGCGACAGTGGGGGCGTCGGCAACGGAACTGCGGCATTCGCTGGCGATCAGCAACACCGACCTGGGCCTGCTCGTGACGGTGACGTCCCTGGTGGCAGCCGTGACGACGCTGCCTTTCGGGATCCTCGCCGACCGGGTGCGCCGCACCACGCCCCTAGGCGCGATGGTCGCCTGCTGGGGAGCCGCGATGATCTGGAGCGCGACCGTCGAAAGCTTCGGCAGCCTGCTGCTCGCCCGTCTGTTCCTTGGCGTCGCGACCGCCGCGGCCGGCCCCATGACCGCCTCGCTCATCGGTGACTACTTCCCCGGCTCGGAACGGGGCCGGGTCTACGGCTACATCCTTACCGGCGACCTGCTCGGGGCAGGCTTCGGGTTCGCCGTCACCGGGGACATCGCCGCGCTGTCCTGGCGGGCCGCGTTCGTCGTGCTCGCTGTGCCCGCCTTTGCGCTCGCGCGGATTATGATCCGCCTGCCGGAGCCAGCGCGGGGAGGCGGCGGGACGCTGCCTGCCAATGTGTCCACTGACGGCGGGGACCGGATGCGGCAGGCCGCCCCCGAAGACCCGGCACCGGACGGTACCGCGACCGACGCGCAGCGACTCGCCTACGACAGCGGCCTTACCCCGGATCCTGAGCGCGTGCTTGACGGCGACCCGCGCCAGCTGAACCTGCTGGCCGCCGCGCGCTATGTGCTGCGTATCCGAACCAACGTGGTACTGATCGTGGCCAGCGCGTGCGGCTACTGCTTCATGGCCGGCGTCGAGATCTTCGGAAGCGAGTTCACCAAGGAGCAGTACCACCTCAACCAAGCCGTGGCCAACCTGGGACTGGTCGCCCTGGGGGCAGGCGCCGTGGCCGGCGTGCTGGTCGGCGGTGCGGCCGGCGACGCCCTGCTGCGCCGGCGGCACCTGAACGGGCGGATCGTCGTCGCCGCGGTGGCCGCCACCGGCACCGTCATCCTCTTCATTCCCGCGATCTTCACCCGCGACCTGATCACCGCACTGCCGTACCTGATCGCCGCCGCGTTCTGCCTGTCGGCCCAGAACCCGCCTGTGGACGCCGCCCGGCTGGACATCATGCCCCCGGCGCTGCGGGGCCGTGCGGAGGCGATCCGCACCGTGCTGCGCTCATTTGCCCAGGCACTGGCCCCCCTGCTATTCGGAGCCATGGCCGACCACGCCTTCGGCGGCGGCCGGGCCGGCCTGCAGTGGACGTTCACGGTGATGCTCGTTCCGCTGGCCGCCTCCGCCGTCCTCCTCTACCACGCCCGCCGCACCTACCCGGCCGACGTCGCGACGGCCGGATTCACACCGTGACGGCGGATTGATGCCACGGCCGCAAATCGGTGCCGGCGCCACGCCTGGCCGCTCTTCTCCTGAAGTATAGGTCGTTCTACGATATATCTGGGGCGGCAGGGTCGCCGCCGAACCCAAGCCTCCAGGCTCCGCAGCGCCCAGGTCGCGCCCGCCCGCACCTGTGCGGTCCGCGGCCGAGCCGGGGAAGGTTCTCGTGCTACATCGACGGTACTCCAGCGAGACTCCAGCGAGCCTTCCATCATGCAATTTCGCACCGTGGGGCACCCTGCGCGGATCCGGTCCGCTCGGTCCGATAGCTTCCCACAAGTGTTGTAGCATACAAGTATTGCAACATACAATCGTTGACCACACGTACGATATGGACGATCTGGTGACACGAGAACCACAGGCCGATCCGGGAACAGTAGACGCGGTGCTTTCGGCTAGCCGACCCGTGATCGCGATAGCAGTGCAATCGCTGGGCGCGGCGGCGGGGGACACCACGGTGGCGCAGTACCGCGCGCTGGTCGCGCTGGTCTCCGGCAGCCCGCGTCGGCTGGTCGACCTGGCGGGAGTGCTTGGTGTAACCCCGTCGTCGGCCGGGAGGATGTGCGACCGGCTGGTGCACAAGGGCCTGATCCGCAGGCAGCGGGCGAGCGCAGACCGCCGTGCGGTGCTTGTCTCGGCGACCGCGGCGGGCCGGCAGCTGGTCGCCGCGGCCGCCGAGCGCCACCGTGCGCTGATCGCGGACGTGCTGGGCCGGCCGCCCGCGACCGCGCAGCAGACTGTCGCGGCGGCGTTCCGGGAGTTCGCGGAGGCCGCCGGAGAGGCCCCGGACAGCCCCTGGGCCGGGTCGATGTCAGCACCGGCATCCGTGCCGCTACAGCGGCCGCCACACCGCGAGGGGCCGACCGCTCACGGCAGGCATGCTCAGCTGACCCCCTTGGTCCGTGCCCGCGCGCAGGAGCGGGCATGACGGCGGCCGGGATGAGGATTACCGCGCTCGCGCGGACCGAGGCGTGGCTGCGGGCGGGTCGTGGCGGGATGTTCGTGCTCGCGCTCGTGGTGGGGGCGGGGGCGGGGCTGGGTGCGGTGGTGTTCCGGTACCTGATCTACTTCTTCACCTGGCTGGCGACCGGACACAGCCAGTTCGGGCAGGCCGGCTACGTGGGCAGCAGCCACCTGCCGTGGCTGGGCCTGGGTTTCTTCGTGCTCATCCCGGTGCTCGGTGGCCTGGTGTACGGCCCGATGATCTACAACTGGGCGCGGGAGGCGCGCGGGCACGGCGTGCCCGAGGTGATGATCGCGGTCGCCGAGAACGGCGGCCGGATCCGCTGGCAGGTGAGCGTGGTCAAGGCGGTCGCCTCGGCGGTGTGCATCGGTGTTGGCGGCTCGGTGGGCCGGGAAGGGCCGATCGTGCAGATCGGCTCCGCGCTCGCCTCCAGCTTCGGCCAGTGGGTGCGGATGCCGGAGAACCGGCTGCGCATCCTGGTTGCCTGCGGTGCCGCGGGCGGCATCTCCGCAACGTTCAACGCGCCGATCACCGGGGTGTTCTTCGGCGTGGAGATCATCTTGCGCGAGTTCGCCATCGACGCCTTGTTCACCGTCATGCTGTCGGCGATGGTGGCCGACGTCGTCGCGATCCCGTTCCTCGGCGACAAGCCGTTCCTGTCCGGCTTCCCCGCTGGGATCGTGCTGCATCACCCGCGCAACTATCTGCTTGTCGCGGTCCTCGCGGTGGTCGCCGCGCTCATGGGGCTGGCGTTCACCAAGGTGCTGTACAAGATCGAGGACCTGTGGGATGCGATCTGGAAGGGGCGGCCGGAGTGGGCCAGGCCCGCTGTCGGCGGGCTCGCGCTCGGGCTGCTGCTGCTCGCGCTGCCGCAGATGTACGGCGTGGGCTACCCGGTCATGTACAAGACCGCCGCGGGCGGGTACGCGCTGTGGTTCCTGATCGTGCTGGCCTTCGGCAAGATGCTCGCGACCAGCCTGTCCATCGGGATCGGCGGCTCGGGCGGCATCTTCGCCCCGTCCTTGTTCATCGGCGTCACCACCGGCTACGCCTACGGCGACGTCGTCAACCACATCTTCGGCGCCGGAGCCGGCCAGCCTGCTCTGTACGCCGTGGTCGCGATGGGCGCCGTCTTCACCGCCGCCGCCCGCGCCCCGCTGACCTCGCTGGCCAGCGTGGTGGAGATGAGCGGCGACTTCTCGCTCACGCTGCCGGTGATGCTCGCCGTGGCGATCGCCTCTACCATGTCCCGGGCGCTGTCCTACGGCACTATCTACACCACCAAGCTGCTGCGCCGCGGCACCGACATCGACCGGGCCGCTCCGTGGCGTGCCCTGCAGGACCTGAAGATCGCCGACGTGATGCGCCCGCTGCGGCCAGCTCTGCCCGTCCCGCCGGACAGCGCGTCCAGGCGGGATCAGAAAGCCATGCCGGGATCGGTCACCGGCCGCCTCGACCCGCAGGCGCTGTTCGCATCGGAATCGCTGGGCCAGGCGCTGCGCCAACTCGAGGTCTACGGGCGTGACGGCCTGCCGGTGCTCTCCCTCGAGGGAGACAAGGTGGAGGGCTGGGTGACCAGTGCGGGCGTGCTGCGCGCGCTCGCCCGGAGGATCACCGGGACCGTCGCCGAGACCACGCGGGCACAAGCCGCCGCTGACTGGGACCACGACGACGCGGAGGCCGTTCGCCGCGATCCCCCCGCCCCGTTGCCCGGCTATCAGATCGCCGAGGTCACCGTTACCGGGAACTCCCCCGCCGCCGGGCGGAAGCTGGGCGACGTCTCCTGGCCACGCGGCAGCATCCCGGTGTCGGTGCTGCACGCCCGCCGTCTCCAACCGCCCGACCCGGCGACCATCATGGTCGCGGGCGACCGCGTCAGCCTGCTTGTTCCCGCACCGCAGGACCCTCCACAGGCCGCTGGGAACGGGCATCGGGACGGCGACAGTCGCGACCGCGCCGCGAGCCCGAAACTGCCCCGCACGTAATCGCCGTCCCAGTGAGTGCACCGGCCACGGGACTCCGGGACGCACGCGTCCATGCCAGACGTCCACGGCCGAGAACGCCCGTGACGAAATCTCGCACGGACAGAAGATTCAGTCTCGTTACGACCTTTTCCAGGGAAGCCCGTTTATTGGTCGCGGTGCGAGGTAAACGGAGGTGGTCCTGCCAGGCGGCATCGTCGGAGGGAGCCATGGGTATGACGCCCCGTTGCGCTTCCGCTATCCGGAGTATCGTCGATTCCACCAACCGGGTAATCCCGACGGCCCAGCTTTCGCGCGCCGACGTGCTGTGGACCTACGCCGGGGTACGGCCGCTGCCGTACGAGCCGGACGTGCCGGAGGCCAAGCTGACCCGTAAGCACGTCTTCCACCACGACGAGCACGTGCGAGACATCATCTCGGTGGTCGGCGGCAAGCTCACCACGCACCGCTCGCTCGCCGAGGGGGCGGTCGATCTGATCTTCGCAACCCTCGGCCGTCAGGCACCGGACTGCCGCACGGCCGCGGAACCGCTGCCGGGCGGACGCGCGGGAGACTGGCCCCGGTTCGCCGACGGGTTCCGCGCCGGGTGCGGACTACCGCCGGAGGTCGCGGATCATCTGCTCGACGTTTACGGGGTCCGTGCCGCGGACGTGCTCGGTTACGCGGCGGACGACGAGAGCCAGCTTGCCCGGCTGCCGGGAACGAACGCGATCGCCGCGGAGATCCCGTTCGCTGTCCGCGGTGAGTTCGCCACCACCCTGGCCGATATCTACCTACGCCGGACGATGATCGGACTCGGTGCAGACCTGGGCATGGACTCGCTCGAGGCCGTGACCGGCACAGCGCGCGAGGCCCTCGGGGTGGAGCGAGGAGCAGGCAAACGCGGAGGCCGCAGATTACATCGCGCTCGCCGCCCGGCACGCGGGCCACGACGTCCTCCGCAGCGGCACGCACCGATAGACGCCCTCGGCAGCGGCGCGCAAGATCTGAGACTCCATGGACGTCATCACGTTCCGGTCATCCCGCCAGTCCGGTAACTAGCGCGCGGGGACGGGGGAATGTCCGGGTAGCCGAGGACGACAAGGCTGCGGTCCGGCGGGGAGTGCACCAGCCGGGTCGTGGCCTCGAGGACCATGGCGCAGGTGCCCTCGCTGCCGACCAGGGCACGGGCGACGTTGAAGCCCTTCTCCGGCAGCAGTTCGTCGATGTTGTAACCCGACACCCAGCGCGGGATGTCGGGCAGGCCGTCGCGTATGGCGTCGGCATAAGTGTCGGCGATGCGCTTCAGGCCCGCGTAGATCTCACCCCGGCGCCCGCCCGCCGCGATGATGGCGCGCAGTTCACGCTCGCTGGTCGCGCCGACCCGCATCCGCAGCCCGTCGTAGGTCAAGATGTCGAGCTCGTCGATATTGTCTGAGGTCCGCGGACCGGTGCCGTAAAGCGCGGCCAGCACCGAGTGGGTACCGCAGGAGTTGTTGCCGATCATCCCGCCTAGCGTGGCGTGGTCGTGCGTGGCCGGGTCTGGCCCGAAGGTCAGCCCGTGCTCCTCGGCCGCGTCCCGCAGGTCGTCGCAGATCACGCCGGGTTGGACCCGCGCCTGCCGGCGGCCGGGATCGACGTTGACGAGCGCGTTCATGTGCCGGGAGAAGTCGAACACGACGGCCTCGTTGACCGTCTGCCCGGCCAGCCCCGTTCCGCATCCCCGGCCAAGTACCGGCGCGCCGTGGCGGCGGCAGACGGCGAGCGCGGCGGCAACGTCCTCGGCGTCGCGCGGAGTCACGACGCCGACCGGAACCTGCCGGAAGATCGATGCGTCGTAGGCGTACAGTGCCCGCGCCCCCGGCCCGAAGTCCACGTCTCCCCGCACGACGCGGCCCAGTTCCATGGCCAGTGCGCCCGCATAGGGGGCGGCGGGGGGTTGCGGTGCGTACCGGATGTGCCGTCGTCTCCCCCTTGTATGTGCGTGACAGTCCGCACGGCACCTCCTGCGTGTGAAGCCGCCTGGCTATATCGCATCGCGATGGAGCGCCTCTACGACGGCACGCCTGACGCAAACCCAGGCATGGCAAAAAACGATCGCATCACGATATTTTTCGTCGCCCTCGTTTATTGGTCGTAGTACGAGGTAACTGCCGGTCGTATCGCCGATACGAAGGAGATCATCATCATGGCAACGGATCCGCGTTACGAGACAGCTCACGACGGGCACCGCGGCTGGGAGGACCTGGCGGTGGCGGAGGACCACGAGGGGTGGGTCGCACGCAGCCGGGTCTTCCTGACCCCGATCGCCGCGCCGTCGATCATGGGCCTGTTCGGCTTCACCATCGCCACCGTCATGCTCGGCTCTTATCAGGCCGGCTGGTACGGCAGCGCGGTGACGCCGCTGGTCATCTGGCCGCTAGCGCTCTTCGCCGGCGGCATTATGCAGGGCATCGCGGCGGTCGCGAGCCTTCGTGCGCGGGACGGCGTCGCCGTCGCCGTGCACACCGCGTGGGCCAGCTTCTGGGTGGGCTGGGGCATCCTGCAGCTGCTGGTCGCCACCCACGTGATGGTGGCGATCCCGCTGGGCGCGACCAGTCCGTCCTTCGCGTTCTGGTTCATCGCGCTCACCTTGGTGACGTTCTGGGGAGCGCTCGGCGCACTGGCGCAGAATATGCTCATCTTCGTCACCCTCGCGGTCCTCACCGCCGCCAGCGCGGTGACCGCCGCCGGGTTCTTCGCGGGCAGCCTAGGAACTGTCAACGCCGGCGGCTGGCTGTACGTCATCTCGGCCGCGGCCGCCTGGCTGGCCGGCGGGGCCATGGTGCTTGAGCACTCCTTCGGCCGATCGATCATCCCGGTAGGTAAGTGGTCTAAGCGCGCCAACATTCCAGGTGCCAAGGTGACGGACCCGATCGGCTACCTGGCCGGCATGCCCGGCGTGCGGGTGGGCCAGTAGAACGGCACGACGATTCCGGGCTGGCCGGGTTCCCCGGCCAGCCCGGCGGCAGCGGAGGCGTGACATGAGCCTCGCACCCAGAGAGGGGGGCAACAGTACCTGGGGTCCCCGCCACCACCATTGGCTGGCCGGCGCGGTCCAGCCGCCGCGATCAGCCGCGCGAAGCGGCGGACAACCGCCACGATCCGCCGCACGAAGCGGCGGCGAACCGCCGGGGTCAGCCGTGCGAGGCGCCGGAGAACCGCGAGCATCACCGTACTCGCCGTCATCGTTGCACTCTTGGTCGCCTGTTACGTCGCGGCCGTTATCGCCGCCTCCCACGCCGCCCACCCGACAGCGCGGTACTCCCGGGCGTTCGCCAGCGAAATGTCGAACCCTCGCCAGTGCCTGCCCGTCTAGCCATAGTTCCTCCTGCCAGGCTCCTGGGCCCGAGCCGAGCGCGTTGCGAAAGCAGGATGTCGGGCTACGATGTTTCGGGTGGTTTAGGCCTAGGAGGGCATCCCATTCAGCCGACCGATGAGGACTTCAGGCATAACCTGCGCTTTCGTGTCACCCTGCGGCGCTTCCTGCGGTGGAGCGAGGAGCAGGCGGCGGAGGCTGGCCTGACACCGACGCAGCATCAGCTCCTGGTGGCGATCAAGGGCCATCCCGGGCCCCGCCCTCCCGCGATCCGGGAGATCGCGGAGTACCTGCTGCTGCAAAGCCACAGCGCGGTCGGTCTCGTGGACCGCGCGGAGGCCGCCGGCGTGGTCCGAAGGACCCCGGATACCGACGACGCCCGGGTGGTACGCGTGGAACTCACCGACAAGGGCGACAAGCTGGTCACCGACCTGACCACGGCCCACCTGGCGCGGCTGTACGAACTTGCCGGCGCGCTGAACGACCTGCTGCCGCCGGAGAACGACCGCCCCTTGGGGTAACGCTGCATCACCAGGGCGGTTAACGCCAGGCAGACGGCGCACGCGCCAACGGCGAGCCCAGTCCACGCCATCGTGATGCCGACCGCCGGCGGCAGGGCGGCGGGGCCCGGCCGCACGGGTCAGCCCCGCACACGCCGGCCGATTGACCGGGCTCAGCCGTTTCGCCGGCGAGTGCTCAAAACTCTCTTTCCGTTGCGAACGCGGGTCCTCGGTGCCCTGATCGCGCCCGAGCCGGACGGGCCGGCGCACGGGTGCGCGTCCTTCGTGATAATATCGTAGTGCGATATAAACCTGAGAGCTGGTAAAGCCGCGACCGCGCGTGCCGCAGGCTTCATAGATCGGAGGCCGACCATTGCCAGCTGTTTCAAGTACACAGCACCCGGCCATGCGCACGCGTTCGCGCGAGGGTACGGCCACCATCGTCATCACCGGGGAACTGGACCTGTGCGCAGCGCCGGCCCTCGGACGGTTGCTGCTTGATGTCCTTGCCCAGGGGCCGGAACGGCTGGTCCTCGATCTCGCCGGCGTCACCTTCATCGACTGCGCCGCGGCACGGGAACTCGTCGCCGCCAGCCGCGCCCTACCGGGGGCCCGCCACGCGGTCATCCGGCGGATGAGCCGGCCGGCCAGCCGGCTGCTGCGGCTGACCGGCATGTTGTCGTACTTCAGGATCGTGGGCTCGGCTCCCGGGTACCGCCCGCCCAGGCCCAGGTGCGGCCTTCAGAGCCGGGCCGTCCGGCTTGGGCGGCACCCGCGGGTGCCCTCCCCGGTCCGGCATCCCTGACCACGGCGCCGATGATCCGTCGTACCGGTTAGCGTCGCGCCGGAAGCGGGACCAGCCGCCGGTTCAACTCGGCCACGCGCCTGCGGGGTCGCTATGACCGGCTGACCTCCCGCAGACGACGGTGGCCGCCCCGGGTGCGCGCGATATGCCGAGGGGGCGGCCGGAGGCCGCCCCCTCGTTGTGCCGGCCGGTTACGGCC
>Ga0335075_10004909_pt1 | contig 20829 bp, 18 predicted proteins | sample Lox_Sample_24_FD_206723 | JGI IMG/M metagenome (GOLD analysis project Ga0335075, IMG submission 206723) | Soil microbial communities from Loxahatchee National Wildlife Refuge, Florida, United States - Lox_Sample_2.4 | ecosystem: Environmental > Terrestrial > Soil > Wetlands | place: USA...
GAAGGCCCTCAAAGTCCATCGCCCCCCGGGGATAGGCCATGACCCGCCGCACCCGAGCCATCGCCTTCGCCCTCGCCGCCCTGGTCGCCGCCGCCCTGGCCGGCACGATCGCCGACGGCTACGGCGACAGCGTCGCCCGCGGCTACGGCGCGCTGCGCCCCGTGGTCGTCGCCGCGGCGCGGCTGCCGGCCGGCAGGCCGCTCACCCCTACCGCCGCCGAAACCGCGCTCGAGGTGCGCCAGGTCCCCGGCCGGTTCGTCCCGCTCGGAGCCTTGCGTGCCCCCGCCGAAGCGCTGGGGCTGGTCCCGGCGGCGGAGATCCCGAGCGGCGCCTACCTGCTCGCCGCCCAACTGCGCCCGCCGCGCTCCGAGGCGCCCGGACCGCGACTCGCGGGCGGCAGGCGCCCGGTCCAGATCGCCGTCAGCGGTGCCGCGGCGCTGGCGGTCGGCGGCGGAGACCCGGTCGGCTCGCGGGTCGACGTCGTCGTCACCAGCGAACCGAGCGGCGGCGGCGCCGGCCATACCTACGTGGCGGCGGCCGGGGTGCCGCTGCTCGGGCTCGGCGCCGGGCCGGAAGGCGAGGCCGGGGGAATCGCCGAGGCGACCCTGGGGCTGACGCGACCGCAGGCGCTCCGCCTGATCGCCGCCGAGAGCTTCGCCCGCCAGGTCACCGTGATGCCGCGGGGCGGGGGATGAGCGCCCGTGAGCGCCACATCGCCGAAGTCGCGGCGACCCTGCGCGGGCGGCTGGTCGAGCGCCGGCGCGCCGAGGCCGCGGCGGGCCGGCCGGGAACGGGCGACCTCGAGGCCACGGTGCGGGAGCTGGTCGACGGGGAGGCGGCGATCCTCGGGGCGGTCGACCGGGCCGAGATCGCCGCCCGGGTGGTGCGCGACAGCGTCGGGCTCGGGCCGCTCGAGATCCTGCTCGCCGACCCGCTGGTCGAGGAGGTGATGGTGAACGGGCCCGACCGTGTCTTCGTCGAGCGCGGCGGCAGGATCGAGTCGACCGCGATCGCCTTCGCCGACGAGGAGGAGCTGCGCAACGCGATCGAGCGGATCCTGGCGCCGCTCGGCCGGCGCGTCGACGAGCTCAGCCCGATGGTCGACGCCCGCCTTGCCGACGGCTCGCGGGTCAACGTGGTGATCCCGCCGCTGGCGATCGACGGCCCGGCGGTCTCGATCCGCCGCTTCGGCGCCCAGCGCCCCGGGCCGGACCGGCTGGTCGAGCTCGGCACCCTCGACCCGGGCCAGCGGGCGCGGCTGGAGGCGGCGGTGCGGGAGCGTCGCAGCATCCTGGTCAGCGGGGGCACCGGGTCGGGCAAGACGACCCTGCTCAACGCCCTCTCCAGCTTCGTCGGCGCGGACGAGCGGGTGGTGACGATCGAGGACGCGGCCGAGCTTCGCCTCCAGCAGCCGCACGTGGTGCGGCTGGAGAGTCGGCCCGCCGGGGTCGAGGGTCGGGGCGAGGTGACGATCCGTGACCTGCTCCGCAACGCGCTGCGGATGCGGCCCGACCGGATCGTGATCGGCGAGGTGCGCGGGCCCGAGGCGCTCGACCTGCTGACCGCGCTCAACACCGGGCACGACGGGGCGCTGTCGACCGTGCACGCGAACTCCCCGCGTGACGCGATCGCCAGGTTGGAGACGCTGGCGCTGATGGCGGGCGTCGGGTTGCCCCACGGGGCGATCGCCGAGCAGGTGCGGCGCGGCATCGACCTGCTGGTGCACCTGCGGCGGCTGCCCGACGGGTCGCGGCGGGTGACCGAGATCGTCGAGGTGGAGAGGTGAGCGGCATGGCGATGGCCGCGGCGGGGGTCTCGATTCCGGGAGCCTCGGCCGCCGCGCCGGCCGGCGGCCCGACGGTGCTGGTCGGCGCGCTCGCCGGCGGGCTGCTGGCGCTGGCGGCGCGGGAGGCGGTGCTCGCCAGCCCGGCGGCGGCGGCCTGGCTGCGGCTGGCGATCGAGCCGCTCCTGCGGGCGGGGCGGGAGGGCTACGCGCCCTCGACCCGGGAGCGGCGGCGCCTCGCGGCCCTGGGCGCGGTCGCGGCGATCGTCGCCGGGTGGCTCCTGGGCGGGGTCGAGGTGGCGCTGCCGCTCTCGGTAGCCGGTCCCGGCATCGCCGCCTGGGCGCTCGCCGGCCGCCGGCGCCGCTACCGCGCCGCGGTCGAGCGCTCGCTGCCGGAAGTGGCGACCGCGGTCGCCGACTCGCTGGCGGCCGGTCGCTCCCTGCGTGCCTCGCTGCCGGCGGCGGCCGCCTCCCTGGACGGGCCGCCGGCGGCGGAGCTGGCGCGGCTCGGGGCGGAGCTCGACCTCGGCGCCGGCACCGTCGAGGCGGTAGCCGCCTGGCGCGGGCGGATGCGCTCCGAGCGGGTCGACGCCTTCGCCGCGGCGCTGCTCAGCCAGCGCCTCTCCGGCGGCGACCTCGCCGCGCTCCTGCGCCGCTTCGCCGCCGGGGCGGCGGAGCGCGACCGGGTGGCCGAGGACGCCAGGTCGGCGACGGCGCAGGCTCGCTTCACCGGCCTCCTGGTGGTGGCGATGCCGACCGGCGGGGCGCTCTTCGCCGAGCTGGTCCAGCCGGGCTTTCTCGCCCGGCTGCTCGGCTCGCCCGCCGCCGCGATCCTGCTGGCGATGGCCGCCGGCCTGCAGGTCGTCGGCTTCGTCGCCATCCGCCGGCTCTCGCGGGTGGTCGAGTGAGCCCCGCCGGGCTGCTCTTCGCGATCGCGACGCTGCTCGCCCTCGCCGCCGGCCGCGAGGTCTTGGTGGCCCGGGCGTCGCGTCGCGCGACGGCCCGGGCGGCGCGCGGCGCGACGGGGCGGGCGGCCCATCTCACGACGGGGCCGGCGGCCCATAACGCGACGGGGCGGGCAGCCCATCTCACGACGGGGCGGGCGGTGATCGAGGCCGAGCGCGGCGCCGGGCTCGGCGCCCGCTGGGCGCGGGTGGCGCTGTGGCTCGACCTGCCGGAGCGACTTCGCCGCTCCGGCCTGGCGGCGCGCCTCCCGCTGCCGGCGCTCCTGCTCGCCAAGCTCGCCGGGCTCTGCCTCGGGGCGATCCTCGCGCTCGGCGCGGCGCCCGCCGCCCCGGGCCGGCTGGGGATCGCGGTCGCGCTGGGGCTGCCGGCGGCAGGGTTCTTCGTCCCCGATGCGCTGCTCGAGCGCGAGGCGCGCCGCCGGCGCCGCCGCCTGGTCGCCGCGCTCCCCGACGCGCTCGACCTGCTCGCGGTCAGCGTCGCCTCCGGTCGCGGTCCGGCCGAGGGGCTGGCCCAGCTGGCGCGGGCGGGGGAGGGGCCGCTGGCGGAGGAGATGCGGATCGCGGTAGCCGAGCTCACCTGCGGGAGCCCGCTCTCGGCGGCGCTCGCCTCCCTGCGCGCCCGCGTCCCCGGCAGCGAGCTCGCCACCCTGGTCGCCTCGATCGAGCGCTCCCGGCGCTTCGGCTCGCCGCTCGCCGACCAGCTGCGCCGTCAGGCGAGCGCCCTGCGCCGCGACAGCCGCCGCCTGGTCGAGGAGCGGGCCGCCCGCGCGGCGCCGAAGATCCAGCTGGTGGTCGCCCTGGTCCTCGTCCCCTCGGTGATGCTGATGATCGCCGCGGGCCTGATCGCCAACGCGGGCTCGCTGCTCTCGGGGTTCTAGGGCCCTGGGCCCGCCGCCGAGGTCTCGGCCGACTCCTCGCGCAGCCGCGTCGCCACCATCGCCGTCGCCGCGGCGACCCGGTCGAGGTCGGCGGTGTCTTCCTTGTGCCCCCGCACGTAGGCGACCAGGGTGCCGCCGACCAGCTCGAAGGCGAACTTCTCCGGCGCCGCTTCGGTCAGCCAGACGATGAAGGTGGGCGAGAAGAGCCGGCGCAGCCAGATCGGGTCCTGGCCCTTGGCGGAGAAGATCTCGTAGCGGTCGGCGAGCGCCTCGCTCTCCAGCGCGACCCGCTGTTTGGAGGTGCGGAAGACGTCCTCGAACTTCTCCAGCGAGCGCAGCCCGCTCTTGCGCTGGCAGTAGAGCTCCGGCAGGTTGCCCACGCACTCGGGGACGTCGGTCATCCCCAGCGTGAACGGGTGGTAGCTCTTGTCGCGGTTGCCGTTGCTGTCGGTCGATTCGGTGACGTAGGTGTAGATCGCGAGGATGCCGCCGACGCCGGGAGCGAGCTCGCCGGTCAGCGTCCGCTCCGCGTACTGGTCGTCGCCCTTGCGCAGCAGCGGCGTGGCCGGCCCCAGCGAGGTCTTGCCGCCGAGCGTCAGGTCGCGCCGCGTGGCGTAGACGTGGAAGAAGTCGTCGGCGGCGCGGGAGTCGGCGACGTTGAAGGTCACCCAGAGGCCGCAGAGGAAGGCGAGGACGAAGACGACCACGCCGACGACGGGGCTGAAGGCGAGCGCCAGGATCAACCCGAGCAGCAGCGAGCCGCCGCCGACCAGGGTCCAGGTAAGGGGCTTGTGGAGCAGCTCGCGGAAGTGGTAGCCGCGCAGGTCGTCGGCGTCGGCGGGCTCCGCCGGCCCGGCCGCCGCTCCGCCCGGGTCCGACCCTGCCGCGCCGCCTAGGCCCGACGCCGCCGCGCCGCCCAGGCCTGAGGCCGCCGCGCCGCCCGGGTCCGACGCCGCCGCGCCGCCCTGATCCTGCGCCTGGTCGCGTTCGTCCCCGCTCATCGACCCCAACCTACCCGGCCCGTCGGGGCGCGGCCTGACCGGTGCAAATGGGGTTGCATGGGGAGGTGGTGTTGCAAAGTGGGGGAGTGTGTGTCAAAGTGGCGATCGAGTTGAAGCCCAGGACCGGGGTGGTGAGGCTCCTCCCACCTCATCACTCCGGTCCCAACTCTTTTCCGACCTCGAACCACCGCTCAGAAAGGACGCCGAGTTGGCATTTCGGGGCCTCTACGAGCACAGCCTGGACAGCAAGGACCGACTGACCGTGCCATCGCGCTTCCGCAGCTCTCTCGCCGACGGGATAGTTCTCTCCAAGGGCTTCGACCCCTGCGTCTGGGTGCACACGACCAGCGAGTTCGAGGAGCTCTCCGACCGCTTCCTCTCGCCCCACAGCCCCTTCGGCAAAGACGCCCGGGCGCTGCGCCGCCGCTTCCACGGCGGCTCCTTCGACGAGAAGCTCGACTCGGCGGGGCGGATCCGCATCCCCAAGCCCTTGATCGAGCACGCCGGCCTGGACGGCAACTGCGTCGTGATCGGCGCGGGCGAGTACCTCGAGATCTGGAACGCCGACGCCTGGGCCAAGCAGGAGGAAGAGCTCGACGCCGCCGCGCCCGAGATCGCCGAGGGCCTGGCCGGAGCGGGCGCCGCGTAACCATGAGACTGCATGCCGCCCGCACCCCCACCTTCTCCCACCAGCCCGCCGGGCCGAACCCACTGTCGCTCGTGACCCGCGAACACGATCCCGTCCTCGCGCCGGAGCTGGTCGACCTGCTCGCCCCGCAGGCGGGCCAGACCGCCGTCGACTGCACCTTCGGCGCCGGCGGCCACGCGCGGCTCGTCGCCGAGCGCCTCGGGCCGGAGGGGACGCTGATCGGGATCGACCGCGACCCGACCGCCCAGGAGCGCTTCAGCCGGTTCGCCGCGGAGGCCCCGTGTAAGGCGTTGTTCGTCGGCGCCGACTTCGTTGCAGGACTTCGTGCGCTGCGGGGCGAAGGAATCCGCCCAGACATGGTCTATATGGATCTGGGAATGTCCTCGATGCAGATCGACGCCTGGGAGCGGGGCTTCTCCTATTCCTACGACGCGCCGCTCGATATGCGGATGGATCCGCGCCAGGGCTTCGACGCCGCCGACCTGGTCAACGAGTGGCCGGAGGCGCGGATCGCCCAGGTGCTGCGCCGCTTCGGCGAGGAGCGCCACGCCGCCGGGATCGCCCGCGCGATCGTCGCCCGCCGGCCCCTCCGCACCACCTCCGAGCTGGTCGCCGCGATCCAGGCGGGGATGCCCGCCTCGGCCCGCTTCGGCGGCGGCCACCCGGCCAAGCGCACCTTCCAGGCGCTGCGGATCGCCGTCAACGGGGAGCTCGACCTGCTGGCCGAGGCGCTGCCGCCGGCCTGGGACTCGCTGCCGCTCGGCGGCCGCTTCGCCGCGATCTCCTTCCACTCGCTCGAGGACCGGCCGGTGAAGCAGTTCCTCGCCGAGAAGGCGACCGGCTGCGTCTGCCCGCCGGAGCTGCCGGTCTGCGTCTGCGGCCACGAGCCGGAAGCCGAGCTCCTGACCCGGCGGGCGATCGCCCCCGGGGCGGAGGAGGTCGAGGCGAACCCGCGCTCGCGCTCGGCGCACCTGCGGGCGGCGATCAAGGTCGCCTTCGACGCCCGGGTCGGCGACGAGGACGCGCGGACCGGGGAGGACGCCTGATGGCCGTCGCCGCCCCCGCCCGCCGCTCGCAGCCCCTGGCCGCGCCGGCGCCCTCGCGCACGGCGCCGCCGGAGCCGAAGAAGCGTCCCCGCGACCGTCCCCGTCCCGGCGGCCCCGGCCGCTCGAGCGGCGCCACCGCCGCGGCTCCCACCACCGCGCCGAAGCGCAAGGCGGCGCCGAAACGAGGCAAGGGCGCCGCGGGGCGCAAGGCAAGCTCCGTCCGCGCCTCCGCCGCGACCGCCGCGCCCGCCCGCAAGGCCGCTCCGCGCCGCAAGGCGAGCGGCGCCCGCGCTGCCGCGTCGAGCGCCCCCGCGCGCAAGGCTCCGGCTCGCCGCAAGGCGGCGCCGCGACGCCGTGCCGGCGTGATCCCGATCGCCACCGGCGCCGCCGGGACCGCGGGCCGCGCCGCCGTCGCCGTCACCCAGCTTCCCGAGTCCGGCCTGATCCACCGGCTCACCCGCGGGCGCGCCTGGATCGGCGTGCTCGGCGTGCTGCTGATCGGGATCGTCGCCCTCAACGTGGTGACGCTCAGCTTCGCCGCCTCGGCGGGCAAGATCGACGAGCGCAACCAGGAGCTGAGCCGCGAGAACTCGGTGCTGCAGAGCCTGCAGGCGAAGAAGTACGGCCAGGCGCGGATCGCCGGCGAGGCGAAGAAGCTCGGCCTCGCGGCCTCCACCTCGGCCGATCCGACGATGGCGACGGTCGCCAGGGGCGACGTCGCCACTGCCGCCGCGCGCCTCGCTGCGGCGGCGGCCGCCGGGAGCACCGCGGCGTCCGCGGAAGGGGAAGCGGCGGCGAGCGAAGCGTCGACCTCCGGCGAAGAAGCCGCCGGCGCGAGCGGCCAATACACCGCCGAAGAAGAAGCGATCTACGCCCAGGAACTCGCCGAATACGAAGCCGAACTGGCGAGCACGGAAGCGAACGCCGCCTATGAAGCCGAACTGGCGGCCTCCGAAGCGGGGGCGTACGAAGGATCCGTGACCGAAGTCCCGGCGGGCTAGGCGGATGAAGCGCCTGATCGAGCGACGCATCGGCCTCCTCTTCGCCGGTTTCCTCGTCGCGTTCCTGCTGATCGCCTGCCGGGCCTTCTGGCTGCAGGGGGTCGAGGCCTCGCAGCTCTCCTCGCAGGCGCTCGACCAGCAGACCCAGACGGTGATGGTGCCCGGCCTGCGCGGCTCGATCCTCGACCGCAACGGCACCCGCCTCGCCTCCTCCGAAGACGCGGCGACGATCTACGCGACGCCCTACCAGGTTAAAAACCCGCCCCGGGCGGCCGCCCGCCTGGCGCCGCTGCTGAAGCAGAAGAAGGCCAAGGTGCTGGAAGAGCTGACCGTCGAATCCGGCTTCTCCTACCTCGCCAAGGACATCGACCTGGCGACCGCGGCGAAGATCGAAAAGCTCGGCATCGAAGGCGTCGGCCAGCTGCCCGCGAGCCGCCGCACCTACCCGCAGGGGGAAATGGCGGGCCAGGTGATCGGCGCGGTCGGCGCCGAAGGGACCGGCCTGACCGGGATCGAGGCGGGCGAGGAAGCGGTGCTGGCGGGCGAAGAAGGCGAACGCAAGGTGGTCACCGACGCGCTCGGCGACCCGATCAAGCTGGAAACGGTGAAGGAAGCGCGCGACGGCGAAGACGTGCAGCTGACGCTTGATCCCGTCATCCAGCAGAAAGCCGAACAGGTGCTGGGGAAGATCGGCGAAACGTACTCGCCGCAGGGCGCGACGGCGATCGTGATGGACCCCGAAACCTCGGAAATCCTGGCGATGGCCAACTGGCCGCCGGTCAACCCCGGCGACCTCGAACACGTCTCCAACGAAGACCTGACCAACCGGGCGACCAGCTTCAACTACGAACCCGGTTCGACCTTCAAGGCGTTCACGGTCTCGGCCGCCCTGGAAGAAGGCCTGGTGACGCCCTCTACCGAGTTCACGCTGCCGCCCGAAATCGAAGTCGGCGAACGGTGGATCCACGACGCCGAGGAACGCGGCACCGAAACGATGAGCGTGGCGCAGATCCTGGCCCGCTCCTCGAACGTCGGCGCGGTCGAAATCGGGCTCCGCGTGGGAGCCACGCAGTTCAGCAGGTGGATCGACAAATTCGGCTTCGGCAAGCCGACCGGGGTCCAGTTCCCGGGCGAGGAAAAGGGCATCGTCCCGAAGCTGAGCGAATACTCGGGGGCGACGATGGGCAACCTGCCGATGGGCCAGGGCGCGGCGGTGACGCCGATGCAGATGGTGCAGGGGTACGCGGCGATCGCCCACGACGGGGTCGAGCGGCCGCCGCAGCTGATCAAGCGGATCGGCGAAGAACCCGTGCACGAGCCGAAGGGGCACCGCGTGATCAGCGCGAAAACCGCGACGGAGGTGCGCGAAATGCTGGAGGGCGTGCTCGGGCCGGAAGGGACCGCCTCCGAGGTGAGCGTCCCCGGCTACACGCTGGCGGGCAAGACCGGCACCGCGCAGGTGGCCGAAAACGGCGGCTATTCGGAGACCAAATACGTGGCGTCCTTCATCGGCTTCGCGCCGGCGATGCATCCGAAGTTCCTCGCCGCGGTGATCGTCGACCAGCCGGAAGGCGAAATCTACGGCGGCTCGGTAGCGGCGCCGGCCTTCGGCGAACTGGCTGCCTTCTCGCTGCCCTATCTGGGCGTGCCGCAGGAATAGCGCGGCCGGAGTGGCCCCGGGGCGGGAGGCGGCGCCCGGGCGGCTACCTAGAATCGGGCCGATGAGGGGAATCGGCGCATGAGGCTTCACGAACTCGTCGGCGGATCGGGCTGGGGGGACCGGGCGCGGGTGGTCGGCGACGGCGAGGTCGAGATCGCCAAGCTCGCCTACGACAGCCGAAAAGCCGGTCCCGGGACGCTGTTCTTCTGCGTGGTAGGGGAGCGGCGCGACGGGCACGAGTTCGCGGCCCAGGTGGTCGCGGCGGGAGCGGCGGCGCTGGTGGTGGAGCGGCAGCTCGAGGTCGCGGTGCCGCAGGTGGTGGTGGCGAGCGCGCGGGCGGCGATGGCCCCGCTCGCGGCGGCTTTCTGGGGGGACCCGACGGCGGAGCTGAAGGTGGTGGGGGTGACCGGGACCAACGGCAAGACGACGACGGCGTACCTGATCCGGGAGATCCTCGAAGCGGCCGGGGTCCGGACCGGGCTGATGGGCACGGTGAAGCAGGTGGTCGGCGGCGCGGCGGAGGCGGTCGAGCGGACCACCCCCGAGGGGATCGACCTGCAGGAGACCTTCCGCCGCATGCTGGCGGGCGGCGACGAGGCCTGCGCGATGGAGGTCTCCTCCCACGCGATGGTGCTGCACCGGGCCGACGCGATCCACTTCGATGCCGCCGTCTTCACCAACCTGACCCAGGACCACCTCGACTTCCACGCCGACATGGAGGACTACTTCGCCGCCAAGCGGATGCTGTTCGAGGCCGGGCCGGGGGTGCGGATCGTCAACGTCGACGATCCCTACGGCCGCCGCCTGGCCGAGGAATTCGAGTGCCTCACCTTCAGCGCCGAGGGCGCCGAGGCCGACTACCGCGCCGTCGACGTCGAGTTCGACGCCACCGGCGCCCGGTTCACCGTGTCGATGGGCCGAAAACTCGAGCAGAGCTTGAGCTTTCGGCCCATCGACGGGGGGGTGCGGGTGAGGACGGGGATGCCGGGGCACTTCAACGTGGCGAACGCGCTCGGGGCGTTCGCGGCGGCGACGGCGCTCGGGGTCGATCCGGAGGACGCGGCGCGGGGGCTGGCCGCGGCGGCCCGGGTGCCGGGCCGCTTCGAGCCGATCGACGAGGGCCAGGGCTTCGCCGTGCTCGTCGACTACGCCCATACCCCGGACTCGATCGAGAACGTGCTGCGGGCGGCGCGGCGGCTCACCGACGGCAGGCTGATCGCGGTCTTCGGCGCGGGCGGCGACCGCGACAAGGCGAAGCGACCGCTGATGGGCCGGGCCGGGGGAGTCCTCTCCGACCTCGCCGTGGTCACCTCCGACAACCCGCGCTCCGAGGATCCCGAGGCGATCGTCGCCGAAGTCGCCGCCGGGGCGCGCGGGGGCGCGGCGGAGCTGCTCGTCGAGGTCGATCGCCACGCGGCGATCGCGCTGGCGCTGGGCCGGGCCGGGCCGGGGGACACGGTGGTGATCGCCGGCAAGGGGCACGAGCAGGGGCAGGAGTTCGAGGGCGGGAGGAAGGTTCCCTTCGACGACCGCGAGGTCGCCCGCGAGGAGCTGCGCAAGCTGGGCAGCCCGGCGTGAGGCTCGACGGGGCGGAGATCGCGAGGGCGACCGGCGCCCGGGTGCTCGCCGCGGGCTCCTCGGAGCCGCCGCGCCGGGCGGTGATCGACTCCTCCGCCGCCGGGCCCGGGGACCTCTTCTGCGGGCTCCGGGGGGAGAACCGCGACGGCGGCGAGTTCGCCGCGGGGGCGATCGAGGCCGGGGCGTGGGGCGTGCTGGTCGGGCCGGACCACGCCGGGCAGCTGGTCGCCGCGCACGGCGGTGACGTGACGGTCCTGGCCGGCGCCGACTCCGGTCCGTTCCGGCCGGTCGCCACCGAGGTCGACGGTCCCGCCTGGGTCCTCGCCGCCGCCGATCCGCTCGCCGCGCTGCAGGCCCTCGCCACCGCCAACCGCCGCGCGCTCGGCGCCAAGGTGCTCGGGGTCACCGGGTCGGTCGGCAAGACCTCGGTCAAGGACATCGCCCGCGCCCTGCTCCCCGGCCGCGTCCACGCCAACGCGCAGAACTTCAACACCGAGATCGGGCTGCCGCTGACCGTGCTCGAGGCGCCCGACGACACCGAGACCCTGGTGCTGGAGATGGCGATGCGGGGCAAAGGGCAGATCGCCGAGCTGGCCGGGATCGCCGAGCCGGACGCGGCGATCATCACCAACGTCGGCCCGGTCCACGTCGAGCAGCTCGGCTCGATCGCGGCGATCGCCGCCGAGAAGGCCGCCGTGATCGACTCCCTGCCCGCCGAGGGCACCGTGATCGCCCCGGTCGAGGCGGGCGAGCTGGAGCCCCACCTGGAGCGCGCTCCGCGCCTGCTGCGCTTCGGCCCCGGCGGCGACGTCGAGGCGCTGGAGACGCGGGTGGTCGACGGCGTCACCCAGGCGCTCGTCGGCACGCCCGTGGGCGAGGCGCGCTTCGCCTTCCCCTTCGCCGAGGACTACAACCTCGCCAACGCGCTGGCGGCGATCGCGGCCGGCGTCGCGCTCGGCGCCGACCCTGAGGAGATGGCCGTCCGCGCTGCGGACATAGGCTTCTCCCGATTCCGCGGCGAGCGCGTCCAACTCGATGACGGGATCCTCCTCGTGAACGACTGTTACAACGCCAACCCGGTGTCGATGCGAGCGGCGCTCGACCATCTCGCGACCCTGGAGGCGCCGCGCACGGTCGCCGTGCTCGGCTACATGGGGGAGCTCGGCCCCGACGGGCCGCGCTTCCACCGCGAGGTCGGCGCCCACGCCCGCACCACCGGGATCGACGTCGTCGTCGGCGTCGGCGCCCCCGCCCGCGAATACGACGCCGACGAACTGGTCGCCGACCCGGGCGAGGCCGCCGAGTGGCTCGACGCCCACCTCGAACCGGGCGACGCGGTCCTCGTCAAGGGCTCGCGCGCGGTCGGCATGGAGACGATCGCCGCGGAGTTGCGCGCCGTCCGGGGGGCCGAGAGCACCGAGGGGGACGCCTAGCCGTGGGGGAAATCCTGATCGCCGGCATGGCCTCGATGCTGATCACGATCTTCCTCGGGCCGAAATTCATCGAATACCTGCGCGTGCGCGAGTTCGGCCAGCACATCCGCGAGGACGGGCCGCAGGAGCACCACGCCAAGGCGGGCACGCCGACGATGGGTGGGCTGATCATCTTCGCCGCGATCTGCGTCCCCTACCTGGTCCTCTCCGATCGCGACGCGTCGAGCCTCGCGGTCTTCGGCGTCGCCCTCGGCTGCGCCGCGCTGGGCTTCGCCGACGACTACATCAAGATCGTCAAACGCCGCTCGCTCGGCCTCTCCGGTCGCTACAAGCTGCTCGGCCAGCTGGTGCTGGCGCTGGGCCTCTGGTGGGTGGCGCGCCACTCGGTGGGGCTCGAACCGCGCCTCTACATCCGCATCGGCGGCGGCAGCATCTACCTCGGGCCGGTCCTCTACTTCGTGCTCGTCTTCCTGGTCATCGCCGGGACCTCGAACGGGGTCAACCTCACCGACGGGCTCGACGGCCTCGCCGCCGGCTCCTGCGCGATCGTCCTCCTCACCTTCACCGCGATCGCCTTCGTCGCCAACGGGCAGAAGGACCTGGCGCTGCTCTGCTGCTGCCTGGTCGGCGCCTGCATCGGCTTCCTCTGGTACAACGCCTTCCCGGCCTCGATCTTCATGGGCGACACCGGGTCCTTGGGCCTCGGCGGGGCGATCGGGGCGATGGCGGTGATGACCCAGACCGAGGTCCTGCTGATCATCATCGGCGGGATCTTCGTGATCGAGGCGCTCTCGGTCCTGATCCAGGTCTTCTCCTTCCGCACCTTCCGCCGGCGCGTCTTCCTCATGGCCCCGCTCCACCACCACTTCGAGATGATGGCCTGGTCGGAGACGAAGATCATGCTGCGCTTCTGGATCATCGCCGCGGTCTGCTCGGGGATCGGCTTCACGCTCTACCAGCATTCGATCGGTCGCTGACCCAAAACTGCGTAGGGCGTCCGATTAGGGGTCCTTGACCGGTACGCCGCTGTCGGACTACGTTGCTGAAGCTCCCGCAAGGGGGAGCGCGCAAGGCAAGGGGCCGAAAGCGCATATCCGAGGTGGCAAGCAACCGCCGCCGGGATCCCGACATGGATGGCGGAACCCCGGCGGCGGCCCACCTCCACCCGCCCCCCTCCCGGATGCGTTCGCACTTTTCCCCGGTATGCGGCGATTTCTGCGAACGCCCCGAGGTCGCCCCCGGATGCGTTCGCAGTTCTCGCCGGTATGCGGTGATTAGTGCGAACGCACCGGGGGGGGGGCGCAGGGGCGGGGGGGTGGGGGGCGAAGATGCGACGGATGGGTTTGATCCCTGCCAAGGAAGTGCGGCCGCCGTTGCCGCGGGGGCCGTTCCTGGTCGTCGGCCTCGCCCGCTCCGGTCAGGCCGCCGCGCGCCTGCTCGCCGGGCGCGGGGAGCGGGTCCGGGCGGTCGATTCGAGGCATCCCGAGGGCGCCGAAAGGCTTTCCGGGCACGGCGTCGAAGTTGTCCTGGATACGGATGGTCTGGCTCAGCTCGAGGGCACGCACACGGTCGTCAAGAGCCCGGGGGTTCCCCGGGAGGCGGCGGTGATCGCGGCCGCTCTGGAGCGGGGGATCGAGGTGACCGGGGAGCTCGAGCTCGCCTGGCGCGCCCTGCCCAACCGCTTCCTCGCCGTCACCGGCACCAACGGCAAGACGACCACGGTGGAGCTGCTCGGACACATCTTCCGCGGCGCCGGCGAGCCGGTCGCGGTGGCGGGCAACGTCGGCGTGCCGCTGACCGGGCTGGTCGGCGAGGTCGACCCCGACGCGACCGTCGTCGCCGAGGTCTCCAGCTTCCAGCTCGAGGACACCAGCCTCTTCGGCCCCGAGGGCGCGGTCTTCCTCAACCTGGCGCCGGACCACCTCGACCGCCACGGCGACCTCCCCGCCTACCGCGACGCGAAGCTGCGGATCTTCGCCAACCAGAGCAACGACGACGTCGCGGTCTGGAACGGCGACGATCCGGCGCTGGCCGGGGTCGACCTCGGCGGCTGCGCGCGGCGGATCGAGTTCTGCCGGGGGGCCTCGCCCGACTGCGAGGTGGCGACGGCGGAGGGGACGATCTTCTGGGACGGCGAGCCGCTCCTGGGGGTCGAGGAGCTCGGCATCCCCGGCGAGCACAACGTCGAGAACGCGATGGCGGCCGCGGCGGCGGCGCTCGCCTTCGGCATCGACCGGGACGCGGTGCGCGCCGGGCTGCGGAGCTTCGCCGGCGTGCCGCACCGGCTGGAGGCGGTCGCCGAGCTCGGCGGCGTCAGCTTCGTCAACGACTCGAAGGCGACCAACGTCGCCTCCGCCGCCGTCGGCATCGGCAGCTTCGACCGCCCCGTCCACGCGATCCTCGGCGGCAGCGACAAGGGCGAGCCCTTCGGGGAGCTGGTCGGGCCGCTGCGCGAGCGCGCCGTCGCCGCCTACCTGCTCGGCGACACCGCCGCGCGGATGGAGGCCGAGCTGGCGCCGCTCGCCGAGGCGGGCGTGCCGCTCTGGCGCGCCCCGGACCTCGAGGCCGCGGTCACCCTCGCCGCCACCGCCGCGCGCCCCGGCGAGGTCGTCCTGCTCAGCCCCGCCTGCGCCAGCTTCGACGCCTTCCCCAACTTCGAAGCGCGCGGCGAGCGCTTCCGCCAGATCGTCGCCGAGCTCGCCGACGCGGACCACGGCTCCGGGGCGGGCCGCGCGTGAGCGCCCTCGACCTCGCGCTCGGCCGCGGGCGCCCCGCCAAGGCGAGGAAGAAGAGCAAGGCGAAGTCGCGCCGCGCCGCGGTCTCGACCGAGTACAGCCTGCTGCTGACGGCGACGCTCTGCCTGCTCGCCTTCGGCGCGGTGATGGTCTTCTCCGCCTCCTCGACCACCCAGGTCCTCCAGAACGGCGGCCTCGCCGATTCCGCCTACTACCTGCAGCGCACGCTGATCGTCGGCGCGATCGGCCTCGTGATCATGCACTTCACCGCCCGCCACGGGCTCGGCGCGATCCGCCGCGCGACGCCGATCCTGCTCGCCGGCTCGCTCTTCCTCCTGGTCGTCGTGCTCGGCGCCGGGCAGAGCGTCAACGGGGCGACCCGCTGGATCGGCAGCGGCTCCTTCCAGATCCAGCCGTCCGAGCTGGCCAAGGTGGCGCTCGTCCTCTACGCCGCCGACCTGCTCGCCCGCGAACCGAAGCGGGTGCGCTCGATCCAGGGCTTCATGCCGATCCTGCTGGTCACCGGGGCGGCGGCCCTGCTGATCATGATGCAGCCGGACATGGGGACGACGATGGTGATCTCGTTCGCCATCGGCGCCACCCTGATCGCCGCCGGCGTCGCCCCGCGGGACCTCGGCAAGATCGCCCTGGTGATCGGCGTCGGGATCCTGCTGATGACGCTGATCGAGCCCTACCGGATGGCCCGCCTGACCAGCTTCCTGCACCCGAGCACCGACACCGAAGGCGCCGGCTTCCAGGCCGCGCAGGCGAAGATCGCGCTCGGCTCGGGCGGGCTCTTCGGCGTCGGCATCGGCAACGGCGTGCAGAAGGCCTTCTACTTGCCCGAGGCCCACACCGACATGATCTCGGCGGTGATCGGCGAGGAGCTCGGCCTGGTCGGGATCCTCGGCGTCGTCGGCCTCTTCGGCATGTTCGGCTTCGCCGGGCTGCGGATCGCCCAGAAGGCGAAGGACAACTACGGCAAGATCCTCGTCGCCGGGCTGACCTCGATGGTGCTGGTGACGGCGATGATCAACCTCTTCGCGGTGATGGGGCTGGCGCCGCTGACCGGCGTGCCGCTGCCCTTCATCTCCTACGGGAACTCGGCGCTGCTGTCGTGCCTCTTCGCGGTCGGGCTGATCCTGAACATCGCCCGCGGGGGGACCGCAAGCGCGGCGCGGAGTACCGGTGGGCGGGGAGCGGGCCGCGCGGGGGCCGCGTCGAGGAAACTTCATGCAGTCGAAGGCGGGCGCTCGGGCGCGCGTGAAAGGAGTCGTTCGAGCGGTGCCAGAAGGGCCAAGAGTGGTGGTGGCGGCGGGGGGGACCGCGGGGCACGTGGTGCCCGCCATGGCGGTCGCCGCCGAGCTACGTAAGAGCGGCGCCGAGGTCAGCTTCCTCGGCACCCGCGACAGGATGGAGGCGGAGCTGGTGCCCGCCGCCGGCTACGAGATCGACTTCCTGCGCGTGCGCGGGATCGACCGCCGCAACCCGCTGCGGGCGGCGCGGGCCGGGGCGGAGGCGATCGGCGCGGTCGGCGCGGCGCGCGCGGTGCTGCGCCGGCGGCGCGCCGACGTGGTGATGGGCGGCGGCGGCTACGTCGCCGGCCCGGCGGGGATGGCGGCGACGCTGACCCGCACGCCGCTGGTCCTCACCGAGGCCGACAGCCACCTGGGCCTGGCCAACCGGCTGCTGGCCGGGCGGGCGCGGCGGGTGTGCCTGGCGTTCCCGATCGCGGGGCGCGAGGGGGACCGGTACCTGGTGACGGGACGGCCGGTGCCGGAGGCGGTCCTGGGCGCGGACCGGGGCGCGGCGCGCGATCGCTTCGGGATCGGGGCCGACGAGCGGGCGGTGCTGGTGGTCGGCGGCAGCCAGGGAGCGAAGTCGGTGAACTTCGCCGCGCTCGAGGCGTTCGCCGGGCGCGGGGGGCGCGACTTCCGGGTCCTGCACCTGGCGGGGACGCGCGACCACGCGGCGCTGCGCGAGCGCCTCGACGCCGCCCCGCACACCGAGGGCTACGAGCTGATCGAGTACGAGCCGGACCTCGGCGACGTGCTCGCGGCGAGCGACCTGGTCCTGGGACGCTCGGGCGGCTCGATCTTCGAGTTCACCGCCGCCGGGCGCCCCGCGGTGCTGGTCCCGTATCCCTATGCGACCGCCGATCACCAGCGGGCCAACGCGCGCTGGATGGAGCGCGCGGGCGCGGCGACGATCGTCGAGGACGACGCGCTCGACCCGGCCGCGTTGCTGGCGGAGGTCGGCGGCATCCTGCGCGACCCGACCCGCCTGGAGCAGATGTCGAGCGCCGCGCGCGAGCTGGCGAGGCCCCACGCGGCGCGCACGATCGCCGACCAGGTCCTCGAGGCGGCGGTCCGATGAGGGGTCCGGCGACGCGGCGAGGCGCTCCTGCTCGACCTCTTGTCCTTCGTCACCCACAGGGTTACGAAGGACAAGAGCGCCGCTGCGAGATTGGGGCGGAAGCGTGACGGGCGGGGACTGGAGCGGGCGACGGCTCCACTTCATCGGGATCGGCGGGGCCGGGATGAGCGGGCTCGCGGTGGTCTGCGCGGGGCTGGGGGCGGCGGTGACCGGCAGCGACAGGAGCGAGTCCCCTTATATGGAGCGATTGCGGGCGGAGGGATTGGAGCCGACGATCGGCCACGATGCCGCGAACCTGCCTGCCGGGGCCGAGGTGGTCGTCTCGACCGCGATCGGCGTCGAGAATCCCGAGCTCGCCCTGGCCCGGGAGCGCGGTCAGCAGGTCATCCACCGCGGCGAGCTCTTGGCCGAGCTGTGCGCCGAGAAGCGGCTGATCGCGATCGCCGGCACCCACGGCAAGACGACGACCACCGCGATGACGGTCTGGGCGCTGCGCGGGCTGGGCGAGGATCCGGCCTTCTTCGTCGGCGGCGAGGTCCCCGGCCTCGGCCCCGAGGGCACGCCGGCCAACGCCGGCTGGGGGACGGGGGAGTGGGTGGTGGCCGAGGCCGACGAGTCCGACGGCAGCTTCCTCCGCCTCGCTCCCGAGATCGCCGTGATCACCAACGTCGAGATGGACCACCACTCGAAGTGGGGCTCGCTGGAGCCGCTGGTCGAGGCCTTCGCCGGCTTCGCCGCCAAGTCCCGCGTCGCGGTCCTCCCCTCCCCGACCCGCGACGGCGGCGCCGTCGAGGCGGTCCGCGGAGCCCTCGCAACCCCCTGTCGCGTTCGCAGAAATGACCGGATAGCGGTGAAAAGTGCGAACTCGAGGGGGGCGGTGGAGGTGGCCGAGTTTTCGGCCGGTGGGCCGGCGGTGGCGGCGCTCGATCTGGCGGTGCCGGGGGCGCATAACGTGCTGAACGCGCGGGCGGCGTTGGCGGCGCTGGGCGCGGCGGGGTTCGACCTCGACGGCGCCGCCGCGGCGCTGGCCGACTTCCGCGGGGTCCGTCGGCGGCTCGAGGTGAAGGGGGAGCGGGACGGGGTTCGCATATACGACGACTACGCGCACCATCCGACCGAGGTCCGCGCCGCGCTATCGGCCTTGCGCGGACTGGCGCCGCCGCGCCTCCTCGCCGTCTTCCAGCCCCACCTCTACTCGCGGACCAAGGTCTTCGCCGCCGAGTTCGGCGCCGCCCTCGCCCTGGCCGACGAGGTCGCCGTGCTCGACGTCTATCCGGCCCGCGAGGAGCCGGTCGGCCCGCTCGCCGGCGTCAGCGGCCTCGACGTCGCCCGCGCCGCCGCCGATCGGGCAGGCGGCAGGCCGGTCGCCTGGCTGCCGAGCGCAGCGAAGGCCGAGGCGTTCCTCTCCGGCCGCCTTGCCACCCTTCCGTCCGGCTCGATCTTGGTCACCATCGGCGCCGGCGACATCTTCAAGCTCGGCGAGGCGCTCGTGTCGGGGGGTGAGAGGGAACCTGAGCGAACCTCCCCGCACTTGTGAGTGAAGGATCCCCCACGCCCCCCGCCTCCGTGGAGCGCGACTACCCGCTGGCCCGCCTCACCACGGTCCGCACCGGCGGCCCTGCCGACTTCTTCGCCCGCCCGGCGACCCAGGAGGAGCTCGCGAGCCTCCTGGCCTGGGCGGAAAAGGCCTCGGTCCCGGTAGGGATGATCGGCTCGGGCTCGAATCTCCTGGTAGCGGATGACGGATTCCGAGGACTGGCGATGAAGTTGGGCGGGGCGCTGACCGCGGTCGAGCGCGACGGCACGCACCTGCGCTGCGGCGGCGGGGCGCGGCTGCCCTCGGCGGCGGCGAAAGCCGCGGGCTGGGGCCTCTCCGGGCTCGAGTTCGGGATCAACATCCCCGGCACCGCGGGCGGCGCGGTGCGGATGAACGCCAACGCCTACGGCGGGCAGCTGGCCGAGGCGCTGGAGTGGGTGGAGGTGACGACCTCCGCCGGGACCGATCGGCGCGACCCCGGGATGCTCGGCTTCGTCTACCGCGACTCGAACCTCGGGCCCACCGAAGTGGTGTCGCGGGCCTCCTTCGCGCTCACCCCGCGCGACCCCGACGAGGTCCGCGCGACGCTCGCCTCGATGCGCGGCCGCCGGCGCGAGGCGCAGCCGTCCGGGATCAAGACCTTCGGCTCGACCTTCAAGAACCCCGAGGACGAGCGCGCCGAGGGCCGCTCGGCCGGCCGGCTGCTGGAGGCGGCGGGGTGCCGCGGCCTCCGCCACGGCGGCGCCCGCTTCTCCGAGAAGCACGCGAACTTCGTCGAGAACACGGGCGAGGCGACGACCGCCGACGTGCTCGCGCTGATGGCCGAGGGGCGCCGCCGGGTGAAGGAGCGCTTCGGCGTCGAGCTCGAGCCCGAGGTCCAGGTGCTCGGTGATGTCGACGTGCCCGGGTGGCCGGGGCGCGAGGCGAGGGGCGGCCGATGAAGCGGGCGCTGATCCTCCTCGCCGTCGCGGCGCTCGCCGCCGTCGGCGTCTACTGGTTCGCCCTGCGCGGCTCCGCGACCCCGACCGCCGAGGCCCGTCCGACGACGCCGGTCGCCCAGATCGGCGAAGGCAAGACGGTGATCCTGGTCGGCGACGACGGCCGGATCCTCGGCACCCGCACCACCGACGCGAACAAGCAGGGGGGCGGCCGGGCGCAGAGGCACCTCGTGGTCCTCCCGCTGACCAAGCGGCCGAAGGGGGACCGGGTCAAGGGTCACGTGCTGGAAGAGGTCCACGTGATCGCCGCCACGCCGGCCGCGATCCGCCGCTACATCGCCAGCGCCAAGTACGGCGAGACCGGCGTCGCCCTGGAGACCGACACCGGCATCGAAATCCGCTTCGGCGACGACCGCGAAGCGACGCGCAAGTGGGAAGCGGCGGCGCAGGTCCTGGCCGATCCGTCGGTGACGTTGCTCAGTTATGTAGACGTGACCGCGCCGAGCCACCCGGCGATCGGCGGCGAAGGCCACGAGCTTCCGGCCCGCAATTGAGCAGGAGCGCGCCCGCATCCTGAGGCGGAATGCAGGCCGGAGGGCAACCCTCGACCACAGGGTGAGGGTCACAAAACCCTCAAGCCGAACTTGAGAAATTTGCCTTGCAGGACCCCTGACGGGCGTTTGACAGACCCTCGACAATGCCCTACGTTGAGCGCAATTTCCGCGGTTAGAGCGCCCTCCGCAAACCCTGGAGCATCGCTGCAGCCTCGGACAGAACAAAGGCTCAACTCACATACAGGTGGCTAAGCCTCGACGCCGAATTGTTGGAGGAGGCGCGGCAGCCCACCAACCAGAAAGAAATCGGGAGATGGAATCGACTTACCTAGCGGTGATCAAGGTCGTCGGCGCCGGCGGCGGCGGGACGAACGCGGTCAGCCGCATGATCGACGCGGGCATCCGCGGCGTCGAGTTCGTCGCCGTCAACACTGACGCCCAGGCGCTGCAGGCCTGCGATGCCGACATCAAGCTTTCGATCGGCCAGGAGCTGACCCGCGGCCTCGGCGCGGGCGGCAACCCGGAGGTCGGCGCGGGCGCCGCGGCCGAGTCCCGCGACGAGATCAAGGAGGCGCTGAAGGGCGCCGACATGGTCTTCGTCACCGCGGGCGAGGGCGGCGGCACCGGCACCGGCTCGGCGCCGGTCATCGCCGAGATCGCGAAGGAGGAGATCGGCGCCCTCACCGTCGGCGCGG
>Ga0335075_10004910_pt1 | contig 20827 bp, 22 predicted proteins | sample Lox_Sample_24_FD_206723 | JGI IMG/M metagenome (GOLD analysis project Ga0335075, IMG submission 206723) | Soil microbial communities from Loxahatchee National Wildlife Refuge, Florida, United States - Lox_Sample_2.4 | ecosystem: Environmental > Terrestrial > Soil > Wetlands | place: USA...
CCCTCACCCTGACCCTCTCCCCCCTGGGGGGAGAGGGAAATACAACGCCAACCTTCGCATCTACGAAAGCGATGCGCGGGATGTAATCGAAGCGTTGCCCGGTGCTTCGCTCGGCCGTGTGTTTCTACTCTTTCCGGATCCCTGGCCCAAGACGCGACATCACAAGCGGCGCTTCATCCAGATGGAGATGCTCGACCGCCTCGCGCGCGTGATGAAACCGGGTGCCGAACTGCGATTTGCGAGCGATGATTCGGGTTACGTCTCCTGGGTACTCGAACGAGTTCTGTTACATCCCGGATTTGAATGGACGGCCGCACGAAGCAACGACTGGCGGGCGCGTGCGCCCGACTGGCCGGCGACGCGCTACGAACAGAAGGCGTTGCACGGAGTGCCCGTCTTTCTCAGCTTTCGGCGGGCCTCGCAAACTTGCTATTGACGAGAATGGTTGCAATTTGACGATCGAGAGACAACGATGAACCAACTTACAACGCGGCAAAACATCTTGAGAGAATTTCTCGACCGAGTCTGGTCATCGGGCGAAATCGAGCTGTGTGATCGCTTTCTTGCCGACAGCTACACGATTTTCCACGATCCGGGCGATCCGTGGGATGGCCGCACTCTCGATCTGGCAGGGTTCAAGGAACGCGTACGGCTGTCACGCGAGCCGTTTCCCGATCAACGGTTCGAGGTACAAAACTGGTTCGAAAACGATGATGGTGTAGCTGTGACCTGGCTTTGGTCTGCCACTCACACAGGAGATTTCCCTGGATTTCCGGCCAGCGGAAAATCACTCAAAATGTCCGGCGCGACGGCCTATCAATTCGACAGCGCCAATCGCATCTCCGGCCATTGGCAAGTCACAGATCGGCTCGGCATATTTCGCCAACTCCAACATGCCCGCTGACGGGCCGCCAAAAGCATTCGACCGGGAGGGCAGATTCGGACCGGCCGCCACAAACCTCCCTGCGGCCTTGCATTTGGCCGTTCCGAAGCGTACATAGCGGGCATTCCCCTACAACAGAGTGCTGTTGTGTGGCAGTCGCAAGACCGCCGCGGGGGGCGGGGTTTGGCTTTGCGGCCGCCCAAAAAAATTGCGGGAGTGGTGAAATTCTCAGCGCGCTGGCGCATCTGGAGCCGATCATTGCCCCGGCCGTAGAGGCTGCGGGCTACAGGCTCGTGCGGCTGAGATTGCTGGGTGGAAAGCGCAAGACCTTGCAGGTGATGGCCGAAAGGCCCGATGGACGGATGGACGTCGAAGATTGTGCGCGACTGTCGCGCGAATTGTCGGATTTCTTGGAGCGCGAAGATGCAATCGAAGGTGAATATGTGCTCGAAGTATCGTCGCCCGGTATCGACCGTCCGCTGACGCGGCTTACCGACTTCGCGCGCTGGGCGGGACATGACGCCAAAATCGAGCTCATGGCACCTGATGCCGATGGCCGGAAGCGCTTTACGGGGCTGCTGATGGGACTGGACGGCAGCGATGTCGTCATCGAAGTGGATGGCGCGCGCCGCGCCTTTCCCTATGGCGCCATTGCCGAAGCCAAGCTCGTGCTGACCGACAAACTGATACAGGAAGATTTGAGATCGCGCAGGCCCAACGCCTGAACAGGAGAAAACAGAATGGCCGCCATTGCCGCCAACAGGACCGAATTGCTGCAGATCGCCGATGCCGTCGCGCGCGACAAGTCCATCGACAAATCCGTCGTGCTGCACGCGATGGAGGAAGCCATGCAGCGCGCGGCGAAGGCGCGCTACGGCAGCGAGAACGAAATCCGCGTCGATATCGATCCAAAAACCGGCGAGACTCATGTGTCCCGCTACCTGCATGTCGTCGAGCTGGTCGAGAACGACAAGACCGAAATTGCGATCGAGGACGCCCGCGCGCGCAATCCCGCTGCGCAGGTGGGGGACATCATTGCCGAGACGCTGCCGCCGGTCGATTTCTCGCGCATCGCGGCCCAGGCCGCCAAACAGGTGATCGTGCAGAAAGTGCGCGATGCCGAGCGCGAGCGGCAATATGAAGAATACAAGGATCGCATCGGCGAAATCATTCACGGCATCGTCAAGCGCGTGGAATTCGGCTCGGTCGTGGTCGATCTCGGCCGCGCGGAAGGCGTGGTCCGGCGCGATGAGATGATCCCGCGCGAAAGCTTCCGCACCGGCGATCGCATCCGCGCCTATATCTACGACGTGCGGCGCGAGACGCGCGGACCGCAGATTTTCCTGTCGCGCAGCCATCCGCAATTCATGGTGCGCCTGTTCGCCCAGGAAGTGCCGGAAATCTACGACGGCATCATCGAAATTCGCGCCGTCGCGCGCGATCCCGGCTCGCGCGCGAAAATTGCCGTCATTTCGAAGGATTCCTCGATCGATCCGGTCGGCGCCTGTGTCGGCATGCGCGGCGTGCGCGTGCAGGCTGTCGTCCAGGAGCTTCAGGGCGAACGCATCGACATCATTCCCTGGTCGCCCGAGCCCGCGACCTTCATCGTCAATGCGCTGGCGCCCGCGGAAGTGACGAAAGTCGTGCTCGATGAAGATACGCACCGTGTCGAAGTCGTGGTGCCGGACGAACAGCTTTCGCTGGCCATCGGCCGGCGCGGGCAGAACGTGCGTCTCGCCTCGCAGCTCACCGGCTGGCAGATCGACATTCTGACAGAGCAGGAAGAATCGGAGCGGCGCCAGAAGGAATTCGCCGAGCGGACGCAGTTGTTCATGGAATCGCTCGACGTGGACGAAACCGTGGCGCAGCTGCTCGCGTCGGAAGGTTTCGCCAATGTCGAGGATGTGGCTTACGTGCCGCTGAACGATCTCGCCGCGATCGAAGGCTTCGACGAAGAAACTGCGGGCGAGCTTCAGAGCCGTGCGGTCGAATTCATCGAAGCGCGCAATCGCGAGATGGACGAAGAGCGACGCAGTCTGGGAGTGGAAGATAGTATCACCGAAGTGGCGGGTGTAACGCCGCCCATGCTCGTTGCGCTCGGCAAGGCGGGAATCAAATCGCTTGAAGATCTGGCGGGTTGCGCAACGGACGATCTGCTCGGCTATTACGAAGTGAACAAGGAGAAGGAACGCGTTCGGGTGCCCGGCGCGCTCGACAGGTTCAATCTCACCTCGGACGATGCGAACGTGATTATCATGGACGCGCGGGTGAAAGCCGGCTGGATCGAACCTCCGGCTGAGGAGGAGGTTGTCGAAGCAGAAGCCGCCGCGGAGCACAGCCCTGAATGATGGCGGTACCAGCCCCGCTCGAGACTAAGGAACCGCCAGCCATGCGGGAGCGGCGCTGCATCGTGACGCGGGAGGTGCTCCCCGATAGCCGCCTTGTCCGCTTCGTGACGGACCCGGAAGGCGTGCTGGTGCCCGATGTCGCGGCAAGGCTGCCGGGTCGCGGAATGTGGGTCACGGCAGACCGCGCAATTCTTGAACGCGCCATCGCCAAGGGCCATTTCTCGCGGGCTGCCGGAATGACAGTTGTGATACCGGACGGTCTTCCAGATCGCGTCGAGAAACTGCTTGTCGCCCGCATGACCGGCGATCTCGGCTTGGCGCGCCGTTCCGGGCAGCTTGTGCTGGGGTTCGATGCGGTGGCTCGCGCGTTGACCGTTTCCGGTCCCGCGACGGTGCTTGTCGAGGCCTCGGACGGCGCGCCCGATGGGCGGCGAAAGCTGCTCGCGCTGGCGAAGGGATTTCAGCCGGCGGTTATCGATTGCCTGTCGGGGACCGAATTGAGTTTGGCGCTGGGGCGCGAGAATGTGGTACACGCCGCCCTGAAATCCGGGCGATTTTCGGAGCGGCTATTGGCTGACGCAAGCCGGCTGAACGGCTTTCGGCCCGCAGGCGGGCGCGCCGATGGGCGGGAGCACACGGCAGCTGTTGCAAATGACAATGCCGGAAGCAAAGGACGGTAATGAGCGAGACCAACGACACAGCGACGCGGCCGGCGCATACAGGCAAGCCTCTGTCGCTCAAGAAGACCGAGACGTCCACGGTCAAGCAGAGCTTCAGCCATGGCCGCACAAAAGCGGTGGTGGTGGAAAAAAAGCGTGCGCGCGTCGCGACGCCCGCAAAGGGACCGGAGTCCGCCGAAAGGCCGCAAAAGCTCGCCGAACCGGCTGCAACCAGATCGGCCACACCCGCTCCGATACGCGAGACTCAGGCGCCGCGCGCGGGTGTCGTTCTCCGGCAGCTGACGGACGAGGAGAAGGAGGCCCGGTCGCGTGCGCTCGCCGATGCCCGCCTCGTGGAGGCGGAAGCGCGCAAGCGTGCCGACGAAGAAGCGCGCCATCGCGCGGTCGAGGAAGCTCGTCTCGCGCGTGAGCGCGCAGCTGCGGAAAAGCGCAAGGCCGAGGAGGACGCGCGCAAGGCCGCAGAGGAAGCCGTGCGCCGCCATGCCGAGGAAGAGGCCCTGCGCCGGCTGGACAAGAAAGACGAAGGCGAAGCCAAGACGGCGGCGCCGGCGGCCGGTGCGGTCAAGCGCGCGCGGCCCGTGGTCGAGGAAGAGGATGAACAGGCGAGCGCCAAGAAAGTCGGCAAGGCCGTGCCCAAGGCGCCCGCCGCGCGCAAGGGCACAGATGCGCGACGACGTGGCAAGCTCACTATCACCAAGGCATTGCAGGCCGATGACGAGCGTCAGCGATCGGTCGCCTCGTTCCGGCGCCATCTGCAGCGGCTCAACCGGACCGGGCAGCAGACTGCTGCTCCGCCAGCGGGCCCACGCGAAGTCGTCATTCCCGAGACGATCGCGGTTTCGGAACTCGCGAACCGCATGGCGCGCCGTGCGGTCGATGTGATCAAGGTGCTGATGAAGAACGGCATCATGGCGCAGATCAATGACGTGATCGATGCCGACACCGCCGAACTCGTCGCCGCCGAATACGGGCACACGGTCCGCCGCGTCGCCGAGTCGGACGTGTTGGAAGGCTTGAAAGGCCAGGCCGACGCCCCGGATACGCTACAGGCGCGCGCCCCGGTGGTCACGGTCATGGGCCATGTCGATCATGGAAAGACGTCGCTTCTCGACGCGCTGCGCAAGACCGATGTTGTTGCCGGCGAAGCCGGCGGCATCACTCAGCATATCGGCGCCTATCAGGTGCTGCTGAAGTCGGGGCAGAAAATCACGTTTCTTGACACGCCGGGCCACGCCGCGTTCACGGCGATGCGGGCGCGCGGCGCACGCGTCACGGACCTGGTTGTGCTGGTGGTCGCGGCGGATGATGGCGTGATGCCGCAAACCGTCGAGGCCATTTCGCATGCGAAAGCCGCAGCCGTTCCCATCATCGTTGCAATCAACAAGATCGACAAATCCGATGCCAATCCCATGCGGGTGAAGACGGAGCTGTTGCAGCACGAAATCCAGGTCGAGGATCTCGGAGGCGAGACGCTCGCGGTCGAAGTGTCGGCGACGAAAGGAACAAATCTCGACAAGCTGGAAGAAGCCATTCTTCTGCAGGCCGAAATTCTCGATTTAAAAGCCAATCCGAACCGCAGCGCAGACGGCGCGGTGATCGAAGCCAAGCTCGACAAGGGCCGCGGTCCCGTCGCCACCATGCTTGTGCAGCACGGCACGCTGAAGGTGGGCGATATTCTGGTGGCGGGCTCGGAATGGGGCCGTGTGCGGCATCTCGCCAATGATCGCGGCGAGAGCGTCGAACAGGCGGGGCCTTCGACGCCGGTCGAAGTCCTCGGACTTTCCGCGCCCCCGGAAGCCGGCGATGAATTCGTCGTTGTCGACTCGGAATCCCGTGCGCGCGAAGTGACCGAATACCGTGCGCGCAAGCGGCGGGAATCGCGCCAGGCCGCGGCCGGGCGTCAGACCATGGATCAGCTGCTCAAGAGCCGGAAGGAAGGCGAGAAGCGGCTTCTGCCGCTCGTCGTCAAAGCGGACGTTCAGGGCTCGGCCGAAGCGATCCAGAGCGCGCTCTCCAAGCTCGGCAATGACGAAGTCGGAGTCCAGGTGCTGAGCGGCGGCGTCGGCGGAATCACGGAATCCGACGTCATACTCGCTCACGCAAGCGGCGCGGCAATACTCGGCTTCAATGTGCGCGCCAACGCCCAGGCACGGGAACGCGCCCGCCGAGACGGAGTCGAAATTCGTTATTATAATATCATCTACAACATCGTCGACGACGTGAGGGCTGCTCTGTCGGGTCTGCTTGCGCCGGAGACGCGTGAGAAGTTCCTGGGAAATGCCGAGATTCTGGAAGTCTTCGCCATCTCGAAAATCGGCAAGGTTGCAGGCTGCCGGGTGACGGAAGGCGTCGTGCGGCGTGGTGCCAGGGTCCGGTTGATCCGCGACAATGTCGTCATCCATGAAGGCGAGCTGTCCACCCTCAAGCGCTTCAAGGATGAGGCGCGCGAAGTGGTGACAGGCCAGGAATGCGGCATGTCCTTCGCGAATTATCAGGACATCCAGAAGGGCGACACCATCGAGTGCTACGAAGTGGAGACCGTGCAGCGCGCGCTCTGACAGGCGCACCAGCGGCCTCCGCCAGGCGAGGTTTGCCGGCGCCACATTGGAGCACGGATCATGTCACGCCATCGCAGCCCCACTCATGAAGCCGGCCCATCGCAGCGTCAGTTGCGCGTCGGAGAGCTGCTGCGCCACGCCATCTCGGAGATCCTGTCGCGCGGCGAGGTCCGCGATCCAGAGCTCGAAAGCGTGTCGGTTACCGTGACCCAGGTGAAGCCGTCACCCGACATGCGGCACGCCGTGATCTATTGCGAACCGCTGGGCGGACAGAATGCAGAGCGCGTAATCGCCGCGCTGAATCGCCACCGCGGATTTCTGCGCGGCCTGCTCGGCCACGCGATCCGGCTGAAATTCACCCCCGAATTGCGTTTCGTGGAAGATCAATCCTTTGCCGAGGCAGAGAAAATCGAGACCATTCTCAAATCCGCCCGCGTGCGGCGCGACCTCAATGCGGGTCCCCAAAGCGACGACAACGATGGCGCGTAAGCGCAAGGGCGCGCCGGTTCATGGCTGGGTGGTTCTGGACAAACCGGTCGGCGTGACTTCGACAGAATCGGTCGCGGCCGTCAAACGTGTTTTCGATGCGCAAAAGGCCGGGCACGCCGGAACGCTGGATCCGCTGGCATCCGGCGTCCTCGCGGTCGCGCTCGGGGAGGCGACCAAAACGGTGTCGTTCGCGATGGACGCGGAGAAGGTCTACCGTTTCACGGCGCGATGGGGGGAATCCCGCGACAGCGACGATGCAGAGGGCAGGGTAGAAGGCACATCCGAGGCGCGCCCGTCCAAGGCCGAAATCGAAGCGCTTTTGCCACGGTTTTCCGGCGAAATCGCCCAGGTGCCGCCGCGTTTTTCGGCCGTGAAGATCGACGGAGAGCGGGCCTACGACATCGCCCGCGACGGCGAAACGCCGGTCCTCGAGCCCCGGATGGTATTAATTCACGAGGTCAGGCTGGTAGGCCAGCCCGATCAGGACCGCGCCGAATTCGAGATGCGCTGCGGGAAGGGCGCTTATGTCCGGGCCTGGGTCCGGGATTTCGCCATCGGGCTCGGAACGCTCGGCTATGTCTGCGAGCTCCGCCGGATCGCCATCGGCGGATTTACCCTTGCAGATGCAATTCCGCTGGAAAAACTGAAAGCGTTTGGGCATAGTCCGGCCGCTTTCGAGCACCTGAAACCCATCTCGACCGCGCTGGACGGCATCCCGGCACTGGCCGTGACGGGTGCGGATGCGGTTCGCTTGCGTTGCGGCAATTCCATCCTGATGCGCGCCGGCCTGTTTGCGCGCCTGAAGGAGGAGACGCAGGCAGACGACGATCTTCAGGGGCTCACGGTCTATCTCTCTTCCGCCGCCGGCGAGCCTGTCGCGCTTGCCGAGCTTTCGCGGGGGGAACTCCGGCCGTTTCGTGTCTTCAACTTTGGAACTGGATGACCGTATGACCATCACGCCTGAACGCAAGAAAACGCTTATTGCCGAATACGCCACCGCTCCCGATGACACCGGCTCTCCCGAGGTCCAGGTCGCGGTGCTTTCGGAACGCATCGAAAATCTCACCGGGCACTTCAAGACTCACGTCAAGGACAACCACTCGCGGCGCGGCCTGATCAGGCTCGTATCCCAGCGCCGCCGGCTCCTCAATTACGTGAAAGCTGTCGATGAGAAGCGCTACGAAGCGCTGATTTCCCGGCTCGGTCTGCGGCGCTGAAAACGGCGATGGCGCAAGCGGGGCCGATGGTGCTTCCCGCGACCGCCGCCTCGCGGCCGAGTGAATCGTGGCAAGCGGCGATGGCCGCTGCCGCAAACCCATTCTCTTTGGGATGTCTCAAAGGAACGGGGTGTGGGCAAAGGCGCCACACCAAATGACGAACCCGCTGCAATCCGGCAGCGGGAAGGAAGGAATGAATCGCATGTTCAATACAATTACCGAAGAATTCGAATGGGGCGGACGCAAGCTGACGCTTGAGACCGGCCGCATGGCGCGGCAGGCAGATGGTGCCGTACTGGCGACCTATGGAGAAACGGTGGTTCTCGCCACGGTGGTCGGCGAGAGAGAGCCGCGTCCCGATCTCGATTTTTTCCCGCTGACCGTCAACTATCAGGAAAAGTACTTTGCTGCGGGAAAGATTCCCGGCGGCTATTTCAAACGCGAAGGACGTCCCACCGAACGCGAAACGCTGGTTTCCCGGCTGATCGACCGTCCCATCCGGCCACTTTTTGCGGAAGGCTATCGCAACGAGACGCAGGTGATCGCAACGGTCTTGAGCCACGACATGGAGAATGATCCCGACATCGTGGCGATCGTTGCAGCCTCCGCTGCGCTGACCATTTCCGGCGTGCCGTTCATGGGGCCGATCGGCGCGGCGCGCGTGGGCTATATCGGTGGAGAATACAAGCTCAACCCGCAGGTTGATGAGATGCCGGAATCGGCGCTCGATCTCGTCGTCGCAGGAACGTCCGATGCGGTGCTGATGGTGGAATCCGAAGCGAAAGAACTTTCGGAACAGATCATGCTCGGCGCGGTCATGTTCGGCCATCGCGCGATGCAGACGGTCATCGACGGGATTATCCGTCTCGCCGAGCGCGCGGCGAAGGAGCCGCGTGCCATTCCCGAGAAGGCGCATGCGGAGCTTGCCGGGAAACTGAAGAACTTTGCCGAAAGCGAGCTGCGCGACGCCTACAAGATTCCCGAGAAGGGCGCGCGGCATGAACGGATTTCCGACATCCGCGACCGCGCAAAAGCGCATTTCGCCGTCGATGGAGACGAGAAGGTCGTCAAGAGCCTGTTCAAGGAACTCGAAGCCAATGTCATGCGCACCGCGGTGCTGGACACCGGCCATCGCATCGATGGCCGCGACCTCAGGACCGTGCGGCCGATCCGCGCCGAAGTCGGCGTGCTCCCGCGCACCCATGGCTCGGCGCTTTTCACCCGCGGCGAAACACAGGCATTGGTCGTGGCGACGCTCGGAACGGGCGAGGACGAACAATATGTCGACTCGCTCGAAGGGACGTACAAACAGCATTTCATGCTGCACTACAATTTCCCGCCCTATTCGGTGGGCGAGACGGGCCGGCTCGGCGCTCCGGGACGCCGCGAAATCGGTCATGGCAAGCTTGCCTGGCGCGCGCTGCATCCGGTCCTGCCGGATCGCGAGCAGTTCCCCTACACGGTCCGCGTCGTCTCCGAGATCACCGAATCGAACGGCTCATCTTCGATGGCCACGGTCTGCGGCAGTTCGCTCGCATTGATGGATGCCGGCGTGCCGATGAAACGGCCGGTGGCGGGTATCGCAATGGGCCTTATTCTCGAGGGTTCACGTTATGCGGTGCTCTCCGACATTCTCGGCGACGAGGACCATCTCGGCGACATGGATTTCAAGGTCGCGGGCACCGACAGCGGGGTTACCTCGCTGCAGATGGACATCAAGATCTCCGGCATCACCGAAGAGATCATGCGCGTTGCCCTCGATCAGGCGCGCGAAGGGCGCCTGCATATTCTGGGCGAAATGGGAAAAGCCATTTCGCACGCGCGCGAACAGCTGGGCGAGCACGCGCCGCGCATCGAGGTGATCCACATCCCCACCGACAAGATCCGCGAAGTGATCGGTTCCGGCGGCAAGGTGATCCGCGAAATCGTGGAGAAGACCGGTGCCAAGATCGACATCCAGGACGATGGCACGGTGAAGATCGCTTCGCCCGACGGCGAATCGATCCGTGCGGCGCTCAAATGGATCAAATCCATCGTGGCCGAGCCCGAGATCGGCGAAATCTATGACGGCAAGGTCGTCAAGGTGATGGATTTCGGCGCCTTCGTGAACTTCTTCGGTCCCAAGGACGGTCTGGTCCATATTTCCGAGCTGGCGCCGCGCCGCGTCGGCAAGGTCAGCGATGTGGTGAAGGAAGGCGATTCCGTCAAAGTGAAGCTCCTGGGCTTCGACGACCGCGGCAAGGTGCGCCTGTCGATGAAACAGGTCGATCAGGAAACCGGCGAAGACCTGAGCAAGAAGACGCCGCCTCCCGAAGAGCAGCAACAGGCCGGCTGATTCCGCGCCCTTCTGGACAACTCCATTGATGCCGGAGTACCTTAGCCAACCTAGCTAAGGTCCTCCGGCAATGGATTACGTCTTCAACATTCATGAGGCAAAGACAAATCTTTCCGCGCTGATCGCGAAAGCGGAGGCCGGGGAGGATGTGTTGATTGCTCGCGCGGGCAAGCCGGTCGTCAAATTGGTTCCCGTCAGTGCGCATGGCAAGAAGCGCCCCGATCGTCGCCCCGGTTTCATGAAGGGGAAAATCTGGATCGGGCCCGACTTTGAAGACCCGCTGCCGGAAGAAATCCTTGCCGCCTTTCGGGGTGAACGCGATTGAGACTCCTCCTCGATTCGCACTTTCTGGTGTGGTGGCCAAGCGGTTCGCCGCGTCTTGGAGCGCGCGCGCGGGAACTGATCGTGGCGCCAGACACGGAACTCTTTATGAGCGCCGCAAGCTGGTGGGAGCTTGCCATCAAGAGTTCATTGGGCCGCCTCAAAATTGATCTTTACGCAACCCGGGAAGCGATCGAACGCCGAGGGACTGCCGCCCTTGCCGTATCGATGAAACATGCTGAAGAGGCTGCCGCGCTCAATAAACTGCATGGTGATCCCTTCGATCACATGCTCGTCGCGCAGGCCATTTCGGAAGATCTAATTCTGCTCACGCGTGACGCGTACCTCGAAGCTTACGGCTCACACGTTCTTTGCGTATGAGAGGAGAAGTTATGCCCAAGATCGACATCCAATCGGTGCCCGAGCGCAAGGGTTCGGGATATCCGGCGCCGTTTCATCTTCCGGCCGGCGAGCGCGTGCGGCAGAGGCTGGGCGATGCGGGCGGGCTCACGCAGTTTGGCGTCAATCTCCTGCGCCTGCCGCCGGGCGCCTGGTCGAGCCAGCGTCATTGGCATAGCGCGGAGGATGAGTTCGTCTGGGTGCTGTCGGGAGAGGTCGCTCTTATCACCGACGCGGGCGAACAGATTCTCCGGCCGGGCGATTGTGCCGCGTTCCCCAAGGGCCGGCCGGACGGCCATCACCTGATCAACAAATCGAAGGAAATGGCGGTGCTCATCGAGGTCGGAACGCGTTCGCGGGACGATGTTTGCGATTATCCGGACATCGATCTAAGGATCGATGAGCGCGTTGGTCATTACACGCACAAGGACGGCACGCCCTATCCGCCGCGCAGCTGAAGATTTTTCCGATGGGTCTGGTCCTGCGTTTTATCAGTCTTGTCCTGCTCGTGATCGCGCTGATGCTGCTTGGCGCGGACGCTGTGACGTCGCTCGCGAGAGGCGGACAGATCACGGTGCATTCGATCGACCAGGTCTGGACCTATCTGGGCGGCGCGAGCATAGCAGCATTCAAGACCTGGCTCGCGCACAACCTGCCCTCACCGCTGCCGGCCTGGTTCTATTCCGTGCTGGCACTTCCGGCCTGGGCGCTGAGCGGCGTACTGGGCGTGGTGCTTGCCTTCCTGTTCGGCCGGCACGTGCCGGAGCGGACCTGATCCGGCGCGCGGCAGATCAGCGATTGGCGCCGGGTACCCAGAGAACGTCCTTCGCACCTTTGTCATTCGCATAGCGGCTGGCGACAAACAGGTGATCCGAGAGTCGGTTCACATATTTGAGCGCCGCCGCGCCGACCGGTTCCTGTGCGGCAAGCTCGGTGATGAAGCGCTCGGCGCGGCGCACAACCGTGCGCGCAAGGTGCAGATGCGCCGCCGCCGCCGTGCCGCCCGGCAGCACAAAAGATTTGAGCGGCGCGAGCTCCGCGTTCATCGCATCGATCTCGCGCTCGAGCCGCTCCACCTGGGCGTCCGTGATCCTGAGCGCGCCTTCGCTTCTCCGGCTCGCTTGCGGGACGCACAGATCCGCGCCCAGATCGAACAGATCGTTTTGAATCCTGGCGAGCATCGCATCGATTTCGCCATCGGCATGAAGCCGCGCCAGACCGATCGTGGCATTGGCTTCATCCACCGTGCCGTAGCTCGCAATGCGCAGGGCATGCTTCGGCAGGCGTGTTCCATCGCCAAGCGCGGTGTCGCCCCTGTCGCCGGTTTTTGTATAGATGCGGTTCAAGACGACCATCGCGCGAGATTATCCCCAGGGGCGGCGCGGAGCCAAGCGCATGGTTGCGGCCCGCGCGGCAGTTATTATGATCCGCCGCTCCTGAAACAGGATAGGTCCATGCCCGTCGAAGCCCCCGAAATCATCGAAGTGGATCACACCCGCGTCGCCTGCGACGGCGGCGGAGGAACGCTCGGCCATCCGCGCGTCTTTCTGGAAATGGGCGATGAGACTTACGTCGAATGTCCCTATTGCGACCGGCGCTTCGTGCTGCGCGGGGGAGCACATCCGCATTGACCGTAGCCGATCCCGATACGGCCCGCCCGATCGCGAAGGGCGACCACCTCTATCTTGTCGATGGTTCCGGCTACCTGTTTCGCGCCTATCACGCGCTGCCGCCGCTCTCGCGAAAATCCGACGGCCTGCCGACCGGAGCCGTGTCCGGCTTTTCCAACATGCTCTGGAAGCTTCTGGAGGACATGCGGGCGGGCGACCGGCCGACCCATCTCGCTGTCATCTTCGATGCGGGCAAAACCACCTTCCGCAACGAGATCTATCCTGCCTACAAATCCAACCGCCCCGATCCCCCCGATGATCTTATTCCGCAATTTCCGCTGGTCCGCGCCGCCACCCGCGCTTTCGGCGTCGCCTGCATCGAGGAGCCCGGTTACGAAGCCGACGATCTGATCGCCACCTATGCGCGGCTGGCGCGCGAGGCCGGCGCGCGCACGACGATCGTGTCTTCCGACAAGGATCTGATGCAGCTCGTCGTCGATGGCGAGATCGAGCTCTACGACACGATGAAGAACAAGCGGATCGCTTCGGCGGAGGTGATGGAGAGATTCGGCGTTCCGCCGTCGAAAGTCGTCGAAGTGCAGGCGCTTGCGGGCGATTCCGTCGACAACGTGCCGGGCGTCAGAGGCATCGGCGTGAAGACCGCTGCAGAACTGATCAACAGCTTCGGCGGTCTCGAGGCCTTGCTGAGCCGCGCCCAGGAGATCAAGCAGCCCAAGCGCCGCGAAACGCTGATCGAGAATGCGGAGAACGCACGTATCTCGTTGCGGCTCGTTTGTCTTGACGATCGCGTGCCGCTCAAGGTTCAGCTCGATGCGTTTGCGGTCCACGATCCCGAACCGGCTGCGCTTATCGGTTTTCTGAAAGCGATGGAATTTTCGGCGCTCTGCAGGCGCGCCGCTTCGCACTTCCATATCGACGACGTCGATGCCGTGCCGCCGGGACAGGATCCGGCACAGGTTTCGCTCTCTGCTCCGGGCGCCTCGCCGCCGCCGCGGGCAATGCCTCCGGTTCCGGCCGACAAAGCCGTGACGGTGGGCGGTGCGGGGTCGCCGGGCGGAAAACCCGGCGCGGTCATGGATCGCGGCGCGCTGCTCAAACAAATTCATCACGATGACTATGAAACAGTCATCACGCTCGAGCGCCTGCACCACTGGATCGCGCGTGCGCAAGAAACAGGTATCGTCGCTGTCGACACCGAAACCACTTCGCTCGATCCGATGCAGGCGGGCCTGTGCGGCGTGTCGCTCGCCGTGGCGCCGGGCGAGGCCTGTTACATCCCGTGCGGGCACCGCAAGGGCGACGGACTCGATCTCGGCGGCGATGGAGGAATAGTTCAGCTCGGCGAGAAGGATGTTCTCGACCGGCTGAAACCCCTGCTGGAAGACACGGGCATTCTCAAGGTCGCGCAGAACCTCAAATATGATTATCTCGTTTTTCTTCAGCGCGGCATCCGCATAGCCCCCTTCGACGATACGATGCTGATGTCCTACGTGCTCGGCGCGGCATTGAATGGGCACGGAATGGACGAGCTTTCCGAGCTGCATCTGAAGCACAAGCCGATCACGTTCAACGAAGTGTCCGGCACCGGCAAGGACCGCGTCACCTTCGATTGCGTGCCGGTCAAAGAGGCCACGCGCTATTCCGCCGAAGACGCCGATGTAACTTTCCGCCTGCATGCGCTGCTCAAGCCGCGGCTTATCGAGGAAGGCAAGACCGGCGTGTACGAAGCCCTGGAACGGCCGCTTGTGCCCGTGCTGGCCGACATGGAGCAGGCGGGAATCGTCATTGATCCAGATCTCCTGCGGAAACTTTCCAACGATTTCGGCCGCGACATGGCGAAGCTGGAGGAACAAATCCACAAGCTCGCCGGCGGCGCCTTCAACATCGGTTCGCCGAAACAGTTGGGCGATATTCTCTTTGGAAAATTCAAGCTCGAAGGCGGCCGCAAGACAAAGACCGGCGCCTGGTCCACCGATTCCGACATTCTGGAAGAACTTGCGGCGAACGGGCAGGAGATCGCCAAGCTCGTTCTCGACTGGCGGCAATTGCAGAAGCTGCGCGGCACCTACACCGACGCGCTGCCGGGCTACGTCAATCCGAAGACGGGCCGCGTGCACACATCCTATGCCATGGCCTCGACGACGACCGGCCGGCTCGCCTCGACCGATCCCAATCTCCAGAACATTCCGATCCGCACCGCCGAAGGGCGCCGCATCCGCGCGGCCTTTGTCGCGCCCAAAGGCATGAAGCTGATCAGCGCCGATTACAGCCAGATCGAACTGCGCCTGCTGGCCCACATCGCCGATATCGCGGCGCTGAAATCGGCCTTTGCGGAGGGGCTCGATATCCATGCCATGACGGCGTCGGAAATGTTCGGCGTGCCGATCAAGGACATGCCCTCCGAAGTGCGCCGGCGCGCCAAGGCGATCAATTTCGGCATCGTCTACGGCATTTCGGGCTTCGGTCTCGCCAACCAGCTCGGCATCCCGAGAAGCGAAGCAGATGATTACATCCGCAAATATTTCGAGCGCTTCCCCGGCATCCGCGATTATATGGAAACGACGAAGGCGTTCGCGCGCGATCACGGCTATGTGGAAACGCTGTTCGGGCGGCGCATCTACATCCGCGAAATCCGGTCGAAAGTACCGGGTTATCGCGGCGGCGCCGAGCGCGCAGCCATCAACGCACCGATCCAGGGCACGGCCGCCGACATCATCCGCCGCGCCATGATCCGCGTGCCGCCCGCGCTCGCCAAGGAAAAGCTCCACGCGCGCATGCTGCTGCAGGTGCATGACGAACTGGTCTTCGAGGCGCCGGACAAGGAAGCCGCGCGCCTCTGCGCCATCGCCGCGCGGGTCATGGAACGCGCACCGCTTCCCGCCATCTCGCTTTCCGTGCCGCTCATCGTCGAAGCCCGCGCCGCCGCCAACTGGGACGAAGCGCATTAAACAACGCGGCCTTTCGGCCAAGAATGCTCGAATACGGCAGCAGCATACATACAAGATAATATAATAACTATGCCGTCACCGTATTACAAGCCAGCGGGAGGTTGTGCACGGTCTGTACGGCCTGGTACACTAGCGACGCTTCTCCTTGAGGGAAAATACCGTCCCAAAGGCATTGGTGCCGCCGCCGTATTCCGTCGTCCCGTAAAACGTGCCATGAACGTCGATCAGACCGGCTAGAGGCGAGTAGCCGTCGCCCATGCAGGGGCCGTGGGCCACGCAAAATGAGTGCACTACCGATTCGGCGCCGGTTGTGGGATCGAGCGAGAACGCCGTGCCGGTACCAAAGCGTCCGCCTTTATAGGTCGTTCCGTACAGAATGCCGCCCACATCGATCAGCCCGGCTGCGGGGATCGCGCCGTCCGCGCCGGCGAAGGCGTGCAGCACGGTCTCGGTGCCGGTACCCGGGTCGACCGAGAACACCGTGCCGCAGCCAAAGTAATTGGCGCAGTCTCCACCTCCGCCACTAGACGTCGTGCCGTACAGAATGCCGCCGATGTCGATCAAGCCGGCGGCCGGGCCCGCGCCATCCGTGTCACCGGCAAAACTATAAACAACTTGTTCAACGCGCGTTTCCGGGTCGAGAGAAAATACGGTGCCGCAGCCGAAATTACAGCCTTCAACATTATCACCACCACCACTAGCAGTTGTTCCGTACAGGACGCCATTGACGTCGATCAGGCTGGCGAAAGGGGTCTCGCCATCCATGCCGCCGGCGAAGGAATAGAGCACCTTCTCTTTCCCGGTGTTGCGGTCGATTGAGAACACAGAGCCGAGACCATGGGCACCGCCAGCAGATGTTGTGCCATACAGCCTCCCGCCGACATCGATCAGGCCTGCGGCCGGAGAGGAGCCGTCGGTGCAATTCTGCCGGCTGCAAAAGGAATAGACCAATTTTTCAGTACCGGTCGAGGGGTCGAATGAGAAGACCGTGCCCCCCCTCCATTCGTGTTGGTTGCGTAAGCTGTACCATAAAGTACTCCACCCACATCGATCAGCCCGGCTTCAGGGGCCCAACCATCACTACAGTCTTGTTGGCTGCAAAAAGAATATAGCACCGTCTCAGTGCCGGTGCTGAGATCGAACGAATACACCGCTCCTGCATTGTGGGCGCCGCCCTGTTCGGTCGTGCCGTACAATGTGCCCTTCACATCGATCAGGCCGGCTTCGGGAGCCGCCCCATCCGGCACGTCTCCGAAAGAATGGAGCACCTGTTCCTTGAATGTGCCGGATTGTGCCGCCGCACCCTGCTGGGCGAAGGCGCAGACGATCCCTGCCAGCATGGCAACGGATACCGATAAGGATTTCATTGCTACCCCCAATATTGACAGTGTGCTAAAGCAAAGTCTTCCTCCACAACAGCGCAGTTGTTGCTGTCTTTGTCAATTCCGGTACCCCGATTTTTTGACGCGCATCGCCTTTGGGGTTTGGTTCTCATGTCGGATCACCAGAGGCACAAATGCAGCCGAGGGCTTCCGCAGCGCCACCTACGGAAGGCGCAGAAACCCGTGAGTTTCTCCGGAGCTGTCATTATAGAAGCCAGCAATTTGATGTTTATCATTGATAGCATACGGTTGCGTATTATCGGATCGGTTGACGCGAAATTTGGTTATATGTCCGCCTGGTGTGCGGATGAAAGCGTAAAAGGATTCGTCATGTCTGCGCGGCGAAAATAATCCCGTGATCCAGTTTCTTGAATTGATGCTTTAAAGTACCACGCGCTCCCGTTGGATCGAAGGTCGAAATCGTACCATCGGGCGTCCGGACAAATCCATTAGAATCGCTCGACGCGTCCGTAATCATACCATCATCATTGAGAGCGTTGGCGAAGGTTCCGGTTGATCCTGGAACATCGAATGTCGCGATTCTGCCCCCGGTGAGACGCAGGAAGCCGTGCTGAACGTTTGCGCTATCTAGGAACCACCCTGCAATTTCACCCTTGTCATTGATGGCGCTACACCAGGTTGAAACCGATTGCTTAGGGTCAAAACTAGTTATTTGACCGCCCGCATCGCGAACAAAGCCGTGTACCGCCCCCGCACTATCGAAGTACGAGCCAGCAATAACGGTCTTAGAATTCATCCCGTATATATACGTACCAACGGAACCCACCGGATCAATTGTCGTGTAAGTCACGGCCTCGGCAGGCAAGGCAATGAAAAGCCCCACAACAGTTAAGCAATGCTCTATAATTCGCAGTCGCATCTTGGGTCCTCCTTTATCGCACGGCACTCTACCCGGAATCGCGTTAGAGGTCGAGTTCGACCCCGTATTCTCTTAAATGTTTTTGACCCGGCCCCCTACTGGCAACGCTGGCTGCTGAATGGAAAAGTGCCCCCCGCCTGGCCTCCCCTCGTCTCGTTCCAAATTAAAAAATCGCGCGCGCATGCTGCTGCAGGTGCATGACGAACTCGTCTTCGAGGCGCCCGACAAGGAAGCCGCGCGCCTCTGCGAGATCGCCGCGCGGGTCATGGAACGCGCGCCGCTCCCTGCCATCTCGCTCTCCGTGCCGCTGGTCGTCGAAGCCCGCGCCGCCGCCAATTGGGACGAGGCGCATTGAGCGACGGGGCCTCTCGACAAGGAATGCTCGAATACGGCGGCAGCATACATACAAGATAATATAATAACTATGCCATCACCATGTTCCACGCGTGATGTAAGGACGTTACTCGGCACATGACCACATCTACCGGCTCTGGCAACAGCTAGGTGCTAATGACTCTTTCATTACCATCACGAAGGTGCGCAACGATGCCGGCGAGAGCTGCAAAACCGCTTTTGATCTTAAAGCCGACAATATCGGACAATGGTACAGACCTGTAAACAACATCCCAATAAATGTTCAGATAAAATAGCCTATCATGGCTCACCCAAATGGCATTCGTCCTGTGCAAAATAATCTGCTTTAGAATTGAAATCTGCCGAACTACCAGGAGAGCCCCGCATATCCAAGCAACAAAAGCGTATTCGTAGCGGTATTGCCCTTTCAACCTCATGTATTCCATCCAGGCTATCCCCCGAGGATGGTGAAGCGTAGTGGCGTACACGATTGCGCATGCTGCCAGAAAAGCCAGCGTGTAAGTGAGCGACCTACGTTTGGAAAAATGGGCAACAACCATTTTCTAAATCTCAAATTGCTGGTAAAGGCGAACACGATCCGCCATGCTATGTGTCAGCGTTTGGATTCCTTGGGCATGGCATTGGTCTCCCACGACGAAGGGGCGAGCAATGTCGGTGAAGCGCATAGCCTTGTGGCTGGCGGCCATCACAGCAGCCGTCATTCTTTTGGCTACGGTGGCATTCTATGTGGTGCTATGGTTTTGCGCCCCCTGCGACTGTCCTTGAACCGTCAAACCGTAACTGTGTTCGGTAAGAGAATACAAATCCGGGACACGAACGATATTGCATCTGTCACTTCGGAGGCGTCTGACATTTGCGCAAGCGGAAATGTAGTTTGTGTCCCGGAATACGCAAAGACAACCGTGAAAAAAGGAACTTCAGACCAATCGGCATTTGCCGGGCGGCGCCCTACAAGCCGCTACCTTGTCATCGCCGCTTCATATAACTACGATCCGGCGCCGAGTGACACGCGGGGATCATCATGAAAAGGCTGGGTATTGTTTTTCTGGCACTCGCCATCGGCGCACTGTCAGGAAGCGGATTTGCGGCGGATAGCGCCGGCAAGGGCCCTCCAACGGCTCTGCCGCTCGCAAAGGGCGATCGCGAGCTTCCGGAAATGGTCCTCTACAAGGATCATGGATACAACCCGGATCAGGGCATATGGGTCGTCAATATGGGTTATTCCTATATCGGCGACGAGTGGAATGATACGGTCAGCTCCCTTGTCGTCGTGCGCGGCAATTGGAAGGTTTGCCGGGATCCGAATTTTGCCAATTGCCGATCCATCGGACCGGGAGCCTACGATCTGCGCGACTGGTCGGGCTGGGACAATACCATCTCTTCCATCCAGATCGTTTCATACTGAAGGACGAACTCCCGTCGTCTGGTTTGTAGGTCAGAGCGACTGGCGGGCTTCCGGACGTCGACGGAAGCTCGTGGCCCGCGTTTGCCCGCATAGGCTCTTTCGCACGCAGCGCCTCTGGCGTTTGGGCTGCGCATGAGCGGCCCGGCCAGCGGAACGAGCACCAGCCGCACTTCTCCATCGGGAGTTGAGGCGGCGCGGCGATCCCATGGATTGAAACTTGGAACAATCGCGGCGTGCGCCTCGTTATCAAATATCAGGAAAGCGCACGCTCGGGTTTCCGAAGGTGCCCATCACCCAAGGAGGATCGAACGATGGAAAAAACGACCAGACGGATAACTCGAACTTTGGCTGCCGGAGCCCTCGCCCTGACGGTGGCAATGCCGGCCTTCGCGCAAGTGAGCGTCGGTATCGGCGTCGGCGGCCCGGCCTATCACCGCCACTGGTGCTACACCCATCCTGGGGCATGCCGTGGTCCCGGCGGCGCCTATGTTGCAGGGCCGGCGGTTGCGGTCGGAGTGCCGGCCGTTGGTGTCTACGTCGCCGGCCGCGGATATTGGGATGGTCACGACTGGTATGCCCACCGATACTGGGATCACGGCGTCTGGCGCTACCGGTAAGAATTGAACCCGCAAAACGCGAAACGGGCCCCGCCAAAAGCGGGGCCTTTCTGCATCGAGCTATGGCGCCGGCCGGTTTGTTACTTATCGCTGATAATCGCTGTTAAAATCGCTGTTATGGATTTTGTACTGCTTTGCCGCCCGGCCGCACCACGCGCCTCACGCGGCGCCAACAGACCTGATCGTGGGATTTGTGCCGCAGAGCGGGCAGGCGGGATCGGGACGGACGGTGACTTTGCGGAATCGCGTGGCGAGCGCGTCGTAGATCAGCAACTGCCCCGCCAGGCTTTCGCCGATGCCGAGTATCTCTTTCAGCACTTCCAGCGCCTGCAGCGTGCCCATGACACCGGCCGCCGCGC